>Ga0207708_10002332_pt1 | contig 13937 bp, 15 predicted proteins | sample KBSK5101metaG_FD_184340 | JGI IMG/M metagenome (GOLD analysis project Ga0207708, IMG submission 184340) | Corn, switchgrass and miscanthus rhizosphere microbial communities from Kellogg Biological Station, Michigan, USA - KBS K5-10-1 metaG... | ecosystem: Host-associated > Plants > Roots >...
TTGTAGTCTCCAAACCGGCCCTGGGCCGGCGCATTGATAGTCTCTGGCGTGCGCGAGATCGCCACGATTTCGTGCCCGTCTGCACGCTCCAGCAGTTCCGAAACGACGGCCCTGCCCAAGTGACCGCTCGCACCGCTTACACCGATTCTCATTTCCAGCTCCTCAATCTTAAGAAAAAGTTTTCGTTCAGAACGGGTATTGGCGCTGACCGCTGTGCGAGTTGATCCAAATGACGTCGCTGAAGTCGTCAAGACTCCGAGGTCCGGTGCGGCCCCATCCACTGTCGCGAACTCCACCCATCGGCGCGTGGATCTCGTCGTTCATGTCATCTTGTTACCTCATTTGTTTCCTTGATTCACGGTCGAGATTTGCAGGAGGCCGAGTTGCGCCAGCATCACAGTCCCTGACGGATAGCAGTTGAAGGATTGAATCTTGCCGTCTTTAAGACGAAAGACGTCACAGCATGGTGTATCCATCCGCTTTCCTGTTGGCGGCACAGTTCCCTGAGGCAGGGCGAGCGGCCCCTTGTGGGTTCCCTGCAAGGCGAGTTCTACGACGACCGTGTCTCCGACGACGTAAAAGCTGTACAGTTCGCGATGCATGTCGGGAAACGCCGTTGCGAAAACCTCAACGGTACGACCGAGCTCGTTTGGCCCACGATACGTGACCCCAATCGACTCATCGGTGAAGGTCCCATCTTCGGTGAACGAGTTAACCCATCCCTGAATGTCTTTGTCCTCGGCAACTTGGTAAGCCTTTCGAATTACTGACTCATTTTCTGTCATTGGTGAATACTCCTTTTAGCCGCGACCAGTAGCATTACCGATGCGTGCGACGCACCGAATCATCCACCGGCCCTCCAAGAATAGAAGCCTGCTTGGCAAACCTTCGGCCACTCGCAGGTTTAGTGAAACCAACGAGAAAGACCAATTCAACTAAAGATGTGGGTTGAGGAAGCGGTGGATTTGGTGGAAGTGGTGGTTTTTAGTGATTCCGGTGGTTTTGATCAGTCTTCAGCGGATACTTGAACTGCTTCTTATCGATTCCCAGCGCTTTGATCCTATGGTCGAGAGTTGATGGTGCAAGTCCCAGTTTAGCCGCGGCTCCAGACGGTCCCCAGACTCGTCCTCGCGTCTCGGCCAGCACCGTTTCAACGATCTCTCGTTCGCTGCTGGGTTCGACGGCACTTTTGAATTGGGGCGATGCTTCAATCCTGGAAGCTGGCGCCAACGTTTCTCTTGAAAGCCACGATTCGTCAACTGAAAACTCTCCACCAGAACTTAGAATCACGGATCTCTCGATGATGTTCTGTAGCTCGCGGATGTTTCCGGGCCAGTCATAAGCCCGCAACAGATCCAGTACCTTCTTCTCGATCGAACGGATGCTCTTGCCCGCCCGCTTCGCATAGCGTTGCACGAAGTACTCGACCAGCATTAGCAGGTCGTCTTTCCGTTCTCGCAGTGGGGGCACCTCAATGGGAAATACATTCAGTCGATAAAACAAGTCCTGGCGCAGAGTTCCATCTGCGACAGCGGCGTTGAGATCGCGATTTGTCGCAGCGATGACGCGGACATCGACATGGATGGGTTGCACTCCGCCAACACGCTCAAACTCCCGCTCCTGTAGCACTCTTAATAAAGTGACTTGAATTTCATGCGAGAGTTCGCCGATCTCGTCCAGGAAAATCGTTCCGCCAGCGGCGAGTTCGAAGCGGCCAAGCCGCCTTTGCGTGGCTCCGGTAAAGGCGCCCTTCTCATGACCGAACAACTCCGAGGCGATCAAGTCACGAGGAATTGCGGCGCAGTTCACGCTAATGAACGCGCGAGAGTTGCGACCGGATCGTCGGTGGATCGCTCGCGCAACAAGCTCTTTGCCTGTTCCCGTTTCACCGGTGATCAAAACGGTGGAATCAGTGGACGCAACTTTGGAAATGCGCGAGAGTACAGTTTGCAAAGCAGAGGAGGTTCCGACTATTTCCTCAAACATCGAAGTTTCATCAATCTCTTCGCGGAGAGCGACGTTTTCGTAGTGAAGTCGGTCCTCACCCTGCTTCCTGTCTTCAATGTCAGTAGCTGTGCCATACCAACGTGTTATCTCTCCACGCTCATCTTTAAGGGGATTTAACCGGAACAGAAACCAGCGGTATCTACCGTCGTGCCTCAGCATCCGAGCTTCGAATTCATGGGCCGCCCCGTCGAGAAACCGCGCCTTTCGTTCACCAAGAAAGCGTTCACGATCGTCTGGATGAACGAGATCAATTCGAGACTTGGCTCGCCATTGGTCGATGTTGACACCAAAGTAATCAAGCGCTACACGATTAGCGTAGAGTGGACTTCCGTCAGGCCCAAGAACACCGATATGTTGCGGTGTCAGATCTAGAATTTGCTGCAGCTCCCTCTCTCTTTCCAACTCGACTTGCTTCCAGTCTTCAATGTCGAGGTTAACCCCGATCCAATATAGTAGAGTGCCATCCTTCGTTCGGACTAGCTCGGCCCGACTGAGAAACCAGCGGTAAACTCCTCGAGCGTTACGAACCCGAAAACTTACTTGACCACAGGAGCCGGTGCGCAGACAGGTTGACCAAACTCTACGGGCCTCTTCGTGGTCGTCCGGATGCAAAAGCGGAATGTGGGAATCCCACGGCGCGCCGGTGTCGATGCCGAGTCGAAGATGATGGTCCTTTGGAAGGCCGAGGTAATCTGAACCGCGTTCATTCAGGAAAGTGAGAGCGCCGGACGGAACCGCGTACCAAGCATGCGCCGGGATCAGATTAAGAGCGAGCTTTAATTCCGCGCCAAGCGGCAGACGCTGCGAAGCGACGCTATCGAGGTGATCAGATGAGCCCATCGTCAGCGAGTCCGACTTGGCAAGACTCGCCGCCGAGGCTGTGGTTTGATGACTGAGGGAATCGTCTTTCAAAACCAAAATCTGCGCTCCTTCGATCTATCAGCTTTTCGGTTACTCGTTCGCGCCGTTACGACGCCGAGCCGCGAAGCGACGGTGTGCTTTTCGCTATTCTAACAGTATAAGTATGTGTTCCTGAGTGTCGAACAGCAAATGAGTTTCGTGCTAAGCGGCTTTCGTGGGGCTCTCGTTACCCTCAGAGACTACGCCGAGCACGGCGCCGATATGGAGCACCTTGCGTCCGCCTCACTGACATGCGCGGAATGCAAGTTGCAAAATTGGCGTCGAAGAAGATTGGCTATCAGGTGGCAGCGAAATGGCAGAGCAAAAATCTAGTCGAGGTTGAAGGGAGAAGAGAAGAAATGAAAAAGGTGTTGGGAGACGACTCATTGAATGAAATATTCCGCGAAGCCCGCACGCACAATGCCTGGCTCGATAAACCTGTCAGCGATGACGTCCTTCGTCAATTGTATGACTTGATGAAATGGGGGCCGACCAGTGCCAACGGTAGCCCGGGCCGGCTTGTGTTTCTGCGCAGTGCGGAAGCGAAAGAACGTCTGCGTCCGGCGCTCGCGCCGGGAAACGTGGAAAAGACGATGACTGCACCGGTCACGGCGATCATCGCTTACGACCTGCTGTTTTTTGAAAAGCTGCCGAAGCTATTCCCTCACGCGCCCGGCATGCGTGATCTGTTTGCGCAGAATCCCCAGCTTATCGAGGACACCGCTAAGCGCAACTCTACCCTCCAGGGCGCCTATCTCATTATCGCGGCACGCGCGCTTGGGATCGATTGTGGCCCAATGTCAGGTTTTGATAACGCGAAAGTTGATGAGGAATTTTTCGGCGCGGGCAAAGAATGCGAAGGCTGCGAACAGGAGTTTTTCCCCTCAGGCCACGTCAAGTCGAATTTCTTATGCAATCTTGGCTATGGCGATGAGGCGAAACTTTTTCCCAGAGGACCACGGTTGGCATTCAACGAGGCGTGCACGCTTCTATGAGAGGATCCTATGACGACAGGCGAATGAGGCTACACAGGGAGAAATAGAAATGACAACGACTTTTGGGGCGACCTCAACAACCGATGATGTCTTGACAGGTGCGGATCTACGCGGGAAGCGGATCTTGGTTACCGGTGTCTCAGCCGGCCTTGGAGTGGAGACGGCACGAGCGCTCACCGCACACGGCGCGCAAGTCGTGGGTGCAGCACGGAATTTGGTCAAGGCTAAAGCGGCGACTGAGCCAGTGCAGAAAGACGCTGATGCCAATGAGGGGATGTTTGAACTGGTTGAGCTCGATCTTGCCAACTTAAAGAGTGTCCGCGCCTGCGCTGAAGGACTCCTGGCAAAAGGTAAACCCTTCGATGTGATCATCGCGAATGCGGGAGTGATGGCGACACCGTTCGGCCGTACGGCCGACGGATTTGAGACTCAGTTTGGCACCAATCATCTCGGTCACTTCGTGTTGGTCAATCGAATTTCATCTTTGCTCCGTGCCGGTGGGCGGCTGATCAGTCTGTCATCGGCAGGTCACCGCTTTGCCAATGTCGACCTGGAAGATCCCAACTTTGAGCGGACACCCTATGAACCATTCGTCGCATATGGCCGGTCAAAGACTGCAAACGCTCTCTTCGCCGTTGCGTTCGACAAACGGCACCGCGACAGTGGCGTGCGCGCTGCCGCGGTCCATCCGGGGGGCATACACACTGAATTGGGTCGCTACATGGACCAGAGTGTCTTTCAGGAGATGCTGGACCAGACAAACCAACAGCGTGCTGCGGCAGGTGAAGAACCTTATCAGCTGAAGACCATTCCACAAGGGGCTGCAACTTCGGTGTGGGCTGCGATTGTCGCGCCCGCAGACGAGATCGGCGGGAGGTATTGCGAGAACTGTCACGTCGGCCACATTGTCCCAGACGACGTGACGCTCAACGTCGGTAGCGAAGGCGTCCGAGGATATGCGTTGGATCCAAATAATGCTGAGGCGCTCTGGAAGAGAAGCGAAGAACTCGTCGGGGAGTCGTTCTCGTAATTAGGTGAAGATGAAGATGTCCGAATTGCCAGACGATATCCTTGAACTTCAACAATTGGCCTTTCGCTATTTTCTGGATCACACAAACGCCCAAAACGGGCTTGTGGCCGACAACACCCGCGAAGATTCGCCATGCAGCATTGCGGCTACGGGGTTGGGACTGAGTTGTTATCCGGTCGCAGTGAATAACGGTTGGCTAAAACGTGCGGAAGCGGCCGAACGCGTCCTGACTGCGTTGCGATTCTTTGAGCACAGCCCGCAGGGGCCCGAGCCCGACACAACTGGGTACAAGGGTTTCTATTATCATTTTCTGGAAATGGAAAATGGTCGTCGCGCCGGAGGATGCGAGCTTTCGACCGTGGATAGCGCGTTTCTGCTGGCGGGGATGCTTTTGGCAGGAACGTTCTTTGACGGTGATGCACCGGTCGAACGTGAGATCCGCGAAACCGCCGACGCCCTTTATCGGCGCGCCGACTGGCAGTGGGCCTTGTCATCGATACGGTCGGTGGAACTCCCGTGGGAGAGTTGGCTAAGTCGCTCAAGACTGGCGGTTCGATCGTTGTCTACGCCATGCAGGGTGGGCAGTTCCCGGCCGTGTCGCCGATAGACTTTATCTATCGTGGTCTTAGCCTCCACGGATTCTGGCTTATCAACTGGATACGCAACGCACCTCGCGCAGAGATCCAGGAGACTTACCAGAAGCTGGGCGAACTCGTAGCTGATGGATCGCTCTCCGCCGCAGTGGAGCACGTGTACCCGCTCGACCAGTTCAAGGAAGCATTCGAAGAATCTTTAAAATCGAATCGCAGCGGCAAGATCCTATTTAAATTTAGGGCCTAACGTGCAGGCGATAAGGATCGAGAGGTTAGTGTTATGAATAACAGAGTGGTTTTGATTACCGGTGCGCTGACAGGGATTGGCCGGTCCACGGCACTTGCCTTTGCGCGCGAAGGCGCACGCATCGTTATCTCAGGGCGACACGAGGAAGAAGGCGAAGAGCTAGTTGGCGTACTCCGTAAACTAGGAGCGGAAGCTGAATTTGTGCGTGCCGATGTGCGCCATGAAGAAGATGTGCGCACCTTGGTTGACAAGACAGTCGCGCGGTTTGGTCGACTCGATGTGGCTGTCAATAGCGCCGGCACCGAAGGCAAGTCTGGCCCAGTTACCGAGCAGTCCGCCGAAAGCTACGCTGCTACCTTTGACACCAATGTCCTCGGCACACTGCTGAGCATGAAGCATGAGCTTCGCGTGATGTTGGCCCAAGGGTCTGGCAGCATCATCAATGTGTCGTCTACCTTCGGTCATACCGGCGGAGCGGGAGCCTCAGTTTACGTCGCCAGTAAGCACGCGGTTGAGGGCCTTACGAAGTCGGCAGCTCTGGAGGCATCTGCCTCTGGTGTCCGAGTCAATGCGGTCGCTCCTGGTCCAATCGATACCGGCATGCTCACCAGGTTTACCGGGAGTGACGAAAAGAAGGCTGGCTTGATCTCCGGAGTGCCGCTCAAACGTGTTGGTAGGCCCGAAGAGATCGCCGACTCAATCGTATTTCTATCATCTGACAAAGCGTCCTTCATCACGGGTGCGACGATTGCCATCGATGGTGGCAAAGGGGCCTTGTGATTCGCACACCATTGGCCAGAACAACACTTTGGAGCAAACAGGAGAATGGAAATGAGTCAGGCGATTGAGTCGAAAAACAAAGCGCTTGTCCTTGAAGCTTTCGACACGTTGTTCAATAAGCGCGACTACGAAGCGGCTGAGCGTTATTGGTCGCCTGATTATATTCAGCACAGCGCTCACATTGAACCCGGCAGAAAAGGGCTCTTCAATCTCGTTAAGAGCCTTCCACCTACGCTTCGGTACGAACCGGGAACAATTGTCGCTGACGGGGAGTTCGTGATTGTTCACGGGCGATTCAGCGGCTTCGGTGGTCCTGTGAATTGGATTGCCGCAGATATTTTGCGGATTCAAGCCGGAATCCTTGTCGAGCATTGGGATGTCATCCAGGATGAAGCGACCGAAGAACAGTCGAAGAGTAAAGCCCCGATGTTCGGAACAAGTTTTCCGAAATATTCCGCCCAAACTACTATTGCAAAAATAAACTAAGGAGAAACATGAGCAACAGACAAGAGAGAGAACTGGCAGGCAAGGTCGCGCTCGTCACGGGCGGTTCACGTGGCATCGGTGCTGCGATTGCTAAGCGCCTGGCCGCAGAAGGAGCTAGCGTCGCTATAACTTACTCGAAAGGCGCGGAGGCCGCTGCATCGGTCGTCGAAGCAATCGAACACGACGGCGGAAAGGCGCTCGCAATACAGGCGGACGCCGCCGACGCCGACGCCGTCAGAAACGCTGTCGAAACTACATTCGAAACATTTGGCAAGCTTGACGTACTGGTAAACAACGCCGGCACGGTCATTCCGATGTCAGTCGAAGAGACGACACTTGCGGACTTCGACCGCGTCTTTGCGGTCAACGTCCGCGGCACCTTCGTTGCTACTCAGGCAGCGCTCAAACACATCAAGAGCGGCGGTCGAATCATCATGATTGGATCGTGCTTGGGCGAGCGGGTCTTTTTTCCCGGCATGGCGCCCTACTCGGCAACCAAAGGGGCCATCAAAATGTTTACGCAAGGGCTCGCGCGTGAACTCGGAGCGCGCGGCGTTACTGTCAACAATGTCCAGCCAGGGCCAATCGACACAGATCTGAACCCTGCCTCAGGCGAATGGGCCGTAGGCCAGAAGGCAGCCGTCCCGCTTGATCGGTATGGACACCCTGACGAGGTTGCAGCGCTGGTAGCGTTCGTCGCCGGTCCGGAGTCGTCATACATCAATGGTGCGAACCTAACAGTCGATGGCGGCATTAACGCGTGACCGCTAAACTCGTCTCGTGATATTCAAGATCTATGATTTCCCGCGCACGAGGGTGAAGGGCGCTATGACGAGGTCGAACTGATTCAGAGTCTGCTCGCCGAAAAAACACATAATAAACAGGAGCACTAATGAGCACGAAAATGAAGGCAGCACAGATAAGCAAAGCCGGTGGCGATTGGGAACTCGTCGAACGCGACGTTCCCGAACCTGGTCAAGGTCAGGTGCGCGTGAAGGTCGAAGCATGCGGCATTTGCCACAGCGATGCATTGGTCAAAGAAGGTCTCTGGCCCGGGCTTCAGTATCCGCGCGTGCCGGGTCACGAAATTGCCGGGCGGGTTGATGCGGTGGGCGCCAACGTGACCTCATGGGCAATTGGTCAGCGAGTGGGCGTCGGTTGGCATGGTGGCCATTGCTTTGTGTGCGAGCAGTGCCGGCGCGGCGACTTCGCTATGTGCGTCAATCGCAAAGTCACCGGTATCGATTTTGACGGTGGTTATGCCTCGCATGTGATCGTGCCAGCCGCGGTACTCGCCGCGATTCCAGACGACGTACCTGCGGAAGAAGCCGGGCCATTCATGTGCGCTGGCGTAACCGTCTTCAACGCCTTGCGAAACTCAGGCGCGCGAGCCGGCGACGTGGTGGCCGTGCACGGCATCGGCGGACTCGGCCATGTCGGTGTCCAGTACGCGCGCCGGATGGGATTCAACACCGTGGCGATCAACCGCGGCAGCGACAAAGAAGATCTGGCGCTGCAACTCGGCGCTCATAGTTACATCGACGCGACTGCAAAGGACGTCGTGGCAGAGTTACAGAAACTCGGAGGCGCGAGTGTGATCCTCGCGACAGCGCCAAATGCCCAAGCCATCTCCGGACTGGTGGACGGATTGGCGCCGAGTGGGAAACTGCTGGTTCCCGCGGCGCCGTCGGAGCCGCTTTCAATCAACCTCTTCTCGCTGATCATGAAACGCAGCTCTGTTGCCGGTTGGTATTCCGGCACGGCGAAGGACTCACAGGACACTCTCGAGTTCAGCGCTTTGAGTGGAGTTCATCCGATGATTGAGAAATACCCGCTGGATAAAGTCGCCGAGGCTTACGAACAAATGCACAGTGGACGAGTGCGGTTCCGTGTCGTTCTAACTCTTGACTGATGAAATCCTAATCGCATGGGCAAACTATCTAATCTCGAGTTTTTCAGAAAAGTGGCTGAGACCGGAGAGGCTCCGGCCGAGGGTTCTCGCTTCATCTACCCTCCGACAATCGCGAAGACGCTAGGTTTCCGACTCATAGAAGTTGGCGTCGGCACGGCAACGATGGAACTCATGGCCGATACTGAAACCCATGCAAATCCGATGGGGACCATACACGGCGGAGTGTGGTGCGACATCGCCGATGCGGCCATCGGGACCGCGCATGCCACCAGCCTGGAAGAGGGCGAGAGCTTCACCAGTCTCGATCTTCAGATCAATTTCTTCCGTCCCGCATGGAATGGCCGGATTCGTGCTTTCGCAAAACCAGTGAATATCGGACGACAGATCAGTCGTTATGTCTGCGACATTCTTACGGACGATGACAAGCTGGTTGCGCAAGTTACCAGTACGGTCATGACGCTCCGAGGCGATCAGGCATCAGGAAGATAGCGCTGCCACTAACCATGCATGACCTAATCATCATTGGCGCCGGACCTGGCGGGATTGGCTTGGCGGCCGAGGCGTTCGCCTCAGGCATTGACCCATCCAAAATCCTGATTCTCGAAAAAGGGCCGACGCACAACTCAGCAATAAGACAACTCTATCCCGAACAAAAGTTAACTACGGCAAACTACAAAGGCTTCGCGGCGCGTTGCGAAGGGTTGTTGTGCGTTGGAGATATGACTAAGCCAGAGACGCTCCAGTTCTTTGACAAGATCATCAGCGACTATCACGTCAACATTCGATTCAACGCCGAAGTTTACGGGATGCGGAGACCTAAAGAGGGAGGCGCGCGATTTCGAGTCGAATCGTCACAGGGTGTTTATGAAAGCAAAGTGCTGGCCTGTGCCATTGGGATATTCGGTCGCCCGAATAAGCCGAAAGAATATCGGCTGCCACCAATACTTAAGGAGCGCCTTCTCTTTGATATGACGTCGCAACACATTCAAAACGAGGCAGTACTGGTTATCGGCGGCGGGGATACAGCCGCCGAATACGTGCAGTATCTTCGCCAACAGGATAATCGCGTCACGCTTTCATATCGAAAGGCAGATTTCACCCGACTCAATCAGCAGAACCGCGATGCGCTTCTCGCCATGGAACAGCGTGGTGAGGTTGAAATCCTTCGCAGCTCAAATATCAAAGAAATCGTGGATGAAGCGGGACGACCGCGCATTGTCTTCGCTGAAGCGGAACACATAACTCGTGCCTTCGACCGCGTCATATTTGCGCTCGGAGGTACGACGCCTACTAACTTCCTGCATACATTGGGTATCGCCTTTAACGGTGATGGACCAGTATTCGATGAGGCGGGCGCAACTAACGTTGACGGCCTTTACCTAATCGGTGATCTGGTAGTAGGTAAGAAAGGCGGATCGATCATCACGGCATTCAACTCCGCAGTGCGGGCAATGAAGAGCATCTGCGTCCACGATTTGTCTTGCCAGCCGCGTAATTCCCTTGCTGCATCAAAGTAACGGTCTGGCAACTTTTGGGCTCACTTAGAATTAAGAGCGCGGTGAAGGTGGGACGTTCCTACAAAGTATAGCGCTCCGCGTCAAATCATCACGTTCCCGAGCCTCGCTCAGTTACTTACCCAATGCCAAAAGCCAACAGTCCCTCGCTCGGACGCTTTGACATGTATCACCTTTCAACCGATGTCAGCTAGCAGCTCGAACAGTATGGAGTAGCTGGGATACTGATCACGGATCCACGTCTTGCACAGCCTTATCGTCTGCCGCAAGGCGCTGTTTGAGCGATGGAACGAGCCAGAGTTGGAAGTCTGGCTGCATGGTGAGAGCTTGCTGCAATGCAGATTCGTAGTACGGTCGCGCTTCTGTTCGTCTGCTGAGTGCATCCAACACCGTGCCCATCACTGCATTCACGCGGGCGGAGTCTGGAGCCAAGGCCACCGCCTGTTGAGCTTCTTGCAGGGCTTCCGGAAGCTTTTTCTCACCAAGGAGGATGCCGGCTCTTTGCGCGTGAGCCAACGCCGCAGCAAGTGGAATCTCGAAGTGTCCGTCATACACGAAGACACTCGAGTCGATGACATCTACCGGCGTCAGATTCTTGAACTGTTCATAGGGATTAAGTGGAGGCGGGCCGAATTCGAATCCCGTGAGATCCACGGCGCTGATGAAAACCGGACCATCGATCGCAGGCGTAGCCTCTGAGAGTGTGCCCAGCCAAATTGACTCGACGGTCGGAAGCAGCTTACACGGGATTTTGTAGTAATCGTAGTCGATTACACCGGTTCCGAAGTAAACGAACCAGCAGCGCTGAATGTTGTGCTCATCGGTGTAACGCTTCAGGGCGTGCAATTGCTGAGCCCACTCTGCACTCGAGTCGCTTAGATTTCTCCAAACGTTCTTCGGGCCACCAAAGGCTTCGTTCGCATAGCCAATGTAGTTGGGAAATGTGCGCGTCACAGAGATTGCCTGAAACAACAACAAGAGTACGACAGCATACAGCCAGTAACGGCGGCTCTTAACCAATACTGAGGTCGCGCCAGCGATCAAGATCGCAAGAAAGATGCAGACAGGCAGAATGTGACGAATACCAATGTTCATTCCGCCAAGCATCGAAGCTGCCAGATAGATCAGAGCAGGAATCAGCAGAAACGCGAGTTCGCGCCATTTCTGCAGGCGACCGCTCGCAATCACCCAAATGCTAATTACTAATAGGATCAAGAAAGTAAGGCTCGACTTCACCAGCATCGCCACTGGGAAGTAAAACCAGACTGCGTGAGGATATGCTTTACCGAAAACATAGCTGTTGAAACTCTTGGCGCTGAACAACACGTGAGCGAAGCCGTAGATGTAAGACTCGGGTAACAAATGCAGTCGTGCAAACTCCCCCAACACTCTCGCTTCTGTCGAACTTGGCACCTGGTTGAGTTGCGCCTCCATCGACGGATTCAACTTCAATTCGTTGCCGCGTGCCGAGTAGCGGAATCCGTACGTGCCCCACAGAATTCCTACTGAAATCAGACCGATGATCAGCAGAGCAGCACCGAGGCGAGCAGTGCGCTTACCGATAGAATTTTGCGATCCCCTCTCCGCTGACCTTCGTCGGAATACCTCGATCCCTGCGAGCATCACGAGCATCGGGAAGACCAGCACAGCACTGTGCTTGGACGCCAACGCCAATCCCACAGCAAGACCCGTGATTGCCAGGCGGCTTACCGAGGGCGCTTTGACATAACGATAGAATGCATAGATCGAAGCCAGCAGGAAACAGGCTTGTATTGCATCTGTGGTCACCAACGCTCCATGCGCGAGCAGTGTTGGGTCAAAGACGAGCAGGCCCAGCGCAACGAATCCCGCAGTTGTGCCAAACATCTCCCGAGCGGTGAGAAACACTATGACCAGCAAAAGTAGCGTGAAGATCGAAGCCGCCATCTGCGCTCTAAAAACAACCTTGTCGGCGTCATTGTGAAAGATGAAATCTCTTCCACCGAGAACTGCCTGCAATCGGTAAGGCCGATCCTGCAATTCTGGTACATTCAACCGCATGCCAAGCAGGGGTAGCGCGGCAACGAACTTGACCAGTGGCGGGTGCTCGGGATTCAGCCCGAAGTCGCCCTTCCACGACATGTATCCGGAATAGATGTGATCGGGCTCGTCCCAGGTAACGGTGTTTGCGTGTGACGTCAGCGCCAAATGTATGGCGAAGAGCACTATGAATGCGCCCACGCCTGCAACAACCTGCCCACGTCGAGGGTTCTCTCGCAATTGAGTCACGGTTTGTATACCAGTAGAAAAGAACTCAAAAGAGCATTTTCAACGAAAGGGAAATGTTCGGATCCGAACGAAACTGATAGGTTTTCGCGGTATTGTCAACTTAACTCAAGGAGAAAGAAAATTGGCGACGAGGCAAAAGGAATCCCGCTTTCGTCATCTGGCTAACTAACGAGCCACCTCAACGCAGATCGCCTCTTCCCATAATGCTAATGTCGATCTCATCACTTCCTTGTAACCGCTAGCTCCTCAGGGTAACAAAGATCGATGCACGATGCTGCCTGAAAGGGTGCAAGCCTCGTTGCGAGAGCATCTCAAGCGCGTCCAGCGGATTCACGCCCTGGATCTGGCGGCTAGCTATGGTCGCGTCGCTTTGCCCGGCGCTTTGAACCGCAAGTATCCAAACGCCTCACGGGATGGGGCTGGCAATTTGCTGTTCCCCAGGCAGAAAGGTGAGTCGATCCCAAGACCAAAGAGCAGAGCCGCAGTTGCTTCTGGTTCTCGGTCATGGTCATGGCAGCGCGCGTTCGTCCACCCAATCGACGTATAACAGACGCTCCGAGAACAGCCACGCGCCATCGGATTTCACGAACGTGTCGAGGTAGCGAAGCGAAGCGACCATCAGGCGTCGTTTACTGCCGTCGACCGTGACGTGATGCGCGAGGCAGTAGGCTTCTCCGGTACCTCGATCGACTGTCAGAGTAAAAATTGTACTCTGTCCAACAAAGTGCGTGGTGGCCTCGTATTGGTTCAGCTCCGCGAATACCGGGGCGAGCGCTTCGCGGGTGTGCAGTTCCCGTGAAGGTTTTGGATCCTTAGCGTTCATATACACGACGAAGTGGGTGTCTGCTGTAAAGAGAGCCATCTGACCCTTCGCATCGCGACGATCCGCGCAATGGGCGTAGGTATCGATGAGCTCCCGAATAGCGAGGCGATCCGCGGCTTCGTTGGGAGTGATGGTAACGTGTTGAGTCACAAGAAGGTCTCCTTATGATTCGAGGATGGCCCCAATCTTTGTTCTGTCTTAGAGCGAAACCAATGGCAGCGAACGATAACGCTTACCGGTGAGATGGTAGAGGGCGTTAACGACGGCAGGCGCAATGATTGGCACGGGTGCTTCTCCGACTCCGGTTGGTGGTTCGGTTGACTGCACGATGTGGACGTCAATCTCAGCCGGCGCATCGGCGATGTAAGGCGGCGTACATCGA
>Ga0207708_10002340_pt1 | contig 13913 bp, 17 predicted proteins | sample KBSK5101metaG_FD_184340 | JGI IMG/M metagenome (GOLD analysis project Ga0207708, IMG submission 184340) | Corn, switchgrass and miscanthus rhizosphere microbial communities from Kellogg Biological Station, Michigan, USA - KBS K5-10-1 metaG... | ecosystem: Host-associated > Plants > Roots >...
GCCGCCGGGCGCCTCGCACCTCGAGCAGTCCGACGCGACGAGCTGGATGGCGATGTACACGCTCAACATGCTGGCCATCGCCATGGAGCTGGCCATCGAGGACACGATCTACGAGGACATCGCCACCAAGTTCTTCGAGCACTTCCTCTACATCGCGCACGCGATGACCGATCGCGGCGACAAGTCGCTCTGCCTGTGGGACGAGCAGGACGGGTTCTTCTACGACGTGCTCTTCCGCGGCGGCGATCGCACGCCGATGCGCGTCCGCTCGATGGTCGGCCTGATCCCGCTCTTCGCGGTGGAGACGATCGAGCCGTCGGTCATCGAGAAGCTTCCCGGGTTCCGCCGCCGCATGGAGTGGTTCCTGGAGAACCGGCCGGACCTGACCAACAACGTCGCGTCGATGCACGCGCCGGGGCGCGGCGACCGCCGGCTGCTGTCGATTGCCGACGCCGACCAGCTGCGCCGCATCCTGTCGGTCGCCCTCGACGAGCGCGAGTTCCTGTCGCCCTACGGCGTGCGCGCGCTCTCGCGCATCCATGCCGAGCGCCCCTACGTGCTGCGCCTCGACGGCGGCGACCACGTCGTCGACTACGAGCCGGCGGAGTCGACCACCGGCCTCTTCGGCGGCAACTCCAACTGGCGCGGGCCGATCTGGTTTCCCGTCAACTACCTGCTGATCGAGTCGATCCAGAAGTTTCACTACTACTTCGGCGACGACTACCTGGTGGAGTGCCCGGCCGGCTCGGGGCGCATGCTGACGCTCTGGGAAGTCGCCACGGAGCTGTCGCAGCGGCTGTCGTCGATCTTCCTGCGCCAGGATGGCCGCCGTGCCGTCTACGGCACCAGCGAGCGCTTCCAGCGCGACCCGCACTGGCGCGACCTGATCCTGTTCCACGAGTACTTTCACGGCGACAACGGCAGCGGCCTTGGCGCGAGCCACCAGACCGGGTGGACGGCGATTGTCGCCAAGCTGCTGGAACAGAGCGGCGAGCCGTCGCGCGACTGAGGACGATCGTGCGACGATCACGATTGGGAGGTTGCATGGTGAGGCGAATCAACGCACTCGTGGCAGGTCTTCTTCTGATCGCCGGCGCGGCATCGGCGCAGGCACAGCCGCCGCCGCCGCAGGCGCCGGCGCTGCGCCCGCCCGACGTCTTCTATCTCCCCACGCCGCAGCCGGTCGTCGACGGCATGCTGCAGCTGGCGAAGGTCACCGACAAGGACGTGGTCTACGACCTGGGCTGCGGCGACGGACGCATCCCGATCACGGCGGCTCAGAAGTACGGCGCGCGCGGCGTCGGCATCGACATCGATCCGCAGCGCATCAAGGAAGCGAACGAAAACGCCAAGGCGGCGGGGGTGACCGGGAAGGTGCAGTTCCTGAACCAGGACCTGTTCGAGAGCGACTTCAGCGACGCGACCGTCGTGACGCTGTATCTGCTGCCTACGCTCAACGAGAAGCTCGCGCCGCAGCTCAAGAAGCAACTGAAGCCTGGCGCCCGCATCGTGTCGCACGCGTTCCTGATGGGGGACACGTGGCCGCCCGACGATCACGGCGAGATCGACGGAAAGCGGTTCTACCTCTGGATCATCAAGTGATCGAGCCGCCTTCGCGGCTGCGCCGCTTCGGCGGGCCAAGCGCGAGGGCCTGCTGCGCCGAAGCCCCGGCGAAGGCGGGCTCGCCGTCCCAGTTCGTGTGCGGCGCCTGGTTGAGCACCAGCCAGCCGTAGACGAGCTCGCTGTAGGTGCGCCAGCGCATGTTCTTCTTCTCGTAGAACGGCACCAGCGCGCGCTGCACTTCCGCCAGGCGATAGAACGGCACGCCCGGGAAGTAGTGGTGCTCGAGGTGATAGTTCGAGTTCAGGAACACGAAGTCCCAGAACCGGCTGCCGCGCATGAGCGTGCCCCACTTCGCCGGGTCCGCGGGATCGATGTCGTAGTGCTGCCCGAGCCGGTTCAGCGTGAACGCGATCGGGAAGACGAAGAACACCGGGATGATGCTGGCCCGCAGCGCCGCGTAGAACCCGAACGCATACCAGATCAGGGCCATCGCCGAGAGGTGGAACAGCATCGACAGACGCCGCTCGCGCCCGATGGCGCGCTGCAGCGGCGCGGGATAAGTCGACGATTCGCGGCGCGCGGCGCGGAAGTAAATCGGGAACAGCGCCGGCGTGCAGTAGAGCAGCTTGTACCAGCGCGCGTTGATCTTCGGCGAGAGATGGTGACGCTTCGGGTCGTCCTCGTCCGAGCCAAGCTCGGCATGGTGATCCAGGTGCCAGCGGGTGAACTGGCTGGCCGAGATGCCGCTCGGGATCGCGTAGAGGAAGCCGAGCATCCGCTCGAGCGCGGGTCGGCGCCGCTCGAAAATCGTGTGGTGCACGACCTCGTGCAGCAGCACCGTGAAATTGAACACGGTGAACCCCTGGACCACGGCCAGCGGGATCCAGATCAGCGGGTGCTCGAAACGGATGAGCCCCAGGTGGCGGCCGCCAGGATGGCGAACTGCCGCGCCGCGACGATCAGGTGCCGCGCCGGCTGTTTCCGGTGCAGATCCCGCATCTGGTCGCGTGAAATGGCCGCGCCCAGCTCCGCCCGCAAAGGCCCGGCGTGCTGGGAGTAATAGTGGTTTTTCACCGAGCTTCTATTGTCTCACGGGTGGCTACTGCGGTATCTGGAGCCGCGCCTGGCCCAGCCGGGTCAGCGCCACGCCTGCCAGCACGGCCGCAGCCCCGGCGATTTTCGCCCCGCCGAGCGGCTCGTGCAGCCAGAAGTGCGCGGTCAGCATCGCGATGATCGGCAGCAGGTTCGAGTAGACCGCCGTGCGCGCGGCGCCGACGGCGCGCACCGCGGCGTACCAGATCGTGTAGGCCACGCAGATCGCGAACGCCGACGAGTAGACCAGCTTCGCCCAGGTCGCCAGGCTGACCGCGTGCCACTCGACGCGCGCGAGCGCGGATGCGGCCAGCGGCGCGTAGAGCGCCGTCCCGATCACCATCGACAGCGCGGTCACGCCGACCGGCGAATGCCGCGCCATCAAGGGACGCGCGCCGATGGTGTAGAGCGCCCAGCACAGCACCGACGCGAGCATCATGAGGTCGCCGCCGATCGTCGCGCTCGTCGCGTGCGCGCCGCGGCCGACGACGAGGTAGACGCCGAACAGCGAGAGCAGCATCCCGGCCCAGTGCAGCGCGCCGATGCGCTCCTTGCCGCCGATCGTCGACAGCAGCGTGATCGCGACCGGCGACGTGGCGAGCAGCAGCGAGCTGTTGGAGACGCTCGTCCGGGCGAGGCCGCCGACGAACAGGAACTGATACAGGCAGTGGCCGACGAGCCCGAGCCACGTGAGCCGGATCCAGTCCTGACGCGTCACGGGAGCCGGCGTATGGAAGATGCTGGCGACGTCGGCGCGGCCCGGCCCGTCCGCGTCGGGCGGATGGCGGCGGCGGACGAGCATGTTGGCCGCGACCATCAGGCACGAGGCCTCGACGAGGCGCAGCGCGTTGAAGGCCTGGGGATCGATTTCGCGGAAGGCGGACTTGACGAGAGCGTAGTTCGTGCCCCAGATGAGCGCCATCAGGAGCAGGAGGGCGTCGAGTCTCGTCACGGCGATCCTGTCGGGCCCTGGGCAGAGGGCCTAGGGATAGAGCAAAGAAAAGGGCTCAGGAAAAAGGGCTAGGAAAGCGCCTAGGAAAAAGGCCCAGGGAAAGGGCGCCGGCCCCATCCCCAGGCCCTGATTCCTCGGCCCGATGTGGTTCGGTTCGGCCCTATCCCCAGGCCCTGATTTCTGAGCCCGGCGCGATCGCTGCTAGGCGCCCCACTTGCCGCTGCCGAACGGCGGCAGGAAGAACAGGATCAGCGAGATCAGCAGCACGTAGATGACCAGGGACTCGATGAGGACGAGGCCCAGGATCAGCGCGCCGCGGATGTCGCCGGTCGCGGAGGGATTGCGCGCGATCGCCTCGGCGGCGGCGGCAATCGCCTTGCCCTGGCCCAGCGCGCCGAACGCCGCGGCAATCCCCAGCGGGAACCCCGCGCCGATGATCGTCCACTTGATGATCTCGAGGCGCGCGGCGCCGGCGCCCGGCTCCTGTGCGTAGAGCGGGAACGCCACGCCCGCCATCACCATGAGCGCCGTTGTCCAGAAAGTCCGTTTGCTCACAACCAAATCCTCCCTGATGCGAAAGAAGTCTACGCCGCCGCCGGCGCGTGATGGCCGGCCGGGGCATCGTGCCCGTGCTCGTCGTGCTCGTGTTCCACGGCCACTGCCGCCTGCAGGTAGATGATCGACAGCAGCACGAAGATGAATGCCTGCAACCCGCCGGTAATGAGGCCGAGGAACATCATCGGCAGCGGAACGATGAACGGAATGATGCTGCCGAGAATCACGATGACCAGCTCTTCGCCGAAGATGTTGCCGAACAGGCGCAGCGACAGCGAGAGGAGCCGCGAGGTATGGCTGATGACTTCGATGACCAGCATCAGGGGCGCCATCCACACCGGCGCTCCCGGCGGGACCGCGAAGTGCTTCAGGTAGTTCACGACGCCCTGCTTGCGCAGCCCCTGGAAATGGTAGAAGACCCAGGTGGTGATGGCGCAGCCGACGGTGACGTTGATGTTGCTCGTCGGCGCGACCAGCCCGGGCACCAGGCCCGAGTAATTGGCCAGCAGGATGAAGAGGCCGAACGTGGCGATGAGCGGCAGGTACTGGTCCCCTTCGGGGCCGATCCACTCGCGCAGCAGCCCGCGCACCGCGAGCACGCCGTCCTCGAGCAGGATCTGGAACTTGCCCGGGCGGTCGACGCTCAGGCGCGACTTCATGATCAGGCACACCACCGTAATCACCGCCACGATCAGCATCGTCATGACGATGTGCGGCGGGATCACGTCGGGTCCCGCGACGTGAAATCCGAGCGCACCGAGCAGTGCGGCTACGGGCTTGCCGAGGACCGCGTTGACGGCCTCGACGATCCAAAGCGGATGTTCCTGCATTCCTGTCTTTAAGTGTTCTTCTTCCGAGCGAGGCCGACGGCTTCGTGTTTTTTTCGAAGGAGGCCCGCGGCCTCCAGTGCGGCCGCCGCCATCACCGACGATGCACCCGCTATCAACCCCAACGGGGGCAGGCGCAAACGCGCAATCATAACGTACGCGAGAAAACCGAGTAAAGCGTAGCGCCCGGCGAGTTTCAGCACCGCAAAGGCGACACGCCGCCGCGCCGCGATCTGGTCCACGCTGCTGCTGATCGACACGAAACTGATCCCGATCAGCAGCCCCCCGCCGACGACCGCCGCTCCCCACCACAGGCTGCGGGCGAGCGCGGTCGCCAGCACCGCCATGATCAGGCAGCACAGCGCCGCCCTGCGCTGCAGCCGCGCAATCAGTTCGTCGGCCAACGTCTACTTGATGGACTTGGACGCGCGCACGACGCTGACCACGCCGGCGGCGAGACCGAGAAAGAAGCCGAGGAAGAAGCCCCAGTGCCCCCAGCCGATCCAGCGATCGACGAGCAGCCCGAGGCCGGCGCCGAGCACGATCGAGATGACGAACGACATCCCGACGCTGCCGAGCGCCCCGAACGAGCGCATCGTCTCGGCGGTGGAGTTCTTGTCAGGCTGCGGCATCGTGTCTTGTCATTTCTTCTTGTCGGGGGACTTGGCGGTCTCCCCCGGGCCGCACGCGGCCTCGACCTGGAAATCCGGCAGCTTCGGCGGCGGCGTCGCCGGCTTCGGCGGGGGCGCCGGCGTGTCGCATTCGGCCGCTGCCCTCTCCGCCGCCTTCGCCTGCTGGCGCAAGTAGACCCCGCCCGCGGTCAGGAGCGCCACGACCAGGGCGAAAACGACGAGGTACGCCTTCCGCGAGAGCGCCACCTGACCAGAATACCGCCACGGATGGACACAGATAAACACTGATTATCGGTGGCCCATCCGTGTTTATCCGTGTTTATCCGTGGCTGTCCATCCGCGCCGATCTGCGGCGGCAAACCGGCTATACTCGCTTGCGAAAGGCCTTATCCGGACCATGAGACACCCCCTCCCCGCTCTGGTGCTGGCGGTGGCCTGCGGCGTGGCCGCGCCGGCGGCAGCCCAGCCGAAGTCCACCGATGTCTACGTCAGCGTCGTCGATTCGAAAGGCGAGCCGGCGAGCGGCCTGACCGCGGAAGATTTCCGCGTGCGGGAGGACGGCGTGGCGCGGGAGATCCTGAAAGCCGGCCCGGCGACCGAGCCGCTGACGGTGGCGCTCCTCGTCGACGACAGCCAGGCGACCACGCGCGCGATCCAGATGATCCGCGAGGCGGTGGACACGTTCATCACGGCGTTGTCGGGCAAGGCCGAGATCTCGATCGTGACCTTCGGCGAGCGCCCGACCATCGCCCTCGACTACACCAGCGATCAGAAGCGGCTGCACGACGCCGCCAAGCGGATCTTCCCGCGCGCCGGCGCCGGCGCCTATCTCACCGAGGCCATCCGCGAGGTCAGCCGCGGCCTGCAGAAGCGCGAGGCGAAGCGGCCGGTGATCGCGGTGCTGGCGATGAACAACGAGGTCGAGTTCAGCAACCTGCACTACGAGCAAGTCCTCGACGAGCTGAACAAGAGTCGCGCGGCGCTGCACGTGATTTCGCTCGGCGAGATGAGCACGTCGATGAACGACGAGCGGCGCAACCGCGACCAGGTCATCGCGCTCGGCACCGAGCGCACCGGCGGGCGGCGCGACGACGTGCTCGCGTTCACCGCGGCCGCGCCGAAGATGAAGCAGCTCGCGTCGGAGCTGCTGCAGCAGTACGTCGTCACCTACGTTCGTCCGGAGCAGCTGATCCCACCCGAGAAGATCGACATCACCGTCACGAAAACTGGGCTCACGGCGCGGGCGGGCACCCGCACCAGAGAGGCGGGAGCGCGATGACACTCATCAGGCGATTCGCACTGGCGGTGACGCTGGCGGCGGCCGGGGCAACGGCGCTGACCGCGCAGGGACAGCGCATCCGCAGCGGCATCGAGCTGGTCTCGCTGAACGTCACGGTGACCGACGGGGCGAGCAAGTACGTCACCGACCTCAACGAGGACGAGTTCGAGGTCTACGAAGACGGCGCCAAGCAGAAGCTGACCTTCTTCTCGAAGACCCAGCAGCCGATCTCGCTGGCGCTGCTGCTCGACACCAGCGCCAGCATGGACGAGCGGATGGGGATCGCGCAGGAAGCGGCGATCGGCTTCGCCAGGCAGATGCACAAGGACGATCAGGCGGAGGTCATCGACTTCGACAGCCAGGTCCGCGTGCTCTCGCCGTTCACCAACGACGCGGTCGCTCTCGAAAAGGCCATCCGCCAGACGACGCCGAACGGATCGACGTCGCTCTACAACGCCATCTACATCTCGCTGAAAGAGCTGAAGAAGGTCAAGGCGGCCGCGACCAACGAGATCCGCCGCCAGGCCATCGTCGTGCTCTCGGACGGCGACGACACCTCGAGCCTGATCGAGTTCGACGAGGTCCTGGATCTGGCCAAGCGCTCCGAGACCGCGATCTATGCCATCGGCCTGCGCCAGGGAGAGATCGGCCGGCGCGAGTTCAAGGAAGCGGAGTTCGTGCTGAAGCAGCTGGCGCAGGAAACCGGCGGACGCGCCTACTTCCCCACCGACGCGCGCGAGCTGGCGAAGATCTACCAGACGATCTGGGACGAGCTGGCGAGCCAGTACTCGCTGGCGTATTCGTCGGGTAACCCGAAGCGGGACGGCGCCTGGCGCCGCATCCAGGTCCGTTTGACGCGGCCCAACGCCACGGCGCGGACCAAGCAGGGTTACTACGGCCCGACGGGATCGTGACGTTCACGTCGTTACTCCCGCTCGTCCTCTATGCCGCGGCGGCGGCCGCGTACTTCGCGCATTTCTCCAAGCCCGAGCCCCGCAGCGGCCGTCTGGCGACGGCGCTGCTCGGCGGGGCCGTCCTCGCCCACACCTTCCTCATCGGCATGCAGACGATGGAGGCGGGCTACGCGCCGCTGGTCGGGACGACGGCGGCGATCTCGGCGTTCGTCTGGCTGCTCGGCCTCGCCTACCTGTACGTCGAGCTGACGACCGACGAGCGGGCGATGGGCGTGTTCGTCACGGTGCTGCTCGCGGTGCTGATGATCCTGCCGGCACTGAACCCGCAGACCGAAGAGCGGCCGGCGCTGCTGCGCAGCCCGCTGTTCACGGTGCACGTGCTCGCCATGCTCTTCGCCTACGCCAGCTTCGCGCTGGCGTTCGTGCTCGGCATCACCTACGTGCTGCTGTTCAAGGAAATCAAGGCCAAGCACCTCGGCTTCTTCTACACGCGGCTGCCGTCGCTGCAGACGCTCGACAAGATGAACGGCCGCGCCATCATCGTCGGCTGGGTGTTCCTGAGCGCCGGGCTCCTGATCGGCGGGATCTGGGCGTCGCAGATCGGCGGCTCGACCGATCCGCGCGCGCAGGCGATGCACGTCGCCGATCCGAAGATCCTGTTCGCGCTGCTGTCGTGGGGCACCTACACGTTCGCGCTGTTCGCGAGGCGGACGATTGGCTGGAGCGGCCGCCGCGCCGCCTGGCTGTCGGCGATTGCCTTCGTCATCGTGCTGCTGAACCTGCTGCCGGTCGGATACTTCCTGACACGGAGCCACAACTTCTAACCATGCGGCTCTTTGCCGTAGGGATCACCCACCGCACGGCGCCGGTTGAGTTGCGGGAGTGCGTCGATTTCGCCCGGCAGGGGGTGGAGACGGCGCTGGCCGCGATTGCCGAGCGCAAGGTCGCCCACGAAGTGGTCGTGCTGTCGACCTGCAACCGGGCGGAGATCTACGCCGGCGCGGAGAGCGAGGCGGCGGCCGACACCCTCGGCCGCTTCATCGGCGAGTTCCACGGCATCCCCTGGGAGCGGCTGGCGCCGCACGTCGTCGTCTACCGCGGCCAGGAGGCCGCCGACCATTTGTTTCGCGTCGCCGCCGGCCTCGACTCGCTCGTCGTCGGCGAGCCGCAGATCCTCGGCCAGGTGAAGGACGCCTACGCGAAGGCCAGCAGCGCCAAGGCGACCGGCGCGGTGACCAACCGTCTGTTCACGACCGCGTTCAGCGTCGGCAAGCGCGTGCGCACCGAGACCGGCCTGGGCGAGGGCGCGGTGTCGGTGAGCTACGCCGCGATCGCGCTGGCGAAGAAGATCTTCGGCGACTTCAAGCGGCTCAACGTCCTGATCCTCGGCGCCGGGGAGATGGCCGAGCTCACCGGCCAGCACCTGCAGTCGCAGGGCGTGAAGCAGCTGACCATCGCCAGCCGCACCTTCGAGAGCGCCGACGCGCTGGCGCGCGATCTCGGCGGCCACGCGGTGCGCTGGACCGCGGTCGACGACGCGCTGACCGGCGCCGACATCGTCGTCACCGCGACCGGGGCCACCGATCCGGTGCTGACCCGCGCCCGGGTCGAGGCGGCGATGCGCCACCGCCGCGATCGCCCGCTGTTCATCATCGACATCGCGCTGCCGCGCGACGTCGAGGCGGCGGTCGGCAGCCTCGACCAGGTGTTCCTCTACAACATGGACGACCTGCAGTCGATCGTGAACGAGAACCTGTCGCGCCGCGCCACCGAGGTGCAGCGCGCCGAAGGGATCGTGCGGGAAGAGGTGGCCCGCTTCTCCACCTGGATGCAGTCGCGCGAAGTGCTGCCGACGGTGATCGCGCTGCGCACCCGTTTCGAGGCGATCCGCCAGTCGGAGCTGAAGCGCCTGGAGCCGAAGATGGCGACGCTGCCGCCCGACGCGCGCGCCCGCGTCGACGAGATCACGCACCTGATCGTGGAGAAGCTGCTGCTGACCCCGACCGAACAGCTGAAATCGACCGGCGACGAGGCGCTCGCCGTCGCCTACGCCGACGCGCTGAACCGCCTGTTCAGCCTCACCTCCGGGCGGCGCGAGCCGGAGGGGGAGGAATGAAACCCGAATCCGCTGAAGCTTCGGCGCGGTCGAGACCGCTGCGCATCGGCACCCGCGGCAGCGCGCTCGCGCTGTGGCAGGCACGGACGGTGGCGGCGCTGCTCGAACGGCAGGGACACGCGATCGAGCTCGCCACGATCAGGACGGCCGGCGATCGGCTCCAGGAACGGCCGCTGTCGGAGACGGGCGGCAAGGGGCTGTTCGTCAAGGAAATCGAGGACGCGCTGCTGCGCGGCGACATCGACGTCGCCGTCCACAGCGCGAAGGACATGTCGGTGGCGATTCCACCCGGGCTGGTGGTCGCCGCGGTGCTGCCGCGCGAGGATCCGCGCGACGCGCTGGTGCTGCCGCGCGGCGTCACGGCGCTCGGCGACACCCCGGGCATCGGCACCGGCAGCGTGCGGCGATCCTCGCAGCTGGCGTCGCGCTTTCACGGCGCGCGCTTCCTGCCGATCCGCGGCAACGTCGACACGCGGCTGCGCAAGCTCGATGCCGGCGAGTTCGACGCGCTGATCCTGGCCGTCGCCGGGCTCAAGCGTCTCGGCTACGGCGATCGCATCTCGGAAGCGATCCCGCATGCCGACTGCATTCCGGCGCCGGGCCAGGGCATCGTCGCGATGGAGACGCGCGTGGACGCGGCCGACATCCGCGCCGCTCTCGAAGCGCTCGGGGACGCCAGGGCCGCGGCGTCCTTCGACGCCGAACGCGCGGTCGTCGCCGCCCTCGGCGGCGGCTGCGAGCTGCCGCTCGGGGCGATCGCCGTCCACGCCAACGGCGCCCTGGACCTGCAGGCCATCGTCACCTCGCCCGACGGCTCGCGGGTCGTCCGCGCCGGCGGCACGGGCGATCCGGCGCAGCCCGCGGAACTGGGACGCCGGGTGGCCGACGAACTCGCCCGTGGAGGCGCCATGGAGATCCTGAAAGCGGTACGATAGGGGCGCCATGCGGAACCGCCCCTGCGTCTTCATCGTCGGCGCCGGCCCCGGCGACCCTGGCCTCATCAGCGTGCGCGGGCAGCGGCTGCTGGAGGCGGCCGACGTCGTCGTCTACGACCACCAGGTCCACTGGCGGCTGCTGCGCGTCGCCCGCGCGGACGCCGAGAAGATCGACGTCGGCGCCGCCGCGCCGCGCGCCCAGGACCAGGACGCCATCTCGCTGCTGCTGGTCGAAAAGGCGCGCGAGGGAAAGACCGTCGTCCGCCTGAAATGGGGCGACCCGTTCGTGTTCGACAGCGGCGGCAAGGAAGCGCTGTTCCTGCACGAGCAGCAGATCCCGTTCGAAGTGATCCCCGGGATCCCGGCGCCGATCGGCATCCCCGCCTACGCCGGCATCCCGATCACGTATCCGGGCGCCGGCGACACGCTGACCCTGGTCCGTGGCCACGAGGCGGAGACCGACGAAGCCCCGAGCGTGGACTGGGAGCGCCTGGCCGGGCTCGAGGGCACGCTCGTGTGCTACGCCGGCGCGCGTCAGATCGGCACGATCGTGAACGCGCTGCTGTCGAAGGGACGCTCGCCGGAGGAATCGGCCGCGCTGATCTACGCGGGGACGACGCCGGCCCAGGAAACCGTCGCCGGGACGCTGGCCACGATCGTCGACCGCGCGCGGCCCGGCGATGCCGCGATGCTGGTGATCGGCCAGGTCGCGGGGCTGCGCGAACACCTGCGCTGGTTCGACGATCGCCCGTTGTTCGGCAAGCGGATCGTGGTCACGCGCTCGCGCGAGCAGGCGGGAGAGCTGGTGGACCTGCTCGAAGAGCGCGGCGCCGAGGCGATCCAGGCGCCGACGATCCGGATCGCGCCGCCCGAGGACGCCGACGCGCTCGATCGCGCCTGCGCGGAAGCCGGCGCCTACGACTGGATCGTGTTCACCAGCGTCAACGCGGTCGAGTCGTTCATGGGCCGCCTGATGGCCAACGGCGACCTGCGCGACCTGAAGGGCGTCCGGCTCTGCGCGATCGGATCGTCCACGGCGCAGCGCATTGCCGCCTACGGGATCCGCGTCGATCTGATTCCCGACGAGTCGCGCTCCGAAGGGGTGATCGACGCGCTGAAAGCGGCGAGCGAGCTGAAGGGGACGAAGTTCCTGCTGCCGCGCGCCGACATCGCGCGCGAGGTGCTCGTCGATCAGCTGCGCGAGGCCGGCGCGATCGTCACCGAGGTGGCTGCCTACCGGACGATGCTCGCCGGCGGCGGCGATCGCACCGGCGACCAGGACATCTACCGCATGCTGCTCGATCGCCAGATCGACGCGGTCACGTTCACCAGCGCCAGCACGGTCAAGAACTTCGCGAGAATCTTCGGAGAGGACCAGGCTGCGGATCTCCTGCGCGGGACGATCGTCGCCTCGATCGGGCCGGTGACCGCCGAGGCGGCGCAGCAGCTCGGGATTGCGACCACGGTGATGCCGAAGAAGTACACGATTCCCGACCTGGTCGACGCGCTCGTCGAGCACTTCACCGCGCAGCGCGTCGAAGCCTGATCGAGGTTCGAGGATCGGTTCGAGGGTCGACCAATGACGACGAAGACAGAGAATCACGTGCGCAGCGCCCGCGGCACGCTCGATCTGCGGCAGCGGCCCCGCCGCCTGCGCCGGAGCGCCGCGATCCGATCGCTCGTCCGCGAAACCCGCCTCAGTCCCGACAATTTCCTGTATCCGCTCTTCGTCGTCACCGGCGAGGGGCAGCGCAAGGAAGTCGGCTCGATGCCGGGCGTCTACCAGATGTCGGTGGACGAGATCGTCAAGGAGGGGGCGGCTGCGAAGGCGGACGGCGTCCCCGGCGTGCTGCTCTTCGGCCTGCCCGAGAACAAGGACGCCGTCGGCAGCGGCGCCGCCGATCCCGAAGGCCCGGTGCAGAGCGCGATCCGCGCCCTCAAGCGCGAAGTGCCGGGACTGCTCGTCGTCACCGACGTGTGCCTGTGCGAGTACACCTCGCACGGCCACTGCGGCATCGTCGACGGGGAGGAGATCGTCAACGACGTCACCGTCGAAGAGCTGGCGCGCGCGGCGCTGTCGCACGCCGCCGCCGGCGCCGACATCGTCGCGCCGTCCGACATGATGGACGGCCGCGTCGGCCACATCCGCGAGAAGCTCGACGGCGCCGGCTTCAGCCAGGTGGCGATCATGGCTTACGCGGCGAAGTACTGCTCGGCGTTCTACGGCCCGTTCCGCGAGGCCGCCGACTCCGCGCCCGCCTTCGGCGATCGCCGCTCGCACCAGATGGACCCGGCCAACGTCGAGGAGGCGCTGCGCGAGGTCGAGCTCGACCTGGAGGAAGGCGCCGACATCGTGATGGTGAAGCCGGCCATCACCTACCTCGACGTCATCTCGCGCGTGAAGCAGGAGTTCGGCGTCCCCACCGCCGCGTATCACGTGAGCGGCGAGTACGCGATGCTGAAGGCGGCCGCGCGCAACGGCTGGATCGACGAGCCGCGCGCGATGATGGAAACCCTCACTTCGATCCGTCGCGCCGGCGCCGACATCATCATCACGTATTACGCGCGCGAAGCCGCGCGCGCGCTCTAGCAGTCACGCGTCGCACATAAGCTGTGCTACAATGTGACCATGTTGATGGTCAACATAGCCGAGGCCAAGGCCAGGCTCTCGGAATACCTCGAAGCGGTCGCGCGGGGCGAGCAGGTGATCATCTGCAATCGCAACCAGCCCGTCGCGGAGTTGCGGGCGGTCGCTCCTCAGCAGACGAAACCGCGGGATCTCAGCCCGCTGTTTCCGGGCCGGACGTTCATGACGGACGCATTTTTCGAGCCCATGAGCGAGGCCGAACTCCAAGAGTGGTACGGGCCCGCCGTGTTCCCCGCAAAAGTGGCCGAAAGACCGCCGGCCTACGGTGAGGGAAAGCCCACGCGCAAGCGGAAGAAGCGTTCGTGAAGCTTCTCCTCGATACGTGCACGCTCATCTGGCTGATGACCGGCGAGCGTCCGCTGCCCGATCGCGTAGTACGCGATCTCGCGACGAATGACGTC
>Ga0207708_10002343_pt1 | contig 13906 bp, 15 predicted proteins | sample KBSK5101metaG_FD_184340 | JGI IMG/M metagenome (GOLD analysis project Ga0207708, IMG submission 184340) | Corn, switchgrass and miscanthus rhizosphere microbial communities from Kellogg Biological Station, Michigan, USA - KBS K5-10-1 metaG... | ecosystem: Host-associated > Plants > Roots >...
GCTGAACGGCAGCGGCGCGGGCGCCTCCGGCGTCGCGGGCACCGGCAGCAACATCCCCCCCGTCTACCAGAACGGCGGCGGCGCGAGCGGCTCCGGCTCGAGCTATGACCACCAGTCCGGCACGACCACCTTCGGCGCCAACAAGGTCATCTCTCACGAGACGGTTGCGCCCGGCGCCGTCGAGAAGCAGAGCGTCGCCCTGCTCTTCGACTCGTCGATCAAGCCGCCGGCCATCACGGCGATCAAGAACACGGTCTCCGGCATGGTCGGGCTTGACCCGAGCCGCGGCGACCAGATCACGACCGCCTCCGTGCCCTTCACGAAGGTGCCCGACGCGGCCGCCGCGTCGGGAGGGCCGCTGGGCGCGCTCTCGATCATGGACATGGCCAAGTACGCGGTCGGCGGCCTCGGCAGCGTGGTCTTCCTCTTCCTCGTCCGCCGCAACCTGAAGCGGCGCGAGGGCGAGGCCCGCCACCCCGAACCGACGTGGCTGCGCGAGATCTCCGGCCACACGCCCATCGCGGCGCTCGAGCCGAGCATCGCCGACCGGATCCCGCCGGAGGTGATCCAGCAGCGCCAGAACGTCCAGAAGCAGGCTGAGGAGATCGTCCAGAAGCAGCCCGAGCACGTCGCGATGCAGGTGCAGCAATGGATGAACGAGTAGCGCTGGCGAGCCTGCCCGGCCGGCGCAAGGCGGCGATCCTGCTCGTCTCCCTCGGCTCGAAGGGCGCGGCCGAGGTCTTCCGCCATCTGCCGAACGAGATGATCGAGCAGCTCACGGTCGAGATGGCCAAGATGCAGGCCGTCGAGCCGGAGTACGCGTCGTCGGTCATGCAGGAGATGGTCGACACGGCCTACGCCCGCGGCTACCTCGCCGAGGGCGGGCTGCGCTTCGCGCGCGAGGTGCTCGAGCAGTCCGTCGGCAGCCAGCGGGCCGGCGAGATCCTGAACCGGCTGTCGGTCATCATCGAGCAGACGCCGTTCGAGTTCCTGCGCAACACGCCCGCCGACCAGATCGCGGCGTTCCTGCGCAACGAGCATCCCCAGACGGTGGCGATGGTCGTCGCCCAGCTGCCCAACACGCCGCTCGCAGCCAAGGTGATGGAGCTGCTCGAGGCGGAGCTCCAGGCCGACGTGGCCATGCGGATCGCGATGATGGGCCAGACCTCGCCGGACGTCGTGAAGGAGGTCGCCCAGGTGATGGAGCGAAAGCTCGAGACCGTCCTCCAGCGCGAGTGGGCTGCTGCCGGCGGCGTCCGGTCGCTGGCCGCGATCCTGAACGCGGCCAACCGCTCGACCGAGCGCAACATCCTGGAGCATCTCGGGAACGAGAACGACGAGGTCGCAAACGAGGTCCGCTCGCTGCTCTTCGTCTTCGAGGACATCCTGAAGCTCGACGACCGCTCGATCCAGATGGTGCTCCGCGAGGTCGACTCCAAGGACCTCGGGCTCGCCATGCGCGGCGCCTCGACGGAGGTGCAGTCCAAGATCCTCGACAACATGTCCCAGCGCGGCGCCGAGATGCTGCGCGAGGAGATGGAGTACATGCCGCCGCAGCGGCGCCGGGTGGTCGAGGAGGCCCAGACCAAGATCGTGGGCGTGGTGCGCAAGCTCGAGGACTCGGGCGAGCTCGTGATCTCGCGCGGCGGCGACGCCGAGGACGAGCTCATTGGCTGAGACCTTCGAGTTCGGCGCCCTCGAGGCGCCCGCCCACCTCATCGGCGAGCCGGGGACGGCCGAAGACCGGCTGCGCATGATCGCGATCGAGACCCGCCGCCGGGCCCACGAGGACGGCCTGGCCGACGGGCTGGCGGAGGCCGGCGAGCGGATCGGCTCCGCGCTGGCGTGCCTGGCGGCGGCCGAGGCGGCCATCCGGGAGCTCGAGGACGAGTTCCTCCGCGCCGCCGAGCGCTCGGCCGTCGAGCTCGCCATCGCGATCGCCGAGAAGATCGTCGGCGGTACGGTGGAGGCCCGGCCGGAGAAGGTGCTCGACGTCGTCGGCGGGGCGCTGCTTCGCACCGCGGCCCGGCACCGGCTCGTGATCGAGGTCAACCCCGACGACCTCGAGCTCGTCTCGGAGAACGCCGAGGGGCTCGCCGCCAAGCTCGGCGGGGTTCAGCGCCTCGACGTCGTGGCGGAGCGGCGGATCGAGCGCGGCGGCTGCATCGTCGTCACCGAGGAGGGCGAGATCGACGCCCGGATCGGCGCGCAGCTCGACCGCGTCGCGGAGCTTCTCGCCGAGGCCGGCCGGCGCAGCGACGCGCCCGACCTGAAGGCCGCCTGATGGTCCCCGACACAACTCTGGCGCGGTACCGCACCGCGGTCGCAGAGGCGGACACGCACCGCCGGCACGGCCGCGTGACGAACCTCATCGGCCTCGTGATCGAGGTGACCGGCCTGCGCGCCGAGGTCGGCGAGCTGGTGACGATCTCGGCTGGCCGTAACCGGCCCCCGGTTCCGGCCGAGGTGGTCGGATTCCGGGAGGGGCGGACGCTCCTCATGCCGCTGGGCGAGATGCACGGCATCGGGCCCGGACGGCGGGTCGAGGCGACCGGCAACTCCTTCCGCGTCCGCGTCGGCGACGGCCTCCTGGGCCGCGTCCTCGACGGCCTGGGAAGCCCCATCGACGACGGCCCGGAGCTCTCCTCGGACGACCTGCGCGCGGTCGCCGGCAGCCCGCCCTCGCCGATGCACCGCACCCGCATCTCCCAGCGGCTCGACCTCGGCGTGCGGGCGCTCGATGCGCTCGTCCCGTGCGGCCGCGGGCAGCGGCTCGGCATCTTCGCCGGCTCTGGCGTCGGCAAGTCCACCTTGCTCGGGTCGATCGCCCGCTCGACGACGGCCTCCGTCAACGTGATCTGCCTCGTCGGCGAGCGCGGCCGCGAGCTGCTCGAGTTCATCGAGCGCGACCTGGGGAGCGCGCTCGCGCGCTCGGTCGTGGTCGTGGCGACCTCCGACCAGCCGGCGCTCGTGCGGATCAAGGCCGCGATGGTCGCAACGACGATCGCCGAGCACTTCCGCGACGAGGGCCACGACGTGCTGCTCATGATGGACTCGGTCACCCGGCTCGCGATGGCGCAGCGCGAGGTGGGGCTCGCCATCGGGGAGCCGCCCGCCACGCGCGGCTACACGCCGAGCGTCTTCGCCATGCTGCCGCGGCTGCTCGAGCGCGCCGGCACCGCGGCGCGCGGCTCGATCACCGGCCTCTACACGGTGCTCGTCGAGGGCGACGACATGAACGAGCCGGTCGCCGACGCCGTGCGGTCGATTCTCGACGGCCACTGCGTGCTCTCGCGCTCGCTGGCCCACAAGAGCCACTACCCGGCCATCGACGTGCTCGAGTCCATCTCGCGGCTCGCGCCCGAGATCACGACGCCCGAGCTTCAGACCGCCGCCGCAGCCCTGCGCGAGACGCTCGCCGCCTACCGCGCCAAGGAGGATCTGATCACGATCGGCGCATACGCCGCCGGGGGCGACCCGGCCGTGGACTACGCGATCGCGAAGCTCCCGCAGATCGACGCGTTCCTGCGCCAGCCGGCCGACGAGGCGTCGGAGGCCGCGACGACCGACGCCATGCTGATCGAGCTCATGGCCGACAAGGAGCGCCCTCCCGGTTCATTCCTCCCCGCACGCGCCGATTACCCGGACATCATCACACTGCCGGAGGCCTGATGTCTACCGCCGAGACCACCCGCCAGCTCGTCATCTTCTCGCTCGGAACCGAGGAGTACGCCCTCCCGATCACCCGCGTGCAGGAGATCATTCGCTACACCGAGCCGCGCGTGGTCGCCTCCAGGACGGCCTGGATCCGCGGCGTCATCAACCTGCGCGGCAAGATCGTGCCGGTCTGCGACCTGGCCGAACGGCTCGGGCTCCAGCTCGAGCGCCGCGAGGTCGGAAAGATCGTCATCGTCGAGACCGAGACGGGCACCGCGGGCGTGATCGTGGACGATGTCGAAGAGGTTCTCACCGTCGACGACGCCCAGCTCGAGGACGTGCCGGCGGCCGACGCCGCCTACGTGGACGCGATCGCCAAGCTCGACGACCGGCTCGCGATCCTGCTCAATCCGGACGGCCTCCTGGCCGGCCTGGACATCGCCGCCTGACACGGCCGGCCGACCGCCTTCTGGCGGTAAATCCAACCGGCTCCAAACCGATTACCGGACTGCCCGGCTCGCACGGGCTGCCACCGCCATGCACACCCGCCCGACCCCCTCACCGTCCCGAATCCGCGTCGTCGTCGCCGACGACTCGACCTTCATGCGGCACATCATCGCGGACGGGCTCCGGGAGCGCGGCGCGGACGTCGTCGCGGTCGCGGCGGACGGCGACGAGGCGCTGCGCGCGTGCGCCGAGCACCGGCCGGACGTCCTGTCGCTCGACCTGGCGATGCCCGGCCTCGACGGCATCGGCGTCCTGAAGCAGCTTCGCGCCCGCGGCTCGAGCGTCGCGGTGGTGGTCGTCTCGGCCTTCTCGCCGGCGCACGGCGCCCGCGCCGTCGACGCGCTGGCCGAGGGCGCGGTCGAGCTGGTGGCGAAGCCGTCGGGCGGCACGCTCCCCGCCGCGTTCTTCGCCGAGCTCTACGACAAGACGCACCTGGCCGCGGCGGCGCGCCGCGTGGCCGTCGCGCCCCGCCCGCAGTCGTTCGTCCCGGCCGCCCCGGTCCGGCCGGCCCCCGCCCACACGGCCGGCGCTCGGGCGCTCGTGATCGCCTGCTCCACCGGCGGGCCGCGGGCCCTCGCCGCGCTCGTCCCCGCGCTGCCCGCGACGCTGCCCTACGGAATCGTGATCGTCCAGCACATGCCGGCGGGCTTCACCGGCTCGCTGGCCGAGCGGCTCGACCGTGCGTCCAAGCTCACGGTCCGCGAGGCCCGCACCGGCGACACCCTGACGCCGGGCACCGCGCTCCTCGCCCCCGGCGGCCACCACATGCGGCTCACCGCCGGCGGTGCCGTCCGCCTCACCGAGGAGGCGGAGATCGGCGGCCTGCGGCCGCGGGCCGACCTCACGATCTCCGACGCCGCCGCGATCTACCGCGACCGGCTCGTCCTCACCGTCCTCACCGGCATGGGCAAGGACGGCCTCGAGGGGGCCCGCGACGTGAAGCGCTTCGGCGGGCGCATCCTGGTCGAGGACCAGTCGACGTGCACCGTCTACGGCATGCCGCGCTCGATCTCCGAGGCCCGGCTCGCAGACGTCGAGCTCCCGCTCGGCGACCTGACCGCCGCGATCGTGCAGGAGTCCACGTGAGCGCCGAGCCCACCGCCCGCCACGACGATTTCCTGCAGTTCTGCGCGGGCGTGCGCCGCCTGACCGGGATCGACCTGACGCAGTACAAGCGCCGCCAGATGGAGCGCCGTGTGCGCACGTTCGCCGACCGGCGCGCCCCCGACCTGGCGGGGTACCTGCAGCTCCTGTCCGTGAACCGCGCCGAGCTGAACGACTTCCTCGACCGCGTCACGATCAACGTCTCCCAGCTCTGGCGCAACCCGGAGCAGTGGCAGGCACTCGCGAAGATCGTCGCCGACCTGGCCCAGACCGGCACGCTGCGCGCATGGAGCGCGGGCTGCTCCTACGGCGCCGAGGCCTACACGCTGGCCGCGATCGGGCGCGAGGTCGCGCCGGGCGCCCGGCTCGAGATCCTGGGCACCGACATCGACAAGCGCATGGTCGCCCGCGCGCGCGAGGGCTTCTTCACGATCGACGACGCCCGCAGCGCGCCACCCGTCCAGCTCAAGAAGTGGTTCGACCACGAGGCCGACGGCTGGCGCGCCAAGCCCGAGCTGCGCCTGCTCACGCGCTTCGACACCAGCGACCTGCTGAACGATCGCGTCCAGGCTGGACGCTTCGACCTCGTCCTGTGCCGGAACGTCGTCATCTACTTCACCGAGCCCGTCCGCGACGCGCTCCACCGCCGCCTGATCGAGTCGCTGCGGCCCGGCGGCTATCTCATGGTCGGGTCGAGCGAACGCGTCGCCGAGCCGCGGACGCTGGGCCTCGACTGCCCTGCCCCCTTCATCTACCGGAAGGCAGCCTGATGGACCTCTCCGAGTACCTCGGCATGTTCCTGGCAGAGAGCCGGGAGCACCTGCAGAACCTGAACATCGCCGTCATCCGGATCGAGGAGTCGCCTGAGGATCGCGACACGATCGACGAGATCTTCCGCATCGCGCACTCGCTGAAGGGGATGAGCGGCACGATGGGCTTCGCGCAGATGGCTGCGCTGACGCACAAGATGGAGGACGTCTTCGAGACGCTGCGCGGCCGCGCAGAGCCGCTCGAGCACTCCGTGGTCGACGTGCTCCTCGGGTGCCTCGACACCCTGGAGGGCGCGCTCGACAGCATCGAGACCTCCGGCGAGGAGGGGCTCGATGCAGCGGCGCTGGTCGCCCGGCTCGGCGAGCTGGTCGGCGAGCAGGCTCACGCCGGCCCCGCGCCCGTCGCCGAGACCGCGACGCCGGCAGTCGAGCTGCCCGAGGTCGTCCAGGGCTACGACGGGGACACGCCCCTCCTGCGCGTCGAGATCGCGCTCATCGCCGACGTGATGATGCCGGCCGTCCGCGCCTACATGACGCTGGCCGCGGTCGCCGACCACGGCGAGGTCGTGCACTCGTCGCCCGGCTCCGACGAGGTCGATACCTTCGACGGGCGCCGCATCGAGGCCTGGGTCCTGACCGAGCACGACATCGCGACGGTCGACGCCGCGGTCCGGGCCGTGCCCGACATCGAGACGGTTGCCGTGACGGCGACGGCCGCGACGGCAGCGGAGCCCGCCGAGCCGGCCGATGCGAGCGCACCCGAGCCGGCCGATGCGTGCGCACCCGAGGCGCCCGCGGCCGCTCCCGCGCACCCCGCCCCCGCCGCCCCGAGCGGCGGCGCCGCGCCGTCGCACCGTTCCACCACGACCGTGCGCGTCGACGCCGAGCGGCTCGACCAGCTCATGCACTACATGGGCGAGCTCGTCGTCCACCGCACGCGCGTCGAGTCGCTTGCCGCCGGCGCCGGCGTCGAGGGCCTGTCGGAGGCGATCGGCGAGCTCACGCGCAGCTCGCAATCGCTCCAGGCGATGGTCATGCAGGTGCGGATGATCGAGGTCGACGCCGTCTTCATGCGCTTCCCACGCCTCGTCCGCGACCTCTCCACGAAGTTCGGAAAGCAGGTCGACCTGGTGCTCGCGGGCCGCGACACCGAGCTCGACCGCACCGTCGTCGACGCGCTCGGCGACCCGCTCGTCCACCTGGTGCGCAACTCGCTCGACCACGCGCTCGAGCCGCCCGAGGAGCGCCTCGCGGCCGGCAAGCCGGCCATGGGGACGCTGGAGCTCGCCGCCCGGCACGCCGGCTCGAACGTCGTCATCACCGTCCGCGACGACGGCCGCGGCATCAACCCCGAGCTGGTCGCCCGCCGGGCCGCCGAGCGCGGCCTCATCGCCCAGGACGCCGTCGACAGCGTCGACATGGCCCGCGCGATCGAGCTGCTGTTCACGCCCGGGTTCTCGACGGCCGAGACCACGAGCGACATCTCCGGCCGCGGCGTCGGCATGGACGCCGTCCGAAACGCCATCCGCGGTCTCGGCGGGGCCGTCGTCATGACCTCCGAGCTGGGTGTCGGCTCGACGGTGCAGGTGCGCCTGCCCCTGACGCTCGCGATCGTGCCGGCGCTGCTCGTCGAGTCGCACGCGACGCCGTTTGCGATCCCGCTCGAGCGGGTCGAGCGCACCGTCAACGTCGCCGAGCAGACCGTGCGGTCGGTCCTCGGGCGGCGCACGCTCGTCCTGAACGACGGAGTGCTGCCGCTCATCGACCTGGCCGAGGCGCTCGGCTACGACCCCGCCCCCGACGCGGGCTACGTCGTCATCGTGCGCGGCGCCGAGCGCCGGCTCGCGCTCGTGCTCGAACGGCTCGTCGGCCAGCGCGAGCTGGTCACCCGCCCGCTTCCCGCCGAGGTGGGCGACGCCAGCTCCCTCTCGGGCGGCGCCGTCCTCTCGAACGGCGAGATCGCACTCATCGTCGATTGCGACGCCCTCGCGGACGCCTGCGGCGCCGCGACCGCCTCTTCCACCGACTTGCCCAGCGCGGCCTAGGAGCGTGACACACCCATGAACCTGAACGACCTTCAGCTCGACGCTCTGCGCGAGATGTCGAACATCGGATCGGGCAACGCCGCGACCGCCCTCGCGAGCATGCTCGGCCAGTCTGTGGACCTGCACGTGCCGACGGCCCTCGCGCTCGAGCTCGCGGACGCGGTCGACGCGGTCGGAAACGGCGAGGACACCGTGAGCGCCGTCATCATCGGCGTGTTCGGCGATCTCGACGCCACCGTGCTGCTCCTCTTCGAGCCGGAGAGCGCCAGCACGCTGTGCTCGCTCCTCGGCGTGGAGGGCGACCCCGAGATGGAGCTCTCCGCCCTCGGCGAGATCGGGAACATCCTCGGCAGCTCCTACGTCCAGGCCATGGGCACGATGACCAGCCTGCACATGGAGCCGTACCCGCCGGTCGCCGTGTCCGACATGCTCGGCGCGATCGTCGCGAGCGTCCTCGCCGTCACCGCCGCCGACACCGACCTGGCGCTGCTGCTCGACTCGCGCATGACCGTCGACGGCACCGCGTGCAAGTTCGGCTTCCTGTTCGTCCCCGGAGGCGCCGGCGTGGCGCTGCTCCTCGACCGCCTCGGGTTGGGCGAGGCGGCATAGGTGTCGGAGCTGGTCGTCCGCATGGGTGAGATCGCAGCCACGCAGCACGCAGGCGACGTCCTGGTCGGCCTCGGCCTCGGCTCCTGCATCGGCCTGGTCATCGTGGACGACCGCGGGCCGGTCGCGGCGATGGCGCACGTCGTGCTGCCCGAGTCGAACGGCAACGGCGCCGCGGCGGGCAAGTTCGCCGACACGGCGATCCCGCAGCTCATCCGCGAGGTGACGGCGATCGGAGCCACCCGCTCGCGCCTCTCCGCCGTGCTGGTGGGCGGCGCGCAGATGTTCGCCGCAGCCGGGAAGCTCGACGTCGGGAACCGCAACGAGCAGGCGGTCCGCGAGGGCCTGCGCGCGCACGGGATCCCGGTTCGCGCCGCAGTCACCGGCGGGAACTCGGGCCGGACGATGCGCGTCTACCTCGAGCGCCGCTCGATCACGTGCAAGCAGGCGGGCCTCGAAGAGATCGAGATCGCGACCTGGGGCAGCCAGGTCCAGATGGCGAGGGCGGCATGAGCGAGAACCTCTCGAACGATCAGATCGCCGCGCTCGTCGAGGCTGCGAAGCAGGGCCAGACCGACGCGCCCGAGCCCGCGCACAAGCGCCGCGCGCGCCGGGTGCGCGACATCGACTTCTCGCGGCCCAGCAAGTTCGCCCAGGACCAGCAGCGCCGGCTCGAGCGCGCGCACGAGAGCTTCTGCCGTACGGCCGGCCAGCGCCTCTCGACGGAGCTTCTGACCCCGATCGAGCTCGAGGTGCTGAGCCTCGACCAGCTCACCTGGTCGACGGCGATCGGCCAGATCCCGCAGCCGTCGATCTGCGCCACGATCGAGTGCCGGCCGCTCGGCACCCAGGTGCTCATGACCGCCGAGCTCTCGCTCATGCTGCGCCTCGCCGAGAGGCTCATGGGCGGCACGTCGGCCACGGTCGTGAAGCCCCGCGAGCTGACCGAGATCGAGATCGCGCTCGTGCGGCGAGTGTTCGACACGCTGCTCGAGGTGCTCGCCGCGACGTGGGGCGAGCTCGCCGGGATCACGACCCACCTGCTCGCCATCGAATCCCAGATCGCGAACGTCAACCTGGCGCCGCCCAGCGAGCCGACGCTCATGCTCACCATCGAGGTGCGGGTCGACGGATCCTCGTCGACGATGGCCCTCGTCCTGCCCCATCGGTCGGTCGAGCCGGCGCTCGAGCACCTGTCCGGCGGCCAGTTCGGCGAGGTGGCGATCGACGCGGAGTCGCGGGTGGCCGTGAGAAGCGGCGTCGCGTCCGTCGACGTCGAGCTCCGCGCCGAGGTCGCCTCGCGCCAGATCCCGGTCGACGAGATGCTCGCGCTCCAGCCGGGCGACGTGCTCCGCTTCCGGGTCCCGGCGGCGAACGGCGTCACGCTTTACGCCGGCCAGGTGCCTGCGCACCGCGCCCAGCCCGGCCGAAACGGCAACTGGCGGGCCGTACAGGTCGTCGGACGAGCGGAGGGCGGGTCGTGACGACCGAGGAAGCCCTCATCAAGCTGGCCGAGTCGACCGGAGAAGCGATCGGCCAGGTGCTCGAGGTCGTCTCGCAGTCGACCGTGGAGCGCAGCAAGGTCGCGGTCGTCCACGCCGACGACGGTCCGCTGCGATCCGTCCCGGCGCCGGCCGTCATCGCGAGCGTCTCGTACGTCGACGGCGTGACAGGCGGCAACATCTTCGTCATGACCCGGCTCGGCGTGCAGCGCCTGGCCGCGGCGATGATGGGCATGGACGCGATGGCCGTGGAGGAGGCCGAGGAGCTCTCGGAGCTCGACCTCTCGGCCGCCGGCGAGGCGATGAACCAGATGATGGCCGCGGCCGCCGGAGCCACGGCGAACGTCCTCCAGGAGGAGATCGAGATCAGCCCGCCGGAGACGCGGTTCTTCGCGACGCCCGGTGAGGCCGGCGAGGCCTACGAGCTCACGCCGCACATGACGAGCGTCGGCTTCACCCTGCTCGGCGAGCCGTGCCGCCTGCTCCAGCTCGTGCCCAACGCGTTCGTCGTCCGCATGACGCACGCGCTCGACGAGCTCGCCGCCGAGGAGGCGGGCGGCCATCTCGACCGTGAGGGGCGGGAGGGCATCTCCGGTGCGCAGATCCGGGCGATCCCGGTGCGCGTCTGGGCCGAGCTCGGCCGCACGCACATGCCCGTCGGCCGGGCAGTGAGCCTCGGGACCGGCGCCGTGGTCGACCTCGACCGCGCCCCGGACGACCCCGTCGATCTGTACGTCAACGGCCGCCGCTTCGCCACCGGGAGGCTCCTCCTGGTGGAGGACGAGTGGGCCGTCCGAATCGAATCCGTGCTCCCTGCGGGGAGCGTCCCAGATACCGAACTGCCAGGAGGAACCAACTGATGGCACGCGTTCTCGTTGTGGACGACGCCGCCTTCATGCGCAAGATGCTGTCCGACGTGCTCGCAAAGGGCGGGCACGAGGTAATCGGCGAGGGGGCAAACGGCGTCGAAGCCGTGGCCCAGTATCAGGCGCTGAGGCCCGACATCATGACCCTTGACATCACCATGCCCGAGAAGGACGGCCTGGCGGCGCTCAAGGAGATCCTGAACCAGGAGCCGACCGCCCGCGTGGTCATGTGCTCGGCGCTGGGGCAGGAGGCGAAGGTGCTCGAGGCCATCAAGGCCGGCGCCAAGGACTTCGTGGTCAAGCCGTTCCAGCCCGATCGGGTGCTGGATGCGATCGGCAAGGCCCTGTCTTAACAAAATGCTCAAAAACCAAGTGCGTCAGTCGATTACCCGGCCTGACCGCTTCGGACTCCCGTGGAACACACTCCGTTCACCTTCAGACTCGAGCCGATTCGCGCCCTGCGAGAGCAGGCCGAACGCCAGGCTCAGGAAGCCCTCGCACGCGAGCTGCGCCGGCAGCGCGACCGCGAGACGGAGCTGGACGCGGCCACTCGCCGCGTCGACGACGCCCGCGGCACGGGCGACCTGCAGCCGGGGGCTGAGGTCAGCGGTCACGACCTCCGCGCGTTCCAGGCCTACATGGAGCGCGTCGAGCGCGAGCGCGACGCCGCAGCACACGGTGCCGCCGCTCAGGCGATCGAGGTAGACGCCGGCCGCTCGCGGCTGGCGCGCGCCGCCATCGAGCACGAGACGCTCGTCAGGCTCAAGGCGCGCAAGCGCTCCGAGCACGACCGCGCCGTCGCCCGCAAGGAGACGGCCGCTCTCGACGAGGTCGCCATCACCCGCCACCTGCGCCTCCAGCGCGGAGAGGCGGCATGAGCATCGACGCCGCCATGTCCCGGATCGGTGAGATCCAGGCGCTCGAGGCCACGCTCGTCCAGGCACCCGCCGCGGCCGCGCCCCAGCCCGCCGCACAGGCGTTCTCGCAGGTGCTGGCACAGGCGCAGACCGGCACCACCGCCCAGGGCCTGCCGGCCCAGGCGCAGCAGTTTCTTCCGCAGGTGCAGCAGGCCGCCGCCCGCTACGGCGTCGACCCCGCCCTGATCGAGGCCGTGATCCAGCAGGAGTCCGGCTGGAACCCGCAGGCGACCAGCGCGTCGGGCGCCGCGGGCCTCATGCAGCTCATGCCCGCCACGGCGCAGGGCCTGGGCGTGAGCGACCCGTACGACCCCGCCCAGTCCATCGACGCGGGTGCGCGCTACCTGCGCGGGCAGCTCGACCGCTACCACGGCGACGTCCGCCTGGCGCTGGCCGCCTACAACGCCGGCCCGGGCGCGGTCGCCCAGTACGGCGGCGTCCCGCCGTACCCCGAGACGCAGCGCTACGTCGCCGCGGTGCTCGAGAACATGCAGCGCTTCGGCGCCACCTCCGTCCTCCAACCCACCGGGAGCTCCACATGAACGACGTCCCAGTCGTCGCTGCTCCTCCGGCCCGCGACCACGCGCCGCCGGAACGCGGCCAGGAGCCGGCCCCCTCGGATGCGTTCGCCGCAGCCCTGGGAGCGGCTCAGCCGGCCGAGGCCCCGCCACCGGCCGCCGATCCCACCGCCCGGACCGCACCTGCGGAGGGCACGAAGGCCGAAGGCGACTCCTCCGGCCCCGACACCAAGAAGCCCACCGACGCGAGCGCACAGGTCCTCGCGCTGATCGCCCTCCCGGTTCCGCCGGCGCAGGTCGCGGCTCCTGAAGCCGCGTCGCCGGCGGCCACTCCGGCCGCTCCGGCGCTCGCCGGCGTCTCGGCCGCGGCACCGGCCGTGCCCGCGACGGCTCCCGCCGCCGCCGCGCCCGCGCCCAGGGCTCCCGGCTCTGCGGCTCCCGCCGCGGCTCCGGAGACCGGACCCACGGCCGCCGAGGCCGCACACCCCGCCTCGAAGGCACAGCCCGCGGCCCAGCCCTCCACGCAGCCGGCAACGACGGCGACGACGACGGCCGCGCAGCCCGAGCAGGCACCTGCCCAAACCGCCCAGGCAGCCGCCCCGGCCGCGGCAGTCGAGGCACCCGCAGCTCGGGCCGCGAAGCGCGCCGCACCGGCCCGGACGGCTCAGGCCGACCACGCCGCAGGCCGTTCCGACCGCCCTGACCGCCCGCAGCACGCGCCCGTCGCCGGCCGTCCCGCCCACGTGCAGGACGCTCCGCCGGCCGGACGCACCGACGCGCCGGCCCAGCCGGCCGCCGCGCCCGCCGCAGCCCCTGCGCCCGAGCAGGCCGCCGCACCGGCCGTCGCCCAGACTCCGGCCTCGGCCCGCGCCGCCGAGCCCGCCCGGCTCGACGAGCGGCCCGTGCCCGACCAGCCCCAGCAGGACGTCCGGCCGCGGGTGCGGCTGCGCGACGTCCCCGACATGGCTCACGCCACCCTCCGGGTCGCCGTGCGCCAGAACGGCGCCGCCACCGCCCGCATCAGCCTGCACCCGGCCGACCTGGGCGGCGTGCGGATCACCATGCGCGTCCACGACGGCACTGTGGCGGCGACGCTCGCCGCCGAGACGCCGGCCGCGGCACAGGCGCTCACCCAGACGGCATCCGACCTGCGCCGCTCGCTCGAGAGCCAGGGACTCCAGATCGCCTCGCTCGACGTCCACGTCGCCGGCGACGGGCCCGCCTCGAACGGCGAGCGCCGACAGGCATCCGACCTCGCGCAAGCGATGGGCACGACCGACCGGGCGACGTCCGAGGAGGACGTCGTCGACATCACGACCGAGCTGCACCTCGTCCCGCTCGGGACGCAGGTCGACGTGCTCGCCTGAGGAGGGAACGATGAGCTCCGTCACACCGACCACGTCCGGCGCCCTCG
>Ga0207708_10002347_pt1 | contig 13899 bp, 14 predicted proteins | sample KBSK5101metaG_FD_184340 | JGI IMG/M metagenome (GOLD analysis project Ga0207708, IMG submission 184340) | Corn, switchgrass and miscanthus rhizosphere microbial communities from Kellogg Biological Station, Michigan, USA - KBS K5-10-1 metaG... | ecosystem: Host-associated > Plants > Roots >...
GCAATGCCGGAGATGGAAGCGCGGCCCCCGGCCGAAAATCGCCACGGTGGAGCGCCGAGAGGCGAGCGTCCCGCGTCATGGGACGCGCCGCGCCTCACTTAGCGCGGATCGTCGCGTCTCGCAAACGCGGCAACAGACATAGTGCGCCTGTCGGCGCTCCGCCCACCCCTCTTCGGGTCGGGTGCGAATGGATAGAGACCAACCCGGGCGCAACAACGCACCCGGGAACGAACAACACTGCGCTGTTTGACATCGTGAGATGAATTCACGGCGCTAGGCTCGTAAAGCGAGCCAACGAGCGTAGCGTGCGCGCGCGCTCGCTCTCGTGTCCCGGCCGAGCGAGCGTCAGCGAGCGAAGAGCCGGGACCCAGGGGCTACACGGCAAATCGAGGGACTATTGAAATCTCCCATCGTGTGCCCTGGGTCCCCGGTCTCGTGGAGTTCACCCTCGGGCCGCGCGCAGCGCGGACCCGGGGCTCGCCGGGGACACGAGTTCAGCGCCCGATTTCGTGCGCACACCGACCGCATCGCCCACGTCCGTGGCCCATTTCGGCGAAACGAACCGACGTTGCAAAAACGCAACAATGTCGAGCAGCGCGGGACGCCGAATGTTACTTCGACGCCGAATCCGTTTTCAGCAGGGCCAGGGCTTCTTGCACTGTGGTCATGAACTGCGCGGGGAAGATGATGGTCGAGTTCTTCTCGGTCGAGATTTCGGCCATGGTCTGGAGCGTGCGCAGTTGAAGCGCCACGGGATGCTGGGTGATGATGTCGGCGGCTTCGCCGAGCTTCACCGCGGCCTGGTATTCCCCTTCGGCGGCGACAATCTTGGCGCGGCGCTCACGCTCGGCCTCCGCCTCCCGTGCCATCGCCCGCTGCATGTTGTCCGGCAGAGTGATGTCCTTGATCTCGACCGCCGTCACCTGCGTGCCCCACGGCTCGGTGTGGCGATCGATCACGTCCTTGATCTGCTCGTTGATGTTGGCGGTCTCGGCCAGGAGCTGATCGAGGCTAAAGCGTCCCACGACGTTACGCACGGTGGTCTGGCTGATCTGGTTGATCGCCTCGTAGACGTTCTCGATCGCGATCACCGCCTTCTCCGGATCCGAGATCCGATAGTAGGCGACGGCGGCAATGTCGATCGAGACATTGTCCTTGGTGATGATCTTCTGCGACGGGATCTGCATCGTGACGGTGCGCAGGGACACGCGCACCATCTGCTGAAAGGGCACAAAGATCAGCGTGAGGCCGGGTCCGCGGATGCCCTCGAAGCGTCCGAGCAGGAACACGACGCCGCGTTCATATTGCCGCAGCACGCGAATCGAGCCGGCGAGATAGAGGACGATCGCAATGCCGACAATGAAGGTCCATTGCATGCGTTCAATATCGCATATACCGCCGGGGCGGTCGAGCAGGCCCGTCCCTCCAAGGCTCGCACGATCGCGCGGGATAGTCGCCGGGAGCCGCTTTCGCAGGCTCCGAAAACGCGCAATAATCCACGCATAACAACAAATTCATCGGGAGGTTACCATGCAACCTGGGCATCGTTGGCTTGGAGTGGCGGCAGGTCTTCTCGCGGCCGGATTGATCTCAGGATCGGTCTGCGGCGGCGCGCAGGCGCAGGCCGCGCTCACCGGCGTCGTCTCCTCGTCCGACGAGGGACCGATGGAAGGCGTGCTGGTGAGCGCCAAGAAGGAGGGCTCGAGCATCACTACGACCGTGGTGAGCGACCAGCAGGGCGCGTACAGCTTCCCGAGCGCGCGGCTGGAGCCCGGCAAGTACACGATTTCTATCCGCGCGATCGGCTACCGGCTCGACGGCGCTAAGAGCGTCGATGTCGCGGCGGGCGGCGAGGGCAGGGCGGATCTCAAGCTCAGCAAGGTCAAGAGCCTGGTGCCGCAGCTCTCCAGCGGAGAATGGTTGCTCAGCCTTCCCGGCGCCGACAAGCAAAAGGCCTTTCTCACGATGTGCGTGGGCTGTCATACGCTCCAGCGCGTACTGACCTCCAACCACGATGCTGCCGAATTCCAGCAGGTGTTCCTGCGCATGTCGCGCTATTCGCCTGGCAGCACGCCGACCCATCCGCAGCCCCTGCTTCCGGGCCCGCGCGGCGAGCGGCCGGTCGTCACCGGCGACGCCGCCAAGGCGGCCGCGGAATTCCTGGCGAGCGTCACGCTGGGCAATTCGGAGGCGATCGAATATCCGCTCAAGACGCTACCGCGGCCCAAGGGCCGCTCCACCAACGTTGTGGTCACGGAATACGACCTGCCGCGCAAGGACGCGCTGCCGCACGACGTCGTCGTCGATAAGGATGGGCAGGTCTGGTATTCCGACTTCGGCGCCCAGTTCGTGGGCGTGATGGATCCCAAGTCCGGGAAGACCAAGGACATCGCGATCCCGGTCGTGCGGCCGGAGCAGCCCAAAGGCGGGCTCAACCTTGAGTTCGATCCCGACGGCAATGTGTGGCTCTCGATGATGTACCAGGCGGCGATCTCGAAGATCGACCGCAAGAGCCATGACGTGACGGTGTTTCCGTTCCCGAAGGAATGGATTTCCACGTCGGCGCAGGCCTCCATGGTCTCGCCGATGTATTCGAACGTCGACGGCAAGGTCTGGACCAATAACCAGGAGGACAGCCTCAACTACCGGCTCGATCTCGCCACCGGCAAGTTCGAGAATCCGGGCCAGGCCAAGACGCCCGGCGGCAAGCAGATCCGTGCCTACGGCATGCCCACCGATCACCAGAACAATCTCTATCAACTGGAATTCGGCGGCCAGAGCATCGGCCGGCGCGATGCCAAGACGCTTGAGGTCACGATCTGGCCGACCGCGACGCCGCTGTCGCGCCCGCGGCGCGGGCGGGTCGACGAGCAGAACCGCCTGTGGTTTGCCGAATATGGCGGCAACGGCATCGGCCTGTTCGATCCCAAGACCGACACCATCAAGGAGTGGCAGCTGCCCACGCCCTGGAGCGCGCCTTACGACGTGGTCGCGGTCAAGAACGGCGCCGAGGCTTGGACCGGCTCGATGCTGAACGACCGGGTGTCCCGGCTCAATACCGCCACCGGCGAGGTCGTGGACTATCTGCTGCCGCGCACGACCAACATCCGGCGGGTGTTCGTCGACGAGACCGGCGCGCGGCCGGTGCTGTGGGTCGGCAGCAACCACGGCGCCAGCATCGTCAAGGTGGAACCCCTGGACTGATGCTTTGTTGTGACCGGGGCCCCGCGCGCGGCGCGGTGGCCCCGTTTGTTGGTGATGGTAGGATGATCTGCGCTCAAGGGGGGTAGCGGGGTGGCTTCGTCTATGGTTTTTTCTGGCGCGAGCAGTGCGTCAGCGAAGGGAGTCCCTGGATGTCATCCTCAAGCGATTGGGAGATGCCCCAAACCGTCCAGCCCAAGCCGGAGAACTATGCCTACAACCTCGAGGGGGCGCTGACCTCGCTCGTGGGTCTGCGTGCCATTATTCCCGCCGACGCCTTTACCGCCGATACGCTCGGCACCGAGCGGTCCGGAAACGGGGTGTTGATCCGCGACGGGGTCGTGCTCACCATCGGCTATCTGATCACCGAGGCGGAAACGGTATGGCTGCATCTGGCCGACGGGCGCGCAGTGCCCGGGCATGTGCTCGCTTATGACCAGGAGACCGGCTTCGGGCTGGTGCAGGCGCTGGCGCGGCTCGAATTGCCGGCACTGCCGATCGGCCAGTCGAAGACGGCGAAGGTCGGCGATCCCGTCGTCGTCGCCGGCGCCGGCGGGCGCAAGCATTCGGTGGTGGCGCGCATCGCCGCCAAGCAGGAGTTCGCCGGAAATTGGGAATATGTCCTGGACGAAGCGATCTTCACCGCGCCCGCCCATCCGTTCTGGGGCGGCACCGCGATGATCGGGCCCTCGGGCGAACTGCTTGGGATCGGATCGCTGCAGGTGCAGCAGGTCCGCGAAAGCGGCACGCCCGAGCCGCTCAACATGATCGTGCCGATCGACATTCTCAAACCCATCCTCGATGATCTGCTGACGCTCGGGCGGCCGAATCATCCGCCGCGGCCTTGGCTCGGCCTCAACGCAACGGAGGTCGACGACAAGGTGGTGATCGCGCGCGTTTCCACGGGCGGGCCGGCGCGGCGCGCCAACCTGCGCACCGGCGACGTCGTGCTGGCGGTGAACGACACCGAGGTCAGCGACCTTGCCGGTTTTTTCCGCAAGGTGTGGTCGCTGGGCAAGGCGGGGGTCGAGGTGCCGTTGACCGTCTACCGCGACGGCCGCACGTTCGAGGCGCGCGTGACCTCCGGCGACCGTAACCGCTTTCTCAAAGGACCAAGCCTTCACTGACGAGCCTGCACTGACAAAGTCTGCACCGATCGGAGACATTGGTCAGCAGCCGGTCATCCGAAGACGTGCGCGCCACGCCGGATGTTCTTCGGATTGGTGTCTGGTGACCACGGCCTCCTGATCACGGACAATGGTGCCTGATGCGCCTTCGCGATGCCTTCGCGGCCACCCTTGCCGTCGTTGCGATGACCGCGCCGACCGGTGCGCGTTCCGCCGGGGTGGAGGAATTCTATAAAGGCCGCACCATTTCGCTGATCATCGGTTACAGCGTCGGCAGCGGTTACGACATCTACGCGCGTCTGCTCGCACGCTTCATCGGCAGGCACATCCCGGGCCGGCCGATGGTCGTCGCGCAGAACATGCCGGGCGCGGGCAGCATCAAGGCGGCGATGTATCTCTACGGTATCGCCCCGAAGGACGGCAGCGTCATTGCCACGATCGGACGCAGCGCGCCGCTCGAGCCGCTGCTGGGAGACGCGCAATTCGATGGTCGCACGTTCGCCTGGATCGGCAGTATCGCCAGCAATTCCAGCCTGTGCGCCACCTGGCACGCGACGGCGATTCAGACCTGGCAGGACGTGCTGACCAAGCCGTTCGCCTTGGCCGGCGAAGGCTCCGGCTCGGATCCGGACAACTTCGCACGCATCCTGAAGAACGTGTTTGGCGCCAAGGTGAGGCTCGTCACCGGCTATCCCGGCGGCAGCGAGATGAACCTCGCCATCGAGCGCGGTGAGGTCGATGGTCGCTGCGGCTGGTCATGGGACAGCATCAAGAGCACGCGGCCGGACTGGCTGCGCGACCGCAAGCTCAATCTCCTCGCGGTGTTCTCGCTGGAGAAGGCGGCGGACATTCCGTCCGGGGTACCACTGATCAGCGACCTCGCGGGCAGCGACGAGCAACGGCAAATCCTGCGCGTGCTGCTGGCGGGGCAGGGGCTTGGCCGACCGTACTTTACCTCGCCCGGCGTGCCCGAGGATCGCAAGGTCGCGTTGCGGGCAGCCTTCGATACCACCATGAAAGACCCCGACTTCCTTGCCGAAATCGTCAAGGCCAAGCTCGAGGTCAACCCCACGAGCGGCGCGGAAATCGACCGGCTGCTCGCCGACATTTATGCCACGCCCAAGGATGTGATCGAGAAAGCGAAGCAGGCGCTGCGGAACTAGTCTTGCGCGCGCAGATCAGAAAATCTCGTCCGGGCAGGGATCGATGATGGCCCAGAGCTCGGGCCCGTTCCGCACCTTCTTCATGTCGGGGGTGAGGCCGCCGTGGCGACTGAGCCAGTCCTTCACCGTGTTCGGATAGTAGGACATCACGTCAGCGGTGCCTTCGTAGCTCATGACCTTCAAACCGCCGGTCGTCGCTTTGTCGAAGTAGGCCATGTGAAATCCGAGACTCGCGCGCGGCGTGACGCAAATCCGATTGAGCGGGACGATCCCCAGCACAAGGGTGCAGGCGGAGTTGCAGATGCCGTCGATGACGACACGCTCGCCACGATCGCGGATCGAGGCATATTTGACCTTGTACTGATCCACCAGGCCACCGTGATCGCGGGTGATGCGGTAATCGGCACTTGCACACGACCCCCAAAACGCAAACGGTACCAGCAACGCAAACGCAAGACGACGCATACCCCAGAAACCCCCCGGCAAGAATCCAGCCCCGAAATTCTGAGCCCGTGATTCACATGGACTTTGGGCGAAGATTTGGCCGTCGTATGTTGGGATTCCGTTAAGCCCGCGGACACGCTTTCGCCGTAGTTGCAGGCTTGCGCTCCCGCGGAGGAAGCCGGGATTCGCGTCGCCGAGTGCTCAATAAGTGACGACACCGCGGATCGATTTCCCCTCGTGCATCAGATCAAATCCCTTGTTGATGTCGGCGAGCGGCATCACGTGGGTGATCATCGGGTCGATCTCGATTTTGCCGTCCATGTACCAGTCGACGATCTTGGGCACATCGGTGCGGCCGCGCGCGCCGCCGAATGCGGTGCCGCGCCACACGCGTCCGGTCACGAGTTGAAATGGGCGGGTTGCAATCTCCTGGCCCGAGCCGGCCACGCCGATGATGATGCTCTCACCCCAGCCGCGGTGGCAGCTCTCGAGCGCCGCGCGCATGAGGTTCACGTTTCCAATGCACTCGAAGGTGTAATCGGCGCCTCCGATCTGATCGGCGCCGCTCTTGGTGAGGTTGACGAGGTAGGGGACGAGCTCGCCGCCGATCTCCTTCGGGTTGACGAAATGAGTCATGCCGAAGCGCTCGCCCCATTCCTTGCGGGCGTTGTTGATGTCGACGCCGATGATCATGCCGGCGCCGACCAGCCGCAGTCCCTGGATCACGTTGAGCCCGATTCCGCCGAGGCCGAAGACGATGCATTTGGCGCCCGGCTCGACCTTGGCGGTGTTGATCACCGCGCCGATGCCGGTGGTCACGCCGCAGCCAACGTAGCAAACCTTGTCGAAGGGGGCGTCCTCGCGAATCTTTGCGACCGCGATCTCAGGCAGGACAGTGAAATTGGCGAATGTCGAACAGCCCATGTAGTGGTGAATCGGCTTGCCCTCGATGGAAAAGCGCGAGGTCCCGTCGGGCATGACGCCCTGGCCCTGGGTGCCGCGGATCGCGGTGCACAGATTGGTCTTGCGCGAAAGGCATGACGGGCACTGCCGGCATTCCGGCGTGTAGAGCGGAATGACGTGGTCGCCCTTTTTCACCGAGGTGACGCCTGCTCCGACGTCGACCACGATGCCCGCGCCCTCGTGCCCCAGGATCGCGGGAAACAGGCCTTCCGGGTCGGCGCCGGAACGCGTGAACTCGTCGGTATGGCAGATGCCGGTGGCCTTGATCTCCACCAGGACTTCGCCGGCCCTGGGGCCTTCGAGCGTCACCGTCGTCACCTCGAGCGGCTTCCCCGCTTCGAATGCCACCGCCGCGCGCACGTCCATCGGTATCTCTCCTCGTCCAACGCTTGGTACCCGCGTAGTAGCCGCAACGCAGGGAACAGAATTCCGAATTGCCGCGCTCCATCCGGGCTACCGCGACGGCAAAGTCAAGTCGCCGGCATCGCAAGCAGGTGGCATGCGGAAACAAAGCCCGGCGTTTCGCTTCGTTAGGATCGGCTGGCGCGAAGCCGCCACGACGCAGAAGGGCGCGGCTTGCGCCGCGCCCTCAAGCGAAAGCCGCTTGCCGAATGTCAGCTCTTCGGCTGCGGCACGATCCTGATGTAGGGCTTGGGCGCCTTCCAGCCCTGTGGATATTGCTTCTTGGCATCATCGTCGCTGACCGAGCCGGCGATGATCACGTCCTCGCCGCTCTTCCAGTTCACCGGGGTCGCCACCTTGTGCTTGGCGGTGAGCTGCAGCGAGTCGATGACGCGCAGCACCTCGTCGAAGTTGCGGCCGGTGGTCATGGGATAGACTAGGATGAGCTTGACCTTCTTGTCCGGGCCGATGACGAAGACGTTGCGCACGGTCTGATTGTCGGCCGCCGTGCGCTTCGCCGGGTCTCCCGACACCGCGGCCGGAAGCATGCCGTAGGCCTTCGACACGTTGAAATCGATGTCGGCGATCATGGGATAATTCGGCGCGAAACCCTGCGTCTCCTTGATGTCGTTCGCCCAGCCCGCATGCTTGTCGACCGGATCGACCGACAGACCGATGACCTTGACGCCGCGTTTATCGAACTCCGGTTTGATCTTGGCCATGTAGCCGAGTTCGGTGGTGCAAACCGGAGTGAAATCCTTTGGATGCGAGAACAGCACGGCCCACTTGTCGCCGATCCAATCGTGAAAACGGATCTTGCCTTCGGTGGTTTCCGCTTCGAAATCCGGCGCAGTATCGTTGATCGCGAGAGTCATGTTCACCTCCATCCGTGGCAACCGATAATTTGGGCGCAGTATATAGTGCGTTGCAGATTCAACAGCCAGGGCCTGCGCGATAGCCCGTGCCTATAAGAGCAACATTCCGCCAGGATGCGCGGGAGTAGAATAGTTGAATCCCGAGTGGCCACCCGCCGGGAAAGAATTTTGCCTCGGTGCAGGCCGGGAGGCGACGCTTTGCCGCGGCAGGACTATGCCAATGGGGGCAGCGCCGCAACGATTTCGGTGCGGCGCGCCTCCAACCACGGCGGGAGCCTGACCGCCGCGCCCAACGTTCCCTTCGCCTCGTCGACGGTGAAGCCGGGCTGGTCGGTGGCGATCTCGAACAGGACACCGCCCGGTTCTCGAAAATAGACGGAACGGAAATAGCAACGATCGATCTGGTCGGTCGGGTGCAACCCGTGCGTCCTGAGTGTCGCGACCATGTCAGCCTGCGCCGCATCAGTGGCCGCGCGAAACGCGACATGGTGCACGGAGCCGGTGCCCTGGCGCCCGGCGAGAAAACCCTCCGCCGTGCGAACGTCGATGACCGTGGCGAGCCTGTCGCTGCCGGCCCGGTAGCGCACGAGGTAGCCTTCGCGCCCCGTGGCCTGAAAGCCGAAAGCGCCAGTCAGCACCTCGGCGGTCGGTTCGCCGGCCGCGACCATGAGCGTGACGCCGCGAAAGCCGCGCAATGCGTGCTCCGCCGGCACGTCGCCGTTCGACCAGCCGGGAATTTCATCGGCGCCCTTTACCGCGACGAGGGCCAGTCGCATGCCGTCCGCGTCGCGGAAGGGAAGTACGCGTTCTCCGAATCGTTTCTCCGGCGCTTCGTGGGCGATGTCGCGCTCGATCAGGCGCTGCGCCCAATAACCGAGCGATGATTCCGGAATGATGAAGGCCGCTTCGGCCGCCATGCCATTGCCGTTCCGTCCGGACGGCTGCTGCTCGCCCCACGCAAAGAAGGTCAGCGCGGTGCCCGGTCGGCCGACCTCGTCTCCATAGTAGAGATGCCATGTGCTGGGATCGTCAAAATTGACGGTCCTCTTCACCAGCCGCAAGCCCAGGTTGCCGGTGTAGAAGGCAACGTTGTTCGCGGGATCGCGACAAATCGCCGTAACGTGATGGATGCCTGCGCTGGCGCTCATCACCCGCTCCTCGAATCGCACCTCTACCGCAACGCACACATGGGGCTAACGGTACGGTTTTAGGCGGCCGCGCGTGCGGACGGGGACAATTCCTCGTGAGTCCGATTGGTTTGCAGGCATTGCCGCAACTTCGCCTTATCGCGGCCGCGCGTCCAACGCGCTCGCGAAGATAATGATGGATATCGATCGAACCGGAACCGAGGGTGCTGCGACTAATACCAATAGGCGCGAGGGAACCGCCTCCGTACGGTTGGCGTTGTTGTAGTCAGTCACCTCCCTCAACGCGTTGGCACGAGTCCCCGCAGCGGGACGGGAGAGCGTCAATGACCACGGGTTCCGGGCTATCGGCCGGTACTGGTCTGGGAGCGCTGCTTGCGGCGATCCAGCGGTCGCCGATTGTGGTGCGGTTTGCCAGCCAACTCTCGCAGGTCCGGGACTGGGCCAGCCGGGACTGGGCCAGCTGGCAAAAGATACCGTGGGCGAGTGTGCGACGTTCGCCTGATGTGGACGGCTATGTTCTCGCTTGGATCGCCAGCCACGTCCGCACCCGCCGTCAGCCGCGAAGCTTCATTTAACGTCTGAAGGTTCATTTAACCCGTACGGCTGCCTGGAGCGGCAGTTGACATTTCCGCTGCTCCGCAGCAAAGCCTAAATGCCGGGCTTGCGGGGTCCATCGCGGCATGTTCAAGCGAATTCTGATCGCCAATCGCGGCGAGATCGCCTGCCGCATCATCAAGACTGCGCGGCGCTTGGGTATTGAAACCGTCGCCGTCTATTCCGAAGCCGATCAGGACGCGCTGCACGTCGAAATGGCCGACGAGGCCGTGCTGATCGGGCCGCCCGCGGCCGCGGAAAGCTATCTCGTCATCGACAAGATCGTCGACGCCTGCAGGCGGACCGGCGCCGAGGCGGTGCATCCGGGCTACGGCTTCCTGTCCGAGCGTGAGGCCTTCCCCAAGGCGCTGGCGAAGGCCGGCATCGTTTTCATCGGCCCCAACGCCCGGGCAATCGCCGCCATGGGCGACAAGATCGAGAGCAAGAAGGCGGCCGCGAAGGCCAAAGTCTCCACCGTTCCGGGTCATCTCGGGGTCATCGCCGACGAGAAGCACGCGGTGAAGATCGCCGATGAGATCGGTTATCCCGTGATGATCAAGGCGTCGGCGGGCGGCGGCGGCAAAGGCATGCGGATCGCGCATTCCAAGGCCGAGGTCGCCGAGGGTTTCACGCGTGCACGCTCCGAGGCGAAATCCTCGTTCGGCGACGACCGGGTATTCATCGAGAAATTCATCGTCGACCCGCGCCATATCGAGATCCAGGTCCTGGGCGACAAGCACGGCAACGTCATCCATCTCGGCGAGCGCGAATGCACGATCCAGCGGCGCAATCAGAAAGTGGTCGAGGAGGCGCCCAGCCCGCTGCTCGACGCTGCAACACGCAAGAAGATGGGGGAGCAGGCGGTCGCGCTCGCCAAGGCGGTCGGCTACGACTCGGCCGGCACCGTCGAGTTCGTAGCCGCGCAGGACAAGAGCTTCTACTTCCTCGAAATGAACACGCGGCTTCAGGTCGAGCACCCCGTCACCGAACTCGTCACCGGCATCGACCTGGTCGAACAGATGATCCGCGTGGCTGCGGGAGAAAAGCTCAAGCTGAAGCAGGCAGACGTGAAGCTCTCGGGCTGGGCGGTTGAAACGCGGGTCTATGCCGAGGACCCGACACGCAACTTCCTGCCCTCGGTTGGCCGGTTGATACGCTACCGTCCGCCGGCGGAAAAGAGCGCCGACGGCATCACGGTGCGTAACGATACCGGCGTTTATGAAGGCGGAGAGATCTCGCTTTACTACGATCCGATGATCGCCAAGCTCGTGACGCATGCGCCCACGCGCGGGGAGGCGATCGCCGCGCAGGCTGACGCGCTCGACGCCTTTGCGATCGAAGGCTTTCGCAACAATGTCTTGTTTCTGTCCGCACTGATGCAACACAAGCGCTGGCAAGCGGGAAAGCTATCGACCGCGTTCCTCGCCCAGGAGTTTCCCGACGGGTTTCATCCCATCGCTCCGGAAGGTGAGACCGCGCGGGTCCTTGCCGCGGTGACGGCCGCGATGGACCACGTGCTCGGCGAACGCAAGCGCCGCATCTCCGGCCAGCAGCCGGGTACCATGATCACGCGCGAACAGCAGCGCACGGTGCGGCTCGGCGGCAGCGAGAGCGTGCTCGCCATCACGCGCGAAGGCGACCGGCTGCTGGTGCGCTTCGAAGGCGGCAACAAGAAGGGCCACGTGCTGGCGTCGGCGTGGAGGCCCGGTGATCCCGTGTGGTCGGGGACGTTCGACGGGCGGCCGATCTGGGTTCAGGTGCGAGCAGCCCTCAACGGCTTCGATGTCTCCCACCGCGGGGTCGAGACCCGCGCCTATGTCTATACCGAGCGTGAAGCCGCGGCCGCGCGGCTGATGCCGATCAAGCAGGTAGCGGACTCCGGCAAGGCGGTGCGTTGCCCGATGCCCGGGCTCGTGGTGTCGATTGCGGTGCGCGAAGGGCAGGAGGTAAAGACGGGGGAAACGCTCGCCGTGGTCGAAGCGATGAAGATGGAAAATGTGCTGCGCGCCGAACGCGACGGCGTCGTGAAGGCCATCAAGGCTAAGCCCGGTGACAGCCTCGCCGTGGATGCCGTGATCATGGAATTTGCGTGAACGGGCGACCGGCGCTCCAAGCGCCGGCATCGAGTTGTCGCCCGGTGCCGAAGAGCGGCGCCATGACGCCCCCGCAATCCGGAACAGCGGCAACGCGGCGGGCTCGTGATGACTGGAACCATCGGGTCATGGCGCGGGTTCTGATGGACAGGCATCAGGAGAGCGATATGGCACCGAAACCAAGGCGAGAGACGCAAGACGTTCCGGATTCGCTGCCGAAGCGGGATGAGGGAACCGACGTCATGCCGGACAAGGTTCGGCGCACCGATCCGTCGCAAACGATACTGCCGGATTCGCTGCCGCCGACGGATGATCAACCGGTCGAACAGGCGGACGGCGGTGTAGCGCAACATCCGATCCACGACGACGATCTCGAGGATCGCGATCCCGAAGATTTCGAACGCGAGATCAACGAGGTCCAAGCGGCAATTCCTCGGCCGTAAGTAGGGGCCGCTTGGCCGTGGTGCGCGGGGATGAATTTGCCGTCGGGCCGTGCCACGATCCCGGCGGATGGAATCGCTCGCTCTGTTCTTCTCCGGCTTCGGCCGGCTTGCCCCGAAGCCCTTCGCGCATGCCGTGGTGGCCGTCTATGTAGCGGCCTTCCTCTCGCAATTGCTGATTTCTCCTCCAGTGATGCTGCGCATCGGGCTCGCGGCGTTCGCGCTAGTACAGGCGATGGCGATGTGGGCCTGGTTCTGCCTCCATGCCAAGCGCCTGCGCGATGCGGACCGCCCGATCGGTCCGGCCATGGCGATCGTGGTTCTCTATGCGCTGGCGATGATCCTGCTTCTTCTTATCATCGCCCTGGTCGTCGGCATGGCGCCTGGCGCCGACGGTGCGACCGCTGGCGGCGGGAGCGATGTGCTGATCTCGTCTTACTTGGTGAGAGCCCTCGCGGGCGATCCTGACCCAGGTTTCTTCGCTTATGTCGCCGTCGGTATTCTCGCGCTGATCTTCGCGCCCATGCTGATAGCGATGGGGTTCTCGATCTGGACCGGAACGAGGCCCCGCGCGGCACCCCGCGCCAACTCAGCCCTGATTTGAGATGGGCCGCCGCGTTGCGCCGTGCCGTGTTTCTGCTAATCGAAACACGTGACGCTTCATTTCGCTTATGGCTCGAATATGAGCCGCGCACTGATGAGTGGGCGCTGCCCTGGCGCGGAGGCGCTCGGAACTGCGACGCTCCCCGGCTGGCGCTTCGTTATCAATCCGGAAGGGTTCGGTTCGATCGCGCCGCGGCCGGGCGCGCGAGTATATGGCGTGCTGTGGCGTCTCACGGCGCGCGACCTCGCAGCCATCAATGCCTATGAGAGCGTCGATGCAGGCTTGTATCTGCGCCGGCGGTTGATGGTGCGGCAGGGCGGACGCGGGTCGAGCGCCATCACCTATATCGCGCGCTGGAAAGGCGAGGGGACGCCGCGGCCGGGCTACATCGCACTGGTGGTCGACGCGGCGCACGATTGGAAGCTGCCCGAGCCTTACGTTCGTTCGCTTGCGCGTTGGGCGCCGTCAGGATGGCGCGGAGCGCGCGCCCGGGACACGGGGGAATTGGGATGAACTTTGAGGCGATCCGTCACGTCGTCATTCGCGGCCGGGTGCAGGGCGTAGGCTACCGCGCGTTCACCGAATACACCGCGCTCGATCATCGCCTGGGCGGCTGGGTGCGCAACCGGCGTGATGGCGCTGTCGAGGCCGTTTTCGCGGGGCCGGAGGCGGCGGTCACGGCGATGGTGGAAGCGTGCCGCAAGGGGCCGCCCGGCGCGCGCGTCGATGCGATCGAGGAGGGTGCGGGAACGCCGGAAGCGCTTGCCCTGCGCGGCAGCGCGGGTTTTGCGGTGTTGCCCACGGCCTAGGTGGGGGCCAGTTGCGCGAGGAGAGCGATGTCCAGG
>Ga0207708_10002348_pt1 | contig 13899 bp, 18 predicted proteins | sample KBSK5101metaG_FD_184340 | JGI IMG/M metagenome (GOLD analysis project Ga0207708, IMG submission 184340) | Corn, switchgrass and miscanthus rhizosphere microbial communities from Kellogg Biological Station, Michigan, USA - KBS K5-10-1 metaG... | ecosystem: Host-associated > Plants > Roots >...
CGGAAGACGATGCCGACCATGTCGTACTGCTCCCGCTCGTGCCAGTCGGCGGTCGGCCAGACCGGCACCACGCTGTCGATCTCCTCGCCGTCCTCGAGGAACACCTGCAGCCGCACGCGGGCCGGCGGCCCCTCTCCGACATGAGCCAGGTGGTAGACCACCGCGAAGCGGGTCGGCGGCTGCTCAACGGTCTCCGGCGATCCCCAGCTGCCGACCGCGTTCAGATCGCGGCCGCGCTCGGTGCCGAAGTAGCCCGCCACCGGCTCGCCGTAGCCCAGGAAGTCGACGGCGCTGACCGCCGACAGGAAGTTCTTGCCCAGCTCGTCGCGCATGAACCGGCAGACGTCGAGCAGGCGCTCCTTGCGGACGGTGAGGGTGGGCATGTCGACCAGCCCCTGCGGCCGATCCTCGAGTGCTTCCGGCACGCGGGCGGCGACCGCCTCGGCCAGCTCCGCCGCGTTCATGCCTTCGACTTCTCGAGCTCGTACGCGGGCGGGATCCCGGCGCGGATCTTCTTCTGGATCAGCAGCAGCCCCTCGACCACGGCCTCGGGGCGGGGCGGGCAGCCGGGCACGTGCACGTCGACGGGGACGATCTTGTCGACCCCCTGCAGGATCGCGTAGTTCGCGAACATGCCGCCCGAGCTCGAGCAGGCGCCCATCGCCATCACCCACTTGGGCAGCAGCATCTGGTCGTAGACCTGGCGCAGCGGCGGGGCCATCTTGTGCGACACCCGGCCGGAGACGATCATCAGGTCGGCCTGGCGCGGCGAGCTGCGGAACACCTCGGAGCCGAAGCGGGCGATGTCGTAGCGGGGCGAGGGCAGCGACATCATCTCGATCGCGCAGCATGCGAGGCCGAAGCCGGCCGGCCAGATCGAGTTGGAGGAGGCCCATGCCGCGGCCTTCTCCACCGTGGTCAGCATGGCGTACTGCTCGAGGTCGCCCGCTCGCACGGCCTTGCTGATGCTGACCGGCGTCACCGCCATTCCAGAGCCCCCTTCCTCCAGATGTAGACGTATGCCACGGCCAGCAGGGCCACGAACACTCCCAGCTCGGCCAGCCCGAACGTGCCCAGGGCGTCCAGCCGCACCGCCAGCGGGTAGAGGAACACGATCTCGATGTCGAACACGATGAACAGCATCGCGGTCACGTAGTAGGAGATCGTGAAGCGGTGGGGGACGAACGTCGTCTGCGAGGAGACGCCCGACTCGAACGGGATCAGCTTGTCACCGGCCCGCCGGTTCGACCGCGTGGCGAGGATGAACGACGCCGCGATCAACGATGCGGGGATCATCGCTGCGAACGCCGCATAGACCAGGAAGGCTGCCCATTGACCTAGCACCTGTTCGCGACTATAGCACCGGGTGAGGCGATGTGACGATCTCCGCTCGGAGGCCCGGAAAAGCCGCCATCTTATGCGGTAGCCGGTGTCACAAAGTAGCTGGATCGCAACGTGCCCCGGACGCGTGGTATTCAGGTTCCGGGCGCTGGGGTACGATACGGAGTGTACGGGGGCGAAGTGGCCCCGAGACGATGGAGGTCGGTGCACGATGGTCACCCTCAGCGAGCGCGCTGCAGCGAAGGTCAAAGAGTTGCTGGCGGCGGAGAATGATCCGTCGATGACGGCGCTGCGCGTTGCCGTGGAAGGCGGTGGCTGCTCCGGGTTCCAGTACGCCCTGGGGTTCGACTCCGCGCCCGACGACAACGACGAGGCGTGGGAGGTGCACGGCGTCCGGATCATCGTCGACCGCTACAGCCTTCCCTACCTGAGCGGCGCCGACGTCGACTACATCGACGGCCTGATGGGCGCCGGCTTTCAGATCAACAATCCCAATGTGGTCGCCGCGTGCGGCTGCGGCAGCTCCTTCCAGGCGAAGGACGAGGTCGAGGCCGGCGCCGCGGCGTCGCCCGAAGCCGCCGGCGGCTGCGGCACCGCCTCCGGCTGCGGTTGCTCCTGACCGGTTCGCGGTACTTGCCTCTCTAGACTTTGTGCTGGCGCGGCCCGCGGGTCGCGTCGATAGAGTTTTGGATCCAAAGTCGCAGCGGGTGTCTGGAGGTATCGCGCGTGAGCGCTGAGCAGATCGTCGACATCACGGTCGTCGGCGGGGGGCCGACCGGCCTGGCCGCCGCCTACTACGGCGCCCACCGCGACGCCAGCGTTCGGATCGTCGAGTCGCTGGAGCAGCTGGGTGGGCAGGTGGCGGCCGTCTATCCCGAGAAGCACATCTTCGACGTCGCCGGGTTCCCCAGGATCAACGGGCAGGCGCTGATCAACCAGCTGATCGAGCAGGCGATGCAGTACGACCCCGAGGTGCGGCTGGGCACGGTGATCGATCGCATCCACCACCGTGACGACGACGTGATCGAGCTGCACACCTCGGGCGGCGAGCAGCTGCTGACCCGCACGATGATCATCACGGCCGGCCACGGAGCGTTCAACCCGCGAAAGCTGGGGCTGCCCGAGCTCGAGCAGTTCGAGGGCAGCGGGGTGCACTATTTCGTCAAGGAGAAGGCGCAGTTCGCGGGCAAGAAGGTGGCGCTGGTCGGCGGCGGGGACTCCGCGCTCGACTGGGCGATGGGCCTCCAGGACACGGCTGAGCTGCCGATCATGCTGATCCACCGCCGCGACCGGTTCCGCGGCCTTGAGTCGTCGGTCAACGAGGTGCGGCGGCTGGAGTCGGAGGGCCGCGTCCGCATCCTCACGCCCCACGAGGTGCGCAACGCCGAGGGCAACGGGCGGATCGAGGCGATTCACGTCGAGAACACCGAGACCGGGGAGACCGAGCGGATCGAGGTCGACGCCGTGGTCACGCTGCTCGGCTTCATCAGCCACCTGGGCCCGATCGCCGACTGGGGCCTGGAGTTCGAGAACAAGCGGCAGATCAAGGTCAACCAGATCATGGAGACGAACCTGCCGGGGGTGTACGCGGCGGGCGACATGGCCGGCTACGACGGCAAGATCACCCTGATCACGATCGGCTTCTCCGAGGCGGCGATCGCCGCCAACCACGCCGTCGCCCGCATCCGCGGCGAGAAGGCGCAGCCCAAGTACTCGACCGAGTAGCGCGGCGTGGCCCAGGCCTCGGCGGTACCCGACCTGCTGGCGCCCGGCCTGCGCGCCGTGATGGTCGGCATCAATCCGGGCCGTGTGTCGGCGGCCGCCGGCAGCCACTTCGCCAATCCGCGCAACGACTTCTGGCGGCTGCTCCACGCGAGCGGCCTGACGCCGCGGCTGGTCGACCCCTCCGAGAGCGACTGCCTGCCGGCCTACGGGCTGGGCATCACCAACGCGGCGCTGCGGACGACGCCGGGTAGCGGCGACCTGCGGCGGGCCGACTTCGCCGGCTCGCTCGGTCGGCTGGAACGGATCGAGCGAGAGCTCCGCCCGGGCGGCTTCGCCTTCGTCGGCAAGGAGGCGTACCGCGGCGTGTTCGGCGCCCGCGCCGCTCACGGCTTGCAGGAGGCGACGCTGGGCAGCGCCTGGCTGTTCGTGCTGCCCTCCACCTCGCCCGCCAACGCGGCCGTCCCCTACGCGGAGCGGCTGCGCTGGTTCACGGCGCTCGCCGATCTCCTGCGCGGAACAACGGGGTCAGACCCCGTTGTTCCGCCGGAGGCTGCCACCGGGCGGCCGGCGCGGGACTAGTCTGAACGCGAACCCACCAGGAGGCATGAACCGAAGATGGCCGAGCTCTGGGGCGGGGAGACCCGCAAGGCAATCGCAAACTTTCCGGTGTCGGGCGAGCCGATTCCGGCGGCGGTCGTTCACTGGCTGGGCCGCGTCAAGGGGGCCGCGGCGCGGGTGAACGCCGACCTCGATCTGCTCGACCGTGACCGGGCCGGGCGGATCGCCGCCGCGGCAGATGCCGTCGCGGCCGGCGAGCACGACGAGCAGTTCCCGATCGACGTCTTCCAGACCGGCTCCGGCACGTCGTCGAACATGAATGCGAACGAGGTGATCGCCAACCTGGCCGGCGAGGGGGTGCACCCCAACGACCACGTCAACATGGGCCAGTCGTCGAACGACGTCTTCCCGTCGGCGGTGCACCTGGCGGCGCTCGACCGCACGGTGGCCGAGCTGATCCCGGCGCTGGAGACGCTCGCCGGCTCGCTGGAGCGAAAGGCCGGGGAGTTCGCCGACGTGGTCAAGGCCGGCCGCACGCACCTGATGGATGCCGTGCCCGTCACCCTCGGCCAGGAGTTCGGCGGCTACGCGGCCCAGGTGCGCGAGGCTCGCCGCAGGGTCGAGGCCACGCTGACCGGGCTGGGTCAGATCCCGCTCGGGGGCACCGCCACCGGCACCGGGCTGAACACCCACCCCGAGTTCGCGAAGCGGGTGCGCGAACGGCTGGCCGCCGACACCGGGCTCGAGATCCTGCCGCCTGCGGATGCGTTCGAGGCACAGGCCAACCGGGACGGCCTGGTCGAGGCCTCGGGCGCGCTCAAGTCCGTCGCCGTGTCGCTGACCAAGATCGCCAACGACCTGCGCTGGATGGGGTCGGGCCCGCGCGCCGGCCTGGGCGAGATCTTCCTGCCCGAGCTGCAGAAGGGCAGCTCGATCATGCCCGGCAAGGTCAACCCGGTGATCCCGGAGGTGGTCTGCCAGGTGTCCGCCCAGGTGATCGGCAACGACGCCGCAATCACCGTCGGCGGGCTGCAGGGCAACTTCGAGCTGAACGTGCAGATCCCGATGATGGCCCGCAACCTGCTGCAGTCGATCGGGCTGCTGGCGGCGGCCACTCGCCTGCTGGCGGAGAAGTGCGTCGACGGCATCGAGGCCAACCGCGAGATGCTGACCCGCCACGGCGAGTCGACACTGGCCATGGCCACCGCCCTCAACCCGTACATCGGCTACGACCGGGCGACGGCGATCGTGAAGGATGCCGCCGCCTCCGGGCGGACGCTGCGCGAGGTGGCCCGAGAGCACGGCGTCGACGCGGAGACGCTGGACAAGGCGCTCGACCTGCACGCCATGGCCATGGGGAACACCGGCCGGTAGGGTGTCCGGGATGCGAGTCCTCGTCCTGCAGCACATCGCCTGCGAGCCCCCCGGGGAGTTCGAGGATGTGCTGGTCGAGCGCGGGGCGGCCATCCACCGCGTCGAGCTGGACGAGGGCGAGCCGCTGCCCGGCCGCGAGGGGTTCGATCTGATCGTGGCGATGGGCGGGCCGATGAGCGTGAACGACGAGGCCGAGCATCCGTGGCTGGTCGAGGAGAAGCGGCTGATCGGCGACGCGGTGCACGCCGGCACCCCCTTCTGGGGCGCGTGCCTGGGCGTGCAGCTGCTCGCCGCCAGCCTGGGCGCGCGCGTCTATGCCGGATCGCTGCCCGAGGTCGGCATCCTTCCGGTGACGCTGACCGACGAGGCGCTGGCCGATCCGGTGTTCGCCGGGCTGCCCCGCGAGCTGCACACGCTGCAGTGGCACGGCGACACCTTCGACCTCCCTGAAGGCGCCGTCCGGCTCGCCGGCTCCGCCGCCTACCCGAATCAGGCCTTCCGGTACGGACGGTCGGCCTATGGCGTGCAGTTCCATCTCGAGGTGTCGGCGGGGATGGCCCGGGAGTGGGCGGGGGTGCCGGCCTACACCGAGTACCTCGACCGCACGCTGGGAGAGGGCGCGGCGCCCAGGCTGTTCGGCGACTTCGACGCCGCCGAACGGTCGATGCGCCAGGCGGGCCGCAGCATCTTCGAGCGGTTTCTCGACGCCCATGTCCCAGTCGCCCGATAACCGGATGATCCGGGTGCGGTCGGCGGCGCAGGACGCCACCGACTTCCAGATGACGGACGAGCAGGTGCGCCGCTTCATCGAGCTGCGCGACGACGGCGCCAACCGCGACCGGATCGTTGCCGAGCTGGGCGTCGACGAGGAGGTCGCCCACGAGCTGATCAGGGCGGACGAGTCCTACGCGACGGCGCACCGGATCGCCACCGGCGAGCTGCGGATGTACCCGCCGCCCGAGCCGGGCACCGAGGTGATCGACGCCCGAGTGGGGTCGGACTGGGTGCCGATCGTGGTGATCGTTCTCGTGCTGGTGGGAATCATCATCTGGACGCTGGTGCGCTAGCACCCCGGAAGGAGTCCCGTGACCGACCTGACAACATTCCCGCTCGACGATGCGGGCAGCTTCAGCTGGCTCGCCCGGCCCGCCGAGCCGCTGCGCAGGGCGTCGACTGCCCTCGCAGTGGAGGGTGGCTGGATCCTGGTCGACGCCGTCGACCACCCCGGGCTGGAGGAGGCCCTGGCGGGCAGGCCCGTGCTCGGCGTCAGCATGCTGCTCGACCGTCACCGCCGCGACACCGAGCCGCTGTCAGAGCGCCTCGGCGTGCCCGTGCTGGTGCCGGGAGTGCTGGCCGGCCAGGGACAGGCCCTCAACCACCCCGAGGTCGAGGAGCGGGTCGTGCTCGCCGCCCCGGGATGGAACGAGTCCGCGTTCTGGCTGCCCCGAACCCGGCTGCTGGTGTGCGCCGACGCGCTGGGCACGGTGGGTTACTTCCTGGCCGCCGAGGGCGATCCGATCGGGGTGCATCCGGCGTTGCGGCTGCGGCCGCCGGTGGGGGCGCTGGGGGGCCTCGACCCGGCGGCCGTCGCGGTCGGCCACGGGCCTCCCGTCACATCCGGCGCCGCTGCGGCCGTGGAGCGGGCGCTGGCCACCGCCCGGTCCCAGCTGCTCCGGGCCTGGGGCCGGGCCGCGGCCTCCAGTGCCGCCGCCCTGGCCGCTCGCCTGCGGGGCCGGGAGCGGTGAGCCTCAAGGACGCCCAGCGACTGCTGGCGCACCTCGACTACCCGATGTTCATCGTCACCGCTCGCGACGGCCGCGAGCTCGCCGGCTGCTTGATCGGCTTCGCGACCCAGACCAGCATTCACCCGCCGCGGATGCTGGTCTGCCTGTCCAGGGAGAACCGCACCACCCGTGTCGCCCGCCGCTCCCCGGCCCTGGCCGTGCACCTGGTGCCCGCCGACCGGCTCGACCTCGCCGAGCTGTTCGGCGGCGAGACCGGCGACGACGTCGACAAGTTCTCACGCTGCGCCTGGGACGAGGGCCCGCAGGGGCTGCCGGTCATCCGCGGCTGTCCCGGCTGGCTGGTGGGAGAGGTGCTCGAGCGCCACGAGATGGGCGACCACGTCGGCCACCTGCTCGACCCCGTCGACGGCAGCATGACCGGCGACGAGGGCCTGAGCTTCCATCGCGCCCGGGTGATCGAGCCCGGGCACGGCCCCTAGAGCACCGGCCGCAGGGCATACAGCTTGCGCAGGCCGACCACCACCAGCGTGCGGCCGGCCGCGACCACCGGCGAGTACTTGCCGTCCGGCCACCAGAAGACCTGGCGCATCGTCCCCACGTTGTAGCCGATCACCCGGCCCGGGCGGCCGCGCCGGCCCATCTCCGAGAAGTAGACGCGGCGCCCCAGCACCACCGGGCCGCCGATCGCGCGGGTGTGGTGGGTCGCCCACTCCACCTTGCCGGTCCACGCGGACAGCTTCCAGAACGTGCCGTCGATGCTCTCGGTGTAGACGTGGCCGTCGGCCACGGCCGGGTGGCCGTAGGTGATCCCGGTGGTGCGCGTCTTCCAGCGCACCCGCCCTGCTCCGGTGCCGAGGCTGAACGCCCAGCCCAGCCGGCTGACGGCATACAGCCGGCCGTACCTGACCGCCATGTTCGCGTAGCTCGACGAGAACGACAGGTGCCGCCGCCAGACCACGTTGCCGTTGCGCTTGAAGGCGATCACGTTGCCGTCGTAGTCGGCGCCGAACAGCCTGCGGTCGGAGTAGGCGAGCGCCGACGTCGTGTGCCCGAGCATCTGCTTGGCCCAGATCGGCTCCCCGGTCAGGGCGTCCAGCACGACCACCCGCCCCTCCCGCTCGACGGCGTAGACGCGGGGGCCGCGCCTGGTCGGTATCACGATCGGCGCGGCCTCCCCGCCCATGTTCACGAACTTCCAGATCGTCTTTCCGGTGGCGGCGTCCAGGCACCAGATCCGGCCCATGTTCTTGGTCTGGAAATACAGCCGGCCGTTCCAGTAGGTGGGCGTGTGGACGATCGCGTTGTAGTGGGCATCGCGTGGCCCATGGGGCCAGGGAGTGGTGAACCGCCGGCTCCAGACCACGCTGCCGGTCGTCCGCTGGGCGGTCACCCAGCCGTTGTCCATGGCCGTGTACAGCACGCCGCCCGCATAGGAGGGCGGAAACTCGAGCAGGCCGTCGTAGTCGCGCCGCCAGACCTCGCGGTAGCTGCCGGCGTTCAGCACCGGCCCGGCCGCGCAGTCCGCGCGCGGGTGCTCGACCCCGGCGCCGCCGACAGTCCAGTCCGCCGCCTCGCATGTACGTGCCGCCGCCGGCACGGCCGCCCCCGCCCACGTCGCGGCCAGGCTCGCCATCGCCGCCAGGCCGATCCGCAGCAGGGCCAGCATCACCGACGGGATGCGCCTGACAGGCTCCACATCCACCCCCTCCTGCAGGGGGATCATCTCACCTCTCGGCCGGGATGTGAAGTGCTCGCCGCCGGGAAGCGTCAGAAGGTCTCCAGCGACGCCCGGCGCCTGCCCTCGGCCTCCAGGAACCGGAACAGCAGAAACGCGGCGGCGCCCCAGACGGCTCCCACCGCCGCCTCCGACAGCACCAGGTCTGCGACCCCGGCCAGCGACCGGCCCCCGGCCACGTCGCGGGCGGCCTCGATGCCGTGCGTCATCGGCAGTGCGTTGCCGACCGCCTGCATCCAGGCCGGCAGCTCGTCCAGCGGAACGTTGACCCCGCAGAACAGCAGCATCAGGAAGTAGACGAGGTTGGACGCGAAGAACACGTCACGGGCCCGCAGCCCGAAGGAGCCGAGCATCATGCCGAACGCCGTGCAGGACGCGACGGTGATGAGGAGCACCAGCGCCAGCGGCGGCACGTTCGCGGCGGCAATCTGCAGGTCGAGCAGGACGATGCCCACCGCGAACCCGAACACCGAGACCAGCAGGCCGTTCCAGATCACCGGCACACTGCGGCCGAAGAACAGCAGGAAGCGGTTGGCCGGCGTCGCCAGCAGCGGGGAGAGGGTGCCGAACTGGCGCTCGTTCGCGATCGTCATCGTGGCCGCGTAGATCCCCGACATCGCACTCACCTGGACGGCGTTGCCGACGATGAAGAAGTCGTCGGGGCGGTCGGTGAACGTCCGACCGAGGTAGGTGAAGAACAGGATCTGGAACAGCGGGCTGCCCAGCATGGTGGTCGTGTAGAGCACCGGCGAGATCCAGTTGAACAGGGCCCGGTAGGTGAACATCCCGCCCTGCCAGAACAGGCGCAGGCCGCTCATGTCAGCGACAGGGTGGCCTGGGCGCGGGCCAGCCGCTCGAAGTTGCGAAGCGTGAACGCGCCGACGACCAAGTAGATGCAGCCCAGCAGCAGGCACATGCCCACCGCCGGCCACGGGTCACCGCCCAGCGCTGCCCGGCGGATCGCCTTCACGCCCCAGGTGGGCGCGAGCACCCACGACAGCGGCTCGACGAACCCCGGCAGCAGCGACACCGGCACCAGCAGGCCGGTGACCAGCCAGACCGGGTACTCGAGCAGGTTCGAGAAGGCGCTGGCGCTGCGGTAGAGCACGAACGTCGAGGCCAGCACAAGCCCCAGCAGGCCCAGCGACAGCACGGCGGCGGGGAGCGCCACGGCGAAGGCGCCGGGGTGGACGATGTCGACGGGCATCCCGAACAGCAGCCATCCCCAGGCCAGCGTGCCGGCCACCGAGTACAGGCCGAGCGACGCTGTGGCGATGGTGATCGGAAGCAGGGTGAGGATGAACGGCGCCGGCGCAGCGATCAGCACCTCGAGGGTGCCGTGCCAGCGCTGGAACTGGATCGCCCCGCCCGACCCGAACAGGGTGCTCGACCACATGCCCATCAGCCCGGCCCCGAGAGCCACCGCGAGCAGCGTCCCCTCACGCTGGCCGCTGCGCCACATGTAGAAGGCGATGGTGGCGAAGATCACCGGCTGAACGGCGGACACCAGCACGAAGAACCCGGACTGGGTCAGGTTGGCGAGATGGAACCGCCAGCCCACCCACAGCAGCCGCAGCGTCCGCCCGGGGCTCATCCTCCGGCCTCCGTGACCAGTGCCACATAGGCGTCCTCGAGTGTGGGCTCGCGGGACGCCACCCGACCCACCCGTGCGCCGTTCAGTTCGGCCAGCAGCCGCTGGGTGATCTCGAGTCCGGCGGCCGACTGCACGAGCAGCAGCTGTGACTGGTCGCGCTCCTCGACCGAGACCGACGTCACCTCCTCGATTCGGCGCAGCCGCTCCAGGGACGCTTCCTCGACCCCGTACGCCTCGATCTCGACCACCGTGCGGTCGGCGACGCGCGACTTCAGCTGCTGGGGCGTGCCCTCGGCGAGCAGGCTGCCCTTGGCGATCACGGCTATCCGGTCGCACAGCGCGTCGGCCTCGAACATGTAGTGGGTGGTCAGAAGCACCGTCTTGCCGGCCTGGCGGAGACTGTCGATGGTCGCCCGCAGGTCGCGGGCGCCCACCGGGTCGACCCCGATCGTGGGCTCGTCCAGGAACACCACCGACGGGTCGTGGAGCAAGCCGCGGGCGATGTGCAGCCGCTGCCGCATGCCCCGCGAGTAGCCCTCGACCCGCTCGTTCTCGCGGCCGCGCAGGCCGACCAGGTCGAGCATCTCGTCGATCCGCCGCCGCTGGTCGCGAGCCGGGACGCCGTACAGCTCCGCGAAGTAGCGGAGATTGTCGATCGCCGGCACGCGCTCGTAGAGGCCGCGGTCGCCGCCGAACACGTAGCCGATCCGCCGCCGCACCTCCCGCGGCTCGGTGACCACGTCGTAGCCCAGCACGCTGGCCCCACCCGACGTCGGCAGCAGCAGGGTGATCAGCATCTTGATGGTGGTGGTCTTGCCGGCGCCGTTGGGACCGAGCAGCCCGAACAGCTCCCCCTGGCCGACCTCGAAGCTGACCCCTCGCACGGCCTCCACCTCGATCGCGGTGCGCTTGAGAAGGCCGGTGCTGGTGCGGTATGTACGACGCAGATCGCGGACCCTGATGACCGGCTCGGACACCCCGGGATTGTAGGGCGAACCCCCACCCGCTACCCGCCGCAGGTTGATCGACGACCTCGATCGATCGTCAGGCGATCTTGCGGGCGACCAGGAAGCTGCGCACGTGCGCACTGGTCTCGGCCAGGGCGTCCCAGAGCACGGCGTGGCTGCCGGGAACGGTCTCGACGCGGCAGCGCCTGATCGCCTCCTCGGCGGCCTCGATGTCCCCTTCGCTGACCCAGGACGACTCCCGGCCGTGGACGATCAGCGTCGGGCATAGCACCTCTTCGAGCGGGATGTCAGCGTCCTCCAGCAGCTGCAGATCGGCGTCCGCGGCCGCCTTGCTGTAGCGGTGGTGGAATCGCCCCTCTTCGTCGGCGATCAGGTGCTCTGCCATCTCCTCCTCGAGCAGCGCGCGCGGGGTGTGCCGCAGGGCGAGCCGATCGCCGAGCTCCTGGATGGCGGCGTCGACGCTCGGGTATCCCGGGTCCTCGTTCAGGGCCGTCCGGTGCACCGGCCCGCCTGGCGCCGGCGGACGCAGCGGAGGATCGAGCAGGGTCAGCGAGCTGATCCGCTCCTGGCGGTCGGCTGCGTAGGCGATCGCCAGCCGCCCGCCGAGCCCGTCGCCGATCACGCCGGTCTGGTCGATGTTGAGCGCCGCCAGCACGTCGTCGAGATCCTCGAGGTGCTGCTCCCACGTGTGCGGGCCCGACCAGGGTGAGCGGCCGTGCCCCCGCAGGTCGTAGGCCACCACGTGCCGGCCCGACTCCAGCATCCTGGCCAGCCGCTCGAACCGCCGGGCATGGCCGCCGAGATCGTGGAGGCAGACGACGGCCGGCAGGCTCTCGTCGCCCCAGCGGAGGATGCGAAACGCCGTCACTCCCCGATTCTACGAAAGGCTCAGGCCGCGGCGCGATCGGCGACGAACACGATCGCCGCCCCCGACAAGACCAGCGGGCCGTCGAACTCGGGCAGGCGCGCGGCCAGCTCGCCGCGGTCGAGCGTCTCGATGTAGCGGGCGGCCGCGTCCCTGTCGGGGAACACGGCGTGAGGTCGCAGGTCGGTTCGCGCGACGTCGTCGAAGTGCCGGCGCAGGGCGGCCTCGCCGTTCTCGCCCATGAACGTGGTGCGAGTGCGCTCGGCGCCGACCAGCGCCCACAGGTCGGCGAGAGCTTCCTCGCCGTTGGTGATGGCGACCAGGCGGCCGCCCGGGCGCAGCACCCTGGCCAGCTCGGCCAGGCCGCGATCGAGGTCTGGGAGGTGGTAGAGCACCCAGGCCGCCACCGCGCAGTCGAACTCGCCGTCCGCGAACGGCAGCTGCTCCACGTCCGCCACGCGGGCGTCGACCACCCGGCTGCGGGTCTCCTCGACCATCGAGGGCGAGAGGTCGACGGCGATCAGCTCGGCGTCCAGCTGGCGCATCATCCGCTCGGCCAGCTGCCCGGTGCCGCATCCGACCTCGAGCACCCGGGCGGGCCGCCTGGCCCGGAGCACCTCGACCGCGACGTCCTGGGGCGTCCTGCCGCTGGGGTCGGGCTGCCACACCGAGCGCCACGTCTCCAGTCGCTCCGCCGAGGCGTACTGGCTCTCGACGAAGCGGCGGTCATTCAGCCCCATCCCAGCGTCTCCAGCTCGTCCTCGCCGATGCCGAAGTGGTGCGCCAGCTCGTGCAGCACCGTCACCCGGATCTCCGCCTGGAGCCGCTCCTCGTCGTCGCCGAAGTCGGCGACCAGCGGCCGGCGGTAGATGCTGATCGTGTCAGGCAGCGACCCGGCGTAGCCCTCGAACGAGCGCTCGGGCAGCGGCGTGCCGCGATACAGCCCGTAGAGGTCGGGCTCCTCGCCGTCCTGCTCTTCGATCAGGATGGCGACGTTGTCGATCGCCTGCCGCAGGGTGGGCGGCAGCCCGGCGAGCGCCCGCTCGACCGTCTGCTCGAAGCGCGCGTCGTCCACCTATCGGGTGTCGGGGAGGGCGCCGTCCCGGTAGGGGCCGGGCTGGATCTCGGCGAACCGGGCATACGCCTCCTTACCGCTGCGCGTCTCCTGCTCGACGCCGGCGTTGTGGCGCAGCGCCAGATCGGAGCGCGGATAGATCAGCTCCTCGTTCTCGACCCGGGCGCCGATCATGAGGATCGCGCACGGGCCGTCGCCGGCGCCCACGAACACGTGCTCGGTCCATGGCGGGCAGTGGACGAAGTCCCATTGCCGGAGCTTGCGCTCCTCACCCTCGACGAGCAGCAGGCACTCGCCGGACAGGACGAGGAAGTCCTCCTGGCTGTTCTCCCCGTGGTACATGCAGTTCGGCTCTCCGGGCTTCAGCACCTGGATGTTGACTCCGACCTGCGGGAAGCGGAGGTCGTCCCGCTTGTGGTTCTCGAACAGCACGGCCGAGCCCAGCTCGTCGCTGTGCACCCAGGTCGCCTCGCGGGCGTTCACCACGAACCAGCCCGGGCCGGCCGGCAGCAGGCCGCCGTCGGTCTGCTCCAGCGGTGCCTCGGGCACCTCGCTCATGCCTGCGCCGCCGCGGCCGCCTGCTCGTCTGCGTGGTAGCTCGACCGGACTAACGGCCCGGCGAACACGGACGCGAATCCCAGCGCCTCGCCCCGCTGCCGTAGCCCGTCGAACTCTTGGGGCGTCACCCAGCGGTCGAGCTGCAGGTGGCGCGCGGTCGGCTGCAGGTACTGGCCGATGGTGACGATGTCGACCCGGTGCGCCCGCAGGTCGCGCATCACGCCGACCACCTCGTCGTCGGTCTCACCCATGCCGACGATGATGCCGCTCTTGGTCATCAGCGGCTCGCGCTGCGGGTGAAGCTGCGCCCACACGTCCTTGGCCCGGTCGAGCAGCTGCAGCGCCAGGCGGTAGTCGCCGC
>Ga0207708_10002349_pt1 | contig 13895 bp, 11 predicted proteins | sample KBSK5101metaG_FD_184340 | JGI IMG/M metagenome (GOLD analysis project Ga0207708, IMG submission 184340) | Corn, switchgrass and miscanthus rhizosphere microbial communities from Kellogg Biological Station, Michigan, USA - KBS K5-10-1 metaG... | ecosystem: Host-associated > Plants > Roots >...
CCCGATCTCAATCTTCTTCGTGCGCGCGCCGACGGCGGCGAGGAGCGGGAACGGCGAGCCGAGCTGGCGTGCGAAGTGATGCACGCGGAAATACGCGCCATCGAGGCCCAGTTCTTCGGCGGCGACCGCGAGCTCGATCGACTGCAGCAGCGCATCCGACGCTGTGCGTACCGCAGAGTACGACTCTGGTGTCCAGTGCCCGAAGGAGAGAAAGCCGATCTTTTTCACGCAGGGTTCCTGAAAGAGAGCGTGGAGACGTTCGACGCGCGCGTCGTTCAGTTCAGGATAGCTTGCTCAATGGGTTTCCTCACAAGCGCGACCGAAGCGAGGCCGGTTAGCGCCCTCGAATCTCCTGCTGCGGTACACGTCGCACCTTGACAGGTTTGATATGACTGAGAGATGCCATCCGAACACGATCTCGCCTTCCCCCGGCTGAGCCGGGCCCAGATAGACGCCCTTCGCCGCTGGGGTCACGTACGCCCGATCGCGCCCGGCGACGTGCTGTTCCAGGAAGGGGACCGCGGGTTTTCTTTCTACGTCGTCCTGGAGGGAGCCGTCGAGATCGTCGAGCAATCGCGTGGGACGCCGCATCAGGTGACGGTTCACGAACCGGGCGAGTTCACCGGCGACGTGGATACGCTGTCCGGGCGCGCCGCGCTCGTGACCGGGCGCGCGATCGCACGTGGCGAGGTGCTGGAGTTGACGGCCGCCGCGCTGCGTCAGGCCGTGGACGCGTTGCCTGAAATCGGGGAGATTGTGCTGAAAGCGTTCCTCACCCGGCGCACGCTGCTCTTGAGCGAGGGATTCGAGGGCATCAAGATCGTCGGATCACGGTTCTCGCCGGACGCGCACCGCCTCAGGGATTTTGCCGCCCGCAACGCGATCCCGTTCACCTGGATCGATCTGGAGTCCGACGAACAGGCCGAGACGCTGCTGCGTCAGTTCGGCGTGCCGCCCTCGGCGACGCCGGTGGTGATCGGCCGCGAAGGCCGCTATCTGACGAATCCGACGGTTGCCCAGCTCGCGCACTGTGCTGGACTCGAGGCGACGATTGATCCGTCCGAGCTGCTCGATCTCATTGTGGTCGGCGGGGGACCCGCCGGGCTGGCCGCCGCGGTGTATGCGGCCTCCGAAGGGCTCGACGTGCTGGTCGTCGAGCGCATGGCGACCGGCGGCCAGGCTGGCACGAGTTCCCGGATCGAGAACTATCTCGGTTTCCCCTTGGGCATATCCGGTCCGGAACTGATGCGCAACGCGCTGCTTCAGGCGCAGAAATTCGGGGCGCGCATCACCGTGCCCGGCACCGTCCAGCGTCTCGGGATCGACGCCGGAGTTCGCGTCATCACGCTCGCCGACGGCACGAAGATTCGCGGCAAGTCCATCCTGGTCGCGACGGGTGTGGAGTATCGCCGGCTCGATGTGCCCCGCCTGAGTGAGTTCGAGGGCGCAGGCGTCTACTATGCCGCGACGGACACGGAGACGAAACTCTGCCGCAACGAGGAGGTCGTCGTCGTCGGCGCCGGCAATTCTGCCGGGCAGGCCATCGTGGCGCTGTCGCGATACGCGCGACGCGTGCACGTCGTCGCGCGCGGCCGGGATCTGGGAAAGAGCATGTCGCGATACCTCGTGGATCGCGTTGAGCAAATCGACAACGTCCAGATACACCGAGGCGCCGTCGTCGCCGCCCTGGAAGGAGGCGGTCATCTCGAGGCGGTCCGCATCCGCGACGATGCCGGAAGCGAGATGCGGATCAAGACGCCGGCGCTGTTCCTCTTCATCGGCGCCGATCCGCACACCGAGTGGCTGAGCGGCTGCGTGCAGCTCGACAAGAAGGGTTTCGTCCTGACCGGCGCGGCCGTGCCTCTCGACGTGCTACGCGGAGATCTCTGGCGCGCGCAAGGGCGGACGGCGTTTTTCCTCGAGACGAGCCTGCCTGGCGTCTTCGCCGCGGGAGATGTTCGGAGCGGATCGGTCAAACGCTGCGCGTCGGCGGTCGGCGAGGGCGCCATGGCGGTCAGCTTCATTCATGCGTCCCTGGAGGCGGCTTCGCCGGCGAAGGATGTTTCCGCATCGACGAACTAAGAGCTCACTGGCCGCTGTTTGTCGTGTGTCCAGGCGATCCGCGGAAGGCGTGATCAGAGGAAAGTGATGCGGCAATCGTCGCGAGAAATACGGCGCCGATGATGATCACGGACACGCCAGCACTGACATGCACCCATTCACTCGCCAGCATCTTCGCGGCGGTAAACACGAGGAGCGCCGCAAGGCCAATCCGCAGATATCGCAGCCGATGAACCGCATCCGACAGCACGAAATACAGCGAGCGGAGTCCCAGCATCGCCATCACATTCGAGCTGTAGACGATGAGCGGGTTCCGACTCACGGCTAACACCGCAGGAATCGAATCGAGCGCAAACACGATGTCGGTCGTCTCGATCACGACAAGTGCGACGAGCAGCGGCGTGGCGACGAGTCGCCCGCCCTCGCGCCGCCAGAAGTCATGTCCGTGCGACACCGGGCTGACGCGCACGACTCGAGCGATCCAGGTGCCGCACACATCGCAAGCCTCCTTGACGACCTTCCGCTCACGTTCCGCGCCGAACAACAGCCGCCAGGCGGCGAACAGAATCAGGGCTGCGAATGGATACGTGATCCACTGAAATCGTTCGATCAGCGTCAGCCCGGCGCCAATCGCCAACGCCCTGAACACGAGGGCGCCTGCGACGCCAAAAAGCAGCACGCGTCGCTGATACTCGGCGGGAATGTGCAGCTCAGAGAAGATCACGACGAAGACGAAGATGTTGTCGACCGACAGCGACTCCTCGAGCAGGTAGGCCGCAAAATATTCCGTCGCGGCGCTTCTCCCGTTGGTGGCAGCGACCCACAGTCCTACCGCAAGCCCCAGTCCGACCCACAAGATGACCCACGTTATCGATCGGCGCCGGCTGCCATGACGTTTCATTCTGCCGTGACGGCAGATCGGCCGCCGACCCACCTGATGCCGATGTCTGCCGCGGAACGCAGACGATCCGCGAGTTGCGCGCTGTGATGCTGGATGTGACGGATGTTCACCAATTGATGCTCCAGCTTCGACATGCGGTACCAACTGAAACCGCTCTCCGCGCTGTCGAGATCGAGCGCGTCCACCGCATCATCGACGATGCGATCGCAGAAAGACCAGTACTCGAGAACCTGCGCTTGCGTATATGGGTCGCCCCCGATACCGTCATCGTGCCCTCGATGCTGCGCCCACCGCTGAAACGCCGCTTCGTCACGCTGTAAATACAGGTGCGCAAAGAACAGCGTGTGATACGCCACCTGCCAGAACGCGTTCTTGTGATCGGCGCTCGACCACTCGTCTGCAGGACAGCGCTCGACGGCCTCACGCAGCATCGCAAGCGCGGCGTGGTACTGGCTCTTGAGAACAGATCGGAACATGGCATCCGTCATGGCTTCACATGCTACATTGGCACGCCATCGCGAGAGACCCGACGGCGTGAAGGCCGGCGCGCGTACTGTGCACCTCGAGATCGTTCAGCGCGCAGCGGGGTTCTTGAATGCCGGCCAGCCTGAGCACATGATGTGGCCATGCAGAAAGACGCAGAGTCCCGGCCCGCACAGCTCAGCCGGCGCGCAGCGCTCAGAGCGATCGGCACCGGCATCGGCACGGTGGCGACGTTGCCGTGGCTGTCCAACGAAGGGATGCTCGCGTTCGCTCGCATCCAGGAGACGAATGCCGCACCGCAGCTCAAGGTGCTTTCGCCGTCGCAATTCGGGACCCTCGAGGTTCTCGTGGACGCGATCATTCCCACGGACGAGCGGTCTCCTGGCGCGAAGCAGGCGCGCGTGGCCGACTACATCGACCTGTTGCTGAGCGAGGCCGACCGCGGGCTGACCCTGGCGTGGTTCGGTGGCCTGGCGGCGCTCGACGCCGAAGCCCTGTCGCGGTTCCGTGCGCCGTTCAGCCGCCTCGGGGCGGGTCAGATCGACGCGATTCTCCAGAGCATCAGCCGCAACGAGCGCGCGCCCGAGACGCCGCTCGAGACGTTCTTCGTGATGGCCAAGCGGGCGACGGTCAATGGCTACTACACGTCGAAGATCGGCATTCACGAGGAGCTGCGCTACAAGGGCAATACGTTCATCCGGGAGTTCGTCGGCTGCCAGACCGTGGACGGCAAGGACTGTCCGCACTGCGGGCAGAAAGCTGTTACATAAGAAAATTCTGAAAAGGTCCCGATGCAGGCTGATCCGACGCTCGACGTCAATCTGACACGCGCGCTCGAGGAATCGAGGCGGCTCTCCGAGTCGATCAAACCTGGCAGCGATCGCTGGGACGTCATCGTCGTCGGCAGCGGCGCCGCGGGCGGGATGGCGGCGTTCCAGCTGGCGATGGCCGGCGTCAAGGTGCTGTTGCTCGAAGCCGGACGCATGATCGACGTTCGCACCGAGTACCGGACGATGGAGTGGCCCTACGCGTCGATGCGGCGGCAACGGCTGCCGGCCGACGAGCGCCCGATCGCCGTGGCTGAGTACAGCTTTCTCGATCGCCCGTACGGATCCAACCCCGCGTTCGAGAAGTACAAGAAGGTGGTGTCGTACTCGAGCGACACGTTCACCCGCAACTGGGTGGTGGACGAACGGCAGCACCCGACCACCGGGACGCCGTACGCGTGGGTGCGGTCGCACGTCCTCGGCGGCAAGACGAACTTCTGGGGCCGCGGCGCGCTGCGCTACGGGCCGCTGCAGTTCGGCGCCGCCAGCCGCGACGGATTCGACGTCGACTGGCCGATCTCGTACGACGACGTCAAGCCGTACTACGACAAGGTGGATGTGCTGCTCGGCTGCTCCGGGACGAAGGAAGGGCTCGCGCAGGTGCCGGACGGCGTCTTCCAGCGGCCGTCGAAGCTCAATTGCGTCGAGGTCGCGTTCAAGCGCGCCATCGCGAACATGGGGCGCCACTACATTCCGGGCCGCGCCGGCGTCACGACCGAGGGCGTCCTGAACAACAAGTACCGGGCGCGCTGCGCCGGCCGGGGGCGCTGCGGCCGCGGCTGCGACATCCAGGCGGCGTTCCATTCGCCGGCCTCGCTCATCTACCCGGCGCGCGACAGCGGCCACTTGACGGTGCGGCCGTACTCGATCGTCTCCGAAGTGCTCCTCGGCGACGCCTCGAACCGCGCCAGCGGCGTGCGCGTCATCGACGCGAATACGCGCGAGGTGATGGACTTCAAGGCGCCGGTCGTGGTCCTCGGCGCCGGCACCCTGGCGACCACGCGCATTCTGCTCAACTCACGATCGAGCGCGCATCCGGGCGGCCTCGGGAATTCGTCGGGGGTGCTCGGCTGCTATCTGAGCGAGCACATCATGGGCATTCAGGGCAGCGGCTACATCCCGGCGCGGATCGGGACCGAGACGACCCTCGACGACGGGCGCGCCGTGTCGCCGTACATCCCGCGCTTTCGCAACGTCACCGATCGACATCCGGACTTCATCCGCGGCTACCATTTCCAGGGCGGCGGCGGCTGCTACGAATACCCGGGCATGGCGGATGAGCTCACCGGTTACGGCAAGGCGTTCAAGTCGAGCGTGCGAAAGTACTATCCCGCCTACATCGGCTTCGGCGGCTTTGGCGAGGTGCTGCCGCGCAAGGAGAACCGCGTCACGCTCGATCCGGTGGTGAAGGACGCCTGGGGCCTCCCGGTCCTGCGGTTCGACTATCGGTTCCGGGACAATGAGCTGAAGATGGCCAAGGACATGGCCGACTCGATCGAGGAGATGCTGACGGCCGCGCATGCCGAGGACATCAAGATCCGGCGCGAGCCGTTGCCGCCCGGCTGGTCGATTCACGAGATCGGCACCGCGCGCATGGGCGACGATCCGAAGGCGTCGGTGACCGACCGCTTCTGCCGGCTCCACGACGCGAAGAACGTCTACATCGCCGACGCCGCACCGTTCGTCAGCGGCGGCACGCAGAACACGACCTGGTCGATTCTGGCGATGGCGTGGCGGACGATGGATTATCTGAAGGATCGTCTCCGCGCCGGTGACGTGTGATGAATCGCCGCATATTCCTGCAGTCGCTCTCGATCGCTCCTGTCTGGAACCGCCTCAGCGTTCCCGACCGGGTCCCGGCACAGACCGTCCCACCCGCGACCGGGCGCAAAGCCGTCCTCATTTCCATGCTGCCAAAGGACCTGTCCTACGCGCAGCGCTTCAAGGCCGCCCGCGACGCCGGCTTCGACGCGATCGAGATGCAGACGATCGCGCGCGCGGACGAGGCGGCGGAGGTTCGCGACGCCGCCGTCAAGGCCGGGCTGCGGATTCACTCGGTGATGAACGCGGATCACTGGCGGATGCCGCTCTCGAGCAGCGAGCGCGACGTCGTCAACGGCGGCGTGGCCGGCATGGAAACGTCGCTGCGCAATGCCGCGTTGTGGGGCGCCGACACCGTACTGCTGGTGCCGGCCGTCGTCGACGCGACGACCTCCTACCGCGACGCGTGGACGAGGTCGCAAAAGGTCATTCGCGAGCGCCTGCTGCCGCTCGCGCGCGAGCTGAAGGTGATCGTCGCCGTCGAGGAAGTGTGGAACAAGTTCCTGCTGAGCCCGCTGGAGTTCGGGCGCTACGTCGACGAGCTCGACTCGCCGTGGCTGAAGGCCTACTTCGACGTTGGCAACGTCGTGTTCTACGGCTACCCGCAGGACTGGATTCGCTCGCTCGGGACGCGCATTGCGAAAGTGCACCTCAAGGATTTTCACCTCGATCGGACCAAGGGCACCTTCGCCTGGAACAACATCGGCGAGGGCGACATCGACTGGCTCGCCGTCCGGCGCGCGTTCGACGAGGTCGGGTATCGCGGCTATTTCACGACCGAAGTCGAGGGTGGAGATGCCGCCTACTTGAAGGACCTGGCGGGGCGCGTCGACCGGTTCCTCGCGGGGCGGAAGCCGGTCTAGAAACCGCTGCTATGAAACCTCACACCGTCTTTCTCGGCGAGATGACCAATCGTGAAGTCGAAGCGTTCCTCGAGTCGCATCACACGGTCATCATCCCCACCGGCGCGACCGAGCAGCACGGCCCGCACGGACCGCTGGCCACCGACGTCCTGATCCCGCAGGAGGTCGCGCGCCGCGTCGCGCCGCAGATTGGCGCCGTGGTGGCGCCGCCGATCAGCTACGCCCTGTCCTATCCCCACGTCGGGTTCACCGGGCTCGTGCACATCCGGATTCCGACGTTCATGGCGCTGGTCGCCGATCTCTGCGCGTCATTCGCGGCGTCAGGGTTCCGGCGAATCATCTTCCTGAACGGCCACTACGACAACACCTACGCGATCGCGTACGCCTGCGCCGACGCCGCCGACCGGATGCCGAAGGGCGTCAAGGCGTTTCCCATCAATTACTGGGACGGGCTCACCGCCGACGAGGCCGCCGAGTTCTCGGGCCTGAAGAACGGCTTGCATGCGAACGCCGCGGAGACGTCGGCCGTGCTCGCGATCAACCCCGACCTGGTCGATCTCGAGCACGCGAACGCGGAGTTTCCCCCGTTCCCCGAGTTCACGGTGAACATGGCTCCCGTGCATACCGCGTTCTTCTTCTCCTCGCCCGGATCGGTCCATCGGGCGACCGCGTCGGGCACGTGGGGCGATGCCCGGAGGTCCACGCCGGAAATGGGGGAGCGCTACATCGCCGCCGGCGTCCGCTCGACGCTGGCGGTGCTGGACAACATCGAGCAGACCTTCGCGGCGATGCCCGGCCGACCCGCGCCACAGCGATGACATCGATCACGGCCGCGAAACGCTGCGCTCACGCGAGCGCCTGTTTCGCGTAGGCGACGCATTTCGCCACTTCCTCGACCGGCGTGCCCCGCCCGCGATACTCGTACTCGATGTCGGCGGGAATCGGCCACCGCTCGCGCTTCAAGAGCTGCAGCACCTCGCGAATCGGCGTGTCGCCCTGGCCCCACGGCAGGTTGTCGCCCTGGTTCTTCTTCCGATCCTTCAGGTGCAGGTTGGTGATGCTCGCATGGTGCTCGCGGATATACGCGACGGGATCGTAGTTTGCCGCGGTGAAGTGACCGATGTCGAGGTTCACCTTGAAGTATTTCGACATCTTCATCACCGCGGCGAAGCTCTCGGGGGTGGCGAGCTCGTTCGGGTCGCTGACGTTCGAGTGGCCGTGCATCCCGACGGTGATGTGATGCTTGTCGGCGATCGGCGCCAGGCGCCTCGCGACGTCCAGCGTCGTCGTCGCCGTCACGACGTCGGTGCCGAGCGCCCGGGCGATCTCGAAGCCGCGGTCGAGCTCGGCGTCGGTGAAGCTCGCGTTCATGTTGTAGCAGAAGGCGTGAATCGTGATGCCGGCGGCGTCGAACTTCCTGCGGACGTTCCTGAAGTGATCGAGCGGCGTCTCGAGCCGCCACCTGCGGAGATCCTCGCGCGCCTTCACCGCCTCGGGCGACGGCGCCACCCCAGGCTGGACGCGGCTCGCCGCCACCTGCGGCTCGAGATGCGCCCCGAGCAGCTCGCACTCACTGAGGCCGCTGTCGGTCAGCGCCTTGATGACCGCGTCCACGGCGTCGGACTCGCCGGCCGGCCGCAGCATCTCGCGGAAGCTGTAGGTCTGCGCTCCGAGCCGCACGCCGGCGACGTTCGAATCGATCCGCGCCTCGAGGAATCGCGGCAACGCCACGCCGGCAAGCGTGATTGTTCCGAATTCGCGCCTGGTGATCATGAGCCCTCGCTCGAATGTCGGGGCCGACCTTGGTCGGCCCGGGGCGCAGCAAGCTCCGCCGCTACGGATACATCGCGAACGAATACAGCGTGTCGCCGGCCGCCACGAGAATGTGCTGGCGCCCGTCGACCATGTAGGTCTCCGGCGCGTTGGTCACCTCGCCGATCCGCGTATGCCAGAGCGGCTGGCCGTTCGCCGGGTCGAAGGCGATGAAATTCCCGGACAAATCGCCGCCGAACAGCAGCTTGCCGGCGGTCGTCAGCAACCCCGGCGCGCCGCCGCGGAGGCTCCCCGGCGTACGGAACTTGTGCTTCCAGACGGTCCTGCCCGTCTGATAGTCGATGGCGCTGATGTAGTGGCCCATCGCCGCGACGACGACTTCGTCCTTGCCGCCGAGGCCCATCGCCCCGCGCGGATCGGTTTCGGTGAGGTAATACATGGCGTAGGTCTCCTCGGTCGGCACGTACAGCAGGCCGGTATCCGGGCTGTAGGCGGTCGGCGGCCAGTTCGTCGCGCCGCCGTTCGCGGACGAGACGAGCGAGCCGCCGACGTGATGATCCTTGGCGGGATCGCGCACCGGCTGCCCCCTCCCGTTCAGCGACTTCGCCCAGTTCACCGTGTCGGAGAACGTGCTGGTCACCATGTGCTCGCCGGTCCGCCGGTCGAGCGTGAAGTAGTAGCCGTTGCGGCTCGCCGTCAGCACCATCTTCCGCGGCCCGCCGCCGCGGAATTCGCCGTCCACGAGCACCGGCGTCTGCGCGGAATCCCAGTCGTGCGTGTCGTGAGGCGAGGTCTGGTAGGACCACGCCATCTTGCCCGTCTCGACGTTCACCGCCACGATCGCGCAGGTGAAGAGATTGTCCAGCCCTTCGCCCCGCGGTTTCGACATGTACGCCGGCGTCGGGTTACCGGTGCCGAAAATGTAGAGATGGGACTCGGGATCGTAGACGCCAGGCAGCCACGGGTGGCCGCCCCCGTGCCGGGCCGCGTCGAGGTTCTTCCACGTCTCCAGCCCCGCGTCGCCGGGGTTCATCGGCACGGTGTAGAAGCGCCACTGCTCCGCGCCGGTCTCCGGATCGAACGACATCAGGTACCCGGGCGCGTCGAGATCGTTGCCCGTGCCGACGATGATGTGATTGCCGACCGCCATCGGGGCCGACGTCATGAAGTACTGCTGGCTGAAGGGGGCCGCCTCCTTGTGCCACCGCTCCCTGCCCGTGCGCGCGTCGAGCGAGACGAAGTAGTCGTCGGGTGTGACGAAGTACAGATAGTTCCCCCACATCGCGACGCCGCGGTTCCCGATGTGCGTGCCCCCCCTCGTCTTCCAGAAGTAATGCCAGATCTCGCGGCCGTCGCGCGCATCGAGCGCCCAGACGTTGTCGGGCGTGGTCACGTAGAGCACCCCGTTCACCGACAGGATCGCGCCCTTGACCGTCGTCGCGCCGCCGGTGACGACGTCGCCTGTGCCCTCGCCGCCGATAACGGTCGGTGGCGGTCCGCCGGGACCGGCTCGTCCGCCGTCAGGCCCGTTGGACAGCTTCGCGGCGAACGCGAGCGACAGCTGCCTCACATTCGACTGGTCGATCTGCGTCAGGGCGCTGTAGCGACGGCCGGTGTAGTCGCCGGAGTACGACGGCCACGAGTCGGCGAGCGGCTTCAGGAGATCCGCCGGATTGAGGCCGGTGGACGCTTGTCCAGCGACGAGCGCCCCCATCACGAGGAACGCAGCGCCCACAACGGCCGCAAAAAGCGACGCGCTCTTCGTCCTGATCATCAGAGGCGTACCAGGTCGCCGATCCGGATCGGACGCTTTTCTTCGATGCTCTTCCGCGCGGCAATGCCCACCAGGCACGACATGGCGCCGGCACGCGAGTCGGGGATGCGCATGTACTCGGGCACGTCGACGGTGCGGAACATCAGATCGCGCAGCCGATCGTCGCCGCCGCCGTGCTCCCCCTGCGCCTTCGGCACGTCGATGACCCGGCGCTCGCCGAAGGACGTGGTCAGGTGGATCTCCGTCTCGTCCTGCACCGGCCAGGGCTGCGCCTGATAGTCGCGCACCTCGAGGCGTCCACGCTCGCCGTTGAACGCCACGCGGTAGCCTTCAAAGGGCATGAAGGCGTTGAGCGAGTAGGTCATCGTCACGTCGTTGGAGTACTTGACCAGCGCCGTCATCGTGTCGTAGATGTCGACGTCCTCGCGAAAGACACACCCGTCGCGATGGTAGCCGTCGGCGTCCTCGCAGCCGGCGTACAGCTTCATCCGCGTCGCGTCGCCCGTCATGTCGTAGAAGAAGCGGCACTTTGACGTATGGGGACAGGCGCGGCAGTGCGTCGAGCGGAACGTCCCGTTCCGGCCGTAGCAGGCCAATCTGCCCTCGGCAACGACCGACACCGGATCGGCGCCCAGCCACCAGTTCATGACATCGAAATGGTGGGTCGCCTTGTGCACCAGAAGGCTGCCGCCGCGCGACTTGAGGCGGTGCCAGCGCCGGAAGTAGTCGGCGCCGTGATGGACGTCGAGATACCAGTTGAAATCGACCGAGATGATGCGGCCGATCTCGCCGCCGAGCAGCAGTTCCTTGATCTTCTGGTGGTGCGGCGGATACCGCATGTTGAACGTCACGACGATCTTTCGATGGTTCCTCTTTTCCGCGTCCAGCACCGCCTGGCACTGCGTCTCGTCGATCACCATGGGCTTTTCCGTGATCACGTCGATCCCGCGATCGAGCGCGTTGACGATGTAGCCGCTGTGGAAGGCATCGACGGTCGTGACGATCACCACCTCGGGCTTGACGCGGTCGCACATCTCGTCGAAGCTCGTGAACGTGGGACACTCGACGCCGATGATCGCCTTCGCCGCGCGGACACGCTTCGGATTGATGTCGCACAGCCCCGCGAACTCGACGACGTCACCGTAGCGCTGAACGAGATCGCCGCCCCACATGAAGCAGGCGCGCTCTCCGGTCCCGATCAGCGCGTAGCGGCGCCGTGTCGCGCCGGCCGCCGGAACCGCCGCCGCGCCAAGCGCGACCAGCGGCGTCACGGCGACCTGTCCGGCCTGCTTCACGAACTCGCGGCGCGTGATCGACTCTTCGCGCATGACATCACCCACGATGACCACGCTATCGCTATGACCCGCCCCATTTTTTCAGGAGCTGGAGGATCTGTTCGGGCGTCAGCTTCCCGGCCTGCGTCGCCTGACCCTCGATGGAGAATCGGTCGCCCGCGTTGTGCACGACGAGATTGCCCTTCGCCATGGCCGCTGCGGTCCGCAGGTCGCCGGCGCGGCGAAGGCCGGGAATGTAGAGCCGATCGAGGAACGCCGCATCGCTGGAGAGGTCGAAGCGCCCGACGTCGAGAATGGCGCGGGTCACCGGCACGACCGCCGCCGCCAGCAGGCCCGCGAGGCCCGCATCGCCGTCGGCGATCAGGATCGCACCCGGCCGGTTGGACAGAGCAGTCACCAGATCGGCGACGCGCTGGCCCGCGGCCGTGCGGTTGTAGGTCTCGAACATCGAGATGGCCGCCGCGGCTTTCGCGTCGAACGGCGTGAACGCGACGCGATGCACGGCGAGCCCCGCGCGCGCCACCGCCTTCTCGACGCCGGCGTCCTCGGTCGCCAGGACGATCACGGGCTTCGACGAGCTCTGCGCCCCGGCCGTCTGCTGCCGCTCGAAGCCCAGCGCGTGCAGCAGCGCGCTGCGCACGGCTTCCTGGTTCCCACCGGCGAGCTGGCGCCTGGCCGCCGCAATCCAGTTTTCCGTCAGCTCGTCGGTGCTCACCACGCCCGCGGGGCGCGGCCGGTCCGCGAACACCATCAGCTCCGGCAGCGGATCGGGGCGGAATTCCTGCTCCTTCACCTCGACGTTCGCCGGCGCGCCTTTGAGCCACCGGGCCATCCATGCATACACCGCCTCGCGGCTCTCGCGGTTGTAGTTGTGGTCGGCCTTCACGCGGACGGCGTGCACGTGGTCCCTGGCGCCGAACAGATCGTAGAACCGCTGCATCTCCGGGTATTCGAGCTCCATCGTCTCGTTGGTCCAGTCGCCGGTGGCCGAGACCATCAGGAGCGGACGCGGCGCGAACACCGCCGCGAGCTCGACGTTGTCGGTGTCGAGCCGGAGGCCCGGGATGTTCTCGCAGAGGCAGCCGCCCTGCATGTGGAGCGAGATCATGTTCACCGGGGCGGACGCCGCGATACGGTCGTCGACCGCTGACAGCAGGAAGGTCTGCGTGCCGCCCCCGGACGCGCCCGTCGCGCCGATGCGATCGCGCGCGACCATGGGGAGCGACTCGAGAAAGTCGACCGAGCGGATGCTGTTCCAGAGTTGCAGGCCCGCCAGGCCCAGGCCCCACAGATTCTCGCGCCTGCCGCCGAACTCACGATCGTGGAACGTGTGACCGGGAGTGTGCGGGTACCATCGGCTGTCGTTGTAGCCGATCATGTCGTAGGTGAAGACGACGAAGCCCTGACGCGCGAGGTTGATCGCGCGACCAGGGACGGATGCTACCGCGCTGTTCTCGAACCGTCCGTAATTCCAGTGGCCATGGGGTGACACGATCGCAGGGAACGGCCCGCTTCCGATCGGCTTGTAGAGATTCCCGGTGACCAGGAATCCTGGAAGGCTTTCGAAGTACACCTTGGAGACCGTGTAGTCGTCGTGCGTCCGCTCGCCGAACACGACGGCATTCAGCGGCGTGCGCTCCGGCATCGGCAGCAGGCCCGCCGTGGCGAGGATGTGCTCGCGGAGCCACCCGGCGCGCGTCCGCCATTCCTCGAGCGACGCGGGGTGGCGGACGACGAAGCGATCCTCGAGCGTGCGGTAGCGGTGCGTCCGCGCCGTCGTGTCCTGAGGCCGCGTGCCGACCGACGGAGCGCCAAGCGAAAGCAGGAGCGCGACCATCGGCCACCGCACACGCATTGGGGCACCTCGCAAACTGGTGAGATTGACGCGGAAGATATCACGAACGCCGAGAGCTCGGGCTCCGGTCGACCGTGACAGCTCGACCATAAATCTGGCTGAGCTCACGCGGTCTTGCGCGGTTCTCTCGTGCTGAGCTTGACGCGCTGAAATCGCGTCAACTACCGTCGCGTTCCTTCCGTCTCTCTCCAACCTTCCCTGGTCAGGAGCGTGTCATGCGGGTCGCACTCCGTACCGTCGCG
>Ga0207708_10002351_pt1 | contig 13890 bp, 12 predicted proteins | sample KBSK5101metaG_FD_184340 | JGI IMG/M metagenome (GOLD analysis project Ga0207708, IMG submission 184340) | Corn, switchgrass and miscanthus rhizosphere microbial communities from Kellogg Biological Station, Michigan, USA - KBS K5-10-1 metaG... | ecosystem: Host-associated > Plants > Roots >...
AGCCACCCGACCTGATAGAGCCGGGTGGTGAAGAACAACAGCGACTGAAGCGGCGCTCCGAGCCCGTTCACGTCACCGTTGCTCGCCGTGAGGTTCGCGACGTAGGCCTCGGTGAACGTCTGGAAGCCCTCGATCACGCCGATCACCAAGGTGAAGAAGATCACCGGCGAGATCATCGGGAGCGTCACATGCCGCCACCGCTGGAACCGCGAGGCGCCTTCGATGTCGGCCGCCTCGTAGAGCTGACGCGGCACGTCCAGCAGCCCGGCCAGGAAGATCACCATCGCGTCGCCGATCCCCCATAGCCCGATGATCAAGATCGCGGGCTTGGACCACGTCGGGCTCTGGAACCACAGGGGCGTGTTCTTCATGCCGAGGCCCGACAGGATCTGGTTGATCGGACCGATGGCGGGGTTGAACAGGAACACGAACGCGAGCGCGGCGGCGACCGCCGGCGCGAGGGTCGGCAGGAAGAACAGCGTCCGGTAGACCGTCACGCCCCGCCGCGGCCGCACCAACAACGACGCCGTCGCCACGGCCACGATGATCCGGAGCGGCACCCCCCACAGGATGATCCACGCCGTGTTCCGGACGGCCGTCCAGAAGAACGGATCCTTCGTGAACATGAACGTGTAGTTCGCCGTTCCGATCCATCGCGGGGTCGACAACAGGTCGTAGTGCGTGAACGAGTAGTACAGGCTCGCGAGGACCGGATAGAGCGTGAAGACGAAGAACCCGATCAACCACGGCGACAGGAACAGCAGCACCATGAGGATGTTCTTGCGCCCGCGCTTGCGTTGCGCGGCCGAGCGCGGGCGAGGCTGCAGGGTCTGCCCCGCCCGCGCGGCGGTGTCGCTCGTCGTCGTCGCGATCGCTCGTCCTCCTACGGCGCGTTCTGCGACTGCTGCAGGTCAGTCTGCGTCTGCTCGGTGGCGGTTTGCAAACCCCCCTGCAGGTCCGTGGTCTTGCCCTGTTGCCACTCGTCCCCGAAGTTGTCCAGGTACGTCCCGAGCCCGTCCCCGATCGGCGTGGTCGGCCGGTATTCGGAGTACTGGTTCTGGAACGCGTCCAGGAACACCTGGAACTGTGGGACGAAGTTCAGATCGGGCGACTTGAGCGAAGCATTGGTCGTCGGCACGTTGTACGCGTTGTTCGCCATGTAGACGAGCGTGTCGGTGTCGGTGGCCATGTACTTCATCAGCAGCCACGCCTCGGCCTCGTGCTGTGACCCGCGCGGGATGCCGATCACGGTACCGCCCGCGACCCCCGAGCCGTACGCCTGCGTGTTGTCCGGCGACGTCGGCAACGGCGCGGTGTCGTAGTTCAGGTTCGGCGCATCGAGCCCGATGAAGTTGGGCCCGGCACGCCATTCGCCGTCGAGCGTGATCGCCACCCGGCCGATCTCGAAGTCGTTCTCCGAGGAGAACTCGTCGGCCGACGCGGCGACGAACCGCTGCAGCTTGTCGACGCCTGCCTGGAAGTCACCGTTCCCGTAGACGTCGGTGATGAACTTCTTCTGCCACGTGAACATCTCGGCCCACTTCGGGTCCGAGGCGAAGGCCGGCTGACCCTGGTCGTCCAGCCACTTCGCGCCGAACATGTGGCCGAAGCTGAGCGATGTGTTGCCGCAGCAGTTGTACCCGAGCCACGGCACGAAGCCGGCGACCTTGATCGAGCCATCGGAGTTGAACTGCGTCAGCTTCTTCGCGTCCTCGAGCAGCTCGTCGGTGGTCTTCGGCGGGTCCGAGATCCCCGCGGCCTTGAACATGTCGAGGTTGTAGTACATCCCCGTCACGTCGGTCAGGAACGGGAACGAGCACTGGTTGCCGTTGTAGCTCGTGTACGTGAGCGCCGACGGCGGGAACGTCGACGACATGTCGATGCCGTCCGGCCCGTTGATGTAGGGCGTCATGTCGATCCAGGCGCCCGTGCTGCACCAGAGTCCGACGTTGTCGACGCCGAACGACAGCACGGAATCCGGCGGCTCCCCGGAGTTGATCGCCGCCGTGATCTTGTTGTCCGTCAGCCCGGTGCGACTGTCGACCGTGATCCACGGGTACTGCCGCTGGAAGCCCTCGAAGATCTTGTTGAAGACCTTGGTCTCAGCGGCCGACGTCCACTCGCTCCACATCGACAGCGTCACGGGTGCGTGCGACTCGCTGGGGTTGACCGTCTGCGGCGAGGAGCTGTCGCTCCCCGAGCTACACGCGATCGCGACCAGCGCGACCGCCACCAGGACCGGAGCCCACCGTTTCATCGTTGCCTCCTCCTCCGGGCAGAGCCCGGTGTCTCCCTCTTCGAGACGTACGTGACAGACGGTGCGGAAGGGTTCATGCAGTGGCCGATCGGTCGAAGAGCTGCGCGTGTGCGGCCTGCAGCGCCATCGAGACGGACCCGTAGAGCGTGGCCTCCTCACGGAGCTCCGAGGCCTCGATCGCCGGCCGGAACGGCGACAGCGCACGGACGCGCTCGCGGACCGGATCGAGCAGGACCTCTGCGTTCGCGCCGATCCCGCCGCCGAGGATCACGAGCGCGGGATCGAGCACTGCGGCCACGGCGGCGATCGTCATCGCGATCCGGTCGGCTTCCTGGGCGACGACCTTCTTGGCGACGCGGTCGCCCTTCGCGGCCGCGGCGAAGACTCGCTCACCCGTGAGCGGCCCCGTCATGCCCGCGCGCTTGGCGGCCTCGACGACCCCGCCTGCGCTCGCCGCGCGGTCGAGCGCACCGCGCTTGCGGCTCTCCGGGGACCGGACGTCGGTCCCCCACAGCGGCAGGTAGCCGACCTCGCCGGCGGCGCCGCCGGCGCCGCGATACAGCTCGCCGTGCACGACGATCCCCAGGCCGACGCCGGTGCCGATGTGCAGGTACACGAACTCGTCGACGTCGCGGCCGAGGCCGTGCCACCGCTCGCCGATCGCGGCGAGGTTCACGTCGTTCTCGAAGATCGTGTTCGTCCCGAGCTCGCGGTGGACCAGCTCCACGAGCCCTTGGCGCCCCCATCCCGGGAGGCTGTGCGCGAGCTCGACCTCTTCGCGGCCGGGATGCACGACGCCGGGGCTCCCGACGGCGGCGACGGTGACCTGCCGCCACTTGATACCGGCGTCGGACGCGAGCCCGTGGGCGATCTCGCCGATCTGCGAGATCAGGGTCTCGGCGCTGCGGACCTTCGCACGCTCGTCGCGGCGCGCGACGAAGGCGCCGGTGACGTCGGCGATCGCCGCCCGGACCCAGTTGCGGCCCACGTCGATGCCGACGACCCATCCGGCGCGCGGGTTGAGCTGGTACAGGATCGCGGTCGGGCCCTTGCCCCCTTTGGAGCGTCCGGCCTCACGCACGAGGCCCGCCTCCTGGAGTCCGGCGAGCGCCTGCGAGACGGTCGGTTTCGACAACGCGGTCTCGCGCGCGAGCTGCGCCCGGGAGATCGGGCCGATCCGCCGCACGCACTCGAGCACCGTGCGCTCGTTGATCGCGCGCAGCAGGCTCGGCGTGCCCGTGACGGTCGTCGCGTCGATCGACGTGGACCCCCCGCGATAGCTCAAAGGAAAGTTTCCTAACTATTCTGGCGGATGCTACGCTGCCGCACCGACGGCAGTCAAGACAGCCTGCGGCGGCGGCGGGTCGCCCGGTCCGACGGCCGCGGAGAGGCGCCGATGACGATCCTCGAGCAGGGGCCGGTGCTCGCGATCGTGCGCTACCGAGCCGGCGGCAACGTCTGGGCGGCGCTGGAGGTCCTCGCAGACGCGGGCATCCCTCTGCTGGAGGTGACGGTGGACACGCCCGGCGCGCTGGACGCCGTGCGCACCGCGGCCGATGCCGGCAGAACGATCGGCGTCGGCACCGTCACGACCCCCGATCAGGTCCGCGCGAGCCGCGACGCGGGCGCGTCGTTCGTCGTCTCGCCGGGGTGCCTGCCCGACGTGATCGGAACGGCGCTCGAGGTCGGCATCGAGCCGATCCCCGGCACCCTCAGCGCGACCGAGCTCCAGACCGCCATTCGCGCCGGTGCGACCGCCGTGAAGATCTTCCCGGCGGCCCCGGTGGGCGGTCCCGGGTACATCCGCGCGCTCCGCGGCCCGTTCCCCGACGTTCCGATGCTGCCGACCGGCGGGATCGAACCGCAGGACGTGCCCGGCTACCTCGACGCGGGCGCGACCTGCGTCGGGCTCGGCTCGATCCTGGTCGGGGCCGATCCGCCAGCGTCGGCGGCCGACATCGAGAGCATCGCGACGCGCGCGGCCACGGTGATGGGTGTGGTGCGCGGGTGAGCGACCGGTTCGACGTGCTCGCGCTCGGCGAGACGATGCTGTCGCTCGTCGCGGAGGACGGCCCGCTGGCGACGGCGACGTCGTTCCATGCGACCCACGGCGGAGCCGAATCCAACACCTGCGTCGCGCTCGCCCGCGCCGGGCTGCGCGTCGCGTGGATCAGCCGGCTCGGCGCCGACCACGCGGGTGACCGGATCCGCGAAGCGCTCGCGCGCGACGGCGTCGACCTGCGTTGGGTGATCACCGACCCGGCGCGGCCGACCGGCGCGATGTTCCGCGACCGGGAAGGCGGGCTCTCGTACCTGCGCGCCGGGTCGGCGGCGAGCGCGCTCGACGCGCGCGATCTCGAGGGTGTGCCCGTCGAGGAGGCGCGCGCGGTGCTCGTGACGGGGATCACGGCGATGCTCGGTCCGGGACCGCAACGCGCCGCGATCGAGCTGCTGGACCGAGCGACGGGCCTCCGCGTGGTGGATCCCAACCTGCGCCCGGGGCTCTGGGGATCCGAGCACGCGGCGGACCTGATCCGTCCGCTGGTCCGGCGGTGCGACGTCTTGATCGGCGGCGAGCGCGAGCTCAGCGTCATCGCCAACGGCGCGGACGCAGAGGGCATCGCGCGGGCGTGCGCGGCGCTCGGCCCGAGCGAGGTCGTGGTCAAGCGCGGCGCGGACGGACTCGCCGCGCTCGGGCCGGACGGCGGATGGCGTCACCAGCCGGCGGTCCCCGTCGTCGAGCACGATCCCGTCGGCGCGGGCGACGCCTGTAACGCCGCTTACCTCGCGGCGCGGCTCGACGGCGCCGACATCGAGGATGCACTCAAGGCGGGTGCGGTCGCCGGCGCGGCGGCGGCGGGCGTGCTCGGAGACACGGAGATCGCTCCGTGACCCGCGAAGCGATCCAACCTGACGGCGTGCCGGTGCCGGCGCCCCCGTACAGCCCCGTCGTCGCGGCCGGCGACCTCGTGTTCACGGCGGGGCAGGTTGCGATGGACCGTGCCGGCGCGATCGTCGCCGGCGGCGTCGCCGAGCAGACCGAGCAGGTCCTTCACAACCTTGCGGCGTGCCTGTCCGCAGCCGGCTGCAGCATGGACGATGTGGTCAAGACGACCGTCTTCCTCGCCGACCTCGACGACTTCCCGAGGTTCAACGAGATCTACGCTGGGCACTTCACACGGCCCTATCCGGCACGGACGACGGTGCAAGCGGGCCTCGCGCCCGGCTTGCTGGTCGAGATCGAGGCCGTCGCGCGCCGTCCGGCCTGACGGTCAGAACAGCGTCGCGATCGCGCCGACGACGCGATCGTCGTCGTCGAGCTCGAACAGCACGCGACGGCGGTCGAACGCCGCGCAGGGGTGCGAGATCCCGAAGGCGACGACGTCGCCGGGCGCGATGCGAAGCGTCGCCGGCACACGGCAGATCGCATGCTGATCCATCAACCGCTCGACCACCACGCCGTCGAGCGACCGGTCGTCGTCGCGCATCCGGAGCGGGATCGGCGGCTCGATGTCGGAGGGGACGTCGCGCTTGCCGAGCCCGATCACCGCGACCTCGGGCTCCGGCCGGGACAGCACGCTCCCCCACGCCTCGATCGCCGGCCGGAACCGCGGTCCCGGACCGCCGGCGAACGGCGACCCACGTTCGTACAGGCCGTGGTCGTGCGTGATCGTGCAGCCGGACCGGATCACGACGCGGCCACGACCGGCGAGCGCCGCGACCCGATCGAAGAACAGGCTTCCGCCGGCACTGATCCACGGCACGTCTTCCACCAGTCCGGTCGACCGAAGTCGCTCGGCAACGTCTCCGAGACGCTCGACGAACGCATCGACCTCGCCGAGCACCGCGGCTGTGCGCTCGTGACCGATCGTCCCTTCGTATCCGGCCACGCCCACGAGCGAGAGCTCGGGTCGGCGTGCGGCCGCCTCGGCGACGGCGACCGCTGCCTCGAACGAGCGCGCGCCCGTTCGCCCGCCGGCATGCCCGACCTCGACCAGGACACGCATCGGCGCCGGTGCCGAGACCGACCGGAGCGCATCTGCGAGCAGCGCCACGCCGTCGATCGCGTCCACCCAGCACGCGAAGGCCGCGCCGCTCGACGAGCGCGCGACCCAGCCGATCGCGTCGGCGTCGACCAGCTCGTTCGCCAGGAGGAGCCGCGGCACGCCGACGGCGTGCATCGCCCGAAGCTGCGCCGGTGTCGCCGCGGTGATCCCGCCCATCCCCGCGTCGAGCTGGCGCTCCCACAGCTGCGGCGCCATGGTCGTCTTGCCGTGCGGGAACAGCTCGACGCCGTGCTCGGCGATCCAATCCCGCATCACCGCGAGGTTGTGGGCGATCGACGAGGCCCGAAGGGTGACGACCGGCGTCGAGAGGTCCCGCAGCGTCCACCCGTGGTCCGCGACACCGCCCACGGTGGTGTCGGCCCCGGCCGGCGCACCCACCGTGTCGCCCGCGACGGGAGTTGCGAGGATACGGTCGAGCTGCAGCGGCACGGCCGCACGCTACCAACGGAAGGAGTCACCATGGCGACCCTGGCGATCAACGGCGGCACCCCCGTTCGGTCCGCGCCCTACCCGTCGTGGCCCGAGACCGACGACGACGGGTATGTGGCGGCGGTCGAGGCGGTCGTCCGTAGTGGTCAGTGGGGCGGGTTCCCCGAACCGGGCGTCCACGCCGCCGGGTTTGAGTCGGCCTTCGCCGCCTATCAGGGGGGCGCCCACGGTGTCTTGATGGTGAACGGCACGATCACGATGGAGGTCGCGTGCAAGGCGCTCGACATCGGCTGGGGCGACGAGGTCATCGTGCCGGCGCTGACGTTCGCCGCGACCGCGTACGCGCCGATGGCGGCGGGCGCGCTGCCCGTGTTCGTCGACATCACGCCCGACACCTGGACGATCGACCCGGAGCTCGCCGAGGCGGCGATCACCGAGCGCACGCGGGCGATCATGCCCGTGCACCTCGGCCACCACATGGCCGACATGGACCGGATCATGGACCTCGCGCGCCGCCACGGCCTCGCGGTGATCGAGGACTGCGCGCACGCGCACGGCCAGCGCTGGCGTGACCAGGGCGCCGGATGCATCGGGGACTTCGGCTCCTTCAGCCACCAATCCTCGAAGATCTTGACGTCGGGTGAGGGCGGGTCGCTGCTCACCAACGACGACCGCCTCGCGCAGCGTGCGCATTCGATCGTCGACTGCGGTCGCGCCAAGGACCCCGACGAGAAGGACTACACGTTCGGGGCGAACTACCGGTTGTCGGAGCTCAACGCCGCGCTGCTCGAGGTGGCGATGGAGCGGTTCCCCGCGCAACAGGAGGCACGGGCCACCGCGGGCAAGCGGTTCGAGGAGCTCGTCGCCGACATCCCCGGCATCACGGTGATGCCGGCCGACGACCGCATCACGCGCTGGAGCTTCTACAACTACCTGCTGAAGATGGATCCCGACGCGTTCGCCGGCCGGCCGAACGAGGTGGTGTGTGCGGCGATGGAGGCCGAGGGGATCGAGGCGGAGGTCCAATACCCGCCGATGAACCACTACGAGCTGTTCCAACCGTCGCTGTCGCGCCTGCCGGTGGCCGTCGAGTACGCCGACCGTCTCGACCCGACGCGCATGTCGTTCCCGGTCGCCGAGGCGGCCGGGCTCCGCGAGTCGATCTACTTCATGGAGACGACGTTCCGCGACGGCGAACAGGGCGTGCAGGACGCTGCCGACGCGCTCGCGAAGATCCAGGCCAACGCCCAGGAACTGCCCGAATCCTGAGGCTCATCCCTCGGGCCAGAAGCGCGGCAGGTACCGGCGGTTGACCTCGAGCAGCGCATCCAGCAACGGCTGCGCGGTGTCGAGGTCGGCGACCAGCGGGTTCGCGACGAGGGCCTGGAGCGCTTCGCTCCGCGACCCGGAGAGCGCGGCGGCGATCGTCAGCCGCTCGTAGTCCTTGACGTGCGCGACCAGCGCATGCATCTCCGGCGGCAGCGGATCTACGGGCAAGGGATGCGCCCCCTCTCGATCGACCGTGCAGGCGACCTCGACCACGTCGTCGTCGGCGAGGTTCGCGATCGCGCCCTCGTTGCGGACGTTCACCACCTGCACGTCGCCCGTGCCGGCCTGGAGCGACGCGATCAATGCGGCCGCGGCGTCGGAGTAGTACGCGCCGCCGCGCTGCTCCAGCAACGCGGGTTTCGTGTCGAGCGACGGGTCCTTGTAGAGCTCGAGGAGGCCCGCCTCGATCTCCATGACCTCCTCGGCGCGCGTCTTGCCCTCGCGCTGCTCCGCCAGCACCGCCGACGTCCGGTAGTAGTAGTGCAGGTAGTAGCTCGGGATCGCGCCGAGATCGCGGACGAACTGCGTCGGCACCGACCCTTCGTCGAGCGGATGGTTCGGCGTGTCGTCCGGCAGTGCGAGCAGCTCCGGGAGCCGGTCCACGCCGTCGACGAGCACCTTGCGCTCCCAGCTCAGGTGGTTCAGGCCGACGTGCTCGAGCTGCACCCGGTCGGGCGTCACGTCGAAGTAGCTCGCGAAGCTCCGCTGGAACCCGATCGCGACGTTGCACAGCCCGAGCGCGTGGTGGCCCGCGTCCAACAAGGCCTGCGTGACGAGGCCGGTCGGATTGGTGAAGTCCACGAACCACGCCCCGGGCGCGCCGATCTCGGCGGTGAGCTCCGCAAGCTCCAGGACGACAGGCACGGTCCGCAGGGCTTTCGCGAACCCGCCGGGGCCGGTGGTCTCCTGGCCGATCACGTCGAACTCGAGCGGGATCGTCTCGTCGGTGTAGCGGGCCTTGTTCCCGCCGACCCGCAGCTGCACGACGACGTAATCGGCGCCTTCGAGCGCCTCGCGTGCGTCGCCCGTCAGCGCGAGGGAGCCTCCCCAGCCGGCGCGCCGCATCATGCGCTCGGCGAGCGCGCCGACGATCCCCAACCGCTCCGGATCGATGTCGAGCAGCGCGAGCTCGTCCACCGGAAGGCGGTCGGTACGGGTGACGAAGCCCTCGACCAGCTCGGGCGTGTAGGTGCTGCCCGCACCCACCACCGCGACCTTCACACCCATGACTCGCGCATCGTACACTCCGCCCGTGAAATCGTTAGGAAAGTTTCCTGACCCATTCATCGCCGAGATCGCCGGCCAGCCCGACGCCCTGCGCCGGGCCGCGGCGGGGCTCACCGGACACGTCGACGGGCTCGGGGCGCTCGGCGCGCGACCGGGAGGCTCCCTGGTCCTCGCGGGGATGGGCAGCTCCTACGACGCCTGCTATCCCGCCGTGACGGCGCTGGCCCGCGCCGGCGTCGCCGCGACGATGGTCGACACCGCCGAGCTCCTGCACTTCCGGCTGCCCATGCTGGGGCCGGACGACGATCTGATCCTCGTGAGCCAGTCGGGCGAGAGCGCCGAGACCGTCGGCGTGGCTCGCGCGCTCCGCGACCGCGGGAAGGCGCCCCGGATCGTCGCGGTCACGAACGAGCCGGCCAGCTCGCTCGCGACGCTCGCCGACCACACGATCGGCACGAACGCCGGCGAGGAGACCGGGCCGAGCACGATGACCTTCGCCGCCGCGCTCGTCGTGCTCGGCGCGATCGCCCACACGATCGAAGGACATCGGCCGGCCGAGGTCCTGGCTGCGCTCACGCTCGAAGCCGAGGTGGCCGCGGTCGCGATCGATGACCTCCTGGCGCGCGACACGCTCCCGGAGGATCTCGTGACCTGGCACGGCGGCCGCGCGACGACGGTGATCCTCGCGCGAGGTGGTGCGCGCGCGGCCGCCGAGATGGGCGCGCTCACGCTGAAGGAAGCCGTCGGCCTGCCGGTCGAGTCGCTGCAGGCCGCCCAGTTCCGCCACGGTCCGTTGGAGCTCGCCGGCCCGCACCTGGCCGCGATGGTGATCGCGACCGAGCCGGAGACCCGTGAGCTCGATCTGGCGATGGCCGACGAGCTCCGGTCGCTGGGCACCGCCGTCTGGACGGTGACCGCCGGCGTCGAGGTCGCCGGCGCCACCGACATCGGCCCGATCGACCGGCTCCTCGCGCCGGCGGTCGCGATCGTCCCCGCGCAGCTGCTCGCCTGGCGTCTCGCCGTCCTCGCGGGGCGTGCCCCCGGCACGTACGTCCACGCCGCGAAAGTGACGACACATGAATGAGCTCCGGGTGGCGCTCACGCTCGACGCCGAACACCCGGATCGCCGCTGGTGCCCACCCGGGAACGCCGAGGCGGTTCTGGACACGCTGCGCGACCGAGCCGTCACCGCGACGTTCTTCGTGCAAGGCCGATGGGCCGAGGCGTACCCCGAGACGGCGGCCCGCATCCCGGCCGACGGGCACCTGGTCGGACACCATTCGCATTACCACGCGCGGATGCCGCTCTTGCTCGGCGGAGGCTTCGACGACGACCTCAACGACGGCGCCGCCGCGATCGAGGCCGCGACCGGCGTCGACCCGCATCCATGGTTCCGCTGCCCGTTCGGGGCCGGCGCCGACGACCCACGGGTGATCGCCGAGATCGAGCGTCTCGGCTATCGGAACGTCGGCTGGCACGTCGCGCTCGACGACTGGGAGCCCTGGCGGACCGGAGACGCGATCGCGACCGACGCGATCGCCGGCGTCACGGCGCGCGGCGATGGCACCGTCGTCCTCCTGCACACGTGGCCGGGCGGCACCGCGGAGGGCTTGCCGCAGATGATCGACGGTCTCCGCGACGCCGGAGCGACGTTCGTGACGATCGACACGCTCGAGGAGGTGCCGTGAAGCGCGCGGCCCTGCTCGCCGTCGACGGCGGCGGCTCGAAGACCGACGTGGCGCTGCTCAAGCGCGACGGCACGGTGCTCGGCGCCGCGCGCGTCTCCGGGGAGGTCGACGGTCGCACGTGGGCGACGTGGGGCCATCTCGAGGACGAGCAGCTCCTGCGCGTGCACGCCGCGATCGACCAGGCTGCGTCGCGCGCCGGGCTCGACCCGGAGCGCACCCCGATCGCCGACGTGGGGAGCTTCTGCCTGGCCGGCGCCGACCTGCCCGCCGACGACCGTCGCCTCTTGAAGTGGATGCGCGCGAACGCCTGGGTCGAAGAACCGATCCTCCGCAACGACACGTTCGCGGTGCTCCGCGCAGGCACCGACCGGTCGTGGGGCGTGGCGGTCGTCTGCGGCTTCGGCACGAACTGCTCCGGTGTCGCACCCAACGGGAGGGTCGCGCGCTTCCCCGCGATCGGCCCGATCTCCGGCGACTGGGGCGGCGCGAACGAGCTCGGCGCGCTCGCGGCCTGGCATGCGTTCCGGTCGGAGGACGGCCGTGGCCCGAAGACGGCGTTCCAGCGGTCCGTACCGGCGTACTTCGGGCTCCGCACGCCGAGACAGCTCATGGAGGCGGTCTACTTCGACCGGATCCCGGAGGTGCGGCTCGCCGAGCTGGCTCCGCTGGTGTTCTCCGAGGCGAAGCAGGGAGACCCGGTCGCGCGCGAGCTCCTGGACCGCCAGGCCGACGAGATCGTCCTGATGGCGACGACGGCGATCCGCCGCCTGCGGATGCGCGACCTCGATGTCGAGGTCGTCCTCGGCGGCGGGATCTTCCGGAGCCGTGATGCCCGGTTCTTCTCGCGCATCCGGAACGGGCTCGTGGACTTCGCGCCGTCGGCCACGGTCCACCGCCTGACCCACCCGCCCATCATCGGCGCAGCGTTGATCGGGCTCGATGCGTTGCACGCCACCAAGGCCGCGCGCGCGACCGCACGCGCGAGCTTGACCCACGATCGATTGACCCGGCACACTCGCGCCCGGAAGGAGGCCTGATGGCAGCGATCGTCCTCGACCACATCAGCAAGCTCTTCGGCGAGGTGCTCGCGGTGGACGACGTCGCCCTGCGTGTCGAGGACGGCGAGTTCATGGTGCTCGTCGGACCGTCCGGCTGCGGCAAGTCGACGATCCTGCGGATGATCGCCGGCCTCGAAGAGGTCACCGCCGGCGAGATCGAGATCGGCGACGAACAGGTCACCGACCTCGAGCCCAAGGAGCGCGACATCGCGATGGTCTTCCAGAACTACGCGCTCTACCCGCACATGACCGTCGAACAGAACCTCGGGTTCGGGCTGAAGCTCCAGCACGTGTCCAAGCAGGAACGCCAGGACCGCGTGCGGGAAGCCGCCACGATCCTCGGCCTGCAGGACATGATGACGCGCAAGCCGTCGGAGCTGTCCGGTGGGCAGCGGCAACGCGTCGCGATCGGACGGGCGATGGTGCGCGAGCCGAAGGCGTTCCTGATGGACGAGCCGCTGTCCAACCTCGACGCGAAGCTCCGGATCCACATGCGCGCCGAGCTGCAGCGGCTCCACGATCGCCTGAAGACCACCACGGTCTACGTCACGCACGACCAGGTCGAGGCGATGACCCTCGGCGACCGGGTGGCGGTGCTCCGCGACGGCGTCCTGCAGCAGGTCGACACCCCCCAGAACCTCTACACCCACCCGGCGAACCTGTTCGTCGCCGCGTTCATGGGCGCACCCCCCATGAACCTGGTCGAGGCGACGATCGACGGCGGCACGTTGCGGTTCGGCGGCTTCTCGATCCCTGCGGCCAACGGCGCGCTCGCCGGCTACGGCCAGGACACCGTGATCGTCGGGATCCGCCCGGCCGACATGGAGGATGCCGACGTCCGTCCCGACGAAGGACCGACGATCTCGGTGCGGGCCGACGTGACGGAGGAGCTCGGGTCGGAGGTCAACATCCTGTTCCGGGTCGATGCGCCACCCGTCGCGGCCGACGTGATCATGGCGGCGACCGACGAGGAGGGCGAGGAGCTACTCCTGCTGGCCGATGACACGCCGGGCGTCATGTTCTGCGCCCGCGTCGACGCGCGGACCAAGGTCCAGCCGGGGGGCGACGTGCGGCTCACGTTGGACCCGTCGCGCTTCCACTACTTCGACCCGGCGACCGGCCTGGCGGTCGCCGCGGCAGCCTAAGCCGGCGCGTCTGACGCCGGCGCGGGGTCGGCGATGGCGGCGTCGCCTGCCGCGATGTCGGTGGGGAGCCAACACTCGACGGTCGTCCCCTGCCCCGGCGTGCTCAGCACGCGGACCCAGCCGCCGGCGAGCTCGGCCCGCTCGACCATCGTCGTCAGGCCGAGGTGGCCCGGCTCCGGCGCCGAGGTCAGATCGGGTCTGAACCCCGCGCCGTCGTCGATCACGCGGACCACCGCGCCGTCGGCGGCGCTCACCGCCTCGATCCGGACGCTCGTCGCACCGGCGTGCTTGCGGACGTTCACGATCGCTTCCTGCGCGATCCGGTAGAGCAAGGCGGCCATGTCGGGGTCGGGCTCGTCATGGAGCTCGTCGAGCACCTCGACCTTCCACCCGGACGACCTCGCCGTGTGCTCCGCGTACAACCGCAGCGCCGAGACGAGCCCGTCGCGATCGAGCGCCGTGGGGCGCAGCTCGAACAGGAGCGAGCGGAGGCGCTCGATCGCAGCGGCCACCTCCTGCTCGACCTCCGTGATCGCATCCACCGTGATGGTGTCGGGGAACCCCGCGAGCATCTGCAACCGCATGTCGACCGCGCTCATCACCTGGATCGGGTCGTCGTGGATGTCGGCGGCGATCTGCCGGCGCTCCGCCTCCTGCGCGTGCTGCAGCCGCTGGGCGAGCTCTCGCCGT
>Ga0207708_10002352_pt1 | contig 13889 bp, 13 predicted proteins | sample KBSK5101metaG_FD_184340 | JGI IMG/M metagenome (GOLD analysis project Ga0207708, IMG submission 184340) | Corn, switchgrass and miscanthus rhizosphere microbial communities from Kellogg Biological Station, Michigan, USA - KBS K5-10-1 metaG... | ecosystem: Host-associated > Plants > Roots >...
ATCCGGGCGATCCGCAAGGACGTGCTCGCCAAGTGCTACGGCGGTGACATCACCCGCAAGCGCAAGCTGCTGGAGAAGCAGAAGGAGGGCAAGAAGCGGATGAAGATGGTCGGCCGCGTCGAGGTCCCCCAGGAGGCGTTCATCGCGGCGCTCTCGACGAGCGGTCCGGCGGAGAAGGGGAAGAAGTAGCCGCTGGCGCGGATGCCCGGAGCGGCACCGTCAGCGCCAGGGAGATCGCCACCGAGACGGCGGCGAGCACCCCCATCGTGTGCGCGGGAGACAGCACCTCCGCCACGGCACCACCGATCGCGGCGCCCACGGCCTGCCCGACCATCAGCCCGCTGCCGTAGAGGCCGAAGACCTGGCCGCGCACGTCGTCGTCGGTGTGCTCGACCAGCCGCTCCTGGAGCGGCAGCGACGCGGCGTAGCCGACGGAGGCCACGAAGGCCAGCGCCACGGCCACCGGCAGCGAGGGTGCGAAGACCATGCCGAGGTACGGCACCGCGAGCAGCAGCCGCAGCGGTTCGATCATGCCGTCCCGGCGGGGCGGCGGGATCACCCGGCCGATCAGCACGTCGCCGAGCAGCATCCCCGCGGCTGCCGCCGCGAACATGAATCCACTGCCGCCGTGGGAGGCATAGGGCACGTAGAGCGCCTCGCAGCCGACGATCAGCCCGTTCGGCACCCACATCGCCAGGTACAGCGGCAGCGTCGTCCGCGATCCCAGCAGGGTGCGGTTCACCGCGCGCGTCCGGGCCACCAGCCCGGTGGCGGGCTGGGTGGCCGGCCGCTCGGTGATGCCGAACCTGACCACGACCGCCGTCAGCAGTGCGAGGACGGCAGCGATGGCGAACAGCGTCGACGGCGAGAACAGCCGGAGCAGGAGCCCGCCGAGCGCGTAGCCGACGACCTGCATCACACCGACGGCGATGTTGAGGGTGGCTCGGCCGAGCAGGAAGCCGTCCGGAGGCACGATGAGGTGCAGGAGTCGCATCGTCGACCCGCTGGTGGCCGAGCCGACCAGGTATGGGAAGGCGAGCAGCAGGAACCGGGCGGCCACGGGCAGGTCGGGGATCACCTGGACGGCACACGAGATTGCGTACGCCAGCGGCATCAGCAGCGTCGCCCGGCGCGGCCCCATGGCGTCGTTCGCGCCGAGAATGGTCGCGGAGCCGACGAGCGTGATCAGCGGACCGCCGAACAGCGAGAGCGCCGTGAGGACCGTCGAGCCGGTCAGGTCGTAGACGAGCGTGGCGAGGGCGAGGCCCTCCATCGCCACCGCGGCCATCGTCGTGCAGCGTGCCAGGAAGAGGATCCGGAACTCCGGCACGGCGAAGATCTCGCGATAGGTGCGCACGATCCGATCGTGTGGCACCGTGGGGACGCGGTTCCATTTCTTCGCGGAGAGGCGAAACATCGTGGGTGCCTGGCGGGTGACGGCCGACCTGCTGGCGAACAGCAGGTTCGTGGTCTCGCCGTTGGCGGAGACGGTGGCAGCGATGACCGTCCTGGACGCCCCGTCCGGCCCGTCGCAGGCTGCGTTCCGCGGGGCAAACAGGGCGGCGTACGACGAGATGCTGGCCGCGCACCCCACCCGGGCCCTGGTCGCCGGGCGCTGCTGGAGACCGCGGCGGGGGAGTCGGCCGGGGTGGATGGCCGACGTGCTGACCTGGCCGCCCGTGCAGCCGGGCCTCGGCTTCGACACCGAGCTGGCGGACCTCGCGGCGGCCTGGGACGACGCACGCGTCCGGGCCGCGCTGCTCGAGGTGGACCGGCGACCGCTCCCGCGACGGATGCCCGACGAGGAGCTCGCCAGCGCCGTGATCGGGCTGCTGCGGTGGGTGTGGTCGGCGACCGTGCAGGCGGACTGGCCGCGGCGCGAGCGGGTGCTGCGCGCGGACATCGTCTCGCGCACGGCGGCGCTGGCCACCCGCGGCTGGACCGGCGTGATCCCCACGCTGGGCGCCCGCCAGGAGTGGCTGGGCGACGGACGGCTGCAGATCAACGGCTACGACCTGCCCGACCGCGACCTCGCCGGGGCGGAGAGCCTCAGCTTCGTGCCTGTGCACAGCAACGGCTCGTGGGTGGCGTGGGACGAGCCGCATCGCTACGCGATCGTCTACCCGGTGACCGGCGCCCTCGTCGAGCCGGCCGGCCAGGGTCCTGCCGGCCTGGCCCGGCTGGTCGGTGACAACCGCTCGCGGGTGCTGGTGGCGCTCGACGAGCCGCGCAGCACGACGGGCCTGGTCGAGTCGCTGGGGCTGCCGCTCGGCTCGGTCGGCAACCACCTGCGGGTCCTGTTGGATGCCGGCCTGGTGCTGCGGCGGCGGGCCGGGCGCGAGGTGCTCTACTGGCGCACCGCCCTCGGTGACTCGCTGGTCGCGACGGCCGGCACGACGGGCAGGCGCCGGTGACCGCCGCCCTGCTCGAGGAGTGGGAGCTCACCCTCGACGGCGGACCGATGAGCGGGCACACCGCCGTGGTGCACCCGGTGCGCACGGCCGGCGGCCGGCCGGCCGTGCTCAAGGTGGTGACCCCCCACCCCGAGGCCGAGCACGAGCATCTCGCGCTCAAGCGGTGGGCAGGCGACGGGACCGTCGAGCTGATCCGGGCTGACCCACGGCGCTGGGCGCTGCTGCTCGAACGCCTCCACCCCGAGGACCTGGCCGACCTGTGGGACCTGGAGGCGTGCGAGATCGTCGCGGCGTCGTACCGGCGTCTGCACGTGCCCGCCCTGCCTCAGCTCCGCACGCTCTCGTCGTACGTCGCGACCTGGACCGACGAGCTCGCGGCGCTGCCGACCCGGACCTCGATCCCGCCCCGGCTGGTGCAACAGGCGGTGGCGATCGGGCGCACGTTCGCGGCCGACCCGGAGTGCGACGGCCGGATCATCCACGGGGACCTGCACTACGAGAACGTGCTGGCTGGCGACCGCGAGCCCTGGCTGGTGATCGACCCGAAACCGATGTCCGGCGACCCGCACTACGAGGTGGCGCCGATGCTGTGGAACCGGTTCGAGGAGCTCGCCGGCGACGTGCGCGACGGCGTCCGCCGCCGGTTCCACACGATCGTCGACACCGCCGAGCTGGATGAGGCGCGTGCCCGGGACTGGGTGGTGTTCCGGATGGTCTGCAACGCGATGGGCGGCATGGACGCCACCGAGTGCGTGGCGATCGCCAAGGCAGTTCAGGACTGACCCCGGACCCGTTGAGCTGTGCCTCCGACCCCGTTGAGTTGTGCCTGCCGCCTTGTGGTCGGGCGTGTGTGAGAGGCAGTCAGCGAAAGGTCATCCCGCAGTACGTCACCGGGCCCGGAGGGCGATCTCACGGGGTCCGGAGGGCGATCTCAACGGGCCCGGAGGGCGATCTCAACGGGCCCGGCTGATGTTGATCACCTGCAAGCCCGGATACCGGTCCGAAGTCGGGGTTGTTGAAGTCCGGGATGGGCCGTTCAACATCTTTCTGCCTGCCCTGGACCCCGGCCGGTCTACCCTCGCTACCCGGCCGTTGCCGCGGTGACCTAGGTTACGTTCCAACCCGAGCCCTTCCACGGCAGGAGAGAGCCCACCATGTCCGGCGCCCTCGCCCATGACCAGTCCGCCATCGACAACCGCCCGCCCAACGTCGCCGTCCAGTTCCTCGACCGGGTGAAGGCCTCACCCTCCAGCGAGGCCTACCGCTACCCGGAGGCCGACGGCTCCTGGTCGTCGCTGACCTGGGCGCAGGCCGGCGACCGGGTCCGTCAGCTCGCCTCAGGCCTGCTGGCACTGGGCGTCGAGCGTGAGCAGCGGGTCGGCATCGCCTCCAGCACGCGCTACGAGTGGATCCTCGCCGACCTCGCCGTCATGTGCGCCGGCGCCGCCACCACGACCGTCTACCCGTCGACCAACTCAGATGACGTCGCCTACATCCTCGCCGACTCCGACTGCCACGTGGTCTTCGCCGAGAACGACGCGCAGGTGAAGAAGCTGGTCGAGCACCGCGACGAGCTTCCGAACGTCTCGAAGGTGGTCACCTTCGAGGGAGCGTCCGCCGACGGCGACTGGGTGATCTCCCTCGATGACCTGGCGACGCTGGGGGACACCCGCCTGGCCACCCAGCCCGACGAGATCGACCGGATCTCCCGGGACATCAGCCCCGACGCCCTTGCCACCCTGATCTACACGTCCGGCACCACGGGCAAGCCCAAGGGCGTCCGGTTGCGCCACGAGTCCTGGACCTACGAAGGCGCCGTGATCCAGGCCTACGACATCCTCTCGGAGGACGACCTGCAGTTCCTCTGGCTGCCGATGGCGCACTCGTTCGGCAAGGTGCTGCTCTCCGCGCAGCTCGCGTGCGGCTTCCCGACCGCCGTCGACGGCCGTGTCGACAAGATCATCGACAACCTCGCTGTGGTGAAGCCGACGTTCATGGGTGCCGCGCCGCGCATCTTCGAGAAGGCGCACGGCAGGATCAACACGATGCAGCAGGCAGAGGGCGGCCTGAAGGAGAAGCTGTTCAACCAGGCGTTTGCTGTCGGCCTGAAGTACGACGCGCTCCAGCGCGCGGGCAAGCCGGTGCCGCTCCTGCTCAAGCTGCAGCACGCGGTCTTCGACAAGCTCGTGTTCAGCAAGGTGCGCGAGCGCTTCGGTGGCCGGGTGCGGTTCTTCATCTCCGGCGCCGCGGCGCTCAACCGCGAGATCGCCGAGTGGTTCCACGCCGCGGGCATCGTGATCCTCGAGGGCTACGGGCTGACCGAGACCTCGGCCGGCGCGTTCGTGAACCTCCCGGACAAGTACAAGTTCGGCACGGTGGGCCCCGCGTTCCCGGGCGAGGAGGTCAAGCTCGCCGCCGACGGCGAGATCCTGCTCAAGGGCCCGAACATCATGGACGGCTACCACAACCTCGACGAGGCGACCGCGGAGGCGCTCGAGGACGGCTGGCTGCACACCGGAGACATCGGCGAGCTCGACGAGGACGGCTTCCTCCGGATCACCGACCGCAAGAAGGACCTGTTCAAGACCTCGGGCGGCAAGTACATCGCGCCCTCTGCCATCGAGTCGCAGTTCAAGGCGATCTGCCCCTACGCCAGCCAGTTCCTGGTGCACGGCAACGAGCGCAACTTCGTGGTCGCGCTGATCACGCTCGACCCGGAGGCGATCCAGGAGTGGGCCGGCCGCAACGGCCAGGAGGGCGCGTCGTACACGGAGATCGTGCGCTCGGACGCCTGCCGGCAGATGGTCGCGGAGTACGTCGACCAGCTCAACCAGAGGCTCAACCGGTGGGAGACGATCAAGAAGCACATCATCCTCGACCATGACCTGACCGTGGAGTCCGGTGAGCTCACCCCGTCGTTGAAGGTCAAGCGCAAGGTCGTGGAGGACAACTACAGGGACCAGATCGCCGCCCTCTACGGTTAGGGCATCGACACCCAGATCCCGCTCACTTCCGCCGCCGAGGCGAGCCTCCGACCGCTGTCCGGTGACCGCCGGGCCATGTTCGAGGCCCGTCTCGCCCGATGGTGCCCGGACCTGGTCTCGGGTGTCGAGTCTGTGTACGGCGCGCAGCGGGCCCCGGCCGTTCTCGACGGGCTGGTCGAGCTCGCGGCCCGGGCGTACGCGGCCCGCTCCGGCTCCCTGCACGAGCGGGACCTGGAGCGGATGCTGCGTCCGGACTGGCTGCAGGACCCAGGGCTGGTCGGTTACGCCGCCTATGTCGACCGGTTCGCCGGCGACCTCGCGTCGGCGGGCGAGCGGATCGGCTACCTGCGCGAGCTCGGGGTCGGCTACCTGCACCTGATGCCGGTGCTGCTGCCGCGGGAGGGTGACAACGACGGTGGCTACGCGGTCGCCGACTACGGGGTGATCCGGCCCGACCTCGGCACCATGGACGACCTCGCCGCGCTGGCCCGGAGGCTGCACGAGGCCGGCGTGAGCCTGGTGCTCGACCTGGTGCTGAACCATGTCGCCCGGGAGCACGCGTGGGCCGAGCGTGCGCGGGCCGGCGACCCGGCGTACCGCGACTACTTCCTGGTCTTTCCCGACCGCACCGAGCCGGACCGCTACGAGGCGACGCTGCCCGAGGTGTTCCCCGAGTTCGCGCCCGGGAGCTTCAGCTGGGACGAGGACCTCGGAGCCTGGGTCTGGACCACGTTCAACGAGTTCCAGTGGGACCTCAACTGGGCCAACCCGGCGGTCCTGCTGGAGTTCGCGGGCATCGTGCTCGACCTCGCCAACCGCGGCGTCGACGTGGTCCGGCTCGACGCGATCGCCTTCATCTGGAAGCGGATGGGCACCGCCTGCCAGGGCGAGCCGGAGGTGCACGCGCTGACCCAGGTGCTGCGGGCGGTGGCCCGGATCGCGTGCCCGTCGGTGGCGTTCCTGGCCGAGGCGATCGTGGCGCCCACCGAGCTGCTTGCCTATCTCGGTGCCGGGCACTTCACCGGCAAGGTGAGCGATCTCGCCTACCACAACAGCCTGATGGTGCAGGTCTGGTCGATGCTGGCCACCCGCGAGGTCCGGCTCGCGGCGCACGCGCTGTCGCACCTGCCGCCGAAGCCGTCGTCGGGCACCTGGCTCACGTACCTCCGCTGCCACGACGACATCGGCTGGTCGATCATGGACGAGGACGCCGCCGCGGTCGGGCTGTCCGGCGCGGCGCACCGGCGCTTCCTCGCCGACTGGTACGCCGGGGACTTCGACGGCTCGCGCGCGCGCGGCCTGGTCTTCCAGCACAACCCCGACAACGACGACCGCCGCACGAGCGGCACCGCCGCGAGCCTGATCGGGCTGGAGGCCGCCGAGGAGGCGCTGGGCGCCGGCGCGGTCGGTGACCAGGCGGTAGCCGCTCTCCGGCTGGCGCACGCGCTCGTGGTCGGCTGGGGCGGGATCCCCGTGATCTGGAGCGGCGACGAGCTCGGGCAGCCGAACGACCCGGGCTGGGCGGACGAGCCCGGCCACGAGAACGACAACCGCTGGGCCAACCGCCCCCGGCTGGACCTCGAGCGGGCGTCGCGACGGCACGACGTGCGCACCGTGCCGGGCAGGGTGTTCACCGACCTGGCCCACCTCGTCCGGACCCGCGCGACCCTCGCGCACTTCCACGGCTCGGTGGAGACCCGGATCGGCCCGGTCGACGACCCGGGCATCCTGGTGACGATCCGCGACCATCCGGTCGGCGTGTTCGTGGGCGTCCACAACGTGACCCCGGAGCCGCGCTGCTGGCCGGCCCGGCAGATCCACGAGCTCGGCGCGGCGCATCTCGTCGACGCGCTGACCGGCGACGCGCTGTCCCGGGACGACGACGGCAACGTGTGGCTGCCGGCGTACGCCGTGCTCTGGCTGGCCTGACAAGGCGCCCACAGGAACCGCACATGCCGGCGACGCAGGATGGGTGCATGAGCCACCACCACGACCAGGTGCACGACGACCTGCACGACCATGACAAGGGCCTGTCCCACGACCTTCCGAGGTTCCTCGCCCGTCGTCGGCTGCTGACGGTCCTCGGTGGGGTCGGTGCCACGGTCGCGGTGGCGGCCTGCGGCTCCGACGACGGCACGTCCTCGGCCTCCTCCGGCGGGGACCAGAGCGAGCCCTCCTCGTCGTCGAACGCCACCGTGGCCGACGAGGAGATCCCGGAGGAGACGGCCGGCCCGTTCCCCGGGGACGGGTCCAACGGGCCGGACGCGCTCGGCCAGAGCGGGGTGGTGCGCTCCGACATCACCGGCAGCTTCGGGGACGCCTCGGGCACGGCCGGGGGAGTGCCGTTGACGATCCGGCTGAAGATCCGCGACGTGAGCGGCGAGGACGTCTCGCCCTACACCGGCGCGGCCGTCTACCTGTGGCACTGCAGCCGCGAGGGCGAGTACTCGATGTACTCCGAGAACGTCGCGGACCAGAACTTCCTGCGCGGCGTGCAGGAGGCGGACGAGACGGGCGCGCTCGAGTTCACGAGCATCTTCCCGGCGGCGTACGACGGCCGCTGGCCGCACATACACTTCGAGGTGTACCCCACGCTCGACGACGCCACGTCGGCCGGCAACCGGCTCCGCACCTCGCAGATCGCGCTGCCGGAGGACGTCTGCAAGCAGGTCTACGAGAACGCGGAGGGGTACGACGCCAGCGTCGCGAACCTCGAGCGCACCTCGCTGTCCACGGACCTGGTGTTCTCCGACGGCTACTCGCTCCAGATGGCGAAGGTGACCGGGAGCGTTGAGGACGGCTTCGTCGCCACGCTCAACGTGCCGGTGTGAGCGCCTAGGCTTCACCCATGGGCTGGAAGTTCTGGAAGACCTCGAAGACCGGGAAGCACGACGCCTGGGTGAGCCCCGAGGCGCTACAGGCCCAGGGCCCGCTGCCGGGTGGGGTCGAGGCGATGCCGGGCGCGCCCGCCCCATTGGCGTCGGCGCTCCCGGATCACAGTGAAGACGATCCCGACCCCGGCGGGGGAGCCCCCGTCTAGTGCCGAGCGCCCTGCCCGACGGCGAGCCGGCTCCTGAGGACGGCCGGCTCCCGGACCCCGCCCTTGCCGGACTGGGGGAGCAGCCGTTCGGGATCTACGTGCATGTGCCGTTCTGCCGGGTGCGCTGCGGCTACTGCGACTTCAACACCTACACGGCCGAGGAGCTCGGCGGTGGGGCTTCACGAGCGTCGTACGCCCCTCAGGCGGTGGCCGAGATCCGGCAGGCCCGCACGGTGCTCGGGGACGGCGCGCCGCCGGTGTCGACGGTGTTCTTCGGCGGTGGGACCCCCACGCTGCTGCCGCCGCGTGACCTCGTCGCCGTGGTAGACGCGGTCCGGGACTCGTTCGGGCTGGTTCCGGATGCGGAGGTGACCACCGAGTCCAACCCGGACAGCGTCACGGCCGACGACCTCGCAGCCCTGGCGGACGGTGGCATCAACCGGGTCTCGTTCGGCATGCAGTCGGCCGTGCGCTCGGTGCTGGCCGTGCTCGACCGCACCCACGACCCGGAGCGCGTGCCCCGCGTCGTCGACTGGGCGCGCACCGCCGGGATCGGGCAGGTCAGCCTCGACCTGATCTACGGCACTCCGGGGGAGTCGCTCGCGGACTGGTGTACGTCGGTCCGCGCGGCGCTGGCGTGCCGGCCCGACCACGTCTCGGCGTACTCCCTGATCGTGGAGGACGGTACGGCGCTGGCGCGGCAGGTGCGCTCCGGGGTGCTGCCGATGCCGGACGAGGACGACCTCGCCGACAAGTACGTCGTCGCCGACGAGGCGTTCACGGTGGCCGGGCTCGGCTGGTACGAGGTGTCCAACTGGGCGAGCGGGCCGGACACGCGGTGCGAGCACAACCGGCTCTACTGGACCGGTGCCGACTGGTGGGGCGTCGGGCCGGGCGCGCACTCGCACGTGGGCGGAGTGCGGTGGTGGAACGTCAAGCACCCGAGCGCGTATGCCGCGCGCATCGCCGCCGGATCGTCCCCGGCCCACGCCCGCGAGGTGCTCGACGACGAGACCCGCAGGGTGGAGCGCGTGCTGCTCGAGCTCCGGCTGGCCGATGGACTGCCGCTGGACGTGCTCGACGACCGGGCCCGGGCGGACGCCCCGGTGGCGGCCGGGCTGGCCGAGGTGGTCGGTGACCGGCTCGTGCTCACGCCGCGGGGGCGCCTGCTCGCCGACGCAGTGGTCCGCGACCTGTTGCCCTGACCCCCCGGATAGTCCCGACCGTTCGGCACCCAGTGGTCGGCGCGCCGGATGCCGAACGATCGGGACTATCCGGTCACGAAGTCGATCAGCTCCTCGACCCGGCCCAGGAACGCCGGCTCCAGGTCGGCGAACGACGAGACGCGGCCGAGGATCTGCTTCCAGGCGCGGGCGATGTCGGCCTGGTCGCGGTGCGGCCAGCCGAACGACTGGCACACGCCCTTCTTCCACTCGATCGAGCGCGGGATCGTCGGCCAGCACTCGACGCCGAGGCGCTCGGGCTTCACCGCCTGCCAGACGTCGACGTACGGGTGCCCGACGATCAGCACGTGCCGGCCCACCGGGCTCTTCGCGACAGCCTGGGCGATCCGGCTCTCCTTCGACCCCGGCACCAGGTGGTCGACGAGCACACCGACCTTGCGCTCCGGCGCGGGCCGGAAGTCGCGGAGGTGCTCGGACAGGTCGTCGATCCCGTCGAGGTACTCCACCACCACGCCCTCCACCCGCAGGTCGTCGCCCCAGACCTTCTCGACCAGCTCCGCGTCGTGCCGGCCCTCGACGAAGATCCGGCTGGCGCGAGCCACCCGGGCCTTCGTGCCCGGAACCGCGACCGAGCCGGACGCGGTGCGCGTCTGCTGGGCCGGCGGTCGCTTGGTCGTGGGTGCGAGCAGGATCACCGGCACCCCCTCGAGCAGGAAGCCGGGGCCGAGCGGGAACGTACGGCGCTTCCGCAGCCGGTCCTCGAGCGTGACCGTGCCGAGGTCGCGCTCGACCTTGACGATCTCGCCGCACCAGTCGGTCGTGACCTCCTCGACCACCAGCCCGGGGTCGGCGTCGATCTCGACCGCGCGGCCACGCCGGGGCGCCCGCCAGTCGGTGTCGAGGACGTCGGCGCCGTAGCGCTCGTCACTCATGCGGGGTCCCGGTCGAAGCGGAGCCGAGCGAGCATTCGGTGACGGTCACCGGCTCACGGTAGGGGCGAAGGGTCGGGCTGCCGGGGAGGCACGCGGGGGGTTGATTCAAGAATGTTCGCGATATATCGTTACTGCATCGGGAGTGACTCGCTCACCTGAGCCGGGACTCCCGACCACATCCGAGAAGACAGGAAGGGGATCCCGACATGGGACACCGCAATCGCAACTGGAACGGTCCCGGTGACCGGCGAGCCCGAGGTGGGTTCGGCGGCCGCCCGGGCGGGCCGCCCCCATGGGTGGCCGAGATGTTCGGGCAGGGCATGGGGCCAGGAGGTGGCCGCCACTTCGGTGGGGGCCGTGGACCCTGGCAGCGGACCGGCCCGCGCGCCAGGAGGGGCGACGTCCGCGCCGCCATCCTCGACGTGCTCCACGCCGACGTGGAGCAGAACCTCAACGGCTACCAGGTGATCCAGAAGATCGCCGAGCGCACCGACGGTGCGTGGAAGCCGAGCCCCGGATCGGTCTACCCGACGATCCAGCAGCTCGAGGATGAGGGCCTCCTCGCGACCGGGGAGGACGCGGGCCGCAAGGTCCTACGGCTCACGGACGCCGGACGGGGCTACGTCACCGAGCACCCCGACGAGATGGCGGCCGTGTGGGCGCCGTTCGAGGAGGAGGGCGAGGCCGACGACGGCAGCGACCTCAAGAAGGTGATCGGCCAGACCATGGGCGCGATCTGGCAGATCGCGTCCACAGGCACCACCGCGCAGGTGGAGGAGGCCGCGCAGGTGCTTGCCGAGACCCGGCGCAAGCTCTACACGATCCTCGCCGAGGGTGATCCGGAATGAACACCCCAACAAGCCACTCGCTTCGCTCACGCCTCGCAGAGGACCCCGGATGAGCGACCCGGCTGCTGCGGACGGGGAGTGGCGGATCTCCGACGGCGATCGCGACGCGGCCGTCCAGGCGCTCGGTGAGCACTACGCCACCGGGCGCCTGGACAAGGCCGAGTACGACGAGCGTGTCGAACTGGCTTTGGCCGCCCGCACGAACCTGGAGCTGCCGCCCCTGTTCCGTGACCTCCCACTGCCGCACGGCAACGTGGTCGCGCCGGAGGTCGTGGCGCGTCGGGCGGCGCTCGCGGGCCTGTCGTACCGACGGCCGGCATGGGCGCCACGTCGCCGGGGTCCGCTGGGCCCCCTGGGGCCGCTGCCGTTTCTGGTGATCCTGCTGGTGGTCGTGCTGCACGCGCCCTGGCTGTTGCTGGGCATGCTGGTCGCCTGGTTCGTGCTCCGGTCGGCCAGACGGCGCTGACGTCCGGCCCGCCCACCTAGACGAGCGGCAGCCGCCGGGCCGCGCGAGGCAGCTCCTCGTAGCCCCGTCGTACGGCCTCGGCGAGCTCGCCTCGGGGGAACGGCCACTCGGCCGCGTCCAGCGCCTCGGCCAGCGGCACCCCGCGGCCGGCGAGGTCGCGGATCGTCTCGGCGACGACGCCGATCGCGCCGCGCTGCTCGGTCACGAAGTCCAGGTCGACCGGGTTGCCGTGTCCCGGCACCACGAGCGTCGACGGCCCGAGCAAGTCGAGCACGAGGTCGAGCGTCAGCGGCCACTCCATCGGGTGGCAGTCGGGGCCGTAGCCGGGCACGCCGTCGCGGTCGCGCGACTCCTCGACCAGGTCGCCGGCGAAGAGCACGTCCGCGTCGTCCACGCGCGCCACCACGTCACCACCGGTGTGCCCGCGGCCCGGGTGCACCAGCTCGACCGCGCGGTCGCCGAGGTCGACCACACGCACCGATGCGAACGTGGTGTCGGGTGGCACGACGTCGGTCGCGTACACGGCGGCGACGCGGGGGTCGTCGTCCGGCTCCGGGGGCGGCGGGTCCGCGGCCACGGCCGCCAGCCTCGCAGCGGCCGCCTCGTGCGCGATCAGCGGCACGCCGGGGTACGCCGCCCGGAACACGCCGTTGCCGTAGGCGTGGTCGAAGTGCTCGTGGGTGTTGACCACGGCCACGACGTCGCCCGGCACCTGGCGGCGCAGCGCGTCGAGGACCGTCCGCGCGGCCTCGTCGGAGGCGTGGGTGTCGACGACGAGCAGACCGCGCGACCCGCCGACGACGCTCACGTTGACGTCGAACCAGGCGTGGCGCGCGACCCAGACCCGGTCGGCCACCTCGACGAAGCCGGCGTCGCGGGGCAGCTCGCGCAGGGTCGGCATGCGCACCACGCTACGACCGGTGGGCACAATGGCCGGGTGCGGCCCTACCTGATCCAGCGACTCGACGAGCTGCTGGAGCAGCGGCCGCCGGACGACCAGGAGCTGGTGACGTTCACCGAGTCACTGGTGACCGAGTTCGTCGAGGAGCTGAGCGAGCCGGGCGACGTCGTCCTGGACCCGTTCGCCGGCTTCGGGACCACGCTGGTGGTGGCCGAGCGGCTGGGCCGGCGCGGCCTCGGGATCGAGCTGATGCCCGACCGGGTCGCGCACGTGCGACGCCGGATCGGGCCCGGCTCGGTCGTCGTCCAGGGGGACGCGCGCGAGGTCGACACGCTGGTCTCGGGCCTCGACACGGGACCGGTCACGCTCTGCTTCACCTCCCCGCCGTACATGACCCTGAACGACCACCCCGAGGATCCGCTGCAGGCGTACGAGGTGGAGGCCGGCGACTACGCGGGCTATCTCGCTGCGCTGGGGGAGGTGTTCGGCCGGGTCGTCCGGGTGCTGGCCCCCGAGGGGCACGTGGTGGTCAACGTGGCGAACACCACCGAGGCCGGCGTCTTCACGCCGCTCGCCTGGGACGTGGCGCGGGTGCTCTCCGAGCACCTGGACCTGCTCGGTGAGACCTACGTCGCGTGGGACACGCTGCTGCCGGGGATCGCCAGCGACCACTGCCTGACGTTCCGGCGCCCCGAGTAGACTTGGCACTCACGCCGTACGAGTGCCAGCACGGGAGGGGAGGTCGCCATGCAGGAGGAACGTCGGCTCGCGGTGCTGCGGGCGATCGTCCAGGACTACGTCTCGACGCAGGAGCCGGTCGGCTCCAAGGCGCTCGTGGAGCGTCACCGGCTGGGCGTGTCGCCGGCCACGATCCGCAACGACATGGCGGCGCTGGAGGAGGAGGGACTGATCACCCAGCCGCACACCAGCGCCGGGCGGGTGCCCACCGACGCCGGATACCGGCTGTTCGTCGACCGGCTCACCGGGATCAAGCCGATGTCGCTGGGGGAGAAGCGCGCGATCGAGACCTTCCTCCACGGCGCCGTCGATCTCGACGACGTCGTGTGGCGCAGCGTCCGGCTGCTCGCGCAGCTGACCCACCAGGTCGCGATCGTGCAGT
>Ga0207708_10002358_pt1 | contig 13874 bp, 9 predicted proteins | sample KBSK5101metaG_FD_184340 | JGI IMG/M metagenome (GOLD analysis project Ga0207708, IMG submission 184340) | Corn, switchgrass and miscanthus rhizosphere microbial communities from Kellogg Biological Station, Michigan, USA - KBS K5-10-1 metaG... | ecosystem: Host-associated > Plants > Roots >...
GCAGCGTCGACAGGTCGTGGTTGTGCCGGAAGGTGCGCACGCGGATGCCGGCCAGCGCCGTCTCGCTGACCGTGAACAGCCGCACGTTCATCAGGAACGAGCAGGTGAGCGTCACCGCGAGGACGGCCAGCGTGATGGCCGCGATCGTCGCGACCGCGCCGATGTCGGGGCCGCCGGCCACCCGCAGCCCCTTGTCGATGCCCTGCTGCACGGCGACCGGCACGGCCACCCGACCGGTCGTCGCGACGAGCGCGAGCCCGACGGTGCCGGCCAGCCCGGTGCGCAGTTCCGGCGACATGGACAGGCCCCGGCGCATGGTGCGCCAGGCCGGTTCCGGCTGCTTGCCGTTCACGACGGGTTCCTGCAGCGTCCTAGGCAAAGGCCCGCTCCCGTTCCCGTTCGGCGTCGGCCTGTTCGTAGGCGGTGACGAGGTTGGCGTAGCCGGGCACGGTGGCCAGGAGGTCGGCGTGGGTGCCGCGCGCGACGACCCGGCCGTGCTCGAGGTAGACCACCTCGTCGGCGAGCGCGATCGTCGCCCGTCGATAGGCCACCACGAGGATCGACGCTCCCGCGTCCGCGTGTCTCAACGCCGCGAGGATCGCCGCCTCCACCCGCGGGTCGACGGCGCTCGTCGCGTCGTCGAGCACGAGCAGGCGCGGGCGGCCGGCCAGCGCGCGGGCCAGCGTCAACCGCTGGCGCTGCCCGCCGGACAGCGCGGTGCCGCGCTCACCGACCTCGGTGTCCAGCCCGTCCGGCAGCGCCTCGACGAACCCGGCGGCCTGCGCCGTGCGCAGCGCGTCCCAAACCCGCTCGTCGTCGACGCCCGGCCGGTCCAGGGCGACGTTGCCCCGGATCGTGTCGTCGAACACGAACGGGATCTGCGGCACCAGCGCCAGGGTGTCGGCCAGCGCGGCGTGCGTCAGGTCGGCCACGCTCGCACCGTCGATCTCGACCCGGCCGGCCGACGGATCGACGAGCCGCGCCGACAGCGCGGCGATCGTCGACTTCCCGCTGCCGGTGGGGCCGACCAGCGCGACGGTCCGCCCGGCCGGAACCTCGAACGTCACGTCCTTCAGCACCGGCTTGCCGCCGTCGTAGGCGAAGCCGACGCCGTCGAAGCGCAGCGCGGCCGGCCCGCCGCGGCTCGCGAGGTCGCGCCCGCCGTAGGTCATGTCGCCGGTGGCGGCCAGCACGCCGGCGACCCGCTCCCACCCGACGACGCTGCGCGGCAGTTCGGCGAGCACCCAGCCGATCGCCCGGACGGGGAACGCCAGGATGGTGAACAGGAACGCCACGCTCACCACGTCGGAGACCGTGGTGGCGCCCGCGGCGAGCCGCGCGGCGCCCACGACGAGCACGGCCAGCGTGCCGAGGCCGGGCAGCGCCTCGAGGAACGGGTCGAACAGGCCGCGGATGCGGCCGACCCGGATGAGGGCGTCGCGCAGTTCGGCCGTGCGCTCGGCGAACCGCTCGGTCTCGACGGCCTCGCGGCCCATCGTCTTGACCACGAGCGCGCCGTCGAAACTCTCGTGCGCGATCGCGCTCACCTCGGCGCGCAGCCGCTGCGCGGCGGCCGCGCGGGGCGCCATCCGGCGCGAGTAGGCGATGTTGACGCCGAGCAGCGTCGGGAACACCGCGCAGCCGACGAGCGCCAGCACCCAGTCCGTCACGAACAGCACGGCGATCGCGGCGACGAGCATCACCACGCTGCCGACCGCGAACGGGAACGGGGCGATCGGGTACCAGGCCGACTCGACGTCGGCGTTCGCGTTGGACAGCAGCGTGCCGGTCGGGTGCTTGTGGTGCCACGACAGCGGCAGGGCCAGGTAGCGGCGGGTCACCTCGCGCCGGTAACGGGCCTGCAGGTTGTACTGCATCGCGCCGGCGCCCAGCCGCCGTCCCCAGAGCCCGACGACCTTGCCGATCGCGACACCGAGGATCGCCGCGGCCCCGGCCACGACGGCGGCCCGCGCGACATGCCCACCCTCGATGGCCGGGACGATCACCCGCCCGACGACGCCGCCGAGCACGTACGCGGTGGCGATGGTCAGGAGCGAGAAGACGATGCTGCCGGTGACGGAGACGGCGAAGACCCGCGGTTCCTTGCGAATGGCCAGGCCAAGCACCCGCATGCCCTTCGCGAGCACCCGTTCGTCTGGCATCTTCCCCCCAACACTCGACGCGGCGAGTAAGCCCACCGCCGACCCTCCATCCTTACCGGCAGCCTTCCGGCCCGCATCCGCATTCCGAGTGTGTCCGCCGTCACAGCCGGGGACGGCGCCATGTCACGTCGATGAATAGGCTTGGCGCGTGACCCGGTACGCCAAGGCCGAACGCGCGGCCCTCGCCGACTCCCTCGACGCCGTCGGACCCGACGCCCCCACCCTGTGCACCGGCTGGACCGCCCGCGACCTGGCCGCCCACCTCCTGCTGCGCGAGCGGCACCCGATCGCCGCGGCCGGCATCGTCATCGGTCCGCTGGCCGGCTACGCCGAGCGGCGCCGGAAGGCGATCGCGACCCGCGACTACCCGGCCCTGCTCACCGACCTGCGCCACCCGCCGGTGTGGAGCCCCACCAGCAACCCGCTGACGGACGAGGCGATCAACCTGCTGGAGATGTACATCCACCACGAGGACGTGCTGCGGGCCCAGCCGGGCTGGCGGCCGCGCGCGATCGATCCGGGCATGTCCGAGTCGCTCTGGGGCGTGGTGCGGCGCACCGGGCGGCTGGCGCTGCGCCGGTTCCCGGCGGCGGTGGTGATCGACGCGCCCGGGCACGAGCGCATCTCGGCCGGTGTCGGCGGGCCGGAGGTGAGCATCACCGGAAAGCCGGAGGAACTGGCCATCTTCCTGAGCGGGCGGCAACTGTCGGCGGATGTAGCGTTGTCCGGCCCCGATGATCTCGTCGAACGGCTGCGCAGCGCGAAGCTCGGCGTGTAGCCGGGTCTGGCGTTAGGTAGTCCTTACCCCTACTCTTCGGTAGCAACAACCCCCGACGTGACGCCGGTCACGTGGTTTCTGCGCGGAGGCCGAGCCCGATATGACTGACCTGCTGTACCGGTCCATTCCCGACATGTTCCTCAAGCGCGTAGCCGAGACTCCCGACAAGAACGCGTTCGCCCACCCCGCACCCGGCGACGCCGGGCCGCCGGTGTGGCTCACCTGGCGCGAGGTCGCCGCCCGCGCGAAGGCGATCGCCGCCGGCCTGTACGACCTGGGCGTGCGCACCGAGGACCGGGTGGCGATCCTCGCCGGCACCCGGCTCGAGTGGGTGCTCGCCGACCTGGGTGTGATGTGCGCGGGCGCGGCCACCACCACGGTCTACCCCACCACGGAGCCCGAAGACGCCGAGTACATCGTCCGCGACTCCGGGTCCAAGGTCCTGATCGCCGAGAACGCGGCCCAGGCGGCCAAGGTCGCCGGCCTGAAGCTCGCCGCCGTCGTGGTGATCGACGGCCCGGCCGGCGAGGGTCAGCTCACCCTCGACGCGCTGGAGAAGCGCGGCGCCGCCGTGCTCGGCGAGAAGCCCGACCTGATCGAGGAGATCACCGAGACGATCAAGCCCGAGCACCTGGCGACGCTGATCTACACGTCCGGCACGACCGGCCGGCCGAAGGGCGTCGAACTGCTGCACGGCGGCTGGGTGTGGCAGGGCCAGCGGCAGTCCGAACTCGGCGTGATGAGCGCCGACGATCTGCAGTACCTGTGGCTGCCGCTGTCGCACTCGTTCGGCAAGACGCTGTTGTGCGGCATCATCTTCGTCGGCCTGCCGACCTATATCGACGGGCGCGTCGACAAGATCATCGACAACCTCGGGTCGGTCAAGCCGACGCTGATGTGCGCCGCTCCCCGCGTCTTCGAGAAGGTCTACAACCGGGTCGTCACCCAGGCCAAGGAGGGCGGCGGCGCCAAGTACAAGATCTTCACCTGGGCGATCGGAGTGGGCAAGCGGCACGCCGCCGAGCGGCACGCCGGCCGCACCCCGGGCGGGATGCTGGCCCTGCAGAACTCGATCGCGCACCGCCTGGTCTTCAGCAAGCTGCACGACCGCCTCGGCGGCCGGATCCGGGCGCTGGTGTCCGGGTCGGCGCCGCTGGCCAAGGAGATCGGCGAGTTCTTCCACGCCGCCGGGCTCAACGTGCTCGAAGGCTACGGGCTCACCGAGACCTCCGCCGGATCGTTCATCAACCGCGAGGACGCGGTGCGGCTCGGCACCGTCGGCCAGGCCATCGGCGACCTGGAGTGCACGATCGCCGAGGACGGCGAGATCCTGCTCCGCGGCCTGCCGGTGATGCGCGGCTACCACAACCTGCCCGACGAGACGGCCGCCGCTTTCACCGAGGACCGCTGGTTCCGCACCGGCGACATCGGCGAACTCGACAAGGACGGCTTCCTGCGGATCACCGACCGCAAGAAGGACCTGATCAAGACCTCCGGGGGCAAGTACGTGGCGCCAAGTCACATCGAGGGCATGTTCAAGTCGATCTGCCCGTACACGTCGCAGGCCGTGGTGATCGGCCAGGCCCGCAACTTCTGCACGATGCTGATCACCCTCGACCCGGACGCGATCACCCAGTGGGCGGCCGGCGGCCCGCTCGAGGGCAAGTCCTACGAGGAGATCGCGGCGGCGCCGGAGACGGAGGAGATGCTGTCCGGCTACATCAAGGAGCTGAACGGCAAGCTGAACCGCTGGGAGACCATCAAGAAGTTCAGGGTGCTCGGCCGGGATCTGACGATCGAGAACGGCGAGCTGACCCCGTCGCTGAAGGTGAAGCGCCGCGTCGTCGAGGACACGTTCGCGGCCGACATCGACAAGATGTACGCCGGTTCGGTGGCCGAGGTCTGACTTTCCGCTCCCCTTTCGCCGATCTTGGACTCCGGTCGATGCTGTAGCACCGACCGGAGTCCAAGATCACGCGTAGGGGCACGCCCACCACGCACCAGGGGCCGGTCAGGCGACGACGGCGTGCTCGGACCAGCGGCGCAGCGGGCGCTCGACACGGTGCCTGGCCTCGGCCAGCCTGGTCACCGCGTCGCGTACCTGGGGCACCGGAAGCACGAACGGCACCCGCATGAAGCGCTCGAACGTCCCGTCGACGCCGAACCGGGGGCCGGGCGCGATCCGCAGGTCGAGGTCGACGGCGGCGCGGGCGAGCGCGGTCGACACCGGGGCGTCCAGTTCGATCCACAGGCACAGGCCGCCGGCCGGTACGTGGAAGCGCCACTGCGGCAGTTCCGCGCGCAGGGCGGCCACCATCGCGTCGCGCTGGGCGCGCAGTTCGTGGCGGCGATGCGCGATGATCTCGTCGGCCTGGTGCAGCAGGTGCACGGCGATCAGCTGCTCCAGCACCGGTGAGGCCATGTCGACGTGCACACGCAGCGCCGAGAGCCGCGCGATCGTCGGGACCGGCGCCCGGATCCAGCCGATGCGCAGGCCGCCCCAGAACGGTTTGCTCATCCCGCCGATGGTGATCGTGCGCGCACCCCGGTCGTAGACGGCCACCGGCGGCGGGTTGGCGCCGGCGTCGAGCCGCAGGTCGGCGAACGACTCGTCGATGACGAGCTCGGTGCCGGCGCTGTGCGCCACCGCGGGAAGCCGGGCCCGCAGTCCCTCCGGCATCAGGTGCCCGGTCGGGTTGTGGAAGTCGGGGATCAGGTACGCCAGCCGCGCCGACGCGCCGCGCAGCGTGGAGAGCATGAGGTCGGCGTCCCAGCCGCCCGCGTCGAGGTTGTAGGTGAGCACCCGGTGCCGCCGCTCGGCGAGCGCGGTGAGCGCGTTCGGGTAGGTCGGCGCCTCGACGAGCACCCGCTGCCCAGGCGCCGCGAACAGGCGCACCAGCAGATCCATGGCCTGCTGCACGCCACACGTGATCATGATCTGGTCGGCGTCGGTCGGCAGGCCGCGCGCGGTGAACCGGGCGGCGACCACCTCACGGAGCGCGTCGATGCCCGTCGGCTGGTAGGCGCGGCGGGTGAGGTAGGGCGGCAGATCGGCCGACGCGGCAGTGACCGCCTCCATGAGCTGCGGCGGCGCCGGCAGGGTGGCGCAGTTGAGGTCCAGCCCGTCGTCGTCGGTGCCGATCAGCATGCCGCCGCTGCCGATGCGGTGGCCGCCGGGCAGCTCGGTCCAGCTTCCGGCGCCGCGCCGGCTGGTGAGGTAGCCGGACTCGCGCAGCGTCCGGTACGCGGCGGTGACGGTGGTGCGGCTGATGCCCAGCGCGTCGGCGAGTTCGCGTTCGGCCGGCAGCCGGACGCCGAGCGCGAGCCGCCCGTCGGTCAGCAGGCCGCGCACGGCTGCGGCCAGCGCCGCGTACTCGGGCCCGCGGCGGTGCGTTCGGACGTGCCAATCGCCCAGCAGGCGGGCCAGCTGTGGCCCCCGCATGATCCCCGCCACAGCCACCTCCGAAAAATTGGTTCTTTCTGACCCGATGGATTGGCCTTGAGAGTGGCATGCATGACGGGAATTGGCAACGGATCAACCATGCCACTGCGCTACCGGTTCGTCCGCCGGTTCGTCCAGCTGCAGGCCGGGCTGGTGCTCTACGGCGTCAGCATGGCGATGTTCATCCGGGCCGGCCTCGGCATCGACCCGTGGGACGTCTTCCACCAGGGGCTGGCCGAGCGCACCGGTCTCCGCTTCGGCGCAATCGTGATCATCGTCGGCGCCGCGGTGCTGGCGCTCTGGCTGCCGCTGCGCCAGTGGCCCGGGATCGGCACCGTCAGCAACGTCATCGTGATCGGCCTCGCGGTCGAGGGCGGCCTCGCGCTGATCGCGGCGCCCGACCCCATGTGGGCCCGCATCGTCATGCTGCTCGGCGCCGTGACGCTCAACGGCGTCGCCACCGGCGCGTACATCGGCGCCCGCCTCGGCCCCGGCCCGCGCGACGGACTGATGACCGGCCTCGCGGCCCGCTTCCCGCGACTGTCGATCCGGCTGGTGCGCACGGCGATCGAGGTGACCGTGCTCGCGACCGGCTGGCTCCTGGGCGGCTCGGTCGGCGTGGGCACCGTCGTCTACGCCCTGGCGATCGGGCCGCTCACACAGGCATTCCTCCCGGTGTTCACGGTGAAGTACCGTCTGGCCGATGTTGCGGCCCACCTACCCGATCCGGACGCGCCGGCTCGCCCTGCGTCCGTTCACCCGTGACGACCTGGACGCGGTCCACGCGTACTCCTCCGATCCCGACGTCGTCCGGTTCCTCTACTGGGAAGTGGCGCCCGACCGGGAGGCGTCGGCGAACGCGCTGGCCGGCAAACTCGGCCATGGCACGCTGACCGAGGCCGGCCAGAGCCTGATCCTCGCGATCGAGCACACCGAGACCGGCGACGTCGTCGGCGAGGTGGTGCTGAAGTGGCTCAACCGGTACCACCAGCAGGGCGAGATCGGGTTCGTGCTCAACCCCGCGCACCAGGGCCACGGGTATGCCACCGAGGCCGCGCGGGCGCTGCTCGCCCTCGCCTTCGACGGGCTCGGCCTGCGCCGCGTGATCGGCCGGTGCGACGCGCGTAACGAGGGCTCGGCCCGCGTGATGGAGCGGCTCGGAATGCGGCGGGAGGCGCATTTCGTCCAGAACGAAATCTTCAAGGGCGAGTGGAGCGACGAGTTCGTCTACGCGATGCTGGCCAGCGAGTTTCACCATCGGGCAACGGCTTAGGCTAGGCGACCGTGGCATCGGTGATATCGGTGAACGTGGCCGTCCCGCGGCTGGTGGACGGCATCGGGATGTCAGGGATCGACAAGCAGCCGACGCCGGTCCCGGTCACGATCGCCGTCCCCGGCGACGGCGACAGCGGGGTCGGCGGCGACGAGATCTTCGAGAAGGACGTGCACGGCGGCATCGACCAGGCCGTCTACGCCTACGCCCGGGAAGACCTGGACACCTGGCAGGACGACGTGGGCCGCCCCCTGTCGAACGGCCACTTCGGCGAGAACCTGACCACCGGCGGCGTCGATGTCACCGGCGCGCTCATCGGTGAGCGCTGGCGGATCGGTGCGGAGGTCGAACTGGAGGTCTCCTCGCCGCGCCTGCCGTGCAACACGTTCGCCCGGTGGATGGACGAGCCGCGGTGGGTCAAGCGGTTCACCTCCCGCGCCCTGCCCGGCGCATACCTGCGCGTGGTGGCGCCGGGGACGATCCGGGCCGGCGACGCGGTCGAGGTGGTGCACCGGCCCGCGCACGGCCTGACCATCGGCGACACGTTCCGCGCACTCACCATCGAGCCCGCCCTGCTGCCCCGCCTGATCGACGTCGAGGAACTGCCGGCCTACATGCGCGAGCGCGCGATCCGCCGGACAACCTCATGAGTGGCAGCCGGCTCGCTGTCGACCTGGGCACCTCGCACACCGTCGCGGTGATCGAACGGGCCGGGCAGCCGGCCCGCCCGCTGCTGTTCGACGGCTCCCCCGTGCTGCCGTCGGGCGTGTTCGCCGCCGGCGACGGCGCCATCCACACCGGACGCGACGCCGAGCGCCTCGCACAGATCGAGCCGCACCGCTTCGAGCCGCACCCGAAGCAGCGGGTCGACGAGGGGACGATCCTGCTCGGCGACGCCGAGTACCCCGTCGCGGTGCTCCTCGCCGCGATCCTCGGCCGCGTGCTCCAGGAGGCCGGGCTCGCGCACGGGTCGACGGTGGTCCTCACCTGCCCGGCCGACTGGGGCCGGGTGCGCCGCGCGGTCCTGATCGAGGCGGCTCGCCGCGCCGGCATCGCCGACCCGGTGCTCGTCGACGAGCCGGTCGCTGCCGCCGCGTACTGCACCCGCGTACTGGGCAGCCACGTTCCGGCGGGGCAGTCGCTGCTCGTGTTCGACTTCGGCGGCGGCACGCTCGACCTCGCCCTGGTGCGGCTCGACCCGGCCGGGACGCGCGTCACCGGCGTCGGCGGGCTGCAGAACCTCGGCGGCCTGGACGTCGACAGCGCGCTCGTCGGGCACCTCGGCCAACTTCTCGGCGCCCACGACCCGGCACTGTGGCACCGGCTGCAGCACCCGGCGGGCCCGGCCGACCTGCGCGATCGCCGCGCATTCTGGGACGAGGTGCGCGTCGCCAAGGAGATGCTCTCCCGCACCACCCGCGCGCCGGTGCCGGTTCCCGGCGGCGGCCCACCGTTGCACCTGACCCGCGAGGAGGTCGAACGCCTCGCGGGTCCGCTGATCGATCGCGCCGTCGACGAGACGCGCCGCCTTCTCGACGGCGTGAGCCGGCAGACCGGTGGCGTCTCGCTCGCCGGGATTCTGCTGGTCGGCGGGTCGAGCCGGATTCCGCTGGTGGCGACGCGGCTGCACGGCCGGTTCGGGGTCGGCCCGATGGTGCCGGAGCAGCCCGAGTTGCCGGTGGCCCTCGGCGCGCTCGCGACGCTCGGCGACGCGCCAGGTGCGGCCGGCCAAGGTGGTGCGGGCCCGGCTGGCTACGGAGGTGCTGGCGCCGGCGGCTACGGCGGCCCGGCCGCCGGTCCCGGCGGCTACGGCGCCCCGGCGGGCTCGCCGAACGAGCCGGTGTCCGGGCCGCAGCGCCCGGTCAGCGGCCCAGCCGGGGCGCCAGTCAGCGGTCCCGTCGGCGTGTCGGTCAGCGGACCGATCACGGGAGTGCCGGTCAGCGCCGTTCCCGTCTCCGGCGACCCGGGCCGCGCCTGGGCCGGCCAGCCCGCCGCGCAGACCGGTGGCGCCTTCGCCGAGCAGCCGAGCTGGCCGCCCGTGAACGTCGCGCGCCCGGGTCTACATCCCGGCACCTATGGGCAGCCACCGCCGTTGCCGGCCCGCCGCCGCGGCCCGCGCGGCGCCACCCTGATCGCTATCGCGGCGAGCGTCGCGTTGCTCGTGCTCGCCGGTGCCACGATCTGGTTCGTCCGCGACGCCCTCGGCGACAAGGGCGGCGGCAACGGTTCACGCGGCAACACACCGGCCGCGGCGATCGGGGCGAGCGGCGGCCCATCGGTCGCATCGTCGGACCGCGGTCCGGCCCCGAGCGGATTCGTCTGGTGCGACACCCTCGGCAAGGCGGTGTTGTGTGGGGTAGAGACGTACTGCGAGGACGCGAACGAGGACGAGGTCGCCTGCGCCGAGGCGCACACGCTCCAGACGTTCGTTGCCGGTCCACTGCCCCCTGGAGCTGGCGCCAACGCCAACAAGATCAATGAACGGCCCGAAGTGAAGGCCGTGTGCACCGAAGAGATGTTGGCGGCGCGCAGTATCGATCCCGCGAAAACGAAGGGCTGGCAGATCTATTCCCAGTGGGGGTCGATCAACGTGTCGTACGAGTTGTTCTACTGCCACGCCGGTCCGCGCACCGGCACGGTGAAGGGCAACTCCTTCAAACCCGCCGCCTGACTCCCGACCCGCCGATCTTTGAGACCGGTGGCCCCATTGGGGCAGCTCGACCTTCTGAGTTCCGATGGGCGCGTCGGCCCAGATCGCGGGTGACCACATCAATGTGGTGGATCGTCCGTGCTGGAACACGGACAATCCACCACGTTGATGTGCGGCGGGGTCACAGTGGAAGACTGGGGGCGCCCCAACGCCACCAAACTTCCACTCTGTTCACCCTCGACCGGCCGTGGGCCAGGGCAACCACAGCGCCGTTTACGCGGAAGATTCTCCGTGTTGGAACACGGAGAGTCTTCCGCATTGTCGTGGAACTGTGTCGGTGCAGCCGATCCCGGTCGGGACTGTCCAGCAAGAAGTCCAAAAACTTGGGGGCAACGAGCCAAGATCCGACGCCGGCCGCGGGGAATCAGGCGGCGGGCCCGACCGCGGTCACCCGCACCACGGCCGCGCCGGCCTCGTCGGACTCCGCCAGGTCGACCTCGGCCGAGATTCCCCAGTCGTGGTCGCCGTTCGGGTCGTCGAGGATCTGCCGGACCGTCCACCGTTCCCGGCCGACGTCGATCATGAGCAATGCCGGGCCACGGGCGTCCGGCCCCGTGCCGATGGAGTCGTACTCCTCGAAGTACGGCGAAAGCGCGTCGGGCCAGGGGAACTCGCCGTCGAGGTCGGCCAGGTCGTCCCACCTGCGCAGCGCGGCCAGTTCGACCCGACGGAACAGCGCGTTGCGGACCAGGACGCGGAACGCCCGCACATTGCCGGTGACGGCCGGCGGCCGGTCCTCGATGACCTCGACGGCCGCCTCCGAGGACGGGTCGCGCAGCTTCGACCACTCGTCGATGAGGCTGGAGTCGACCTGGCGCACCAGCTCCCCGAGCCACTCGATGAGGTCGGCGAGCTCCTCTGTGCGCGCCTCCTCGGGGACGCTCTGCCGCAGCGCCTTGTACGCGTCGGCCAGGTAGCGCAGCACCAGCCCCTCCGACCGGGACAGCGCGTAGAACGAGACGAACTCGGTGAACGTCAACGCACGCTCGTACATGTCCCGTGCGACCGACTTCGGCGAGAGCTCGTAGTCGGCCACCCACGGGTGTCCGCGCCGGTACAGCTCGTACGCCGCGTCGAGCAGATCGGAAAGCGGCTTCGGATACGTGACGCCCTCGATGAGGGAAACGCGTTCCTCGTACTCGATCCCCTCGGCCTTCATCGCGGCCACCGCCTCGCCGCGCGCCTTGGACTGCTGCGCCATCAGCACCTGGCGTGGATTGTCCAATGTGGACTCGATGACCGACAGGACGTCCAGCGCGTACGCCGGCGCCTCGCGGTCGAGCAGTTCGACGGCGGCCAGCGCGAACGGCGACAGCGGCTGGTTGAGCGCGAAGTCCAGTTGCAGGTCGACGGTCAGCCGCACGATCCGGCCCTCGTCGTCCGGCACGGACAGGCGCTCCACCACACCGCCCGCGAGCAGCGCCCGGTAGATCGCGATCGCCCGCCGGATGTGCTTGCGCTGCGTCGCCGGATCGTCGTGGTTCTCCGTCAGCAGGTGGCGCATCGCGTCGAAAGCGTTACCCGGCCGGCTGATCACGTTGAGCAGCATCGAGTGGCTGACCTGGAAGTGCGACGTCAACGGCTCGGGCTCGGCCGCAATCAGCCGTTCGAACGTCGGCCGCCCGTACCCGATCGAGCCCTCGGGCGGCTTCTTGCGCACCACCTTGCGCCGCTTCTTCGGGTCGTCGCCGGCCTTGGCCAACGCGCGCTCGTTCTCGATGACGTGGTCCGGCGCCTGCACGACGACGGTGCCCATCGTGTCGAACCCGGCCCGCCCGGCCCGGCCCGCGATCTGGTGGAACTCCCGCGCCTTGAGCAGCCTCGTCTTCTGACCGTCGTATTTGGACAGTCCGGTGAACAGCACGGTCCTGATCGGAACGTTGATGCCGACGCCGAGCGTGTCGGTCCCGCAGATCACCTTGAGCAGCCCGGCCTGCGCGAGCGTCTCCACCAGCCGGCGGTACTTCGGCAGCAGCCCGGCATGGTGCACGCCGATCCCGTGCCGCACCAGGCGCGACAACGTGCGACCGAACCCGGCCGTGAACCGGAAGTTGCCGATCAGCTCGGCGATCGCGTCCTTCTCGGCCCGCGTGCAGACGTTGATGCTCATCAACGCCTGCGCCCGCTCCAGCGCCGCCGCCTGCGTGAAATGCACGACATACACCGGCGACTGCTTGGTGGTCAGCAGTTCCTCGAGCGTCTCGTGCAGCGGCGTCATCGCGTACTCGTAGCGCAGCGGCACCGGCCGCTCCACCGACCGGATCTCCGCCGTCGGCCGGCCGGTGCGCCGCGTCAGGTCCTCGCGGAACCGCGTCATGTCGCCGAGCGTCGCCGACATCAGCACGAACTGGGCCTGCGGCAGCTCGATGAGCGGCACCTGCCACGCCCAGCCGCGGTCCGGCTCGGCGTAGAAGTGGAACTCGTCCATCGTCACCATGCCGACGTCGGCCCGCTCGCCGAGACGCAGCGCGATGTTCGCGAGAATCTCGGCCGTGCAGCAGATGATCGGTGCCTCGGCGTTGACGCTCGCGTCGCCGGTCAGCATCCCGACGTTCTCCGCCCCGAACGTCGCGCACAGCTCGAAGAACTTCTCGCTCACCAGCGCCTTGATGGGCGCGGTGTAGTACGTGGTGCGGCCATTGGCCAGCGCCGCGAAGTGGGCGGCCGCGGCAACCAGGCTCTTGCCCGACCCGGTCGGCGTGCTGAGGATGACGTTCGCGCCGGAGACGATCTCCAGCAGCGCGTCCTCCTGATGCGGGTACAGCGTGAAGCCGCGCTCGCCCGCCCACTCGACGAACGCCTCGAACACGGCCTCGGGCAGCTCCGCGTCGGGGACCTCGTTGGCCGGAACGAGGTCGATAAGAGAGGTCATCGCCGCGTGTAGACCAGGTCGACGACCGCGCGGCCCGCGTCGCGGGCGCGCTGTTCGAACTTCGTGACGGGACGAGGAATGCGGCCGTTTCCGGGAATCAGGAGCGGATCCGCGCCCAGGGTCTCGACCATCGCCGCCGCGTACCCGGGCGAGTCGGTGGCGCACCGGATCGTCCCGCCGGGCCGCAGCCGGCTGGCGAGCAGCGCCACGTGGACCGGCTGGAACAGCCGGCGCTTGTGGTGGCGCGCCTTCGGCCACGGATCGGGGAAGAACGCGTGCACGGCGTCCAGCGTGCCGGCGGCGACGCGCTCGCGGAGCAGGCCCAGTGCGTCGCCGAAAAAGACCCGGACGTTGGTGAGGCCGCGCTCCTCGACCGTCTGCCGCAGCTCGTCGAAGTAGCTCGTGAAGAAGGGGCGGAGCGGCGTCGGCTGGAGGGCCGTCCGGCTCTTCCGGGCCACGAGCCGGCTGCTCTCGAGGACGTTGTCGACGAGCGTCTCCATCCGGGCCACCGACTGGAGGATGAACTGGACGGAGCGCTGCTCGTCGTCGGGGGCGAACTGCTCGAGCGTCTGCGCGTGCAGCTTGATGGCGGCCAGCGGCGACTTCATCTCGTGGGTGATATTGGAGACGAACTCTT
>Ga0207708_10002360_pt1 | contig 13868 bp, 16 predicted proteins | sample KBSK5101metaG_FD_184340 | JGI IMG/M metagenome (GOLD analysis project Ga0207708, IMG submission 184340) | Corn, switchgrass and miscanthus rhizosphere microbial communities from Kellogg Biological Station, Michigan, USA - KBS K5-10-1 metaG... | ecosystem: Host-associated > Plants > Roots >...
CCTGACAGCCGTCCCGACCGAGTGTCATGGCGGCACGAGCTGCGAACTCGCACAGATCGTCGAGGGACCGATCCCGTTCTACTCGCTCTGCGAGCACCACGCGATGCCGTTCTACGGTCGCGCGTACGTCGCCTACGTCGCGCACGACCAGATCATCGGGATCAGCAAGCTGACACGGCTCGTGCGCGTCCTGACGCGTCGCTTCGGCGTACAGGAGCGGATGACCCACCAGATCGCCGACGAATTGATGCGCTTGATGAACGCGCACGGCGTCGCCGTCTATCTGGAGGCACATCATCTGTGCACGCAGATGCGCGGCGTTCGCGAGGACAGCGCGATGACGCGGACGACCGCGTATCGCGGCACGTACGAGACCGACCCTGCGTTGCGTAGCGAGTTCCTCGATATCAGCGGCGTCCGCCGCGGTGATCGATGACCGCGACCACGCTCATGCCGGAGAGCGCCATGACCGATCGGCGGATCCCACTCGACGTCCTGGCGGAGATGCCGCCGACCGCCACCGACGGCGACGTTCGCGGTCTCGGTATGCCGGCGGAACTCGAGCGCCGATACGGGGGCGCGCTGAATATCCGGTTGCGGACCGACCGACCGACCGTCATCGCCAACTTCGTGAGCACGATCGATGGGATGGTCGCGTTGGGCGGCGGCGAGCTCTCGGGTGGCGGACTCATCAGCGGCTTCCACGAGCCGGACCGATTCGTGATGGGGCTCCTGCGAGCGCTGGCTGACCTCGTCGTCGTCGGCGCCGGCACGCTCCGTGGCTCGACCGAGCACCGCTGGATCGCCGAGCACGTGCACCCGGCATCGGCCGCCGCGTTCGCCGCGTGGCGAGCGGAGATGGGCCTGCCAGAGCGACCGACGACCGTGATCGTGACGGGCAGTGGCGACATCCCGGTCGACCACCGCGGCTTGAACGACCCGACGGTCCCCGTCGTGATCGCGACGACGCCGACCGGTGCGGAGCGCGTTCGACGTGCTGGTGTCGCCGACCACGTCACGATCGAATCGATCGGCTCCGACGAGCCGATCAGCGGCAACGACCTCGTCGCACTCGGCCGCCGCCACGGCGCACGTCTGATCCTCACGGAGGGTGGCCCGCACCTCCTGGGCGAGGTGGTCCGTTCGGACGTGCTCGACGAGCTGTTCCTGACGGTGGCGCCGCAGATCGTGGGCCACGGGTCGGGAGATCGCCTGGGCCTCGTCGAGGGCATCGCGCTGCCACCCTCTGATGCCCCCTGGTTCGAGCTCGCATCAGTGCGCCGCTCGGCCGACCACCTGTTCATCCGATATCACGCGAAGGAGGCCTGAGGTGGCGCCCAACACCCATGTCATCGTCGGTGCGAGCCTCGCCGGCGCAAGTGCCGCGGCCGCGCTCCGCAAGGATGGTTTCGACGGCCGGATCGTCCTCATCGGTGAGGAGACTGAGCGGCCCTACGAACGCCCGGAGCTGTCCAAGACCTATCTCCGGGGCGAGGCGAAGAAGGACCTCCATGTCCACGCGTCCGACTACTACGTCGATAACGGCATCGAGCTGCTAATGGGGCGACCGGTCGACGGGATCGATATCGGCCGCCGCGAGGTCCGCCTCGGCGACGAGCGGATCCCGTTCGACCGGCTGCTCCTGGCCACGGGCGCCACGCCGCGACGGCTCGAGCTTCCGGGCGGCCAGCTCGAAGGGATCGAGACGCTTCGGACGATGGCTGATGCCGACCGGATCCGAGAGCGGGCCAAGGACGCCGTTGCCATCGCGGTCATCGGTGGCGGATGGATCGGTTCAGAGGTCGCGGCCTCCCTCCGTGAGATCGGAAGGGACGTGACGTTGATCCTGCCCGGGCAGGATCCGCTCGAGCACGTGCTCGGAAGCGTGCTCGGAAGCATGTACAGCACCGCGCACAAGGAGCACGCTGTCACGCTCATCACGGGCACCGCCGCCACCGGTTTCGAGGGCCGCGACCTCGTCACCGCCGTTCACACGGCGGATGGTCGCAGCGTGCCGGCCGACCTGGTCGTCGTCGGGATCGGCGCCGAACCGCGCGTCGAGCTCGCGACGCACGCTGGGATCGCCGTCGAGAACGGCATCCTCGTCGATGACCGACTACAGACGTCGGTCCCGGGCATCTATGCCGCGGGCGACGTCGCGAACGCCCATCACCCGCGCTACGGACGCCGGCTCCGCATCCAGCATTGGGACAACGCGAAACGCCAGGGCCGTGCCGCTGCGGCGAACATGCTCGGCCAGGCCAAGCCGTACGCGCGCATCCCGTACTTCTATTCCGACCAGTACGACATCGGGATGGAGTACACGGGACTCGCCTCGCCCGAGGACCAGGTCGTCTTCCGCGGCGACCGCGACAGCCGCGAGTTCATCGCGTTCTGGCTTCGCGACGGCCGCGTCGTCGCCGGCATGAACGTCAACGTGTGGGACGTCGCACCGGCGATCGAGCGTCTGGTCGCCTCGCAAGCCGAGGTCGACGTCAGGCGATTGACCGACGAATGCCACCCGCTCGAGGAGCTCGCCGCCGCCTGACGGTCCGCGGCCGGTCTACGGGTTCGACCTGACCCCGACCGAATACAAGCTGCTCTACCACCTCGTCCGGAACGCCGGCCACGTCCTCCAGCACGGGACGCTGCTGGCGAAGGTCTGGGGACGCGAGTACGTCGACGAGGTCGACTACATCCGGGTCTACATCCGCCGCCTCCGGGACAAACTCGGCGACGACCCGGACGATCCGACCTACATCCGGACGGAACGAGGGCTCGGCTACCGGTTCGTCGCCCAGGCTTGACATCGGTTAAATACAACCATATGGTTGTATCATGCACGTCGCCCCTCCAGACTTCGATCGCATGTTCGGCGCCCTCGCGGACGCCACCCGACGCGACCTCGTCCGCCGGGCGATCGACAGCGAGGAGGGGATCGTCGAGCTGGCCGGCCATTACCCGATGAGCTTCGCGGCGGTGCAGAAGCACGTCGCGATCCTGGAGCGGGCCGGTCTGGTCAGGAAAGAGCGCATCGGGCGGCGCAAGGTCGTCCGGACGAACCTCGCGGGTCTGCTGGTCGCCCGCCGCCTGCTCGACCAGTACGAGGCGTTGTGGCGCGGTCGGGTCGGCCGGATGACCGATCTGATCGCGGACGCGAGCAAGGAGACACACCGATGACAGTCACTGCCGTACGCAAGGACACCGAGGCGCTGACCATGACGCTCGACGCAGAGTTCGAGGCGTCGCCCGAGCGGGTCTGGCAGCTGTGGTCGGATCCGCGCCAGCTGGAGCGCTGGTGGGGCCCGCCTGCCTACCCGGCCACCTTCACTGCGCACGACTTCCGCGTCGGTGGCCGCTCTGAGTACCACATGACCGGACCGGACGGCCCGACGCCGACCGGCTATTGGCAGATCATCGACCTCGATCCGCCGCGGACCATGAAGATCGAGGATGGTTTCGGGGACGACTGGCCGAGCGAGATGCCCGGGCCGGGCGGCATGAACATCACGATCGAGCCGATCGGCGACGGCCGGACGCGCATGACGATCGAGAGCACCTTCCCGGACGCCGCCGCGATGGAGCAGCTCCTCGCCATGGGTCAGGAGGAGGGCCTGACGGAGGCCGTCGGCCAGATCGATGCCATCCTTGGTGAGGACGCCTTGGCGAACGCAGGAGACCGACGATGACCGCGACCGCTACCGAACCCATCACGCGAACGCTCGACGTGCCGGGGGCGACCCTGACCTACGACGTTCGCCCGAATGACCAGACGACCGAGCCGCCGCTCTTCCTGATCGGCTCGCCGATGGGCGCGGGCGGGTTCGGCACCCTCGCCTCGCATTTCCCCGATCGCACGACCGTCACGTACGACCCGCGCGGCGTCGAGCGCAGCACCGTGCACGACAAGGACGCGCGGATCACACCGCACGTGCAGGCCGAGGACGTCCACGCGATCATCGCGGAGCTGGGCGGCGGACCGGTGGACCTGTTCGCGAGCAGCGGCGGGGCGGTCGTCACGCTCGACCTGGTGGCGAACCATCCCAACGACCTCCGAACGGCGATCGCGCACGAGCCCCCGCTGGCGTCGGTGGTGCCGGACCGCGAGCAGGCCACGGCCGCCACCCAGGCTGTCTACGACGCGTACGACACCAAGGGCTTCGGCCACGGGATGGCGAAGTTCATGCAGGTGGTGATGCACCAGGGGCCGTTCACGCCGGAAGTCGTCGCAGGACCCGCACCCGACCCGCAGATGTTCGGGATGCCGGTCGAGGACGACGGAAACCGCAGCGACCTCATGCTCGGCCACAGCGTCCGCTGGCTGGTCACGTACGAGCCCGACTTCGAGGCCATCAAACGGGCTCCGACGCGGCTCGTGATCGCCGTCGGTGCCGGCTCGCACGGCGAGCTCGCTCAGCGCGGCGGCATCGAGGTCGCCAAGCGACTTGGTACGGATGCGATCCCGTTCCCCGGCGATCACGGCGGGTTCCTCGGCGGCGAGTACGGTCAGACCGGCGAGCCGGACGCGTTCGCCACCAAACTCCGCGAGGTGCTCGAGGAAAGCTGATGGAGGAGGCGGCGGCCCACGACGACCGGCGGCCGTCCATCTTCGAGACGGCCGGAGGCGACGAGGGTATGCGCCGATTGGCCGAGGCGTGGCACGCCCGGGTCCTCGCCGATCCGGTCGTCAGTCACGCCTTCAGCCACGGCTTCCGTCGTGACCACACCGAGCGCCTCGCGGCTTACTGGGCAGAGGCGCTCGGTGGTCCGCCGACCTATTCAGCTCGATACGGCGACGAGACCTCCGTCGTCCGCCTCCACAGCGGCAACGGCGAACACGACGAGATGGACCGGCGCGCGATCGCCTGCTTCGACCAGGCACTGGAGGATGCGGGCCTGGCCCAGGACGGGGGCGTCGCGAAAGCACTTCACGACTATTTCGCCTGGGCCACGACCGGCGCGATGGCTCGCTATCCGGTCTCGCCGGACGACGTGCCCGACGGCCTGGACATCGGCCGCTGGTCCTGGGACGGGCCGCAGGTCCCCTAGTCCCGCGATGCCTCCTGCTTGAGCAGGCCGAACGCGGCGCCCTCCGGATCGGTCACGATCGCGAATTCGCCGCCCGGGTATGCCTGTGGCTCATTGATCCCACGACCTCCGTTGTCGGTCGCCGCGCGGAAGGCGGCGGCCACGTCGTCGACGGCGAAGTAGACCATCCACTGGCTCCGAGCCCCAGCCATCTGGGCGGGATCCATCGCCCAGGCCCCGGCGAGGCTTTCGCCATCGAGCAGGAACTCGATGTAGTCCGGGCCACCGGGCATCGGTGATCGCCGACTCTCCCAGCCGAACACGTCCCGATAGAACGTCAACGCGCGCTCGATGTCGGCCGTCGTCAGTTCGGACCAGCCGTAGGCGTTGACGCCGGTCGTCTGGAATCCGCCCATCCGGGTCCCTTGCCACGCCGAGATCTGGGCGCCTGTCGGGTCCATGAACACGGCCATCCGGCCCTGATCGCCGACGTCGAACGGTGGCGCGATGACCACCCCTCCGGCCGCTGTGACCTTCTCGGCCAGTCGGTCGACGTCATCGGTGCCGATGTAGATCGACCACATCGACGGCTGATCCGGTGACTGCGTCGGCCCGATGCCGGCGGCGTCGACGCCATCCACCTTCGCCAGGGCATAGCCGCCGTACATCGGATCGGGGTTCACGTCGATCTGCCAGCCGAACAGCTTCTCGTAGAACTCGCGCGCGGCGCCGGCGTCCTTGGCGCCGAGATCCACCCATACGGGTCGATCGAGCGTGGTCTGTGTTGCCTGGGTCATCGGTGGACCTCCTGACCTCGCGTCCGCCCTGCGTCATGCCTCCGGACACGTCGCCCCTATCGTCCCCCTTTTGGGTTAACAGGACGTCAGGGGACAACGGCTGCCTCGTCGACGGCGGCCGGGGTCCCGGGGTCACCAGGGCTGAGGAGATCGCCCCAATGACCGCGGCGCATGACCAGCAGCAGCGCCCAGCCGATCGGGATCGGAGCCAGCCACTGGGCGATCCGGAAGAGCATGACGGCGGCCGTGATCTGGTCGGCCGCCCCCGGACCCGTCACCGCGGACAGGATCCCGATGTATGCGACCTCCGTGATCCCGATCGCTCCAGGCGTGATCGGGACCATCGCCACGATGGCGACCACGGCCATCGCGGTCATGACGACAGGAACCGGGAGGGCATCGGGTCCTAACCCGACGCTCCAGAGGCAGACCTCGAGCACCAGGAGCCAGGCGAGCTTGGCGAGAAGGGCCGCGCCGAATGCCGGGACCCCGGCCCGCGACAGGGTGTCCTTCGACTCCACCCGCAGCTGGAGGACACCGGCGACGATGCCCGAAGGTGGCTGCTTGTGGAACAGCGGCCAGATCCGGTGCACGACCCGATCGAGGATGGTGCCGAGTCGTCGCGCGACGTTCTCCGACCTGACGATCGCAACGAGGAGAAGCACAGCTCCGATGAAGATCACGACGCCGATGGCGGCGATGAGGAGTGTGTTGGGCCTCGTGACGTTGCCCGTGACGACGATCGCGACCAGCGCGATGGTCGGCAACGCAAGATCGGTCAGGACCTCGAAGAACGCCGAGAACGCGATGCCCGTCGTCGCAGTGTCGGGCGGGATGCCCCATTGGCGGTACAGGACGAACCTCGTCGCGATGTCCGTCGGTCCCGGGATCGTGCTGACGACCGCCCGGCCCGCGATGTCGGCGCCGATCGCGCGACGCCACGAGAGTTCCCGGATCAGGACCTTGGCGGGACCGGCGTTCGCCGCGAAGGCCACGGCCGTCGTGGCGATCAGGAGGGCGAGCTGCGTGAAGCTCAACGTGGCAAGCGCGGCAGCGACGGCCCTGTAGTCGACGATCCGGGGCAGGACGATCACGAACACGACCAGGAGGATCCCGACCAAGAGGGCGGCGCGGCGGAGGATGTTGCCGCGCGCAGGTCGCGTCTCGCCCGGTGCCGCGGCCACCGTGGCATGCGGGATCGTCGTCATGGTCCCGTCAGGGGGCGGCATCGAACCACCATAGACCCGCAGCGAGAGGTCGCAGCGACATCATCCGTCAGGGACCTCCGCGATACTCCATGCGCCGGACGCTGAGTGCCGGCGGCGCGCGGAGGCAAGAGATCATGACCGTGGCCCCAGTCCACCATCCAGCCGTCCAGTCGATGCTTACGACCCGCTACCAGCAGGTCCAACTGCGCATCGCCGACAGGATCACGGCGTTCGCCGGCTCGATGTGGTTCGTGTACATCCACGCCGTGGGCTTCGGGGTGTGGATGCTCTTCTTCGAAAAGAGTCCCTGGCCGACGCTGACGCTAGTGGTCTCGCTCGAGGCGATCTTCCTGTCGACCTTCGTGATGATCGGACAGAATCGACAAGCAGCGTTCCAGCAGGCCAAGGCGGACCACGACTTCGTCGAGGAGGAGCTCGAGCTCAAGCGGAATACGACCATCACCCAGGAGGTCGCGACCCTCACCAAGCAGATCCACGAACTGACGACCGAGGTCCGCGATCGCCTCGCCGCCGAGAAGACCTGACCCGGCACGCATCGACCCGCCGTCAGTACGCCGACGGCGTAGGGGGCATCATCGTCGCAGCGCCGCATGGAGGGGAGGTCCATGGCAACGCCGCAGACCGGCATCTTCGCGCTCGGGACCGCTTCGCACGCCTACCTCGAGATGGATCTGCTCCCCGGTGCCGACGCGTCTACGACGCTCTCGACCGTCGCCTCGCTCCGGGAACCGCGAACGACGATCGGCGGCGTCAACGTCGTCGTCGGCTTCCGCCCGGAGCTGTGGAGATCTGTGGAACCGGATGGGGCGCCACCCGACGTCGCGAGCTTCGACCAGCCCGTGGTCGGGCTCGGCGGCTACGAGCTACCAGCCACACAACACGACATCGTGATCTGGCTATCGGGAAGTGGCTACGACGTCGTCTTCGATCTGTCGCGGACCGTGGTCATGGCGCTGTCGCCGCTCGCGGGACTCGCCCATGAGATGGTCGGTTGGCCGTACCACCACGATCTCGACCTGACTGGTTTCGTCGATGGCACGGAGAACCCATCGCTCGTCGAGGCCACCGGTGTCGTGACGATCCCAGACGGGCGACCGGGCGAGGGCGGTTCCGTCCTCTTGCTGCAGCAGTGGGAACACGACGCGATCGGCTGGGAGTCGCTGCCCGTCGCAGACCAGGAGGCGATCATCGGCCGCAGCAAGGCCGACAGCCTCGAGCTCGATCCGCGACCCCCGACCTCGCACGTCGCGCGGACCGATCAGGACGACTTCGGGAAGATCTTCCGGCGGAACATCGCCTATGGAACGCTGCTCCGGCACGGGACGATCTTCGTCGGCTTCTGCCGCGACCAGCAGACGCTCGCGTCGATGCTCGAAAGCATGGTCGGTATCGGTGACGGCCCACCCGACGAGCTCACGACCGTGACACGACCACTGACCGGCGCGTACTACTTCGTGCCATCCGCCGAGGCCCTTGCGGAACTCGGCGAACGAGCGCCCGGCGGCGCCATGGCCGTCGTCGGAAGCGCGCCGGCCTAGGGCCGTCCCATGGTGGTCGCGGTGGGTCGCCTCGAGGTCATCTGCGGGCCGATGTTCGCCGGCAAGACCGAGGAGCTGCTTCGCCGCGTCAGGCGAGCGCTGATCGCCGGGCGGCGGGTGGTCGTGGTCGGTCACTCACTCGACGATCGCCATGGCGCGGACCGATTGACGTCGCACGCCGGGCTCGATCACCCGTCGGTCACGGTCCCGACCGCAGCCGACATCGAGCGGGCCCTGAGCCCCGACACCGAGATCGTCGCGATCGACGAGGCCCAGTTCTTCGGGGCTGAGCTCGTGCCGGTCGTGAGCCGGCTCGCCGACCGCGGTCTCGTCGTGATGGTCGCTGGGCTCGATGTGACGTTCGACGGTCAGCCGTTCGAGCCGCTGCCTGCGTTGATGGCCCTGGCGGAACGGGTCGACAAGCTGACCGCGATCTGCGCCATCTGCGGAGAGGACGCCGTGTTCCACGTTCGGGTCGACACGCCGGCGGCCGGATCCGACGAGCTGGTGGCGGACCATGTCGGGGGCACGGACAAGTACCAGGCTCGCTGTCGCCGGCACGTGACGAGGCCGGAGTGAGCCCGTAGCGCTCAGCCGAACGTGAAGCAGTAGGCCTCGGCACTCGCGCCGTCGAACTCGATCTCGACGGTACTCGGGCCATCCACCGGCCGTCGTTGGCGAATCAGCTGGTGGAGGCGCTGTTCGGTGAGCGTGCCATTGCCGGCCTGATCGATGTCGTCGCCGTGCGCATCGCCCGGCACCGCACCGTCAAGGCGGACATGGAACGGGATCGCCTCGCCGCGCGTGGCTGGCCCCATCACGAGATTCACGTCCCGAGCCTGGAACCGGAACGCGATGCGTGCGCCAGTGCTCGACGAGACGGCGGCGTGCGACGCGAGCACCCACGGGCCGACGGGCGCCCACGTGTTCAGCGGAAGGGGGTCGGGCTCCGGGTAGATGTGCGACGTGTCGAACCTCGGCTCCTCGCGTGACGCATACCCGCTCGCCTGGCGAAGCCCCAGGTACGTCTCAGGTGTCCGGAGGGTCGTCCAGTCGGCCGGCACCTCGAACCCGCTCGGTTCGACGGTGACCAGATCCGTGTCGAAGCCTTCCATGCCCGCCTCGGCGAGGAGCTGCTGGATCACCATCTCGGTCATCGCGTACTCGCCCTCGCCGAAGTGGTGGTATCGGATCCGGCCGTCGACGTCTGCGATGTAGACCGCCGGCCAGAAATGATTGGCGAAGGCAGTCCACACGCCGTAGTCGCTATCGACGGCGATCGGGTAGTCGACGCCAAGATCACGACTCCGCCCGATGACGTTGTCGAGGTCATGCTCGAACCCGAATTCGGGCGTGTGCGCGCCGATGACGGTCAACCCGTGGCCCGCGTACTTCTTCGACCAGGCCCGGATGTACGGGAACGTCCGCAGCCAGTTGATGCACGTGTAGGTCCAGAAGTCGACCAGGACGACGCGACCACGCAGTCCCTCCGGTGTCAACGGGTCGCCATTGAGCCAGGAAGTGGCGCCGGTGAACGGCGGCAGGCGCCCCTCCACCGGCAGGACATCATCGTCTCCGGCAAGCCGATGGGCCAGCGTCCGAAGCAGACCGGGACGAGAGGTCGTGGCGGTCGCGCCCGTGGTGTCGTCCGACATGGATCCCGCCTCCGTTCGTCTTCGCGATCATCGGACTCTGCCACGGTACTGTCACATCTCGTGCCGTAAGCGGGTCAAGCGGATACGGACCACCATGAAAGGAGACATGACGGACCAGGAGTGGCTCGCCGAGCGCTTCGAAGCCCAGCGCCCGCGCCTGCGCGGCGTCGCCTATCGCATGCTCGGATCGCTGGCCGAAGCCGATGACGCGGTCCAGGAGACGTGGATACGCCTTAGTCGGACCGACACCACTGACGTCGACGACCTGCGGGCATGGCTGACGACGGTCGTCGCACGGGTCGCACTCAACCTGCTTCGGTCGCGCAAGACCCGCCGCGAGACATCGCTCGAGCCGCACCTGCCGGATCCGATCGTCAGCTCGGAATCAGGGGTCGACCCGGAACAAGAGGCGCTCCTGGGCGATTCGGTCGGGCTCGCATTGCTCGTCGTCCTCGAGTCGCTGACACCGAGCGAGCGCGTCGCCTTCGTGCTTCATGACGTCTTCGCCGTCCCGTTCGACAAGATCGCGCCGATCGTGGGTCGAACCCCGACAGCGACCCGGCAGCTCGCCAGCCGCGCCCGTCGACGCGTCCGCGGCGCCCCGGTCCCTGACGTCGGGCTCGAGGGACAGTGGGCCGTGGTCGATGCATTCCTCGCCGCGGCACGGGCCGGCGATTTCGAGCGGTTACTGGCCGTCCTCGATCCGGATGTCGTGGTGAAGGCGGATGGCGGCGAGACCCGTCCGCAGCTGATCGCTGAGACACGCGGTGCCCAGGCCGTGGCGAAGCAGGCGATGGCGTTCCGGGGGTTCGCGGCGACCGCGACACGCGTCCTCGTGAACGGCGTCCCCGGTGGTGTCGCGTGGTCACCCGATGGCACGCCCTATGCCGTACTTGCGCTCACAGTGCGCGGGGGTCTGATCGTCGAGATCGAGGTGCTGGCAGATCCCGTTCGCCTCGCCCGGCTCGACCTGACGTTCGTCGCCGGCTGACGCGCACCCGCTAGATACCCTCCGGTCACGTTCACGCGTTCGCCCGGGTCTTCTTTGTGTGATGCCTCGACAGGCCAAGAGCCAAGGAGTCCTCGTGATGACGACCTCGCCCCGTACCGCCGTCCCCGCACCACGCTGGGTCACGTTCTTCAACCCGATCGCCAAGCGATTGCTGGGCGTCGGCGTGCCGCTCGGCTACAACGGTCTCCTGACGATCCGAGGCCGGAAGACCGGTGAACCGCGGACCACCCCGATCGCGATCATCGATGTCGATGGGCGCCGCTGGGTGTGGTCGCCCTGGGGGGAGGTTCACTGGGTGCAGAACATCCGCGCCGCCGGCCGGGCCAAGGTGACCGTCCGCGGGCAGACCGAAGATGTTCGCGCCGCCGAGCTCGACGAGACCGAGCGCCTGAGGTTCTTTCGCGACGTACTTCGCCCCGTCGCCCACGACATGACCTTCGGGACCCAGTTCATCAAGTACGTCGATGGTGTCGACGTCGACGACCCACTCGATGCCTCGCACGGGCGACCGGTCTTCGAGCTCTTGCCGCTCGCATAGACGGGCGTGGCCGGGAGGGTCAGTCCCCCGTCGCGGCGATGTGGAGCAGGACCGGCTCGGGGATCCCCTTCAGCTCGACCGGGCCGATCTCGCGGAAATCGAGACCTGAGTCGGCCGATGCGTCGACGACCTCCTGGCTGACGAGGACCTCGCCCTGCCGGGCGTAGTCGGCGATGCGCGCCGCGAGGTTCACCGTACGGCCGAAGTAATCGCCTTCCTGGAACAGGACCGGGCCGGCGTGGAGGCCGACATGCGCGGGTGGCAGGTCGGCGACCCGCGCGTTGGCGACCATCTCGAGCGCCGCCCGCACGCCACCGGCCGGCTCCGGGAAGACGAACATCACGCCATCGCCTAGCCACTTCACGGGTCTCCCGCCGTGCTTACCCGACGCCGCCTGCACCATCCGCGACAGGCGACCCGCAAGCCCGGCCGCGGCCTCATCGCCGAACTGGTCGGTGAGCCGCGTGTAGCCGGTCAGATCCAGGAAGCAGATCGCCGGCGGTCGCTCCACGCGCTCGTGGAGGCCTGCTTGCACAAGCGCCATCTCGAAACCGTCGAGGATGTTGCGTAGCCACCCGCTGCTCTCGTGACTGTGGAGGATCGCAAGGAGGGCTCGGTCAGTCTCGTTCGCGAGTCGGTCCGACCACTCGGCCGTCGCCGCACCGGCTTTGGCCATGTCGAAGCCGACCTCGACCAATGGGCCGAGCATGTCCGACCTCCACCACGCACTCTCGATGTCGGAGATCCGGCGAAGGCTGTCGCCATATCCGCGCAGCGCCTGCTCGATGATCGCCGGTCGGACCCCACCTTCGAGTTGCGCCCGCAGCATCGGGAGGATCTGCATCTCGAGTTCACGGACGCGATCCGTCGGCTCCGCCCGAGCACCGCCACACGCTTCGCGGATCGTCAGGACGATCTGGAGCGGGACCCCGGTCCGAGCGGCGACCTCTTCGAAGGTCTCGTCGGCGAACGAACCGAAACGGTCGTAGCTCGCCTGCTCCATGAACTCGAGGTTGACCGAGCCATTGCGGAACGCCTCGCCGATCCCCTCGAGACCGACCCCGCCCGACTCGAGCGCTCGGATGATGGCGATACGCCGGACATCCGTGGCCCGGAAACGCGTCCCGTCGTCGGCGACCGCAGTGAGGATCCCGAGCGTGCCGAGACGATCGATGTAAGCCTCATCCACGCCGGAGCGCTGGGCGAGCTCGGCCCGTGTGCACGTCGGAGTCGTCGTCGATGCCATCGTCCCCTCTCGTCGAGAGGATGACAGACGACGGTCGAAGCGACGCGACGCGACGCTCGCCGGCCGTGTCGCGGGCGCCGGTCAGGCGCTCGTCGGGCGGGTCTGTGCGCCGAGGCGCGGGATCGTCAGGACGACGAGACCCGCGACGATGCCGCCGATCACGAGCGCGACACGGATCGTCGGATCGACGACGAAGCCGAGCGCCGAGTCGACGCTGAGCACGCTCGGCCCCGCGAGCCCGAGAGCCGCGGCGCCCGCGCCGAGCAGCAGCGGGTACTCGATCCCGGAGCGCTGGTTGAAGAAGCCGTTGGCCCAGTGCGCGCGCCCGATGATCACGACCGCCTGAGCCACGATCGCGGCCGCGACGAGCGGCGTCAGGAAGCCGATCGCCAGCATCAGCCCGCCGACGAACTCGACGAGGGCCGAGACCCAAGCGAAGAGGCGGGGCGGACGGAACCCCATGCGATGCATGGCTGTTTCCCATCCAGCCATGCCCGGGCCTTCCCACCAACCGAACAGCTTCTGGGCACCGTGCGCGGCGAAGGTCAGACCGACGGCGATCTGAAGGATGAAGAGCGCGAGATCAAGCGTGTCCATTCGTTCCTCGTGGCCATTTTGTGGACGGCCAACTGATTTGTTCCTAGCCCAACTACCGTACTCCACCTGTCGTTGCTGCGTCAACTACATTTGATCGGCGAAGGCTGCAGAAGGATCGCGATCGAGGCGGCGGCGTACGCAGCAAAGCGGCGCGTGTCGGCGCCCGTGGACTAGCCTTTCCTCGACGCGCCGGCGGGTCTGGCGCAGCAGCGAGGGGAAGCTTCGACG
>Ga0207708_10002361_pt1 | contig 13866 bp, 15 predicted proteins | sample KBSK5101metaG_FD_184340 | JGI IMG/M metagenome (GOLD analysis project Ga0207708, IMG submission 184340) | Corn, switchgrass and miscanthus rhizosphere microbial communities from Kellogg Biological Station, Michigan, USA - KBS K5-10-1 metaG... | ecosystem: Host-associated > Plants > Roots >...
CCTGCTCCAGATCCTGGAGGACGGGAAGCTGACCGACGCCCAGGGCCGCAAGGTCGACTTCCGCAACACGATCGTGATCATGACCTCGAACATCGGCGCTGCTTCGATCTCCAAGAACCAGTCGCTCGGCTTCTCGATCGGCGACGACTCCGGCCTGTCGTACGACGACATGAAGGACCGCGTCATGAGCGAGCTGAGGAAGGTCTTCCGGCCCGAGCTGCTGAACCGCATCGACGAGGTGATCGTCTTCCACAAGCTGACGAAGGACGAGATCATGCTGATCGTCGAGCTGATGATGAAGCGGCTCCGCGACCAGATGGGCGAGCACGACGCCGTGATCGAGCTGACCGAGGGCGCGAAGGAGCTGCTCGTCGAGAAGGGCTACGACCCCACGATGGGGGCGAGGCCGCTGCGCCGCGCGATCCAGCGCCACATCGAGGATCCGCTCGCCGACTTCGTCCTCGGCCGCGAGCTGGGCCCGGGCGCGACGATCCTCGTCGACCGCAAGAACGACGACGAGGTCGACATCACGGTCATCCCGGCGGAGATCACGCCGGAGAAGGTCACCGTGCCGCCCGAGGAGCCGATGGACAGCTCCGGCGACGCGAACGACGAGCCCGAGTCGGAATAGCAGCCGAAGCCGCGGCGCGTCGCGCGGGCGCTCCTAGACTGACGCCGTGACCGCGCGGCTCGGCCTCGTTGCGTTCCTCGTCGGAGGCGCGACGCTGGCGACCGAGATCTCGGCGTCGCGGCTGCTCGCGCCATCGTTTGGCGCCTCGACGGTGGTGTGGGCGAACATCATCGGCCTGACCCTCGCGTACCTCGCGCTCGGCTACTGGCTCGGCGGCCGCCTCGCCGACCGCAGGCCCGAGCCGCGGGTGCTGGCGACGATCCTGCTCGTCGCGGCCGCGGCGCTGGTGGTGACGCCGTTTGCCGCGCGGCCGCTCCTGCGCTGGGCGGTGCAGGGCGTCGACGCCGTCGCGGTCGGCTCGGTCGTCGGCTCGTTCTTCGCCGCGCTCGCGCTGTTCGCGATCCCGGTGACCGCCCTCGGAGCTGCCGCGCCCTTCCTCGTTCGGCTCTCGCTCCGTGGCGTCGAAGAGGCCGGGCGGGTGGCAGGTCGCCTCTACGCGCTCTCGACCGCGGGCAGCCTCGTGGGCACCTTCGTCGCGGCACTGGTCGCGATTCCGTTTGCCGGGACGCAGCGGACGCTGGTCGGAACGGGCGCCTGTGTCGCGCTGGCCGCAGCGCTCCTGGCCGGCGCGACCTGGGCGCTCGCCCCGGCGGCGGCGGCCGTGCTCCTCGTGCTGCCCACGCCCGAGATCAAGCGCGCGATCTACCAGACGGAGTCGCAGTACCAGTACATCCGGGTCGTCTCGGACGGCCACGGCGGCCGCGACCTCGAGCTGAACGAAGGGGTCGTCACTCACTCCGAGTGGCGCCCCGACACGGTGCTCACCGGCGGCTACTGGGATCTATTCCTGATGCTGCCGCCGCTCCTGCGCGAGCCGCCGAAGGACATGCTCGTGATCGGCAACGCGGGTGGGACGATCGGCCGCGCGTACGGCCGCTTCTACCCGGACGTCCGGATCGACGGCGTCGAGCTCGACCCGAAGGTGAACTGGGTGGCCCGCCGCTACTTCGGCGCCGGAGACAACCCGCGCATGCGGCTCATCACCGCGGACGGCCGCCCGTTCCTCGAGCGCACGAGCAAGCGCTACGACCTCGTCGTGGTCGACGCCTACCGCCAGCCGTACGTGCCGTTCTACCTCGCCACAACGGAGTTCTTCCGGCTGGCACTGAAGCACCTCCGCCCAGGCGGCGCGATCGCGCTCAATGTCGCCACCACGCCGCACGACCACAAGCTCTCACGCGCCGTCGGGACGACGCTGCTGACGGCGTTCCCGCGGGCCTGGCGCTGGCGGGCCCTGCGCTTCAACGACGTGCTCTTCGCGCTCCGCGAGCCGGTTACACGCGCCGAGCTCGAGCGCCGCGCTGCCCGCTCGCGCGGGAAGGTTGCGCTGCTGCTCCCGCTGCTGCGCTCACGGCTGAGCCCGCTGCGACCCGAGGGCCGGCCGCTGAGCGACGACCGAGCGCCGGTCGAGTGGCTCACCGACCGGATGATCGTGAACGAGGTCGGGCACGGCGGCCGCGTCGACGAGCGCTCCTTGCCGACGGCACCCGGCCGCTAGCCTGGGCCGGTGCCGTCGCGCCTCTACGACCGGCCGATCGGGGCCGCGCTGGCGGGCGCGCTGGCGATCTCCTTCTCGGGGATTCTCTTCCGCGCCGCCCACGTCTCGCCCTCGACCGGCGCGTTCTACCGCTGCGCGCTCGCGCTGCCGGTGCTCTTGCCGCTGTCCTGGCTCGAGGACCGGCGCTTCGGCCCGCGTCCGCTCAGGCAGCGCGCGCTCGCCTGGCTGGCGGGCGTCTTCTTCGCCGTCGACCTAGTCGCCTGGCACGAGGGAATCGAGCAGGTCGGCGCCGGCCTCGCGACCGTGCTCGGCAACCTGCAGGTCGTCTTCGTCGGCCTGCTCGCCTGGATGATCCTCGGCGAGCGGCCGTCGAACAGGTCGCTGGCCGCGATCCCGGTCGCACTGTTCGGCGTGCTGCTGATCTCGGGCATCTTCGAGAGCGGCGCCTATGGCAAGAACCCGGGTCTCGGTGTGGCGTACGGCATCCTGACCGCGCTTGCCTACTCCGGGTTCCTGCTCGTGCTGCGCCAGAGCAACGCCGACATCCGCCGGCCGGCGGGGCCGCTCTTCGACGCGACGCTCGTCTCCGCGCTCGTCACCATCCCGATCGGGCTCGCGATCGGCGACCTCGACTGGAATCCGGGCTGGCCCGCCTGGGGCTACCTGCTGCTGCTGGCCTGGAGCTCGCAGGCGCTCGGCTGGCTGCTGATCTCGATCACGCTCCCGCGCTTGCCGGCGGCACTGACCTCGGTGCTGCTGACCTTCCAGCCGGTGCTGACGGTCCTGTTCGCGTGGGCGATCCTGGACGAGACGCCGTCGGCGCTGCAACTCGGCGGAGTCGCGCTCGTGCTTTGCGGCTTGTTGATCGTCTCGACCGGGCGGCGCTCTCGACCTGAGCCCGGTTTCGTCGCGGGACCTCAGGAGTCGCCAATCGCGTAGTCAGCTGATCGGCGCGCATTCATCGGCGCGGCCGCCGGGCTCGTGGCGGCCCCGGGCACGCTCGCGAGCCTCGGTCGCGAACGTCGGCGGAGACCAGCTCCACAAGACGCCTGCATCGTCACGCTTTCGTGACGATCGGCGTCCGCGCCTGCTCGTAGGCTGACCGGGTGGCGAAGACCGCAACCCAGTTCGCGTGTACCGACTGCGGCTACTCCGCGGGCCGCTGGTTCGGCAAGTGCCCGCAGTGCGGCGAGTTCGGGACGCTCCTGGAGGAGGCTCCCGCCGGCAAGAAGGGTGCGGGGCCTAGAGCCACGCTGCGGCTGGTCGACGTCAAGGCCGAGGAGGCCGAGCGGATCCCGACCGGCGTGCCGGAGCTCGATCGCGTGCTCGGCGGCGGCCTCGTGCCGGCCTCGCTCGTGCTCGTCGGCGGCGAGCCGGGCGTCGGCAAGTCGACCCTGCTGCTGAGCGCGCTCGCGGCGATCTCGAAGGACCGCCGCGCCGTGCTCGTGACCGGTGAGGAGTCGTCGGCGCAGGTGAAGCTCCGCGCTGCGCGCCTGGGCGGCGCCGAAAACGTCGAGATCCTCGCCGAGACCGAGCTCGACACGGTCTGCGCGACGCTCGAGCAGGAGCGACCCGACGTCTGCGTGATCGACTCGGTGCAGACGCTCTACTCGTCCGAGCTCGGCTCCGCGCCCGGGTCGGTCGGCCAGGTGCGCGAGGCCGCGGGTCGGCTGTTGCGCGTGGCCAAGGAGAGCGGCGTTGCCACGATCCTCGTCGGCCACGTGACCAAGGACGGCGCGGTAGCCGGCCCGCGCGTGCTCGAGCACCTCGTCGACTGCGTGCTGCAGTTCGAGGGCGACCGCTACCACGAGCACCGTGTCCTGCGGGCCTCCAAGAACCGCTTCGGCTCGACGAACGAGCTTGCGGTCTTCGAGATGACCGGCACCGGCCTCGTCGGTGTGCCGGAGCCGTCGGAGCTCTTCGGCCGCACGGTCGAAGGCGAGATCGGCGCCGCTGTCGGCTGCGTGCTCGAGGGGTCGCGGCCGCTGCTGCTCGAGATTCAGGCGCTGGTCGCGCCCACCGACCTGGCGATGCCGCGCCGCGTCGGCACCGGCGTCGACCCGAAGCGCCTGGCGATGATCGTCGCCGTGCTCTCGCGGCACGCGCGGATCGCGCTCGGCCAGGCGGACGTCTTCGTCAACGTCGCCGGGGGCGTCCGCATCGACGAGCCTGGCGCCGACCTGGCGATCGCGCTGGCGATCGTCTCCGCCGCCAAGGGTGCGCCCGTCAAGCCGCAGCTCGCAGCCTTCGGCGAGGTCGGCCTCACCGGCCGGCTGCGACCGGCGACGCAGTCCGAGCGCAGGCTCGAAGAGTGCGCCAAGCTCGGCCTCGCCGCAGCAGTCGCTCCGGCGGGCACCCCGGCTCGTGGCAAACTACGCGTGCTCGAGGCAGAGACGCTGAGCCAGGCTGCGAAGGCGGGGATCGATGCAAAGCGAGCCGAGCCAGGATAGGACCGACCCGCGGATCCCGCCCCCGCTGGGCATCGTCCGCCACCCGACGCAGCACGATCCGCGCCTCGACTCAAAGATCCTCGCCGCCGTCGGCCGGATCGCGCCCGGTACCGCGCTCCGCTCGGCGATCGACGACATCATCCGCTCGAGCGAGGGCGCTCTGATCGTGATCGGCGAGCCGACCGAGCTCGCGTTCCTGTTCAGCGGCGGGATCAAGCTCGAGGTCCCGTTCACCCCGCAGCTGCTCTACGAGGTGGCGAAGATGGACGGCGCGATCATCGTCAACGCCGGCTGCACCAAGCTCGCCTACGCAAACGTGCAGCTGATGCCGGACCCGACGATCCCCTCGAACGAGACCGGCACACGGCACCGCACCGCCGAGCGCGTGGCCAAGCAGACGGACGCGCTCGTGATCTCGATCTCGCAGCAGCGTGAGACGGTGACGGTCTTCGTCGGCCAGAGCCGCTACCAGCTCGAGCCGATCACCGACGTGCTCGCCAAGACCAACCAGGCGCTGGCGACGCTCGAGACCTACCGTGCCCGGCTCGAGCAGGTGCTGACCCGGCTGACGGCGTTGGAGTTCCAGAACGCGGTCATGCTCGACGACGTGCTCGTCGTCTTGCAGCGGGCCGAGCTGACGACGCGCATGGCCGAGGAGGTCGAGCGCGCCTGCGTCGAGCTTGGGGAGGAGGGGCGGCTGATCCGGATGCAGCTCGAGGAGCTCGTGGCCGACGTGCCCGACGAGAAGGCGGCCCTCGTCTACGACTACCACGCCGAGGGCGGCGCGGCCCGGACGCAGGAGGGGCTCGAGGCGCTTGCCGCGCTGCCGTACAACCAGCTGCTGGAGTTCGAGTTGCTCGCCGTGATCGGCTACCCGGCGAGCGTCAACCCGCTCGACCACGCGGTCTCGCCCCGCGGCTACCGCGTCCTCTCGCACATCCCGCGGCTCCCGGACGGGGTCGTGAAGCGCGTGGTCGCGAGCCTGGACGGGCTGGACGGGGTGGTGCGCGCGTCACAGCGCGAGCTGGAGGCGGTCGAGGGCGTCGGTACCGTCCGCGCGCGCGAGATCAGGGAGGGCCTCCGCCGGCTCCAGGAGCACAATCTGGTCGACCGCTACCTCCAGATCTAGCTCTGAGCAGGGCTTTTCGCGAAAAAGGGGCTGTTTCCAGCGATTTTTGCTAGACTGGTTGGGCTTGCCGGCGGAAGCATCACCCGCCGGCTTCGTTGCGGATAAGCCAACTTCGAACGGGGAGGCACGGCGTTGTACAAGGTCGGTGACAAGGTGGTGTACCCACACCACGGGGCAGGAACGGTCGTCAAGAAGGAGACGCGCGAGGTGCTGGGAGAGAAGCGCGAATACCTGACGATCAAGATTCTTCACAACGACATGACGGTGAACGTCCCAGCCGACAATGCCGACCGGGTCGGGCTGCGGAAGGTGATCGACGAGCAGATGGTCTCGAAGGTGCTGAAGGCACTGACGGGCAGCGGCACGACGATGCCGAAGAACTGGAACCGTCGCTTCAAGCACAACCGCGACAAGATGAAGACCGGCGACATCTTCGAGCTCGCCGAGGTGGTGCGGAACCTCTCGCTCCGCGACCACGAGAAGGGCCTCTCCACGGGCGAGAAGCAGATGTTCGTGAAGGCGAAGAAGATCCTCGCCTCCGAGCTGATGTACGCCAAGGAGATGGACGAGGACGAAGCGGCCGAGTGGCTCGACGGCGTCCTCGCACGCGGCGGCAAGAAGAAGAAGCCGACCGCGAAGGTCGCCGCTACCGCCTAAGCTCGCTTCGTGTCGGTCTGGGCCGTTCTGGCTGCGGCAGGTCGCGGCGAGCGGCTCGGCTCCGACCGGCCGAAGGCATTCGCGCGCCTCGGCGGCCGTCCGCTGCTCGCCGAGTCGCTCGAGCGGCTCGAGGACTCCGGCTGGATCGACGCGATCGTGATCGCGGCCCCGCCCGACTGGGAGGAGCCGTCGATCCTGGTCGCCGAGGAGATCGCGGCGACGAAGGTCAGCTCGGCGGTCACCGGCGGCGCGTCGCGCTCCGAGTCGGTGCGGCTCGCGCTCGAGGAGGTGCCGGCGGAGGCCGCGGTCGTGCTCGTCCACGACGCCGCGCGCCCACTGCTGCCCGAGGAAGTGATCGAGCGGGTGCTCGCGCCGCTGTCCGAGGGCTGGGACGGCGTCGTTCCCGCCGTGCCGTTGGCTGACACGGTCAAGCGCGTCGAGGGCGACCGGGTGGTCGAGACACTCTCGCGCGAGGATCTGGTCGCCGTCCAGACGCCGCAGGCCTTTCTCGCCGACGCCCTGCGCCGCGCGGTGAGCGGCGACGTCTCGTCGGCGACGGACTGTGCCTCCCTGGTCGAGTCCCAAGGCGGGCGGATCAAGGTGGTCGAAGGCGACCCGCGTCTGCTGAAGGTGACCGACGCCGAGGATCTGGCGCTCGTGGAAAGCTGGCTCTCGTGAGAGTCGGCGTCGGCGTCGACGCGCACGCGCTCGTCGAGGGCGTGCCGCTCGTGCTCGGTGGGGTCGAGCTCGACTCGGCGCGCGGGCTCGCGGGTCATTCGGACGGTGACGTGATCGCGCACGCGTTGATCGACGCGGTGCTCGGCGCGGCCGGGCTGGGCGACATCGGCTCGCTCTTTCCCTCGGGCGCCGCGGAGTGGGAGGGCGCCTCGTCGCTCGACCTGCTCTCGCGCGCCTATGCGCAGGTGCGCGAGGCGGGCTTCGAGCTCGAAAATGCGGACTGCGTGCTCGTGGGCGAGGAGCCGAAGATCGCGCCGGTGCGCGAGGCGATGCGAACAAAGCTCGCGGAGGCAATGGGAGTCGAGCAGGGCCGCGTGAACGTGCGCGCGACGACCACCGACAGGCTCGGCTTCACCGGTCGAGGCGAGGGGCTCGCCGCGGTCGCCGTCGCGCTGCTCTCGTGAACATCGTCCCGGTCGATGCCGAGATTCGCGGCAGCGGGAGCTTCCAGGGGCTCCGGCGCGCGTGGCCCGAGATCGTCTTCCACGACCCGATCTCGAACGCCAACTGGGTCAGGCTGTACGACGAGCGGCCCGAGTTCCAGTTCGCGCTCGTCGAGGACGGCCGCGTGCTTGCCGAGGGCAACTCGATCCCTGTTGCAGGGATGCCCGCGACCTGGCGCGAGGCGCTGCGCGACGGCTTCGACACCGACGAGCCCGACCGGCTCTGCGCGCTCGCGATTCTGATCGACCCGGACGTCCAGGGTCGCGGGCTCTCCAAGACGATGCTCGAGCACATGCGCGGCCTCGCCCACGAGCGCGGCTGGGAGCTGGTCGCGCCCGTTCGGCCGACGCTCAAGCACCGCTACCCGCTGACGCCGATCGAGCGCTACGCGAAGTGGCGCCGCGAGGACGGCCTGCTCTTCGACCCGTGGCTGCGAGCGCACGAGCGGCTCGGCGCCGAGCTCGTGGGGATCGCGCACGACTCGCTCGTCTCCGAGGGAACGGTCGCCGAGCTGGAGGAGTGGTGCGGGCTCGAGTTTCCCGAGAGTGGCAACTACGTGGTCGAGGGCGCGCTCGTCCCCGTCGAGATCGACCGCGAGCGCGACTACGGCGCGTACCGCGAGCCGAACGTCTGGATGCGCCACCCGCGCGGCTAAGAGAACCGAAGCCGGCCTGCGGCCGTACCAGGGACCAATCCCGAGGAGAGGAGCAACATGCGCCTCACGAAGAGGTCCGTCCTGGCCGCAGTGCTCGTCGCGGCCGTCGTGTTCGTCGCCGCCGCAGCCGCAGATCACGGCGGACGGGGACGCGGCCATCACGGGCCGCTGCTGGAGCAGCGGCTGATCGGCAGCATCCTCAGCGACCCGCCGATCCACGGCGTCACTCGCGGCAGCGTGCCGTGGGTGGGCAAGGGCACGGCGACGCTCGACCGCCGCGGCCGCTTCGAGGTTCGCATCCGCGGCCTGGTGATCGCGGGAACGAACAACCCGGGCCCGGTGACCACCGTCACCGTCTCGCTCTACTGCGCGCCCGATTCGAGCGCGGCGGTTTTCACAACGACTCCGGTATCGCTCTCGTCACACGGCGACGCGCGGATCCGGCAGCACGTGACAGTCCCGTCGCGGTGTCTCGCACCAGTTGTCCTGGTGCATCCGAACGGCGCCGCCGCTGCCTACATCATGGCGACCGGCTTCGCGAAGTAGCTCAGGCAGGCAAGCGGACGAGCTCGTCCTCGACCCGGACGAGCTCGTCTCGCTCCAACGCCCGGACTGCTTCGGCGTCGAGCGAGGCGAGCGGGCGCGGAGCCTCGGCCACGAGCCGCAGGGTCCGCGCCCGCCGCTGCCGGAAAGAGCCCTCGAACGGCCCTTGCTTGCGCAGCGCCTCGAAGCGGCGGCCGCGGGACGGGCAGGCGTCTGCGAGCGGGCACTCACCGCAGCGCGGGACGCGGGCGATGCAGACCGTCGCGCCGAGGTCCATCAGCGCCTGCGCGCACGTGTGGTCGAACTCTTCGCCGGTCCGCTCCTGCACGCGGCGGACGTTCACGTCGACCGGCAGCACCGGCCGGCCGAAGGCGAAGCAATCGACGGCCGCCGCCGTGTACGGCCCGACCCCCGGAAGCTCGGTCAGGTCGTCCGGCCAGCCGCGCTCGGCGACGACACGCACGGCTCGCTGCAGGCTGACCGCACGCCGGTTGTAGCCGAGGCCCTGCCAGGCGCGGATCACCTCGGCGGTCGGCGCGGCCGCGAGCGACTGCGCCGTCGGCCAACGCTCGAGCCAGGCGACCCAGCGTGGCGCGACGCGCGAGGCCTGCGTCTGCTGCAGCATCACCTCCGAGACGAGAATCGCGTAGGGGTCCTGCGTCTCCCGCCACGGCAGCTCGCGCCCGCGCTCGGCGTACCAGTCGAGCAGCGCCTCCCTCACGCGCCAGACCCTAGACTGCGTCCCGGCCGTGTGCTTCGACCTCGACTCCTCGCCGCCGATACCGGTCATCTCGGGCGCGGCCGTCTCGCACGACGACCTCGTGCTGGAGGCCCGCGACGGGAACCGCTTCGCCGCCTTCCTGGCCGCTCCTGAGGAGCCCTCGGCCAAGGGCGTCGTGATCCTGCCGGACGTCCGCGGGCTCTACCGCTTCTACGAGGAGCTGGCCCTGCGCTTCGCCGAGCGCGGCTACCCGGCGCTCGCGTTCGACTACTTCGGCCGGACGGCGGGCATCGAGAAGCGCGGGGAGGAATTCGTGTACCGGCCGCACGTGGAGGCGGTGACGCCTGAGCAGATCCAGCTCGACGTCGCCGCAGCGGTTGAGCACCTGCGCTCGCTCGGCGTGGAGTCGGTGTTCACGGTCGGCTTTTGCATGGGCGGTCGCCAGTCGTGGCTCGCCGCCGCGGACGGGCACGGGCTGGCGGGCGCGGTCGGCTTCTACGGCCGGCCGGGCGAGTCGCAGGACGGACAGCCCGGTCCAGCGCAGCTGGCCTCGAAGATGGAGGCGCCGATCCTTGCGTTGCAGGCCGGGGCGGACGCCAACATCACGGCCGACGACAACGAGGCGTTCGAGCAGGCGCTCTCGGACGCCGGCGTCGAGCATGAGCTCGTCGTCTACGAGGGCGCGCCACACAGCTTCTTCGATCGCAAGCAGGACGAGTTCGCGGGCGCCTCCGAGGACGCCTGGAACCGGACGCTCGAGTTCATCGAGCACCACGGCCGGTGATCAGGGAGGCACGGCCCGACGAGGCGCCGTCGCTGGCGGCCATCCAGCGGGACGCCTCGCTCGCCGCCTACGCGCACATCTTCCCGCCGGAGCTCTACCCGTACCCGATCGACGACGTCACCCGTCGCTGGGAAGACTCGCTCGCCGGCGACGAGGTGACCGTGCTCGTCGCCGAGGAGGAGGGGGTCGCCACCGGCGTGGCCGGCTGCCGCAGCGAGTGGCTCGACGGTCTCTACGTGCTGCCGCAGTGGTGGAGCCGGGGCGTTGGCCGGGCGCTGCACGACGAGGTGCTCGCGCGCCTGCGCAGAGAGGGCTGCGAACGCTGCCACCTGTGGGTGCTCGAGCAGAACGACGGCGCGCGGCGCTTCTACGAACGGCTCGGGTGGGCCGAGAACGGCGACTCGCGGATCGTCCCGTTCCCGCCGAACCCGATCGACGTCGGGTACTCGATCAGCCTCTAGACGGAATATGGATTGGGCAGAGCGGTCCAGAGCACGACCGCCTCGTCCGTCTCCGACGGGTTCCGCCACGTGTGCGGGTCGCGTGGCGAATACGTGATCGTGTCGCCCTGCTCGAGCTCGTGCGTCTCGTCCCCGACCCGCAGCTCGAGCGAGCCGCTGAGCACGTAGACGAGCTCGACGTCCGCCGGCAGCGTGTAGAGCTCCTCGCCCGCGCTCCCGCCGGGCGGGATGTGCGACTCGGTGACGTGGAAGCGCCGCTCGTCGCCCGAGCTGAGCAGCAGGTGCTCGGCGTCGCCCATCGCCAGCGAGCGTCGCGCCTGCTCCTCGCGGCGAATCAGCCGGCCCGAGGGCACGTCGTCGATCAGGTCGCCCACGCGCAGCTCCAGCACGGCGCAGATCCGGTAGAGCGACGAGAGCGAAGCGGAGGTCAGGTCGCGTTCGAGCTGGCTGATGAAGCCGGCCGTCAGACGGCTGCGCTCGGCCACCTCGCTCATCGTCAGCCCACGCTCGAGCCGGCGGGCGCGAAGCCGCGCGCCGACCCGGATCTCACCTGCGCCGACGGTGTTCATGGTTTAAGTGTAGGCATATCGATTTTAGTGGTGCTAAAGTCTGGCCATGCGACGCATCCTGCTCACAATTCTGGGCGTGGCAGTGGTCGTCGCCTCCGGGGCCAGCGGTCCGGCCCGCCCCGCGTCGCCGTCCGCAGCGGCTGACGTGCGCCTGCTGATGGAGCGGATCCGGACCGCGCACCCCGATCCCTTCCATGCGACGTCCGAGGCGGCGTTCCAGGCGGCGGCCGACGACCTCGCCGCTCGAGCGGACGGCCTCTCGCCTGACCAGCTTTTGGTCGAGCTGATGCGCTTCAGCTGCCTGCTCGGCGAGCGTGACGGCCACTCCGGCATCTTTCCGCTCGACTCGGCGAACCGGCGCGTGCTGCACCTCTTCCCGCTCTACCTCTACAAGTTCAGCGACGGCCTCTTCGTCGTCGCGGCGCCCGGCCGGGAGTCGCTGGTCGGCTCGAAGGTGCTCGCGCTCGACGGCATTCCGGCGGCCGAGCTCGAGCGCCAGGTGCGCCCGCTGGTGCCGCGCGACAACGAGGCGACGCGTGACGACCGTTTCATGAGTTTCCTGCTGACCGCCGAGGTGTTGCACGGCCTCGGGCTGCGCCCCGGAACCGGCCCGGCGGCCTTCACGTTGCAGCGGCCCGGCACCGCGCCGCAAGAGGTGACGCTGGCGCCTGTCAGCGCCTCCGCCTATCTGCGGCTGATGCACCCGCTCTTTCCGTCGTTCGTCTACGCGCTGCCGAAGCGGCCGAAGCCGCTCTACCTGCGCCGCCGCGGCGAGGATCACTACGTGACGACGATCGACCGGGGGAGGGTCGTGTTCGTGGGCTACAACATGACGGTCGGCTCAACCGGCCCCGAGGCGCGGCGCGTCCTGCGACTCGCGCGGCAGAAGCGGGTGCGGCGCGTAGTCGTCGACGTCCGCCTCAACCCGGGCGGCGACAATCACACCTACGCGCCGCTGCTCGCCGTGCTCCGCTCGAAGGCGGTCAACCGGCCCGGGCGGCTCGTCGTCCTGATCTCGCGTAGCACCTTCTCGGCGGCCGAGAACTTCATCACCGACCTCGAGCGGCGCACGCGCGCCGTCTTCGTCGGCGAGACCTCGGGCGGCAGCCCGAACCTCTACGGCGACGCGACGGGCGTCGAGCTGCCGGCCGCCGGTCTGAACGTCGACATTGCGACGAGGTATTGGCAGAAGAGCTTCGCAGCCGACACGCGCGTCGGGATCGCGCCGAAGCTCGCGGTCACGCTCAGCTCGACGGCGTTCTTCCGCGGCGGTGACCCCGTGCTCGCGGCGGCACTCGCCTGGCACTAGATTCTGCGCCATGAGGCGCACCCGCTTCGCTCCCAGCCCCACCGGCTCGTTGCACGTCGGCAACGCGCTCAGCGCGGTCGCGGCGCGGTCGCTCGGCGACTGGCTGCTGCTGCGGATCGACGACACCGATCCCGCTCGCAACGTGCCCGGCGGCGAGGACGAGCTGCTGCGCGACCTGGAGTGGCTCGGGCTCGCATGGGACGAAGGGCCGGTGCGCCAGAGCGAACGGCGCGAGCGCCACCTCGAGGCTGGAGCGCCGCTCGGTGAGCGGTTCGACGGGGTCACGCTCGTGCGCGAGGACGGCTCGCCGACCTACCACCTGGCGAGCGTGGTGGATGACATCGACTTCGGCATCACCCACGTCGTGCGGGGCAACGACCACCGTCCGAACGAGGAGCTGCACCGGCGGTTGTTCGTGGCGCTCGGCGCGACGCCGCCCGAGTTCGTCCACCACGGGCTGATCCTCGGCGAGGACGGCAAGAAGCTGTCCAAGCGCGCCGAGGGCGCGACGATCGCGCAGCTGCGCGAGGCCGGGATCCCCGCGGAGGCGGTGCGCAGCTACCTCGAGGAGCTCGGCCTGCCGAAGCACGACGTCCATTACGACCTGCCGCGGATCCGGCGGCTGGCGACCGATGCGATCGGGGCGCTCTCCGACGAGGAGCTGACGGCCCGGGTGGGAGCGCCGCTCGAGCTCGCGCCGGCCCTGCGAGGGGCGCGCGACCTGAACGAGGCGCGCGAGTTCGCCAACCAGATCCTTGCGCCCGAGCCGGTGACGCTCTCCGAAGACGCGCGGCCGACGATCGAGCGCTTCAGGGAGCTGGCGGGCGGCGAGCCTCGCGAGACGATCCGCGAGCTGAAGGCCGTCGGCGGCAACCTCCGCGCGCTGCGGCTGGCGCTGACCGGGCGCGACCGCGGGCCGGAGCTCTGGACGGTCGTCGCGGCGCTCCCCCGCGACGAGGCGCTGAGGAGGGTCGATGCGGCTCTATGACACCGCCACCAGGCAGCTGCAGGAGCTGCCCCCGCCGCCCGGGCCGATCCGGATGTACGTCTGCGGGCCGACGGTCTACCAGCGCATCCACATCGGCAACGCGCGCCCGTTCGTGATCTCGATGTGGTTGAAGCGCTGGCTCGAGCGCAGCGGCTACGACGTGAAGCTGGCCGAGAACATCACCGACATCAACGACAAGATCTACGCGGCCGCCCCGGGCGCGAGCGCG
>Ga0207708_10002367_pt1 | contig 13846 bp, 14 predicted proteins | sample KBSK5101metaG_FD_184340 | JGI IMG/M metagenome (GOLD analysis project Ga0207708, IMG submission 184340) | Corn, switchgrass and miscanthus rhizosphere microbial communities from Kellogg Biological Station, Michigan, USA - KBS K5-10-1 metaG... | ecosystem: Host-associated > Plants > Roots >...
CTGTGGATGCGCGCGCTGGCGTTGCTCCCCGGTCCGGATCCGCGCCGCCTGGGCAAGGCCCGCTGGTCGGCGGTCGTACGCCTGGAACGCGCGTAAAATACGGCCGATGGCGCGGTTCGTGGGGCTCGGGTACATCCTCGCGCTCGTCGCGTGCGGCGGTTCGTTGAAGGAGAAGGACGCGGGCGGAGACGCGCAGATCGAAGTCGACAGCGGCGTAGATCGCGCGGCGAACGACGCCGGCGGCACGGGACGCGACGCCGTCGCGGACGGCGAAGGCGAAGGCGGCCCGATCGCATGCGGTCGCACGCTGACCTGCACCGGAACCGACATCTGCATGACGTGGGAGTGCGGCGGCGGGCCGCCCCTGTGCGACCCGCCCGACGGCGGTGAATGCCCTCCCGGCACGGCGCCCGACCCGCGCTGCCGCGGGGCAAACGCGGGCTGTACGCCCATCTGCTTCCCGAGCTATGCCTGCGTGCCGTGGCCCGCTGCGTGCGGAGCCACGCTGGACTGCCCCTGCGCCAGCGCGGTCTGCAGCGGAATGGGTTCGTGCTTGATCACGAGAGACCGCGGGATCTCATGCGGAGCCGTGTGAGGCGCGGAGGGGTGAGGCGGCCGAACTGCGTGCGCTTGTCTTGACCGTTTGCCCGCGATCATAGGACAATTTCGCCGAACGTGGCCGCCGCCGTTACCGAAGGAAGCCTGATCGGGGCCTACGTGATCCGCCGGCGGCTCGGTGCGGGGGGCATGGGCGAGGTGTTCCTGGGCGAGCACCGAAACATCGATCGCAAGGCCGCGATCAAGCTGCTCCTGCAGGAGTTCTCGAGCAACGAGGACATCGTCGGGCGGTTCTTTCAGGAGGCGCGCGCCGCGTCGCGCATCAAGCACCCGGGGATCGTCGAGATCCTCGACTGCGACATGCACGCGAGCGGCCGGGCTTACATCATCATGGAGTTCCTCGAGGGGGAGAGCCTCCGCGAGTGCCTGGCGCGCGTACAGCGCATGGATCAGGCGACCGCGCTCGAGATCATCGTGCAGATCGCGCTCCCGCTCGAGGCCGCGCACGAGAAGGGGATCGTCCACCGCGACCTCAAACCCGACAACGTGTTCCTGTCATCGACCGCGGCGAGCCCGGGCCCACCGGTGGTCAAGATTCTCGACTTCGGGATCGCCAAGCTGGCAGCCGACGGCGACAGCAGCGGCCAGCAGCGGACCAAGACCGGGAACCTTCTCGGCACGCCGCTCTACATGTCGCCCGAGCAATGCCGGGGCGCCGGCAAGGTCGACCTGCGGGCGGACATCTACTCGCTCGGCTGCATCAGCTACGAGCTCTTGACCGGCGCGCCGCCGTTCGTGCGTGAGGGGGCGGGCGACCTGCTGGTGGCGCACATCATGGAGCCACCCAAGAACATCGCCGACCAGGTCCCGGGCCTCGACCCCGGGGTCGCGAAGCTGGTGATGGCGATGCTCGAGAAGGATCCCGCGCGCCGGCCGGCGTCGATGGCGGAGATCGCCAAGACGATCGCGTCGCTGGCCAACGTTCGCGTGCCGACCTACCCGGGTCACGCGACCGGCCACCCTTCGATGCCGGGGCTCAAGCCTCCGTCGGGGCCGGGGTTGCACCCCGCGCCGCCCGCCACGACGCTGGGACGGACGGCCGCCGAGATGATCGCGCCCGAGGTCGTGCCGCGATCGAACCTGCGCGGCCCCGTCATCGGCGTCGCCGCGGCCCTGGCGGTCGCGATTGGCATCTACGCTCTTCGCGGCCGGGACACGCACGACGCATCACCCCCAGCACGTGTCGCAGAGCCCCCAGCGACCGCTGCCGCCCCAGCCGTGCCGCCCCCCGCGCCCGTCGCTGTCCCCAAGCGCGACGTGCGCGTCGAGATCGCTTCCTCCCCTTCTGGCGCCGAGCTGTGGGTCGACGGGGAGCCGAGCGCGCGCGGGAAGACCCCCGTGACCGTGACGCTTGGGGCTGACGCGGCCTCGGGCCGCGCCGTGGTCAAGAGCCCGGGTTACGCGGACCAGTCGGTCGTTCTCGACCCCCATGGCGCGACGAGGCTCATGGTGAAGCTCGAAAAAGCCGAGAAGGCAGACAAGACCGACAAGACCCGCACGCGCCGCTCGTCCTCGAAGAGCGCGGCCGGCGCAACAAGCCGCTACCGACCCATGGGTGATTGAGGAAAACATGCCGAATCGCCGATCCACTTTGATCGCGCTCTGCGCCTGCCTGGCCGCCGGGGCTGTCTCGCTGGCGCACCCACGGGCAGCCCAGGCGCAGACCATGAAGAGGGGCGCGAAGACCTACTTCGAGAAGGGGGCCAACGAGTACAACCTCGGCCACTTCGCAGAGGCCATCACCCAGTTCGAAAAGGCCTACTCCATCGATCCGGCGCCGATCCTGCTGTTCAACATCGGCCAGTGCCACCGCCAGACGGGTAACAAGGAACGGGCGCTGTTCTTCTATCGCCGCTACCTGGAACAGGATCCGAAGGCCGAGAACCGCGCCGAGGTCGAGAAGCGGATGGCCGAGCTCGAGCGGTCGATGAAGGAGGAGCAGGACCTGCAGCATCGTCCGCCGACCAACCTCGCGCCGCCGCCCGCGCAGACCGAGGGCGGCGGTCCCGCTGAAACGACGCCTGCCACCGAGCCGCCGCCGGCGAGTCCGGCGCCGGTCGCCACGTCGACGCCGGCCTCCGTGCCGATGGTCTCCGCGGCGCCGCAGCCCGCCACGGACGCGGGCGGGACGAATTACCGGCACGTCGCGATGTGGTCCGCCGTCGGCCTGGCGGGCGCCGGGCTGGTCCTGGGCGTCGTTGAACACATCGCCTGGCGGGGCAAGGTGAGCGATTTCGACAGTCACGTCGGCCCCGCGGGCGTCAAGAACTGTGGCGCCGACGATCCGAACCGGGGCGGCCCCGGTTGCAGCGATCTCTACGACAGCGCCGGCACCGCTCGCAGCCTCGCCATCACCGGCTACGTCGTCGGCGCGCTCGCCGGCGCGGGCGCGGCTGTCCTCTTCTTCACCGACCCGGGTCCGGAACGGAAGTCCGGCGTCGCATTTCGTTGTGGCCCGGGCCCTGGCAGCGCCGGCCTTGCGTGCGGAGGATCGTTTTGAGGATCGCGTCGCTGAGAGTTCCTGGTCTGGCTGTCTTCCTCTCCGTGCTCGCGATCGGAGGCCTGGCCTGCGGAGGCCCACGCCCGCACGCCGAGGAGCCGGACGCGGGCGGCGGTCGCGGCGGATCCGGCGGTAGCGCCGCGGGGCGTGGCGGCGGGGGCGGCTCCATCAGCACCGCGGGAACCACCGGCACCGCGGGTACCACGGGCATCGCAGGCACCACGGGCGGCGCGGGCTCCAGTGGCGCCGCGGGCACCACCGGCGCTGGCGGCACCACCGGTACCGCCGGAACGACCGGCACCGCCGGTACCACAGGCTCGGCAGGCCGAGGCGGCACCACCGGCACCGCAGGCACCACCGGCGTCGCCGGCACCACAGGGACCGCGGGGCGAGGCGGCACCACCGGCACCGCCGGGACGACCGGCGTCGCGGGCACCACCGGCGTCGCGGGCACCACCGGCACCGCTGGCACGAGCGGCGGTCAGGTGGCCCTGGTGGTCAACAAGGCCGGAACCGGAACCGGAACCGTGTCGGGCAGCATGATCAATTGCGGCTCGAGCTGCAACACGGCCGCCGCCACCTACGCGACGTCGGGCGGACCGCCCATGGTGACGCTGACGGCCACGGCAGACGCCAGCTCCACATTCGGCGGCTGGTCTGGCGGCGGCTGCACGGGGACGTCGAGCACGTGCACGGTCACGCTGTCCTCGGCGACGACGGTGACGGCGACGTTCACCATCAAGACGGTCCGGATCGTGCTCACCAAGACCACGCGAGGTAACGCACCGGGCACCGTGGCGTCGAACCCGGCCGGGATCAGCTGCGACGCGACCTGCACGACCGCCACCATGACCGTGAACTACGGTTCGTCGGTGACGCTCGCCGCGACACCGACCAGCGGATTCGGGGCCTTCATAGGCTGGTCGGGCGACTGCTCGGGCGCCGGCAGTTGCTCGTTAAGCACCGTGATGGCCGATCGGTCAGTGACGGCGACCTTCCAGGCATACAACATCGCGTTCGTGACCCCTGCGACGGTTGCCCCCGGCGCTCTCGGCGGCCTCACCGGCGCGGACGCCTACTGCCAGAGCTTCCTCCCCGGCGGCTCCAACGGAGCCGGGTCGATGCTCCCCGCCGGAACCAGCTACAAGGCGTTCTTGCTTGCCGCGAACGGCACGGCGGCCGCCCGTTTCGGGGCCACGCCGCCGCGCGGCTGGGTCCGCGTCGACGGCCGGCCGTTCATGGACGAGCTCGTGGACTCGGTCGACGGCGTCAAATACCCGCTGCGCGTCACCGCCGCGGGCGTCGACATCGAGTCGGCGGCGCCGCTCGCCGCGACGAACTCCGACTACTACGGCAACGGCGGCACCAGCGATTGCAACGCCTACTCGATGACCACCGGCTCCGTCGGCTCCGGCTTGCCGAGCGGCGGCAGCGGCGCCTGGCTCTCGAGCGGCGGCATCGCCTGCAACTCGCCCGCGCGCTACTACTGCCTGGGCGTGGACTTCGTGACCCCTCTCTCCTACGTCCCGGCGACCGGCCGGCTCGCGTTCCTCTCGGGCGCCACCTGGCGGCCCGGTATGACCATCGGGGGGATGACCGGCATCGGCTCGGCGGACGCGCTCTGCCAGATGGAGGCCACGAACGCGAGCCTCCCGAACCCGACCTCGTTCTACGCCGCGATGGCGACGACCACCGCCACGGCCGCGAGCCGCTTCAGCACCACCGGCACGCCGTGGGTGCGCGTCGACGGCGTCCAGCTCGCCTCCAGCGCCGCCGCGTTCTTCGACGTCTCGATGAGCGCGATGGCGTCGCTCAACCTCTCGGCGACGAGATCCTCGTATCAGACGTACTGGGTCTGGACCGGCGCGACGTCGCCCGGAGCCACCGGGACCGCGACCACGACCTGCAGCGACTGGATCTCCACGAGCACCGCCACCGGCGTGCTCAACGGCGTCTCCGGTTACACCGACGGCGTCCGCTGGTACCAGCCGCCCCCCTCCTCTTACTCGAACCCGACCTGCACCTTCACGGCCGGGCACGTGTACTGCCTGCAGCGGTAACGCGCGGCTAAGAAAATCTCGCTGGGTCAGGCCGGGCGTTCGGTCTTGCCGTCGGGGCGGCGGGCGAAGCGGCCTTCCTCGCGCGCGTGCACCGGATCGGCGCTGGCCCACGGCCAGCCGCCGAACTGCGTGCGCTGGTAGTCGACGATGGCCTGGCGGATCTCCTCGCGCGTCGTCATCACGAACGGACCGTAATGGACGACGGGCTCGCCGATCGGCTTGCCCTGCAGAAGCAGCGCCTCTGTCTCTTCGAGGCCTCCGGTCAGCACCGCGTCCAGCTCACCACGCAGCTCGACGCGGTGGTTGTACGGGATCGCGTGACCGTCGACGTCCAGGCCCTGCCCGCGAAAGAAGTAGAGCGACCGGTTGGTGCCGGGTGCGGCGGGCAGCGTGAAGCGGGCGTGCGGCGCCAGCTTGATCGTCCAGATCGCCACGTTGCTGTCCGCGTGCGAGGCCCACGACGAGGGCGGCGGCGCCGGCGCGCGCACGTCGCCGTAGTGGCCCGCCGTCATCATGATCTCGACGGCGTGTCCCTCGCTGTCGCGCACGACGTGCTTCGGGATCGTGTTGCTCCACAGCATCGAGAAGTAGGGCTCGGCCATCTTGTCGCGGATGGGGAGGTTCAACCAGATCTGGAACAGCTCCAGCGGGTTGTCGCGCTCGCGTTCCACCAGCGGGAACATCTCGGCGTGCTGGATGCCGCGCCCGGCGGTCAGCCACTGCACGTCGCCGCGGCCGTAGCGCGCCGTCGCGCCCATCGAATCGGAATGGTCGAGCAGCCCGCGCCGCACCACGGTCACGGTCTCGAAGCCGCGATGCGGGTGCATGGGAAAGCCCGGGACGATCTCGCCGTGGTACATGCGCCAGCCGTCCTTGCCCTCGAAGTCCTGGCCCAGGTTGCGGCCGGACAGCGACGCCGCCGGACCCTGGCGTTCGTTGCCCTGAGGGTAGTGATCGTCGTGGTGGACGCAGAACAGGAACGGATCGCTGGTCTGCCAGGGAAAGCTCTGCGGCGTGACGGCGATGACCGCGTCCGTCTTCTTGCTCTGTTTGCCTTGCATCGGTCCCCGGGCCTCCTTGCTGCGCGACGAGGGCAAGCAGCCGGTTGCGGCACCCGCGGCGGCGACGGCCTTCAACGCTTGCCTGCGCGACAGCTTGCTCATCAGTTCGCCTTTGCTCCGCCGGAAGTATGACCGACAATGCTCGCCCATGGCCAGGGTCCGGTTCGGCGCGCGCGGTCTGCGGGGGATAGCCGTCGGTGGTTTGCTTTCGTTGTTCGCGTGCGCGGGCGCCTGCGGCGGTGACGACGGCGGCTCTGGCAAGGGCGGCGCTGGCGGAGACGGCGGCAGCGGCGGCGACGCTGGCACGACCGGCACCGGCGGCGCGGCGGGAACAGGTGGGGGCGCGGCGGGCACGGGCGGCGCTGCGGGCACGGGTGGCGCTGCGGGCACGGGCGGCGGCGCGGCGGGCACGGGCGGCGCGGCGGGCACGGGCGGCGCGACCGGTGGCGGAGGAGGTCGCGGTGGCACGGGCGGGACCGCGGGGTCGTCCGGGACGACGGGCGCCGGCGGAACGGGCGGCGGCGGCGTGGTCGACGAGATCGAGCCGAACGGCACGGCCGACACCGCGAACGACTTCTTCGCCGTCGCCGTCAACGGCCGCGTCAGCGCCGCGATCGGCGCCGCCGGCGACGCCGACTACTTCGCCATCACCGTGCCCTCGACCGCGTCGGCGATGTACATCACCACGTTCTCGAGCGGCGTCGACACGACGTGCGCGAACGCGAACACCACCGCGACGCTGTTCGCCGCCGACGGCACGACGCAGGTCGAATCCAGCACGAACATCTCGGCCACGCAGCTCTGCTCGCACATCTCGCGCGTACCCGACGGCGCCACGAAGTTCTTCGTGCGCATCACCGCCAACAGCGCGTCGTCCACGTTCGCCTACGTCCTGGCCGTACGCTTCGAGACGCTGCCCGCGGCGACGCTGGAGATCGAACCGAACGATGACGGCACCCCGTCCGTCGGCAACGGCACCAACACCGCCGAAGGGAACGACTTCTCCGCCGCCAGCGCGAACGGCCCATTCACGGCCGACACGTTCGTCTCCGCCGCGTTCTCCCCGGCCGGTGACGAGGACGTGTTCGCGATTCGTAACGACGGCGCCAGCCCCGCCGAGGTCTACCTGGAAACGTTTAACGGCGGATTCGGCCTGTGCAACGGCAACGTCGACACGCAGATCCGGATCCGCGACGCGTCGGGCGCCGTGCTGGCCTTCGACGACGACGCGAGCATGGGTCGCTTCTGCTCATTCCTGCCCTACATCATCCCGCCCGCCACCACCGTTTACGCCCACGTCATCGACTTCGGCGACAACACGGCGGTTCCGACGTATTCTTTACACATCAGTTTTCCTTAACCTCGTTTAACGTCGTAGGTGGTTCATGAAGCGGATCGCGTGGGCGCTCGCGTGGGTTGTCGTGGTCGCCGCGGCCTGCGGCGGGGGAACGCTCGGAACCCCGGGCGCCGGCGGTAACGGCGTCGGCGTGCTCGACGGTGTCGGCGGCGTCGGCCCGGGCGCGGGCGTCGGCGGCGTGGCGGGAGGCGCGGCGAACTCCGGCTTCGCGGGCGACGGCGTACCGCCCCCCGGCGGCTTCGGCGGCGTCTCTTCCGGCCGCGGCGGTTTTAGCGGTTTCGGCGGCGCGTCCATGGTCTGCCCGCCGCCCCCGCCGCCCGTGTGCGGCGTCCAGTGCGGGAACGGCTTCATCGACACGTGTACCAGGGGAATCGTTCCCGAGTGCACGCCGTACACGCAGGCCGAGGAGTGCGACGGCAACGCGTTCGCCGACAGCTGCACGAACCGCGGTTACGGCTCGGGCGTCCTCACCTGCACCAACGTTTGCACCGCCGACGATTCCACGTGCTCGGATTGCAAGCCGAACGGTGCCAGTCTGCTCGACTGTCGCCCGGCGCCGATCACGTTTCCCGACGTCATTGCCTTCGCGATCGCAGCGACGGACAACGAGGTCGGCCTCGCGCAGATCGATCAGAGCCTCCAGACGTACGGCTCACGCCTGACGTTCGCGCGCCTGGACTCGAAGCTGGCGCTGATCAACGCCGTCGGGCTCGAGGACACCGCGCAGCCCGGCCCGTTTCAGGGGATCCCGATCTTTGCCACCGCCGTCGCGGCGACGTCGTCGGGTTGGCTGATCGCCGGGTGCAGCGGCGTCGAGGGCTTCGTGCACGCGGTCGATGCAGGCGGGAAGAAGGTCGGGCGCGCGGTCGTGCCGAACAACGACTCCACTTGCCTGAGCGGTTCAGGCCTGTCGCTCGTGCCGTCGCAAGCAGGCGGTCCGACGTTGCTGCTGTGGCGGACCTACTACGATGGCTTCGCGGCGCTGGTTCGCTCCGACCTGTCCGTCAGTCTGCCGACGCACCTCGGATCCCTGTCGGACCTGGCAGGCGGCCCGTCCGCCGTCTGGTCCGGCGACGCGTTCTACGTCGCGGTGCCGATCCCCGGCGCGCTCCGCGTGCTGCGCATCGCTACGGACGGCACGAAGACGACGGTCGCGGACATTCTGAAGGGCGAGTCGTTGCTCGCGCCCAGCTTCGTCCAGGGCGCCAGCGACATGCGCCTGACATACACCGGTCTTCCCGTGGGCGGACGGAACGAGCTCGACTACGCGGTGCTGTGGCGGCGGCTCGATTCCTCCGGACAAGCGCTCACCCCTCCCGTCAAGGTCGGCATCTACCCGAACTTCCTGGGCCGCTCTCCGGCGGTGGCGTTCGGCGACGACACGGTCGTTCTGCTGAACGGATCGGACGAGGAGGAGCTGGCCGTCACCCGCGTCGACAGGGACGGGAAGGTCGTGAAGCCGGCCTTCGACATCGCGACGTCGCCGTACTACGGCCTCTCCCAGTACGACATGGTTCGCCGCGGGACCGAGGTCGTCGTCGGATGGCTGCGGCCCGGCCAGTACCTGAAGCTCGCCCGCGTCATGCCGTAATCGTCAGCGGCGCGGGCGGTCGATGCGCACGACCACGCGCGTGCCGGCGGCGCGCAGGTCGACCAGCCGGCGCGCGAACGGATCGTAAGTGGCGAAGTCGCCCGGGCGCAGCGGGACGGCGTCCTTCCAGAGGGCGGCTTCCTTCTCGTCGTCATCGTCCTCTTCGGCCGCGTCTCCATACGCGTTCTTGCCGTCGGCGTATGCCAGCTTCACGCGCACGCCGCTGGCGTTCATCCGCTGCAGGCGGCCCAGAATGGGCCGCTGGATGACTTCGGCCTTCGTGAAGGTGAACAGAGGTTTGTGGTACTCGGCCTTCAGCGCGGCTTGCAGCACGGAATGCAACCGCGCCATCGGCGTTCGCGGATCGGCCAGGATGACGGCCATGTCGTTGAAGTCGGGACCACCGTGGATGGTCTTGTAGTTGACGCGCAGAAGGTCCAGCCGGTCGTACAGCGTCGCGAAATCGGGGATCTCGGCGCCGTCCAGCCCCAGACGGTCGGGAGAGGCCTGCACGACGGGCGCCCACTCCACCTGGTCGGGGCCGGACAGATCGGGCGTCGGCGGATCGAGCGCAGGCAAGCGATGACCGACGGCGCGCGGTGGCCAGGGCAGGTCGTTCTCGCTCGAGATCGGGCGCGCCTCGACGAACATCAACGCCGCGAGGGCCAGGAACCCAGCCACCAGCGCCGCCGTCGTTCGGTGCGATGGTGCGCGGCGGGCAGCGGCGTTGCGCGCGCGCAGGACGATCAAAATAGCCGCCACGATCGCGAGCACCGGGATCGCGACCATCGAGAGCCGCGCGGCGTGCTCGAAATGCGCGCGGGCGACGTCCATGGTGCGTTCGATGACGTCGCCGCGCTGCCCTTCGGGGATGTCCTCCAGCGTGTTGAACGGGACGACGACATCCCGGCTCCACCGCAAGGCGCCGTACACGACCGGCAGCAGACCGACGCCCACCAGCGCGGCGGGCGGAAACCCGCGCGCCTGCCCGTCGGCGAGCGGCTTGCTGAGCGTGAACGCCAGACCCGCGAACCAGAAGGTCAGGGCCAGCACGATGGTGGCGATGCCGAACGCGATGGCGGTCATCTGCCCGACGAGGCCGGTCAACATGCCGAGGTAGTTCCCCAGTGGGTGGCCGCGGACGCTCAGGGCGTCGAACGCGATCGCGCGGGCCGCGTGCGTCGAGACGCCGATCGCCGCCGCCGTCAGCGCGATCGCCGCGCCGGCCGCCGCGTGGACCTTCATCGGGAGAGGCGCGGCGCGCCGCCGCCCCGCCATCACCATCACGACGATCTGGAACGCGACGGCGGCGGCGGCCACGCCCACCACGATTTCTCCGTACACCATGCCGCCCAGGAAAAGCACCCAGACCTCAGAACATCATTCGCCGCACCGGCAGCTCGGTGAACAGCACCCAGTGGAAGAAGAAGTGCGTGGCGGCCAGCGCCGCCACGGCGGCGGCACCGACCAGCAGCAGCTGCAGCGCGGTTTCCCGCTTCATGGACGGAGGCTACAATGGACCACGGTGACGTCCCCTCCTGATAAGGACGATGAGAGGCGGCGGCGTGTCGCGCGCATCCTGGCCCTCGCGCTCGTCTGGGGGGTCGGGATCCTCGCGATCCTGACGGAGCGCTAGCCCTCGCCCTGGCGCTGGCACTTCTCTTCCAGCCGTAAGGCCAGGTCGCCGTCCGGCAGGATCACGTCGACGCGTATGATCAGCTCCTCGTCGCCCTTGTGCTGGTACCGCTGGCGCGTCTGCATGCGCTCGCCGCCGGCGATCATCTCGCCCGTGAACGTCAGGTAGTCGCCGCGCCATCCGGGCGACGTTCCGATGAAGCGCCCGCCGCCGTAGTGGAAGACCGCGCAGGTGTACAGCTTGGCGCCGGCATCGTATCCCCAGTAGGCGCGCGACTGGCGGCGCTTCGGAAGTTGCAGCGATAGCTCGTCGTCCTCGGCGACGCCCAGGTAATACTTCCCCAGCTCCCACCGGCAGATCATCGTGCCCCGCGTCTTGCGCGCGGGACCGTCGGCGGTCGCCTCCATCTTCCCTTCGCACGACCAGATTCCGACGAAGTAATCCAGAGCCTCCAGCTCCGCCGGCGGCTTCATCGGCGTTCGCGGTGGAGTCTCGGGCGGCGATTTCGTCGGCCCCCCGCTCATGGTTTGCCCTTCATTGAGTTCCCCTAATCCAATGGATTAATTAGCGCCCAATCTGGTTGTGACAGCCCGGGACTAGCACCGGTTCCGCGGAGAGCAGATCGGGACTAACACTTATTCCCGAGAAGTCGCGGCAGCCGCATCCGGAAGGTCAGAAATTATTGCCCTGGCGCGCGCGCGTCAGTCAGGCAACCTGTACAACTTATCGCAGGGGCGCCCGGCGGAATCTTGCCGCGCCTTTGCGCTTAACCCGCAAGGGTGGCGCGGGTCGATACGCGCATGACGCGCGTCGCGATGCTTGTGGTTCTTGCCTTTCTGGCAGGCGCGCTCGCGTTGAACGGCGTCGCTTGCGAGTCGCGTCACGTCGACCAGAACTTCGGCACCGAGGCCGGCGTGGGTTTCGACGGGTCCGGTGCGGAGACGAGTGACGGCGGCGCGGACGCGGACGACGACAGCGGCGCCCAGCAACGCTAACCGCCGCTCTGACACAGTCCGCCCACGCAGACCTGCTGGCCGGTGCACGGGTGGATTCTGTTAGGGTGAGGGCCTCGTCATGCCGCGACCGTCGCGTTCGCTGCTTCTGCTTCTCCCGCTCGTCGCCACCTGCGGCCACTCGGCCCCCGAACCGCCCGCCGGCATGGGGCGCCTGATCGTCAAGTGCTGCCAGCTGGTGGGCGGCACGCCCGAGGCGCCCGACTGCCGCCCGAACCGCTTGCTCGATGGCGCCACCGTTTTCATCGACCACGAGGAGCGCGGCACGTGCAAGAACTGGCGCGGCGACGGCGCGATCCTCGCGACCGGCCGTCACTCGATCCAGGTACGCGTCCCGCTGGACGGACCCCTGGAAGACGGCGAGTGCTGCGTCGACGCCACCGCCGCCGTGAACCTGCACGCCGGCGAGATCCTCACGCAGCAGGTCGGCCTGAAGGCGTTCGCCGAGCCGTGAGACGGACGCTGCCTCCAGGAGCGGTCAGGATGACGGCACGAACCGATACGTTCGCTCGACGATCGTCGGTCCGGTCGCGCGCTTCCCGAACACCCATTCGCTGAGCACGCGTTTCGCGCACGCCGCGACCTCCAGATCCGTTCCCGTGGCGGACACAGCCTCGGCGTCGCGCACGCGCCCGCTGCGTTCGATCGTGAAGCGGACGACGACCGAGCCGGCCGCGACCTTCGCGGGCGGCACGCCGCGTCGGCGCGCGACCTCGACGCGGCAAGCGGCGACGGCGCCGTCGGTCGACCGCGTCTCGCTGTCGCCGGCGCCGCTGGATTGCGCCGCCGGGCTGGCGTTGCTGTCGCCGCGCACGTGCGCCATCGCCGCCATCGGATCGCGCGCACTCGGCGCCACACCGGCGTCCGGCGGCGCGATGCGCGTCCCGTCCGACGGGGTGTAGGTACCGATGCGCCCGGTTCCTGTCAGCTGCGCGTCCAGGCCGGCCAGCCCCTCCGCGCCGACCCACGCCGACGCACCTGCGCACACCACGAACACACCCAACGCGATCCCCGCCTTCTTCATCCCGCGCTCCCGGCGTCACCCCGCCTGCACCCCCTAAGAGCAAGCGGCCGGCCATCATCCAAACCCCGTACCTGCGCGCTCATCCATTACCGACCGGCGACAGCGCCGCCCCCGATGCGGTCGGCGAACGTTACGATTGGCGTACCGACCTCGGGGCCAGCACGGAACTTCGCGCGGCCCTGAACCCTCTGGCGACGGCCCTTTCCCATCACTAGATCCGGGAAAGGGGAGGGCGACATGGCGGAGGTGCGCGACGACCGACAGCGGGTGTTCGTTCCGAGAACTGCGGCGGGCCGACGGTCGCCGGCCGTTCTCGTGATGCTGCTGATCGCGGTGCTCGCCGCGATTGCCCTCATATGGAACGTCTCGCGGCGGTCCACGTCGCGCCGAGCGATGGCGCCGGTGACGAGCGGCGAGAGCGTCGAAAATTCAGCGGCCGCGGCCGCGGCCGAGCCGGCCGGCACCGCCGCGCCGTCGGAATCGGCGCCCGCGGCGGCCGCAGCACCCGCGATCGACGAGTCAGATTCGGAGGCGGCGTCGGCGACGGCGAACGACCAGGCGGCGATCGCGCGCGTCATCAACGACGGGCGCGCGGGCGTCACGAATTGCTACCAGCGCGCGCTGGTCCGAGACGAAACGCTGGTGCAAGGCGAGCTGAACGTGCGCGTGTCGGTGGCCGCGTCGGGGCGGGTCGGCTCCGTGAGCATCAGCGGCCCCGCCGCGTTTCGCGCCATGGAACCGTGCCTCAGGAGGGCGATCAACAAGTGGACCTTCCCCACGGCGGCGGAGGCGTACACGACCGAATTCCCGCTGAGGTTCCGCGGCGTGCAGTAATTTTTCCCTCTCCCGCTTGCGGGAGAGGGTCAGGGTGAGGGTCACGCATCTCCGCGCGGCCGCAGCGTGACGCGCACGAAGTCGCCGTCGCCCTTGCCGCCGAGCAGGCGTTTCGGCACTGGCAGCAGCGTGCCGTGCTTGCGGTCGCGCCA
>Ga0207708_10002370_pt1 | contig 13839 bp, 10 predicted proteins | sample KBSK5101metaG_FD_184340 | JGI IMG/M metagenome (GOLD analysis project Ga0207708, IMG submission 184340) | Corn, switchgrass and miscanthus rhizosphere microbial communities from Kellogg Biological Station, Michigan, USA - KBS K5-10-1 metaG... | ecosystem: Host-associated > Plants > Roots >...
CAGGTCGGCTGCGTGCGGATACCGAAGATGGCGATCCGTCTCCAGGCACTTCGAGATGACGCGCTCCAGCTCGGGCGATGCCTCGACCCGCAGCCGGACGGCAGCCGCGGGCCGCGTCCCCTTGGCCATTTCGTAGAGCACCAGGCCGACGCTCCAGAGGTCGGCGCGGTGATCGACCGGCTCGCCGCGCGCCTGCTCCGGCGCCATGTAGGCGGCCGTGCCCATCACCGCGCCCTGAATCGTCCCCGCCTTGGTCGTGAAGTTCTCCTCGGGTGAGGTTGGCGCGTGCATCTTCGCGAGGCCGAAGTCGAGGAGCTTGGCGTGACCGCGCGCGGTGATGAAAATGTTCGCCGGTTTGATGTCGCGGTGGATGACGTTCGCGGCATGGGCGGCGTCCAGGGCGTCAGCGATCTGGATGCCGAGCCGCAGCACCGTCTCGAGTTCGAGTGGACCGGCGGCAAGCCGGTCCTGCAGCGTCGCGCCCTCCAGATATTCCATGGCGATGAACGAACGTCCGTCCTGCTCGCCGATGTCGTAGACCGTGCAGATGTGTGGATGGTTGAGCGCCGAGGCGGTTCGGGCTTCGCGCTGAAAGCGGCTCAGGGCCTCGGCATCACTCGCCAGATCGTCGGCGACGAACTTGAGCGCAACCGGACGGTGCAGCCGCGAATCTTCGGCCTTGTAGACCACGCCCATCCCGCCGCCGCCGACCCTCTCGACCACGCGGTAGTGCGAGAGCGCCTGACCGATCAGCGGATCGCCGCCAGCCTGACCACCGTCGTCGCTGCGCTCTCCGGCGAGCGCGCGTGCGGCCAGATCGATCGCCGGAGCGCCGAGGAACCTGTCGGCACGGTCGTGTGCGGCGAGCAGCGAACGGACTTCGTCTTCCAGCCGTCGGTCGGCGCCGCACGCGTGGCGAAGATAATCGTCGCGCTCTGTCGCGGGAACGTCGAGCGCGGATTGCAGCAGTCGATCGACGTGATTCCAGCGGTTATTGTCCATTCGCGGTCGGGCCGGCGAGCTCGCGATACAGCCAGGCTTTCGCGCTTTTCCACTCGCGCATCACCGTGATCGGCGAGACGCGCAGCACTTCGGCGGTTTCCTCCACGCTCAGGCCGCCGAAGAAGCGCAGCTCGACCACCTTTGCCTTGCGCGGCGCCCGCTCCGCCAGGCCGGTCAGCGCCTCGTCGAGCGACACGAAATCATCGGAGCGATCGGGGCACATGATGGCCTCCGCGTCGAGCGACACATGCTCGGCCCCCGCTCCCCGCTTGAGGTTGTGGCGACGCGCATGGTCGACGAGGATGCGGCGCATGGCCTGCGCCGCTGTCGCCATGAAATGAGCCCGGTTCTGCCACTGCATCCGTTTGTAGTCGACCAGCCGCATGTAGGCTTCGTTGACCAGCGCCGTCGTCTGCAGGCTGTGGCCGGCCTGTTCGCGCTTCACGTAGTAATGCGCCAGACGGTGGAGCTCGTCGTACACAATCGGGGTCAACCGAGGGAGCGCGCGCTGGTCGCCGGCGGTCCACGCCCGAAGCAACGCACTGACATCGTCGGGAAGCGGTCTACCGGTGCTCGGCCGCTCAGGCATGTTGGTTGGTCGCGGCATTGTACCGGCCTTCTCCGTTTCTTCGGCTGATAGTTCTTTCCGGGCTTCTGCGCCTATTTCCGTAGAGCCCGCCGCTGAACAATGGCCGGGCCGGAGGAGCGAGCTATATGGTGAACAACATCGTCGGCGCACCGGTGAGCGGATGCGAACCCGCTTCAATGATGACAGGGAACAGCCGCAGGTCGACCACAAGAATCCTGTGGACACTGCTGCTGACCGGTACGCTCGCGCTCGCCGCGACGGGGGCGCAGGCCCAACCCATTGCGCAACCTGGCCAGAGTCCGGAGCGGCAGGACGCGGGCGACGAGCACGGTCAAGAGGGGCGGCCGTGGGCCATCGTCGGCTCCTGGTTTGCCGCCACCTCCACCGGCATCAGGCAATTCTTCACGTTCCACGCCGATGGAACCGTCCTCCGCTCGGTGCAAGGCGAAGTCAGCACCGACCCTGCGCGTCCGCCGCACACCGCGGCCCATGGCGTCTGGCGCTACCTCGGCAACGGGCGGTTCGGCGTGACGGTATGGGACCTCTTCTACGACGTCAACACGAGCCAGCCGCTTCGATACAACAGGCTTCGCCTCGAGGTGACGCTGGGCGATGGCGGCGATGACGCCAGCACCAGGGCGAGAGTGGACATCGTCGATCTGCAAGGTGTCGTGGTCAGTTCGCGCACGGGCAGCGCCAACCTCGTGCGCATCCGGTTCGAGCCGCTCGAGTAGGCCGCGCTCCTGACGGTCAGTGTTCCCACGGGCTCGCTCGTTTGAGCGGTGTGCTCTTTCGAACATCGTTCAGGTCAGCTCTGGCATACGCTGCCATCGGATGGGGACCTGCTCCGATGCTTGACCAATTCATCACCGCCAACCGCGAGGAGATCATCCGACGTTGCCAAGCGAAAGCCGCGGCCCGGCCACTGGCGACGCCGTCAGAGGCGGAAGTCGCTCACGGCGTTCCGGTGTTTCTCGATCAACTCGTCGAGGCTTTGCGCCACCCGACGGTTTCCAGGCCGGATATTGCCAGAAGCGCGCTTCAGCACGGGCACGAACTCCTCCTGAAGGGCTTCAGCGTGTCACAAGTCGTGCACGACTACGGTGACGTGTGCCAAGCGATTACCGAGCTCGCGGTGGAGATGGATGCGAGCATTGGCACAGACGACTTCCGAATGCTGAACCGTTGCCTCGACGACGCCATCGCGGGCGCGGTGACGGAGTTCGGACGCGAGCAGAATCAGTCCACCCTCGATGGGGAAGCGACACGCGGGAACGAGCGCGCCGGGTTTGTCGCCCATGAAATGCGCAACCTGCTCAACACCGCGCTGCTCGCCTTCGAAGTTCTCAAGACGGGAAATGTTGGGGTGGCGGGAAGCACTGGGACGGTGTTGCATCGCAGTCTTCTCGGAGCCCGAGCGCTGACCGGGCGCTCGCTCGCCGAGGTCAGGCTCGCGCAGGGTGTTCAGCATCAGGAGCAATTCCTCGTCGGCGCGTTCATCGAAGACCTCGCTCCGGGCGCTGCCATCGAGGCAGCGGCTCGCGGGATCGCATTACGCGCCCTGCCCGTCGAAGATGGGCTGATCGTCGAAGCGGATCGGCAGGTCCTCACGGCGGTGGTCATGAACCTGCTGCAGAACGCCTTCAAGTTCACCCGACCTGGGACGACGGTGGTGCTCAGAGCCGGCGCCAGCATCGAGCGCGTGCTCATCGAGGTCGAGGACGAATGCGGCGGACTCGCCAGCGGCGATCTCAACGAGTTGTTCCGCCCATTCGAGCAACGAGGAGTGGATCGAACGGGGCTGGGGCTGGGTCTCGCCTTCAGTCGCTGGGGCGTCGAACAGAACAACGGCCGAATCTATGCGCGCAACCTCACTGGAAAGGGATGCGTCTTCACGGTCGACCTTCCGCGAGTCGTGGTTGCCGCCGTCGCCTCGGTGTGACGGAGCTCCGCAGAGAATAGGAACATTGCCGCGCGACTCCGTGAGGCCGCGGCTCGGCAGTCACCCTACGAGGCTCGATCGCTTTCCGCGACCAGCGCGTCTGCCTGGGCGACGGGCACCTGGATGACGAATGTGCAGCCTTTGCCTGGGCTGTTGCGGACGTCGATGTCTCCGCCCTGCGCCCTGACCGCCCTTCTGGCGATCGAGAGGCCCAATCCGAGTCCGGTGCGATTCTTCGCTCGCCGTTCACCGAACGGCGTGAACACATCGCTCTTGCCTTGTGGAAGCCCGCCGCACTCATCTTCCACCTCGATGGCGACGCGTCCGTCGAGCGCGCGCGCCCGCAGGATGACCCTGCCGCCGGCCTGCGTGTACTTGAAAGCATTACTCAGCAAGTTCGTCACGGCAGATGCCAGGAGCTGGCGGTCGACATTGACGCAGCGGTCAGGATCGAGCGGCTCGCTCGTGAACTGCAGGCCGTTGTACTCGGCTTGCAGCGCCGCGGCGGCGGCGATGTCGCTCAGAAAGGCCAATACGGAAAACCGCTCCGGCCGCTGGTGGCTCGCGGCCGTACGGATGTCAGACAGCGTGCTGTCGACAAGGTCCCGGAGTCCAGCCAGGCTGCGGCCCAGGACCGCTCCCGTGGTGCCGTTGACGCCGACCGTGCCCCGCTTGACCACGTCGAAGGCCAGGATCGCAGTATTGACGATGTTGCGAATTTCGTGGGTGACCTGCCCCATTCGTTCGAGCTCGCCGACCGACCGTGACTCTGAGGTGAGGCGGGCGTGCTCAGTCACGGCGTCGGCAATGGCGGTGTCGAGACAGCGATTCAAGACATGGAATTCTTTCGTCGTGATCGGCGCATTTTGCTCGACAGCCAACTCCGTGATCGCCTGGCAGATGTCGCCGTAGTCATGCACGACCTGCGACACGGTGAAGCCCAAGGCGAGCAACTCTCGCCCATGACGAGTCGCGCTGTCCCCGATGGCCCGCGTCGAAAACGGTGTCGCGGTATCTTCCCAGCGAAGCGTCTCCGCCAGCTGGGTCAGGAACTTCGGCAGTCCATTTTCCAGTTCGGCCGTGGACGCCGGTGGCCAGGGACGGGTGCCGACCTTGACTCTCGTTTTGGCGATGATCGCGTCACGGTATGTCGTCACGAACTCGTACAGCATAGAATCCCCCGTGGAACGCGTTGGGCACCTTCGCCTTTTCTCCAACAACGGCGTCTGAGCTCGTCAACACCTGCGGCCGTTCGACCTCAACTCCGCACCGCAGCTGGCGCAGGTACAAGTGGACCCGATGGTCGGATAAACGCGCCCGCGAGAGATCTCGCCGAATCCGCCTCTCATCGCGACGAGTCGCCTGAACTCCGTGCTCTGAACCGTTGAACCCGCACTTGAATCAAGCGTAGCGGTCTGTTCGACGCGAGCCTGTGCGAAACAACACATGGCGACGGGTTATTTCGTATCGCTGGGAATCGAGCCCGCTCAGCAGCCGTCCCGCGAGCGGCCGGCGACACTCCAGCTGCCGGTTCCGGGTGGAGGATGATTGCAGCGGTCTCCACGACAACTCGCTCTTGAGCGTTGTCCTGCGCGAGTGATCGCCTCATGCGCGCGGCGGCACTCGAACGCTGCGGCGTAGTGCTGAGCTCGATCGGATTCGGACGGCGGTGCCACATCGCCGTCCAGGAACGCGGAGACCGAACCGCTCGAACATTCGCCGATACTCTCAGGGTCCGACCCAAGACCGTCGTGACCGCAGAGACGCCGCCGGCAGCGCGGTCGACCTCGGTGTGCCATACGGGACAGACGGTCATCCGGCGCCGCCATTACCCTTCAGGACGCAATCCGCCGAACTGTCGGACAGCGGTCTCGCCGAGGTGATGCGACCAACCCGCCTGGCGAGTTGCTCAAGGCGTGGCGTCCGGAACTTTGCCATCAGGCCTGACGACACCTTCGAACACGCCGCGAGAGCGGGCGCGCTGAAGGTCATTCTCAGCAACGGGAGCCCTGAATGATCGCGCATGGATGAGACCCCCTTCGTGCTCGCGGTCAACAGCGGCTCGTCGAGCATCAAATACGGGCTGTTCACCTTCGACGCTGAACCGACGCTCGTCTGCCGCGGATCGGTCGGCAGCGTCGGTGCGGCAGCGGCGGTTGATCGCATCCTCGCCGAGATCGACAACCACCTGGTTACGGGGATGTTCGCAGGCATCACGCATCGCGTGGTGCATGGCGGGGAGCGCTTCGATCGCGCGCAACGGGTGACGGCGGAGACGCTCGCCGATCTGCGTACGCTCGTCCCGCTGGCGCCGAATCACCTGCCCGATGAGATCGCGATCATCGAGGCCTGCGGACGCGCCCGCCCTCACGTACCGCAGGTGGTCTGCTTCGATACGGCATTCCATCGCGATCTGCCGATGGTCAGCCGCACCCTGCCGGTGCCAGAGACCCCAGGCCTTCGCCGCTACGGCTTTCACGGCCTCTCCTACGCATACCTGCTCGGTGAGCTCGAACGGACTGCCGGTGCGTTGGCCGCCCGCGGCCGCGTCGTGCTGGCACATCTGGGGAATGGCGCCAGCCTCGCAGCCGTCGCCGGTGGACACTGTGTCGACACGAGCATGGGACTGACGCCAACCGGCGGCTTGGTCATGAGCAGCCGGAGCGGAGACCTCGACCCCGGGGTCGTCACCTATCTCGCCCGACTACGGCATCTCTCGGTCGACGAGGTCGAGCATCTCTTGACGCACCACTCGGGCCTGCAGGGCATCTCCGGGCGCAGTGCGGACATGGAGGAACTGTTGGCGCTCGAGGCGTCCGATTCCCGGGCGCGCCTGGCTGTCGACATCTTCTGTTACCAGATCAGAAAGTGGATTGGGGCCTTCGCGGCCGCGCTCGGAGGACTGGACACATTGGTCTTCTCGGGTGGAATCGGGGAGCATGCGCCGGTCATCAGAAGCCGGATCTGCAGCGACCTCTTGTTCCTCGGCGTGGAATTGCTGGAGGCGCAGAATGCGATCGATGGCCCGCTCATCTCCAGGCCGGCCACACCAGTCCAGGTTCGCGTGATTCCGACCGACGAGGCGCTGATGATGGCCCGAGAAGCCTATTCGGTGCTGACGCAATCCGCGCCGGCGCCCTGAGCGATGACGACCCGATGATGCTCTCCACTTCAATACCCGAATCTCTACGGCTGTTGGACGCGTACTGGCGTGCCGCGAACTATCTGGCGGTCGGTCAGATCTATCTGCTCGACAACCCGCTGCTGACGGACCCATTGCAGCCGGCGCACATCAAGCCACGACTGCTCGGACACTGGGGGACGACGCCGGGCCAGAACTTCATCTACGCGCACTTGAATCGGGTGATCACGGCGCTCGATCTCGACATGATCTACCTCTCGGGCCCGGGGCATGGCGGGCCGGCGGTGGTCGCCAACGTCTATCTGGAAGGCACCTATAGCGAGGCCTATCCCGCGATCACCCAAGATCGCGCTGGGCTGGCGGCTCTCTTCCGGCAGTTTTCATTTCCCGGCGGCATCCCGAGCCACGTGGCGCCGGAAACGCCGGGGAGCATTCACGAAGGCGGTGAGCTGGGGTACTCGCTGAGCCATGCCTTCGGCGCCGTGTTCGACAACCCGGGCCTGATTGCCGCATGCGTGATCGGCGACGGTGAAGCCGAGACCGGTCCGCTGGCCACCGCGTGGCATTCGAACATGTTCCTCAATCCGGCCACCGACGGCGCGGTGCTGCCGATCCTGCACTTGAACGGCTACAAGATTGCCAATCCGACCGTGCTGGCGCGCATCCCCCGACGCCAGCTCGCGGAGCTGCTGCGCGGCTACGGGTGGAGTCCTCATTTCGTCGAAGGCGACGAACCCGCGCAGATGCATGTCGACATGGCCCGGACACTCGACGCCGTCCTGCTCTCCATTCGGGATTTCCAAACCGACGCACGCACCGGCGGTTCACGGTCACGCCCCGCGTGGCCGATGATCGTCTTAGCGACTCCGAAGGGGTGGACCGGTCCGGCGACTGTCGACGGGCAGCAGATCGAAGGGACGTTTCGCGCCCACCAGATTCCTCTCACCGCCCCGCGCACCAATCCCGAGCACCTGCGACTGCTCGAAGCGTGGATGCGCAGCTATCGCCCGGAGGAGCTGTTCAACAGCGAGGGCCGTCTCGATCCGGAGATTGCGGCGCTCGCGCCGTCGGGGCCGCGACGCATGGGGGCAAATCCGCACGCCAACGGGGGACAACTCCTGTGCGATCTGGTGATGCCGGATTTCAGAACGTACGGAGTCAGCGTTCACGAGCCCGGCGCGACCGATGCCGAGGACACACGGGTGCTCGGCCGTTGGCTTCGGGACGTCGTCGCCTTCAACGCCGAGCAACGCAATTTCCGACTGTTCGGTCCGGACGAAACCGTGTCGAACCGCCTGGACGCGGTCTTCGAAGCAACGTCCCGGCAATGGATGGGTGAACAGACGGCCGGCGATCAATGGCTGGCGCCGGACGGCCGCGTCATGGAGATGCTGAGCGAGCATCAATGCCAGGGGTGGCTGGAAGGCTATCTGCTCACCGGACGCCACGGTCTGTTCAATACCTACGAAGCCTTCGTGCACGTCGTGGACTCGATGTTCAATCAGCATGCGAAGTGGCTGCAGACGACCCGCACGATGGCATGGCGACGTCCGATTGCCTCGCTGAACTACCTGCTCTCGAGCCATGTCTGGCGACAGGATCACAACGGTTTCACGCATCAGGATCCGGGCTTCATCGACGTGGCGCTGAACAAAGCCCCCGCAGTCGTGCGTGTCTACCTGCCTCCCGACGCGAACTGTCTGCTGAGCGTGATGGACCACTGCCTGCGCAGCCGCCACTACGTGAATATCGTGGTCGCAGGCAAGCATCCGGCACCGCAATGGCTCGAGATGGACGCCGCCGCGCGCCACTGTGGCGCGGGCATCGGCCGATGGCCGTGGGCGTCGAGCGATGACGATGGCGACCCTGACCTCGTGATGGTGGCGGCGGGTGACGTGCCGACGCTCGAAACGTTGGCGGCGGTGACCTTATTGAAGGCCGCGATTCCGGAGCTGAAAATCCGGATGGTGAACGTGGTCGATTTGATGCGACTGCAACCCGCGCTCGAACATCCGCACGGCCTCACTGATGAGGCGTTCGACGCCCTCTTCACGCGCGACAAGCCGGTGATCTTCGCGTATCACGGCTATCCCTGGCTGATTCATCGGCTGACGTATCGCCGCACCAATCACCGGAACATCCACGTGCGTGGCTACAAGGAGCGAGGGACTATCACCACGCCGTTTGACATGGCCGTCCTCAACGACCTCGATCGCTTCCACCTCGCGTCAGATGCGCTCGTGAGACTGCCGCATCTCGGAGTCCGCGCCGACGCGGCCCGCACCCACCTGCATCACCAGCTGACAGCGCATCGCGCCTATATCCGCGCGCGAGGCGAGGATCTGCCGGAGATTCGTGAATGGCGATGGCCTGATGCAGGGCGCGCGTCGTCGTAATCACGCGCGCACCTCGAGGTTCACTCAGGCGAGCGCATCGGTGGTCTCAGGGGCGCTCACGCGACGTCACGTTCCAGAAGAGGGAGGCAGGTCGGCACGCAGCTCGGCGTGGACACTCTGAAGTGGTATCTGTCACGCACGATAACGCGCGACGACGACGGCAAGCTGTCCTGTTCGAGACAGCCGCCCCCACCCCGGCGGCGGCACAATTGATCCAGGTCGTTTCACACAGGGTGACATCGTGTTGATTCTCCTGATCGTCGTGCTGATCCTGCTCTTCGGCGGAGGCAGCGGCTACTACTACGGGAGAGACGCCGGGTGGCGCGGTCCACATTACGGCGGCGGCCTGCTCGGTCTCGTGTTGATCATTCTGTTGGTCGTTTGGTTGAGCGGCGCCATCGGTCCGGGGGCGTTGCGCTGAGCGCCGAACGACCGGGGCCTGCATCTCCCACCCGCACCATTCTGCGGTTGATCCTGCTGCTGCTGGCGGTCGCGGCTGGCCTATGGCTGCTGTTCGCGCTGCGCGGCGTGATTCTGCTCCTCCTGCTGTCGATGCTATTCGCCTACCTCATCGCGCCCCTCGTCGAGTTCCTGTGCCGACCCGTCACATGGGGACGCCGCCCGTGGGCCATCCCGCGTCCACTCGCGATTGCGATGGTGTATCTCGCCTTGTTCGCAACCGGCGGGCTCGCCAGCTATGTCCTGCTGCCTCTTCTCGGTGCGCAGGTCACGGAGTTCGGCCGGCAAGTTCCCAGCTACATGGCCTACGCGCGCGATCAGCTGCCGGCCTGGCAGCACTTGATCAATCCTGATCGTCTGCCTCAAGGGGTGCGCGAGGCCATCGATCGAACGTTTGCACGCACGGTCGACGCAGCGGGCGAGTCTCTGACTCACGGCTTCGGCGGCCTGCTGCCCCTCCTGGGCTACCTGCCGTGGTTCATTCTGATTCCCGTCGTCGCGTTCTTTCTGTTGAAGGACGGTGCGGCGTTCCGCAGGACCATTCTCTTGACCCTGCCGCGCGGGCGGCTTCGCGGACGCGGCGCCGAGGTGTTCGCGGACATCAATGACGCCCTCGCCGCTTACATGCGCGCGGCGCTGCTGGCCTGCCTCCTCGTCGGCGTGCTGTGCACCGTCGGATTCGTGTTGATAGGCGTGCCGTACGCACTCCTCTTTGGTGTGGTGGCCGGCCTCCTCGAGTTCATCCCGTTGGTCGGTCCGCTCGCCGTTGCCCTCGGAGCGACCCTGGTCGCAAGCTTCCACTCGATCAACCAGGCCCTGTGGGTTGCCGCGTTTCTTGGCGTACTACGGCTCGCACAGGACTACGTGGTCTTTCCGCGACTCGTACGTCGCGGGATCCACATGCATCCTCTGGGGGTGATTCTGGCGATTCTGAGCGGCGCCGAACTGGCGGGGATGGCAGGAATCTTCCTGGCCATTCCAGCCGTCGCGGTGTTGTCTGTCATGCACCGGCACTTGCTCGAGTACCGCGGGAGTGGCGGACTGGTGTCCGAGCTGTTGACGCCCACGCAATCGGCCCCGGACGCTGCGCGCCGGACGCCGGACCACGCGTCGACTCCGACGACCTGCCCTGCAACCGATGCACCGGCACTGGAGCCGCGTCGAACGGCGGTCACATCATGAGCCGCGGAGGCCGCACGCCCGCCGTCCTGCACATCTTCGCCAGCGCGCTCAAGGCCTGGTGGGACGACGACGCACTACGCCTCGGCGCGTCACTGGCCTACTACACGTTGTTTGCAATCGCGCCAGTCCTGTTGGTCGCCACAGGGATTGCCGGTCTCGTCTTCAACACCGATGCGGTACGCGGAGAGATCGTCGACCAGCTCGATCACCTGGTCGGGCGCGAAGGTGCGCGCGCCGTACAGAGCCTTCTCGATGGAGCGAGTCAGCGACGGGCGGGCATCGTCGCCACCACGATCGGCAGCGTGGCATTCGTCATCGCCGCGACCGGTGCGTTCCTCGAGCTCCAGGCCGCGCTGAACACGGTGTGGCGGGTGAAGTCGAACCCGGGTGCGCACCTCAAGGCCTTCCTGATCGATCGGCTGCGCTCCTTCGGCCTCGTGGTCGCGATCGGCTTTCTGCTGATGGTCTCGCTCGCGGTGACGGCCGCCCTTGCGGCATTCAGCGCGTGGCTCTCGCCCCATGCCTCGAGCGTCCCGCTGGTGTGGAGCGGACTGCAATTCCTCGTATCGCTCATCGGCACGACATCGCTGTTCGCCCTCCTTTACCGCGTCTTGCCTGACGTGCATCTCGGCTGGCGTGATGTGGCGACCGGTGCCTTCGTCACAGCCGTGCTCTTCACACTCGGTCAGCAGCTGATCGGCCTGTATCTCGGCCAGAGCAGCATGGCGTCCAGCTACGGCGCTGCCGGTTCGGTGATGATCCTGCTGCTGTGGGTGTACTACTCGTGCCAGATCCTGCTGCTCGGTGCCGAGTTCACACGCGTGTACGCCGAGCACCGCGGCACATCCGTCGAACCGCACCCATTCGCGGAACGCGCCCGGCGCACTCAATCAGGCGATACCGGCAGCCAATTCGGCGTCCAGCCAACGAGTGCCACCACGTGAGCGCCCGACAAAGACCCGTCGACGCTGCAGCGTTGCCGTTTTCACACCGATCGGCGCAGTTGTTGCTCCCGTACGATTCGGACCCCGAGGAGTCGACGGACGACCGCGGCGACGGTCGCTTCCTGCCGAGACAACGACAGCCGCGCCACCGCTGCCGGTGACCCGTGCCGGGATCGAATCGTCGGCAGCGAACACGCGATCGCCATACGCCGCCGCACGGCTTTCACAGCGATTTCAGGAACGCGACAAGATCGGCCTTCCGTGAACGGGACAGACGCAACCCAAACAGCCGGTCATAGTGCTCGACCACCGCACGCAGGTCCGCCGCGCTTCCGTCATGAAAATACGGCGCGTGCTGCCACAGTCCGCGCAACGGCGTCGTCCGGTATTTGCCGGTTGCCGTTCGCGCGGCATACGCGGGATTCATGCCGACCTCGACCGGCTCGTGCAGCACGGGCACCGCCGGATTCGGGCCGCTGAGCACGTCGGTGAAGTGCGGCGCCTGATGGCAGAACGCGCAGCGCCCCTGCTTGCGGAACACCTGTGCGCCGCGTTTCGCCGCTTCCGTGTCGAAGCTGCCTCGCGGCGGATCCGGAGTGCGCAGGCTCAATTGATAGTCGAGCAACGCCGGCAGCTTTGACGTGACCAGATCCGGCGCCTGCGTAATCGTCAGCCCGATGCGAACATCGCTGAAGTTGCCGTGGCCGCCCATTTGTCCGACGCCCACGTAACTGTTCCAGTAGGAAATCGGCCCGTCGGCGGTGAACGTCTCGAAGCCGACGCCCGCCAATCCGTAGATCGACGGAATCACAATCGGCAGCGACGGGGCGTTCAACGGCACCAGGTTGATGCCGTCGAACGCATGGTGCCGCGGATCGTACCTGCCGGGCCCCCACGTCTGGAACTCGGCCTTGAGCGCATCGGGAAGCGCCGGCGACAAGGCGACGATGGCGCCGACGTTCAGGGTGAGATTCGCCCATCCATCGAGCCGCTTGCCGATGCCCGCGGCGAAGGAGTCGTCGACGGTCGAGTGGCAGAACGCGCAGGTGATGCCGACGCTGGTGAGCCGGCCGGTCTCGTTCACCGTCCCCCTCACGCCGAGAACCGCGTTGAGGCGGACGAGTTCGACGGTGACGGCGGGGTCGGCCAGATTGACGTGCCCGGCGCGAAGCGCGGCGATTACCCCCGGCGGCAAGGCCTCGACATCGATTTTGAGGCCAACGGCCAGCGCGGTAGCGGGAGCAACCGTCGCGATGACGTCGTGCATACGAAGCACGCCGGTCCAGAGCTGTTCGTCGCCAAACGTGTCAAAGCGAAAAATCGCCTGTCCGTCGCGAAGGCGGCGGGCGGCCTCGCCGTCGCGGCTGCCTGAAGATGCGGCAGCCCGCGGGGGCGCGGTGATCGCCTGGCCGAAGAGCAAGGTCAGGACGACGGTGAGGACGGTTGATGCCAGGCGGATGTCTCGCATGCGGCTCCTTGAGTTTCACCGCCGGTGTGCGACGGTGTCGGTCTTCGGCCGCATGGTACCGCCGACTCACCGGCGTGCGATGTTCTGTTCGCAACACCTCGAGCCGCGGCGCCCTCACCTGCAACTGCCTCGAAGATGCGGGAACATCATCTGCCCATTTTGACGATCGAGAAACCAGACGACCTCCAAACCGGCGGTCGCGTGCTGTGCAAAACAGCACAGCCCGCAAACTGCCGTGCGCGCACAGTGAGCGCAGTGGTCGCGGTTCGCTGCGCCGCGCGTTGGCGGCCGACAGACGACTTAGGGCGGAGGATCGGCTCAGCTCTTCATCAGCCATGCGCGGCACCGACACCGCGTTGCAGGGACTCTCATGAACATGACACGTATGACGGCGATCGCGATCGGGCTCACCGTCGTGAGCGCCGGCGCACTCCGCGCGCAAACGCAGGAGACCAAGACGACGACCAAGACCAAAGTCGAGATGAAGGGCGGCAAGGACGTCGCCATCGTCGGCTGCCTGGAGCGCCGCGACAACGGCGATTACATGCTGACCAACATTCGCGACGTCCGCGGCATGGATCCGAAGCGGTATGCGCTGGTCACCGACGATGACCTCACCGCACACGTCGGCGAGCGCGTGCGCATCGAGGGCAAGACGGTGTCGGCCGGCCACGGGACCGTGTCGGTGAAGGCGGACACGAAGACCGAAGTCGAA
>Ga0207708_10002374_pt1 | contig 13833 bp, 13 predicted proteins | sample KBSK5101metaG_FD_184340 | JGI IMG/M metagenome (GOLD analysis project Ga0207708, IMG submission 184340) | Corn, switchgrass and miscanthus rhizosphere microbial communities from Kellogg Biological Station, Michigan, USA - KBS K5-10-1 metaG... | ecosystem: Host-associated > Plants > Roots >...
GTTGGCGGTCAGGAACCGTGAGAGCGACCGCAGGTCAGCGGCGTCGAAGCGTCCGTACCGGTCGGCACCTGCCTCGAACAGCGGCAGGTAGGCGTCGAGCGAGGCCTTCGCGAATCGCTCCGGGATCGCCGGGTTCTCGGCCAGCAGGGCGTCGAGCCCGGCCTGCGGATCGGCGAGGACGTCCTCGTACCCCTTGATCGTGGCGCTCACGAACGCCTGCATCAGGTCCGGCTCGGAGCTGATCTTGTCCACGGTCGAGAAGGCGACGAGGCCAGGGTACCTCGGCCCCCCGTAGGCATCGAGGTCGAACGAGGTCGCCGGGTAGCCGTCGGCCTCGACCTGGACGCCGTCGGAGGGCACGTAGCCGGTGAAGGCGTCGATCTTGCCCGCCTCGAGGTCCTGGACGCCGTTGAAGCCGATCGTCACCGTCCTCACGGTCGCGGGATCGCCACCGGCATCGGCGACCATCGTGTCCAGAACCGCGTCGTCGGAGGGAACGCCGGTGATGCCCACCGTTCGCCCTTCGAGGTCGGCCGGCGAACCGAAGCCGGACCGGTTCAGAGCGATCAGGCCTCCGAGCGGCCGCTGGACGAGCGCGAGTATCCCCTTCGCGCTCCGCCCCTGGGCGATCTGGCCGGCGACGTCGATGCCGTCCGCGAGCCCGAAGTCGGCCTTGCCGGCGTCGATCAGCTTCAGCGTGTCGGCGGTCGAGGTCGGCTCGATGATCTCGAGGTCGATCCCCGCGTCCGCGTAGTAGCCGTTGGCGACGGCGTCGTAGATGCCGGCGTGGACCGGGCCGGGCACGAAGTCGAGGACCAGGGTCGCATCCGTCCGTCGGCTGGAGCCGTCGTCCCCCGTGCCGGACCCGCCGCCCCCGCAGGCGGCGAGCGCGATCGCCGCGACCGCAACGAGCGCTGCCGCAGCCCTAATACGGGATCGATGTGCGTCGGACCGACCGGTCACCTGTCCTCATGGTCGCTGGTCTCACGGTTGCGGCGCCGCTTCCCCCGCAATCGGGAAGTACGGCTAGCCGCACCGTCGAGTCCGTGCGACCCCCATCACGGGCGAACGGGCGTGGTGCTTTCCTTGCCGGGCGCCGGGAGCCGACCCCGGCGCGCCAACCCTTACGAGCAGATGACACCGCAGGACACACTCGCGATCGAGGCCTCGGGCCTCGTCAAGGACTACGGGGAAACCCGCGCCGTCGACGGCGTCGACCTCGCCGTGCGGCGGGGATCCGTCTATGGCGTCCTCGGCCCCAACGGCGCCGGCAAGACGACCACGATCCGGATGCTCGCGACGCTGATCAGGCCCGATGGCGGCAGCGCCCGGGTGCTCGGCCACGACATCGTCGCCGAAGCCGATGCGGTTCGCGGCCTGGTCAGCCTGACCGGTCAGCTCGCCTCCGTGGACGAGGACCTGACCGGTCGCGAGAACCTCGTCCTGCTCGGGCGCCTCCTCGGGCTCGACCGCGCCGGCTCGAAGGCGCGCGCGAGCAACCTGCTCGAAGCGTTCGGACTGACCGAGGCGGCCGGCCGGCTCGTGAAGAACTACTCGGGCGGCATGCGGCGCCGGCTCGACATCGCCGCGAGCATCGTCGTCACGCCGGAGCTGATGTTCCTCGACGAGCCGACGACGGGCCTCGATCCCCGCTCCCGCAACCAGGTCTGGGACATCGTCCGGGCGCTCGCCGCCAACGGCACCACGATCCTGCTCTGCACCCAGTACCTCGACGAGGCCGACCAGCTCGCCGACGGGATCGCCGTGATCGACCACGGCAGGGTGATCGCCGAGGGCACGCCGGGGCAGCTCAAGGCGTCGGTCGGCTCCGGCTCGCTCCACGTCCGGCTGCTCGACCCCGAGCGCCGCCCGGACGCGGAGCGGATCCTCTCCGACGCCCTCGGCCCCGTTCATCTCGAGCCCGATCCCGCCGCTCTCACCGCGCAGTGCACGGACGGCGATGCGGGCGCCGCGGCAATCGCCGCGCTGAAGGCCGCCGCGATCCCGATCGCCGACTTCTCGGTCGGACAGCCGAGCCTCGACGAGGTCTTCCTGGCGCTGACCGGGCGCCCCGCCGAAGACGATTCCACCGACGACACGGCAGGCGCCGAGGAGGCGCAGGCAGCATGAGCGCTCAGCCCGAGACGGCGACGAGCAGCGGATTCGCCGGCACCGACGAGATGGCCGTCCGCAAGGCGATCGCCGGGGGCGTCCGCCCGCAGCCCGCCGGGGCGCGGTCGGCCGCGCTCACATTCGGCTGGCGGTCGATGCTGAAGGTCAAGCACGTCCCCGAGCAGCTCCTCGACGTGACCCTGACCCCGGTGATGTTCGTGCTCATGTTCACCTACCTGTTCGGCGGCGCGATCGCCGGATCCACGGGCGAGTACCTCGACTACATCCTGCCCGGGGTCCTGGTGATGTCGGTCCTGTTCACGACGGTCTACTCCGGCGTCGCCCTGAACACCGACATGACCCGGGGAGTCGTCGACCGGTTCCGCTCCCTGCCGATCGCCCGCTCGGCGCCGCTGGTCGGCCCGGTGCTCGGCGACAGCGTCCGCTACCTCGTCGCCGGGATCGTGATCAGCGTCCTCGGCCTGATCCTCGGCTTCCGCCCCGACGAGGGTCTGCTCGGAATGGTGGCGGCGCTCGCGCTGGTGATCGTCTTCGCCTTCGGCCTCTCCTGGGTCTTCACGACGCTCGGTCTGCTGATGCGCTCTCCAAACGCGGTCATGAACGCCGGCTTCACCGGCCTGTTCCCGCTGACGTTCCTGTCGAACGTGTTCGTCGATCCCGACACGCTGCCGAGCTGGCTGCAGGCCTTCGTCGACGTCAACCCGATCTCGATCCTCGCCACCTGCTCGCGCGGGCTCATGCACGGCGGCGTCGAGGCCGGCGACATAGCCATCGTCCTCGGCGTGGCGGCGTTGCTGACCGCGGTCTTCGCACCGCTTACGACGCGGCTCTACGGCCGCGGCTGATCGCCGCGGCCCGCCCGCCCGCTGAACGGCGGCCGGCTCAGCCCGCCGCGAGCACGCCGGGCTCCCCGGCGGAGGCGAGGCCGACGCACTCGCTGATCTCGATCCGCGCCCGCAGCGTCGTCCCGGCCCCGGCCGGGCTGTCGAGCTCGAGCTGGCCGCCGAGCGCGCTGACGCGATCGACGAGCCCGCGCAGTCCCGAGCCACCGTCGAGTTGGGTACCGCCGACGCCGTCGTCGGATACCTCGACGGTCGCCCAGCCGTCGTCGACGAAGACCCGGACCGCGGTCCGGCTGCAGCGGGCATGCTTGAAGGCGTTCGTGAGGCCCTCGGCGGCGACGAAGTAGGCCGTCGTCTGCAGGGCCGGAGGCAGCGTGTCGCAGCCGTCGGCATCGAGCTCGACCGGCACCGGCGAGCGGCCGGCGAGGCCCCGGAGCGCCGCCTCGAGACCGCGGTCGCTGAGCACGCTCGGGTGGATGCCTCGGGCGAGCTCGCGGAGCTCGCCGAGCGCCTGGTCGAGCTCGGTGCGGGCCGCCGCGAGCTCGCGCGCCGCCTCCGAGCCGGGCTCGAGCTTGGGCTCGAGGAGGCGCAGGCTCAACGCGAGCGAAACGAGCCGCTGCTGGGCGCCGTCGTGGAGGTCCCGCTCGATCCGGCGGCGGGCGTCGTCGGCGGCGGTCACGATCCGCGCCCGCGATGTCGCGAGCTGCTCGCGGGCGTCGGCGTTGGCGAGCGCCGCGGTGACGAGCTCGGCGAAGTCGGCGATCCGCTGCTCGGTTCGCGGCGGGAACGAGTTCGCGTCGTCGCTCGAGGCCATCGTCGCGCCCCAGAGTTTTCCCGCCACCGTGATGGGCGCCCCGACGACCGACCGGACTCCGAGCCCGAGCAGCCGCTCGGCCAACGGCCCCTCGACGACCGTGTAGTCGTCGACGCGCTGCGGCTGCCCGGTGCGGTGGATCTTCGCCGTCACCGTGTCGCCGTCGATCGCGATCCGCTCGCCGATCTCGAAGGCGGGATCCCCGCTCGGGCTCCAGGCGGCGACGAGCGTGGCGGCGCCATCCTCGAAGCGGACCATGTCGGTGCTGCGGACGCCGAGGACCGCGCCAAGCTCACGACAGACCTGCTCGAAGAGCGTCGCCGCCGAGGCGTTGTGGGCGACCAGCGTCGCGACCCGCCGCAGGGCGGCCTGCTCGTCGAGCAGGGCGAGCGTCCGGATCCGGGTGAAGTCGTCCCTGCTCATGCCGAGCGCAGGTAGGCGAGGACGGCGAGGACGCGGCGGTGGTCTTCGGGCGCCGGGTCGAGGCGGAGCTTCGAGAGGATGTTCGTGACGTGCTTCTCGACGGCGCGCTCGGAAACGACGAGCTGGTCGGCGATCGCCTGGTTCGAGCGGCCCTCGGCCATCAGCGCCAGGACCTCGCGCTCCCGCGGCGTCAGCTCGTCGATCGGGTCGTCGCTGCGGCGGCGTCCCATCAGGTGGGCGACGACCTCCGGATCGAGAGCCGACCCGCCCTCGCCGACCCGGCGGACCGAGTCGAGGAAGCGGTCGACGTCGGCGACCCGATCCTTGAGCAGGTATCCGGTCCGCTCGGCGCTCTCGGCGACGAGATCGAGCGCGTAGCTCTCCTCGACGTACTGGGAGAGGACGAGGACCCCGGTCTCGGGCAGCCGGCGGCGGATCTCGACGGCGGCGCGAAGGCCGTCGTCGGCCTGCCGCGGCGGCATCCGGATGTCGATGATCGCGACGTCGGGCTTGTGGGCGAGCGCCTTGCGCATCAGATCCTCGGCGTCGCCGGCCTGGGCGACGACCTCGAAGCCGCCGCTCTCGAGCAGCCGCACGATCCCCTCTCGGAGGAGCACGGAGTCGTCGGCCACGATCGCCCTGACCGGGCGCTCGCCGCCTGCCTTCCCGGGGGGCTCGGCGATCGCCATCGCCCTCATAGCAGCAGATCGTCGATCGCCGTGCGTGAGAGGTCGGCTTTCGGGATGAACCCGAGGGCCGGGCTCTCGGAGACGCACGGTTCCAGCTCGGCCCTGTCGCGGCTCGAGATCAAGATCACGGCCGGGCCGTCGGCGATCGCGCAGAGCCGCTCGGCGAGCTCGAAGCCGGTGCCGTCCGGGAGGTGGATGTCGACGAGCGCGATCTCCGGCGCGAGCGCGTGGGCGCGCTCGATCGCGGTCCCGCAATCGCCGGCCTCGCCGATGACGCTGTAGCCCTCGCAGATCAGCAGCCGCCCCGCCTGGGCCCGGAATCCGGGGTGGTCGTCGACGAGAAGCACGCTCCGCGAGATCGGGTGAGTCGTCGCCATCAGGAGGATTGTTGCCCGCTGGGCGGGAAATCACCCTACGGCTAGCCGTACGTCGCGAACGGGCTGTCCGAACCGACGAATGCGGGGTGTCCCGCTGGCCGGAGCCCGGTTCGCGAACGAGGATTGCCGCCATGGCTTCACTGACCCGGTGGGTCCTCGCCCACAAACGCACCGTTGTAATCGCCTGGATCGTCCTGACGATCGCGGGCATCGCCGCCGCCGGCCCCGCCAGCGACGCGCTCGAGTCGGAGTTCTCCGTCCCGAACAAGGAGGGATGGGAGACCAACCAGCAGATCGCGCGCGATTACGGCGGCACCGGGGGCGACACGGCGCCGCTCGTCCCGGTGGTGACGCTGCCCGAGGGAACGTCGGTGGATTCGCCGGCCGTCCAGCGCGACCTCGATGCCATCGACCGAAAGCTCGGCGAGGCGCTGCCCGGCGCCCGGATCGCCTCCTACGCATCGACCGGCGACAACGCCTTCGTTTCGAGCGACGGATCGACCACGTTCGCGCTCGCCTACCCGAAGCCGAGCCCTGACTCCGCCTTCGGCGAGAACCCGGAGGCCGAGCACGCCGCAAGCGCGGCGCTCGACGGCGCGACCGTCGCCGGGCAGCCGGTCCATCTGACCGGCTTCGACGCGCTGCTCGAGGACTCCGGCAGCGAGGACGGCCCCGGCGTCCTGCTCGAGGCGGTGATCGGCGGTCTCGGAGCATTGGCGGTCCTCGCCTTCGTGTTCGCGTCCTTCCTCGCGATCGTGCCGCTGATCATGGCCTTCGCCTCGATCATGACCACGTTCCTGCTCCTGCTCGGGCTGACCGAGCTGACGACGGTCTCGCCGATCGTCCAGTTCCTGATCGCGCTGCTCGGCCTCGGCGTGGCGATCGACTACTCGCTGCTCGTCGTCTCGCGCTGGCGCGAGGAGCGCTCCCATGGCTACAGCGGCGACGAAGCGGTGCAGCGGGCGATGGAGACCGCTGGGCGCGCGGTCGTCTTCAGCGGCATCACGGTCGCGATCGGCCTGCTGGCGCTGATCGCACTGCCGTTGCCGTTCCTGCGCTCGATGGGCTACGGCGGGATGCTGATCCCGCTCGTCTCGGTCTTCGTCGCGGTGACGTTGCTGCCGGTCGTCCTCGCCAAGGCCGGCCCACGGCTCGATTGGCCCCACCGCCGCACCGACGAGCGCGCGAGCCGCGCCTGGACCCGGTGGGCGACCGCAGTCTCGCGGCGACGCTGGGTCGCCGCGGCAGGCGGCATGGCGGTGGTGCTGGCGCTCGTCGGCGCCGCCGGGAGCCTCCAGCTCGGGACGTCCGATGCCAACACGCTCGCCAGCTCGGGTGAGGCCCACGACGGCCTCGTCGCCCTCGAGCGCTCCGGGATCGGCGAGGGCTCGCTGCTTCCGCACGAGATCCTCGTCGATCGATCGAGCGATCCGAAGGCGCTGGCCGGCGAGCTCGACGGAATCGAGGGCGTCCAGGGGGCGGTCGCGCCGAGCGGTGGGTCCTGGAGCCGCGACGGGACCGCTCTCGTCGACGTGATCCCCGTCGCCGACTCAGGCTCGGATGAGGGCGGGGCGACACTCGATGCCGTTCGTGACACCGCACACGCGGCGGGTCCCGGCGTCCGCGTCGGCGGCCAGCCGGCCTCGAACGCCGACTTCATCGACGCCGTCTACGGGAGCTTCCCGCTGATGATCGCCCTGATCGCGATCACGACCTTCATCCTGCTGGCGCGGGCGTTCCGCTCGCTGCTGCTGCCGGCGAAGGCGATCCTCCTCAACATCCTCAGCGTCGCCGCGGCCTGGGGCGTGATGGTGCTCGTCTGGCAGCACGGTTACGGCTCCGAGGCGATCTGGGACATCCAGGCGACCGGCTCGATCCCGTCGTGGATGCCGCTGATGATCTTCGCGTTCCTGTTCGGGCTCTCGATGGACTACGAGGTGTTCATCCTTGCTCGGATGCGCGAGGCCTACGACCGGACCGGCTCGACCGAGACGGCGGTAATCGAGGGGATCGGACGGACCGGCCGGCTCGTGACCAGCGCCGCGCTGATCCTCTTCCTCGCGTTCGTCTCGATGGCTTCGGGCCCGGGCACGGACCTGAAGATGTTCGCGACCGGCCTCGGCGCCGGGATCCTCCTCGACGCGACCGTGATCCGGGCGCTGATCGTGCCCGCCGTGATCGCGCTGATGGGCCGCTGGAACTGGTGGCTCCCACACTGGCCGGCGCGGCTCCTGAGGGTGCCCGCATCGCCGCTGGCGCGGCGGCGGCCCGCAACCGGGGAGACGCCGGCATGAGGCTTGCCCGCGAGGCACCCTGCGGGCAGGCGGTGGCGCTCGGCCTCGGCCTGCTCGCCGTCGTGCACCTCGCGGCGGCGGGCTGGATGCTGCTCGCTGCGGACTCGTTCGTCCACGCGATCGGTCCGGTCGGCGGTACCGACGGCCACGACGTCGGGACCGCAACGGTGCTCGCCGCGGCGCAGAGCGCCGGCCTGGCGGTCGCGCTGGTCAGGCCGGGGTGGCGGACCGGAGTCCTGACGATCTCGATCGCCGTGCTGGGCCTGCTGACCGCCGATCGGTGGGTCGAGATCACGACCGGGCAGGTCGCGACCGGCGCCGGGTCGCTCGATGCCGGGCTGTTGACCCTCGGGTTGGCGCTCACGGTCACCGTCGCGCTGACGGCTCGCCTCTGCCCCTGCAATCCGATGCCTCGAGGAGGTGCCCATGTCCAACCTGATTGAGGAGATCGCCCGCGCGCAGATGGAGGATCGGCTTCGTGCCGCCCGGCGCCGCCGCGTCGCCGGGAAGCGCCGCTCCGCCGAAGACGAGCGACCGGCTCGCCGGCACGTCGCGCGTCAGCCGGCCGGGGACGGCATCGCCGCCGCCTCGGCTCGCTGACGGAGTGCCGCGAGAGCGACGTGCGAGAACTGCCCGTACGCCGGCGGCGGGTCGGCGGGATCGATGTGCTCGCCGACCCAGAAGCCGCGCTCGCCGTACAGCAGCGCCGCGCAGCGCTCGGCGTCGAGGGGTTCGAACGCCGCGGCGCTCAGCTCGGCGATCGCCGCGTCGGCGTGCGGGCCGACGCGGGCGAGCCGCTCCGGGCCCCACTCGATCCCGGGACCGCGGCCCTTGCCGTGAGAGGTGCCGTCGCAGTGAGCGACGAATCCGCACTCGGCGAGCTCGATCGCGCGGGCGAGCTCCGCCTCGCGAGCCGCCCGGGCGCCGGGGAAGGACGGTAGGTCCTCGTAGAGATCAGGACGAAGCCGTAACGCGAACCGCTTGACGACACCCGAGGAGCGGTAGCCGCGGCGATGCTGGGCGAAGCGGATCTCGGCGTCACGGGCGCTCGAGCCGACGTAGACCCAGGGGATCCGGGGGTCGCGGCGCCGCCCGGCGCCCCGGTCGAGCTCGATCACGTAGACGCTGGCCACGCGAGCCTCTTCGCCGCGGCGCCGCCGGTACCCGGAGCGGTCGCGATCGTGCAGGCGCCGCGGCGCTTGCAGAACGGTCCGCGGCGGCCGCGGTCGCTAAAGCTCGGCGGCCGCCGACTCGATAGGCGAGGCATGGACGCGGTGAGGAGCCCATCCGACGCCAGCACGTCGCCCGGCACCGACGCGCCGGTGGTGACGATCACCACCGCGGAGGACCGGAGGCGGATGCCCGCCTACACCGCGGAGCTGCTCGCGTTCGTCGCGATCGGCGCCGCGATGGTGGTGCTGATCCCGGGTTCGACCGCGACGCGGGTGGCCGGGGCCGTGGCGCTGCTCGCGCTCGCCGGCTGGCGCGCCTACGCGCACGGCCGCGATCTCGACGTCCGGCAACGGACCCTTCCCCCGATCGCGTTCGCCGCCTGCATCAGCGCCCTCGCAGCGATCAGCGGCCAGCCCCTCTACGACGTGATCCTCACCTTCAACGTCCTCCTCGTCGCGCTTCAGGAGGATCGCCGGACGCTGATGCTCGTGATCGCCGGGACGTGGCTGGCGCTGATCCCGCCGGCGGCACTCCACGTCGACGAGCTCGCCCTCCGCGCCGCGGTCTGGGCCGTGCTGATCCCGGCGATCTCGCTGCCGGTCCAGCGGCGCTCCGAGGAGCTCCGCGAACGGGTCGGCCTCGGCCCGAAGCTGCGAGCGCTTCAGGCGACCATGCTTGCCGCTCCGGACTCGCGCGAGACCCTGGCCCGGGCCGCACCCGGACTCTCCGGCTGTGACGTCGTCGCCCTCGTCGAGCCGGACAGCGTCGGCAGCCTCGTCGTCACCGCTTCGAACGAGCCGGAGCTGACCGGCACCGTCGTGCCGGCGGAGGAGCAGTCACTCGTCCACCGGACCTTCGGCAGCGGCAGCCCCGTCTTCGTCCCCGACACCTCGCGCGCGGCCGGTCTGCTGCCGAGCATCGCCGTCCGGTTCTCCGAGATCAGCTCCTGGTTCTGCGCGCCGGTGACGCGAAGCGGCGTCGTCGCCGCCGTCCTCTGCACCGGCTGGCGCGAGGGGATTCGCGGCACCGATGACCTCCGGCTCGACGTCGTCCGCTCGCTCGCCTCGGAGGCCTCGACGACCATCGACCACACCGACCTGCTGCGCTCGCTGTCGGACACCGCCTCGCGCGACCCGCTTACCGGCCTCGTCAACCGCCGCGGCTGGGACGCGCTGCTGGCCCGGGAGATGGCGATCAGCCGCAGCCGCCGGACGCCGCTGTCGGTGGCGATCATCGACCTCGACCGCTTCAAGGACTACAACGACGTCCACGGCCATCGCGCCGGCGACCGGCTGCTCCGCGAGGCGGCCGGCTCGTGGACCGCCGCGATCCGCCATCGCGACGAGCTGGCGCGCTGGGGCGGAGAGGAGTTCACGCTGCTGCTGCCGGAATGCGGCGGGGCCTGCGCGCTCGAGGTCGTCGAGCGGCTCCGGGCGAGCACCCCGGGGGGGCAGACCTGCTCGGCCGGCGTCGCCTCCTGGGACGGGACCGAGAGCCCGATCGAGCTCTTCGAGCGGATGGACGAGGCGCTCTACGCGGCGAAGGCCGCCGGACGCGATCTGGCGATGCTCGCGCCGCCGTCCTCGCGGCCGCGGCTCCACGCCGTGCAGGTCGCCTGACCGGCCCTAACCCGGCTCGTCGGACGGCATCGCCGCCGCAACCGGCAGCAGCTCCGGCCGCTTGGCGGATCGACCGTCCCCGGAGGAGACCCCGCGCAGCCGGCGGAGAAGCCACGGCGCCATGTGCCGCCCCATCCAGACGGCGTCGGAGCCGTAGCGGGCGAGCGCCCGGCGCGGCGGCGGGGGCGGTAGCGGCAGCGCCCAGTCACCGTTTGGCTCCCCGAGCCCGAGCGCGGCCGCCGCGGCGGCCGCCATCCGTGCGTGGCCGGCCCCGTTGGCGTGGAGGCGATCCGGGCACCAGAGCGAGGGATGGGCGACGCCGTCGTGCTCGAGGTCGACGAGGACGGCGCCGCGGGCGGCGGACATGGCGCGAACGCGGGCGTTGAAGTCGCTCACCCGGGCGCGGATCCGGGCCGCCGCGACGGTGATCACGGCGGTCGGATCCGGGAAGGTGAAGGTGAGGACGGTCGCGCCCTGCGCGGAGAGCGCCGCGGCCATCGCGTCGAGGTCGCCGACGACACGGTCGAGGTCGAGCCGACGGCGGAGGACGTCGTTGATCCCGCTGAGGATGCTGGCGAGGTCCGGCTCGAGCGCGAGCGCAGGTTCGAGCTGCTCTTCGCGGATCTGCGGGACCTTGCGCCCGCGGACCGCCAGGTTCGCGTAGGCGACGCCGGGGTTGTCGGCGGCGAGCCGCTCGGCGAGGCGGTCGGCCCAGCCGCGGTAACCGCGACCGTCGGGATAGGGGTCCTCGAGCCCCTCGGTCGTCGAGTCGCCGAGCGCCACGAACCGCTCGTAGACCGGGTTCCGGTTCGCGCCGCCGTCGGTCATGCCGGAATCCCCGGCCCCTACTCCACCCGCGGCCCCGGGAGGTTGCGGAACCGGAAGGCTTCCGGCTCCCGACCGGCCTGCACGTACCAGCACTCGCCGGACATCTCGCCGCTGAACAGGGCGAGGACCGCTTCGGCGACCCGCTCGGCGGGGATGATCGGGGTTCCCGACTCGAGCAGGGCCTCGCGGATCGGCGCGATGATGTTCGACTCGGCGAAGCCCGGGCAGACGGCGTTGAAGCGGACCCCCTCGCTGACCAGGCCGAGGCCGAGCGAGCGGGCGAGGCCGACGACGGCGTGCTTGTTCGCCGCGTAGAGGGGGTCGAAAGGCACCGCGGTGAGGCCGGCGAGCGAGGCGGTCGCGACGATCGCTCCCCCACCCCGCTCGCGCAGCGCCGGCAGCGCCGCGACGGTGCCGAAGACGACGCCGTCGAGGTTGATGCCCATCACCTGCCGATAGCGATCGAGGTCGAAGTCGTCGCCGAGGCCGATTCCGCTGGCGACGCCCGCGTTCAGATAGACGAGGTCGAGACCGCCGTGCTCGCGGCGGACGACCTCGACGAGCTCGCGGTTCGCCTCCAGCGTCGAGATGTCGCCGGCGACGAACAGGCCGCCGATCTCCTCCGCGACATCCTCACCGGCCTCGTTCACGTCGGCGATCACCACCTCGGCGCCGGCGCCGGCGAGCGCTCGCGCCGCGGCCGAGCCGAGGCCGCCGGCGCCACCGGTCACGAGGGCGACCTTGCCTGACAGCTCCGCGGTCCCGGCCGACGGCGTGCTCGCGCTCATCGCGCCACCCTATGCGACCCCCCGATCGGTCGCCGCGGTCGCGGATAGGGTGCGAAGCGGTGAGGCTCGCGAACGGAGGGAGAGGCCGATGCTGCTGATCGCCGTCGGCGCGGTCGTCCTCGCGATCGCCCTGTTCGTCCTGATCACCTACAACCGGCTCGTCCGGATGCGGTTCGCGTGCGAGAACTCGTGGGCGCAGATCGAGGTCGCGCTGAAGCTCCGCCACGACCTCGTCCCGAACCTCGTCGCCGCCGTCTCCGGTTATGCGGGCCACGAGCGAGCGACGTTCGAGCGGACCGCCGAGGCGCGCGGGGCCGCCGTCGCCGCCGTCGGAACCGGGCCGGCGGCACAGGGCCCGCTCGAGGGAACTCTCGCGGCCGGGATCGGCAACCTGATCGGCGTCGCCGAGGCCTATCCGGAGCTGAAGGCGAGCGCGAACTTCGCGGCCCTGCAGAGCGACCTCAACTCGATCGAGGAGCGGATCTCGATCACCCGTCGCGTCTACAACGACACGGTAGAGACGTACAACACAGCGGTCGCCGTGTTCCCGCAGTCGCTCGTCGCCGGCGCGTTCGGCTTCCGCCCCCGCGAGTTCTTCACCGCCGATGCCGAGGTCCACACCGCGCCGGTCGTCGACCTCGGGCCGGCGGAGGATCAGTGAAGCGCTTCCTGCTGCGCCTGATCGGCGCGCTTCTGATCATCGCGGTCGTCGCCGCGGCGAGCGCCGTGATCCCGGCGGTTCCGACCTCCGAGAAGGAGTACGAAATCACCGACGCCGGCGTCTCGGTCCGGCTCCAGGACGATGGCAGCCTGCTCGTCCACGAGGCGCTGCCGTTCGACTTCACGGGCAGCTTCTCGGGCGCCTACCGCGACATTCCCGTCCTCGACGGAGTCCAGCTCTCGGACTTCGGCGTTCGCGAGGCCGGCAGCGGCCGCTACCGCCCGGGCGGGAACACCGCCCTCGGCTCGTCCGACAGCCCGGGGACGTTCGGCGTCGAGAGGATGGAGCACGGGTACCGGGTCGTCTGGCACTACTCGGCCGCCGACGAGACTCGGGCCTTCGAGCTCACCTACCGCGTGACCGGCGCGACGAAGGTCTACGACGACGTGGTCGACGTCGCCTGGAACGTCTGGGGGAGTCAGTGGGACTTCTGGCTCGACAACCTCGACGCCGAGATCGCAGCCGCCTCCGACACGGCGCCCGAACAGGCCTGGGTGCGGCCGCGCTCGCTCGGCGTCGATCCCGAAGTCGGAGCCGACGCGAGCGTCGCGATCGACCGTGTCCCCGAGGGCGAGGCGGTCGGCTTCCGCGCCGTCTTCCCGCGTGACGCGATCTCCTCGACCGGCGGCGCGAAGGTCGAAGCGGGCGACGGGCTCGCCAAGATCGAGGACGAGGAGGCGGCGCTCGACGACGACTACGGCACGATCGACAAGCTCGAGAACTACGCAACCGACAGCGCGCTGCTGCTCTCCCTGATCGTCGCCGCGGCGGCCCTCACCGCCACCGCCGCGCTCGTCCTCGCCGCCCGCGAGCGCGACACCGGCGTCCCCGAGTACCTGCCGGAGCCGCCCGAGGACGTGCCGCCGGCGGTCGGCTACGCGATCGCGCACGAAGGCGACTACGACCAGCGGATCGTCCTCGCGACGCTGATGGACCTCGTCGATCGCGGCTTCTACGAGGCCCGGCCGGCTGCCGGCGAGGACCTCGACCTCGAGATCAGACGTGGCGAGCGGAGCGGCGTCGCCGGCCTGCAGCCCTACGAGACCGAGACGCTCGAATTCTTCGACGAGCTAGTGGGCGACGAGTGGGTGGCGCTCGGCTCGATGTCCGACCGGATCCCGAAGCACTCGAG
>Ga0207708_10002375_pt1 | contig 13829 bp, 15 predicted proteins | sample KBSK5101metaG_FD_184340 | JGI IMG/M metagenome (GOLD analysis project Ga0207708, IMG submission 184340) | Corn, switchgrass and miscanthus rhizosphere microbial communities from Kellogg Biological Station, Michigan, USA - KBS K5-10-1 metaG... | ecosystem: Host-associated > Plants > Roots >...
TGGATTCCGGCGGGCGAGCGAGGGCTGACCAACGCGATATTCATGGCCGGGACGCAAGCCGGTCCGGCCGTCGGCGCGATGCTGGTGGCGTGGATCATCAGCCAGATTGGCTGGCGTGGCTCCTTTCTGGTCGTGGGAGCCGCGGGCTTTGTCTGGCTGCTGGCATGGCTCATCTGGTTCGATCAGCCGGAAAAAGTGCGCTGGCTCGACGCCGATGAGCGCGCCAAGATCTTGCGCGAACGCGACGCGAAGACCAGTGCGCTGCAAAGCCGCACCAAGGCAACACGCGTGCTGGACCTGTTGAGCACCCGCACCATGTGGGGCCTGGCGCTGGCCGAGGGTTGCGCGGTTTATACGCAGTATCTTTTTCTCACCTGGCTGCCGAGCTATCTGCAAACTACACGCGGTCTGACCATCGTCAAGACCGGCTTGTTCACGGCCGTGCCCTATGCGGGCGCCGCCGTTCTTGGCATCATCCTGGGGCGTATCAGCGATCGTTTGCTTACGCCCGACGCTGTCGGGAAGGGACGCCGGCGCTCGATGGGCATCGTGATGATGCTGTCCTCGGCGGTCATATTGTTCACGCCTTTCGTCGATGAAATCTGGCTGCTGCTTGCGCTGTTTACAATTTCGTTGACTGGCATGGCCACCGCGATCTCGCTCAACTTTTCGCTGGTGAACGATCTGTTGCGCAATCCCGAGGATAGCGGCAAGGCGATGAGCATCCTGATCGTCGGCGGCAATTCCTTCGGCGTGGCTGCACCGATCGTCACCGGTTATGTCATCCAGGCCACCGGGAGTTACAACTGGGCGTTCGGCATCGCCGGTATTCTGTTGGTGGCGGGCGCCACCATCCTGCTGACCATGACGCGCACGCCTATCGAAATTCCGCCCCATCCTCAATAGGGATTGTGCCTCCAACGATTACATCTCATCACGAAGACACGAATACCCTGGCGTTAGCCCGGAGTACCCTTTTAGATCACCAAGAAACACGAGGGAAGGCAGACGAAGGTTCATGACATGTCGATCCGAATCGCATATTTGGCGTCGATGATCATGTAACTGACCAAATCACAATTTCACCACGAAGGGGCACGAAGACACGAAGAAAAGCGAAGGGAAAGGATAGATTCGGATGGGCATAGCAGACGGGACGCGATTGCCAATATTTGTCGTCAACGATCCGTAAAACTATAAAAACTCTTGTCTCTATTGCCTTTCTTCGTGACCTCAAGGGAACACTTGTGCCGCTCGCAGCGCGCACCCTTCGTGGTGAAACATATCTGCCGTTTTTTTGCACTTCTTCGTGTTTCTTCGTGTCCTAAAAGGGTACTCCGGGCTAACGCCAGGGTATTCGTGTCTTCGTGATGAGAACTGCGATTTAGCGGTAAGGAGAACTTCGATTTGGCGATCTAGTCGTCAGAAATTGAAAAGGAACCTCATGCTGTTCGATCCACCCAAAACAATTCAGACCACGGTATTCGCCCGCCTCCCCGACGAACTGAAAAACGCCGGGCCCGACAGCGATTGGGTCGCGCGCCAGCCGCTCGGTACGCCAGCGGGTTCGCTGCTGGAAGGGCCCTCGTTCGACCGGGAAGGCACGTTCTGGTGCGTGGACATCCAGAACGGACGTATTTTCAAGATTACCCGCGATGGTGTTTTCCACCAGGTCGCCGAATACGACGGCTGGCCCAACGGATTGAAGTTTCATCGCGACGGCCGTGCTTTTATCGCCGACTATAAGAACGGCATCATGCTGCTCGATCCGGTGAACGGCAAAGTCACGCCGTATTTGGTCGAAGCGAATGGCCAGCGCTTCAAGGGTGTCAACGATCTTTTTTTTGCGTCCAACGGCGACCTGTACTTTACCGACCAGGGATTGACCGGATTGCACGACCCGAGCGGACGGCTGTTCAAGCTGACGCCGCAAGGCAAGCTGACCTGTCTGCTTGACAACATACCGAGCCCCAACGGCCTGGTGATGAATCGCGACGAATCCCAGATTTATCTGGCGGTCACGCGCGGCAACTGCGTGTGGAGGGTGCCCTTTGTGCGCGATGGCAGCGTTGCCAAGGTCGGCCTCTTTGTCCAGCTTTCCGGCGGGGGCGGTCCCGATGGTCTGGCGCTGGACGATAATGGCGGCCTGATGGTGGCGCACGTTGGAATGGGCTCGGTATGGAGTTTTAATGCACTGGGAGAACCGGGTTACCGCATCAGGTCATGTATGGGCACGTATACCACGAACGTCGCTTTCGGCTGGCCGGACCGCGACACGCTTTACATCACGGAATCGGCGAGCGCCACCATCCTGACGGCGAAACTCGACGTGGCAGGCAAGATCATGTATTCGCATACATGAGGCGGCGCCACGCGGACCAACGAGGAGATCATCGCAGCAACAATGCGCGCGCACCCGCATCGATTTCGTCGTGCTCCAGGCGTGATAACTCGATCGGCGTGGCATCCGCGATGCGCGTGTAATTCTTCTCCATCGAGCGCTGATAGGCTGGATCGTAGTGAGTTGCCAGCAAGTCGGCGACCAGCACCTGCCAGTCGCCGGCATCTATCTGCCCGATCCAGCGTCCGACAGTTTCCCGGGAATGGAGTGCGGTAAGGCGCAGCAACAGGGTCTTCAGCCAGGCCGGCTCCTCCAGCAGGTGCCGGTATTCCGCAAGAAGGAAGCGGACGCGTTCCGCAGCGGGTGTCTCGATGCCGATGCAAGGCGAAACGCGCATGCGTTCCAGCAGGTGTTCCGGGATGCGCAGCGAGCCGATTCGCCGGCTCTCGGCTTCGACGAAAACCGGGCGCGCCGCGTCGAAGTGCCGCAGCGCGTGCCATACCAGGCTCTCGAACATCTTCTGAGACGGCTGCGGTGCTCCCGGCACGTCGCCCAGTACCGATCCGCGATGCTTCGCCAGCGCTTCGAGATCGAGCACTTGCGCGTCCCGTGCGGCAAGCGCCTGCAACAGCCGGCTCTTGCCGCTACCGGTTGGCCCGCAGATCACCCGGTAATCGAAACGCAACGGCAAATCTTCCAACTGAGCGAGTACCGCGCGCCGATAACTCTGATAGCCGCCTGCAAGGGTGGCGGCAGCCCAGCCGATTTCGCGCAGCACGTGCGCCATGGATGCGGAACGTTTGCCGCCGCGCCAACAATAGATCAGCGGTCTCCAGCGTTGGTCGCGCGTCGCGAAGTGCGTGTCGAGATGGCGCGCCACGTTCTTCGCTACCAGCGCCGCGCCGATCTTGCGCGCTTCGAAGGGGGAGACCTGCTTGTAAATGGTGCCGACGCGCGCGCGCTCCTCATTGTCGAGCGCCGGGCAGTTCACCGCGCCGGGAACATGGTCGATCTCGAATTCGGCGGGCGAGCGCACATCGACGACTTCGTCGAAATCTTCGAGTTCCGTCATGCCGGCACTGCAGATCTGCCTTAGGTCGATGGCCATGCGCTTGCTCCGAGTGCGGTATTCTAAGCGACCCGCCAATCCGCGACGCCGGTAATGAACGCACCCGAAACCAAGACTCATTCCGTCCGCCTTACCGAGTTCAGCCATGGTGGCGGCTGCGGCTGCAAAATTGCCCCCGCCGTGCTGTCCGAGATTCTGGCGAAGACGCCGCTGCGCGGCGTACCCGCGAACCTCCTCGTTGGCGTCGAAACCAGCGACGATGCCGCCGTTTACCGCCTGAACGAAAATCAAGCCATTGTTGCGACCACGGACTTCTTCACGCCGATCGTCGACGATCCGTTCGATTTCGGGCGCATCGCCGCGACCAATGCGATATCGGACGTATATGCCATGGGAGCCCGTCCGATATTCGCGCTGGCAATCGTGGGCATGCCCCTCTCCAAATTGCCTGTCGAGGCGATCCAGCGCATCGTTGCGGGTGGCGAATCGGTTTGCGCCGCCGCCGGCATTCCGATCGCGGGCGGGCACTCCATCGATACGCTGGAGCCGATCTACGGACTGGTTGCGGTCGGTACCGTGCATCCCGACAAGGTCAAACGAAACAGCACTGCAAGGGCGGGCGATGTCTTGATCCTCGGCAAACCGCTCGGCGTGGGAATCCTCTCGGCCGCGCTAAAAAAGGGAAAGCTTTCAACCGCGGGGTATGAGAAGATGATGGCGCTGACTACTCAGCTCAACACGCCGGGGCTGAACCTCGCGGAATTGCCGGGTGTGCACGCCATGACCGATGTCACCGGGTTCGGCCTCGCTGGCCATCTGCTCGAAATATGCCGCGGTTCGAAACTGGGCGCCTCCCTGAACTTCGAAGAATTGCCCGTGCTGGACGAAGCGCTGACGTGGGTGAGGCAGGACATCGCCACGGGTGCGTCGGGACGCAACTGGGCGAGTTACGGCCATGAGGTGGTCTGCCCTGGCGGTTTTACCCAGTGGCAGCGCAATCTCGTAACCGATCCGCAGACGTCGGGCGGTTTGCTGGTGGCGTGCGCGCCGGAAGCAGCGGACGATGTGCTGCGTCTCTTCGGGTCTGAAGGCTTTGCGCGCGCGACCAAAGTCGGCTTCATGACGCGCGGCAACGCGGTCGTGACGATTTGCTAGCCGGAAAACAGGAACGCCGGTTATTCCGTCGTGGTGGGTTGGTTAGGAGAAGGATTACCGATGGGCACCCTGTACGATTTCACCGCCCAAGTCCTGGCGGGACCGCCGCTGGCGCTCAGTGCGTATCGGGGCAAGGTCGCCCTGGTAGTCAACACGGCCAGTCAATGCAGCTTCACGCCCCAGTACCAGGGCATGCAGGAACTGCACGAGAAATACCGCGAGAGCGGGCTGGTGGTGCTGGCTTTTCCCTGCAACCAGTTCGGCAAGCAGGAGCCCGGTGAAGCGGCCGATATCAGATCGTTCTGCCAGAAAAATTACGGCGTCTCCTTCCCGATGTTCGAAAAGGTCGAGGTCAATGGCGCCGGTGCCCACCCGCTCTACAAGTGGCTGACATCCGCTGCGCCGGGTTTTCTCGGCACCCGGTCGATCAAATGGAATTTCACGAAGTTTCTGGTCGGGCGCGACGGGAAGGTCGTCAGGCGCTACGGCTCGTGGACGAAACCGCAGAGCATCGCGGCCGACGTCGAGAAAATGCTGGCGTGATGGCCGGGTCTCCATTGGTTGCTCGAACTGGCGACGGCCCGGTTACCTGTGCCACGTGCAAGGCATGCTGCTGCAAGCTCGAAGTGATCCTGATGGACGACGATGATCCTCCTGCCGAGTTCGTCGCCACGGACCAATGGGGTGGGCAAGTCATGCAGCGCCTCGACGACGGCTTATGCGCCGCCGTAGACAGAGTCACGATGCTGTGCCGGATCTATGAGCGCCGTCCGGGCGTATGCCGCGAATTCCAGATGGGCGGCAGCGCGTGCCTGACGGAACGCCTGGCGTTGAATCTCTCAACCTAACACGGATACCCTACGCGCACAGCACGTCGGGTATTTGCGTTGGTTGTAGACAGAGTATATTGGCTGGCACTAGCAACGATTCGAGGATCCAGCCATGATCAAGTGGGCTTTGATATTCTTCATCGTCTCTGTGATTGCGGGTTTTTTCGGCTTTACCAACGTCGCCGAGGGCGCGAGGGGTATCGCGAAAATATTGTTCTTCATTGCCTTGGCTATTTTCCTGGTGGTGCTGGTCTTCGGTGTGTTTCTGGGCGTGCTGGTGTTCTAACCGCTGCCGGCCAGCATCAGTCAATGATTGTCCAGCCCGGTACCGAAGAGGTCGTCGCAGCGACGCGAACCTGGCTCGAGAAGGCGGTGATCGGACTGAATCTGTGCCCCTTTGCGAAAGCGGTTCATCTGCACGACCGTATCCGGTATTTCGTCAGCGGCGCGCGTTCGCCTGCCAGGCTGCTCGACGAACTGATGGCGGAATTGCGCACGCTTCACGCCGCCGACCCGGTGCAATGCGAGACGACGTTGCTGATCCATCCGCACGTGCTGAGTGATTTTTCGGACTACAACGAATTCCTGGGGCAGGCCGACGACGCCATCGCCGAGCTTGGCCTCGAAGGCGTAATTCAGGTCGCGAGTTTTCATCCTCGCTATCAATTCGAGGGCGCTGGACCTGATGACATCGAGAACTACACTAACCGGTCGCCTTATCCCATGCTGCATCTTTTGCGCGAGTCGAGTGTCGAACGCGCGGTGACGACCCATCCCGATACCACGGCAATCTATCGCAAGAACATGGACACATTGCGCGCCCTCGGCCACGACGGTTGGCGCCGATTGTGGCTCGCCGAGTAACGACATGTCTCCATGTCTCCAACTTCAAGCTGAAGATGTCACCACGAAGATGCACGAAGAACACGAAGAAAGGCGAAGAAAGGGGACAGGAGCAAGAGCTACGTAACTGAGAGATATTTCTGGTCAGGGCGAGCTTGTTCACCGACACCCGCCAATTTCCACCCTCTGTAAAATTTATGCAGGCAGCGACGTCTTCACGCCCTTCTTTGTGTTCTTCGTGTAACTTCGTGGTGAGATTTCATGGTGAGATTCAAGATTTATGGGTGGTGGCGCGGCCTGGCTTTGGCGGCTTGGGATACTGCAGCAACTTGGATGCCGTGCGCTCGAATGAGTCACGCGTTGCCAGCAGGCGCTCCTGTGATTTCGAAATCAGGGGGTAGTGCCGGGCGCGCACCAGTCGATCGTGAATGTTTTCGCACGCCTGCTCATTGGTGATCCACAGCGCAGGATCGACTTTGCGCAAGTCCAAAGGCTGGGAATAGCTTCGCAGCGTCTTGATATAGCGTCTGTTGAAATATTCGTGGAAGTAAGACATCGCGAGTTCACGCAGGGTGCGATAGATGGGATCGCGATAACGCAAAGCTGAACCGTTGGTTTTGGAAATCGCGCCCCAGGCGCCTTTGCGCCGGAAGAGGGCGATCACGTGCGGATAGTCGCTCAGGTCGCAATCGAGGTGCAACAGGAGAGGCGGATTGCCGTGGACCCAGAGCGCGCACGCAGCCAGGAAAGCGCCTTCGATGCAATGCGCGCGGCGCTGTCTGAGCACCTCTCGCACGGACAGGATGGTTTCTCCCTCCAGTTCGTGGTTGATCGGTATCGAGTTCAGAAAAGTCTGAATCTTCTGCGGGGTATCGAGCTTGCCGAGGATCGCGAATTCCCTTGAAGACAGACCCAGCTCTTTTGGCTTCGCGCGGCGCTTGAGGTTCATGGAGCTATGGTACCGGGGTGACTTGCGCGGTGGGCATTACAACTGCGGGTTCAAAACGGTCAACGCTTTCTGCCACGCCTTCTCGGTCCAGGGTCGCGCGAGCCATTCTTCGTAACTGACGCGCCTGGATTGTTTCAGGTCGTCGTTGAATACTGCGCTCTGGCGGCCGGCGAAATCCCGATCGTAAACATTCAGGTTGGCTTCGTCGTTCAGACGAAACGACCGGTTGTCGAAATTGGTCGAGCCAACCGAAGTCCAAAGACCGTCGACCACGAGTACCTTGCAGTGGTACATGGTCGGCTGGTATTCGTATATCTCGGCGCCGCTCTTCAATAGTTCACCCCAACCATCGCGGGATGCGTTGCTCACCAGCGCTGCGTCCCTTACCGGTCCCGGCAGGATGATGCGCACCTTGACGCCTCGCCGCAAGGCATCCACAAGGGCGCTGCGCGTAACCTCGTCGGGAACGAAATAAGCCATCGACAGATCGATGGTCCGGGTGGCGGCGGCAATCGACAGCAGATACATCAGGTGCATGCTCTCAGCGCCGCCCTCCACGGAACTCTGGAACACTTGCGCGAGTTGCGTACCGGCTGATTTCTGCGGCGGAAAATAATCGGCGGTGTGCGGAACCTTGCCGGTAATTTTTGTCCAGTTGTCAGTGAACGCGGCCTGCATCTGGGCGACCACCGGCCCTTCCACGCGGTAGTGGGTGTCGCGCCAATGCTCTTTATCCTGCGCATTCCCGCTCCATTTGTCGGCGATACCCACCCCGCCGGTGAAGCCGACCCTGCCATCGACAACGAGCAGTTTGCGGTGGGTGCGATTGTTCAGCCGGTTGATCGTGTACCAACTCGGCGGATGATAGCGGCCGACTTCGACGCCGGCTTCGCGCATCTCGTCCAGCGCTTCCTGGTCCATTTTCTGGCTGCCGACCCAGTCCAGGATCACATGGACTTTGACACCATGTTGTGCGCGTTCCGCGAGGGCATCGGCGAATTCTTTTCCGATCTCGCCTGACCAGTAGATGTAGGTCTCGAAAGTAATTGTCTTGGATGCAGATCGGATTGCCTGCAACATTGCGGGAAAAATTTCATCGCCGTTGAGCAAGGTATCCACGTGGTTGCCGTCGACGAGCGCTGGTCCCAGCAATACCCCCATCGCGCGCAGAAACTGGGGGTCCGCCACGGCATAATGATGGATGAGTTCCTGCCTGACCTGTTTCTCGCCCGAGGTGAAATTCAGCGCGACAATCGTGCCGAGTACCACGGCGACAAAAATCATGGAAAGCAGAAGAGGGCGCACATGTTTCATGACGGGGTACCGGAGGGCTGGGCTGTCGGCCCATGACCTGGCCACGGTTTTGGACGTTGAGTCCGGGTGCGGAGTTCCGCCGGGCGTTGGTGCGATGGTCATCCGACTTACCTGGCGGCTTGATTCGTAGGTTGCAGTCACTCGAGGCTAATGTTGCCGCGGTGGGGAATTGGCAGCGTTTTGGGCGACAATTGGCCGGATGTTCCAAGGAACCACATGGATTTCGAGACCAAACGCTTGCCATCGTTACCCGACGTTGTCGCGCCCGACGGTTCGGACGTGCGTGTGTTGCTTGCCACACGCCGTGGCGGCATGGCGCACTTCGAACTTGCGGCCGGGCGCGCCTCCGACGCCATCCGCCATCGCACGGTAGACGAAATCTGGTTCGTATTATCCGGCAGCGGAGAAATGTGGCGCAGCCAGGACGAGCGCGAGGAAGTCGTCGCGCTTGAACCGGGTGTGTGCGTGACCATCCCCGTTGGAACGCATTTTCAGTTTCGCGCCGCGGCCGGTGCATGCCTCAAGGCCGTCGGCGTTACGATGCCGCCGTGGCCAGGCGCGCAAGAGGCGATCCCGGTGCCGGGAAGGTGGGAGACGCACACGCCACGACGTTGATGGTGGGGCGATGCGCCCGAGCCCAAAGTTCTTAGCCCTGTCTCTTGAAATATTGCACCGCGCGCTCATGCTTCTCGGCGGCGGCGCGAGTTCCGAAGGTGCCCAGATTGCGGCGTCTGCCTGTTTTCGGATTCAATTTCCGCGAGTACAACCGGTAGGCGCCGCTGGCGAGTTTTCTGATCATCGTCTTGCCCTCCTGTCGAAGTCTTGGGCGCGCAAATTCCGTGCCGTGACCCGAAACCGCTTTTGAAGGCAGATTACTTCGTATTTGGGCTGCTTCCGGCAATTTGTACAACGCGGGTTGCAAAGGAGACAGGGGGAAACCGTCAATCGCGGAATTCGACGAGCACAGGCTGATGGTCGGAAGCCTGAGTCAACACGTCTACCTTCACATTGCGTACGCGCGGGACGAGGTCTTCGGTAACGAAAACGAAATCGCAGCAAATCGGCTCTTTGGTCCAGCTGTTTTCGAAAATACCTGCGGTTGGAACGTGAGGCCTGCCCGGATGCGCGATCGTCCAGCTGTCGACAAATGCTGGCGTACCGGCCGTTGCGAATGGTTGGAGGGCGAACTGGTATTCCGTATCCTCCTTCGTGAAATTGAAGTCGCCGGCCAGGATCGCTGAGGCCGGCCTCGGCAACGCGCGGAAAGGGCCGGCTGCCGGATCGTCCGCATCGTTCGATAGGGCAGCGTGGCCACAGGCCTCCTCATGCAATGCGCGCAGCGCCCCGACTTGCGCCGTGCGTTGTCCCTTCGCATAGAACTCCAGATGCGTCGTTATGATTCGCAGCGGCCCCCACGGGGCAGTGATGATCGCTTCGACCGCGATGCGCTGCATACTCTTCACCGAAGGGTCTGCCGGCCGCGGGAGCAGATGGCGCAAGACCTGCACGACAGGCAGACGCGAAAAAATCAGATTGCCGAACAGGCTGCGGCTTCCCTTGCCATCGTCCACATCGACGGCGGCGCCATAGTGCTTGCTATAGCCCGGCAACGCCCGCGACAGTTCGCAGACCTGATCCTCGCCGCGGCTGCCGGGGAGCGCCGGAAAATTCACTGCGACTTCCTGCAGGCACAACACGTCGAAGTCCGCAAGGTTGCGTGCAGTACGAGCGATGCGCGCGGGATCGACGGCGAGATCGATGCCCCTCGCCCATTGGATATTCCACGTAATGAATTTCATTCGCGGACGGCGCGGTTAGTAACGGGCGTCTTCGGGTTTGCCGCCTTTCGGCCAGTCTTCGAGCTTGCGCGCGAAATCCGGCCGCGGCTGATGGGTAAAAAACGCGGCGACGTCGTAGGCATCCTGATCGCTAAGCGACCCGCCCTGTCCCCATGGCATGTTCGCTTTGACGAATGCCGCGGCGGTATGGAGCCGTGCCATGCCGGCGCCGATGTTGAACGATTCCGGACCCCACAACGGAGGATAAAGCGGGCTGCCGGCAGCGGTGCGCAAGCCCTGGCCGTCGCTTCCGTGGCAGACCGCGCACTTGTCTGCGTAGATCTGCGCCCCGCGTGACGGATCAGGTGGCCGGGAATTTTTCAGGCGCAAAAATCCGCGGCCCGGCACGTTTTTTCCCGTAGGCACGTCGCGCGACAGCCACTGCATGTAGGCCAGCACGCCGATCATTTCCGCGCTGTCCAGGGGCAGAGCACGGCCATTCAGGGACCGCTCGAAGCAATCGTTGACGCGATCCTGCAAGGTGTTGATCCGGGCATTGCGGCTGCGATACTCGGGAAACACTCCCCAGATTCCCACCCAAGGTGACGCCCACTGTTTGCGTCCGCCATCGAGGTGGCAACTGGTGCAGTTAAGCGCGTTGCCCGCATAGTCGGGGACGGTGTCGGGCGTGTGGGTCAGAATGCGCCGACCGAAAGCGATGGCATCGCCGACCGGACCTGGCGGATCGGAAGCGTCGCGCCAGCCCGGATAGTCGTCGTCGCCCGCCATGACGTTGGACACGCAGAAGCAAACTGCAATGATTGGCAGGGAAATCCTGGCTGCAATGTAACGGCGAACATTCCGCACGTCATTGATCAGCCCGCGAAGCAATAGGTGCATCCTTTCGATTGCGCGCCGTTGACTGCCAAAACTCCAGAGGGGACCACCTGCACGCCCGGCAAAACTGCAGCCAGCCAATCGTGCTTGATCGTTTCATGCGGCACGCCGATTTGTTGCGCAAGGCGGGCACTCTGGTGGTGGATCGCTGTGTTGCAAACGGCTATCTTTACTCCTCGCGCCACGAGTTTCTCCAACGCGGCTTCCGGCAGCGGCATGTCGCCCGGCTTGATGTTCGCGAAAGGATTGCGCAGGGCGGCAGCTTTCGTCGCCGGATCATTGATCTTGAAATATTCGCCGAGCCGGTATTTCTCCCATGCGCCGTCGCTGAATGCGATGGGAATTGCGGAATGCCGCAGCACGACCACGACGCCGAGGTCGCTTTCGGGGACGCCGTAGCCCTGAGCGCCAGTCATCAGAAAAACGTGGGACCAGATTAGCGCGAAGCCGTTGTTTGGCGATGGGCTGTCGTAAACCTGCCGGTACTTGCCGCCGATGCCTTCCAGCCACGCTTGGAATTCCGTCGCCTTGGCCGGTTCCGCGGCATGGGCTTGAGTGACGAGTTCGCCCAGGCCGAGGGCAGCGGCGGTAGCGGCAACGCCACCGAGGAATTCCCGTCGCGACGGCAAGGATTTCGTATCCGACATGGCTGTGTCCTTTCCCTTACGGGGGTTGAAAAGGGCACATTATCCGCCATGCACCGGAAGGCCGTTATGAATAAAAGGCGAGCCGCGAGTCAGGCACCTCCGGGGGTCCAGGGAGGTAAGACAGCGAAGGGCACCGTGACTTGGTGCGGCCCGCGAACCGGATAATCTGTGCTACTACGCGCTCGCGAAACGGCAAGCGCTTTAAAGCCTATGTACCGGCATTTCGTCGTTCGCGGACTGCGTCAGTTGAGATGGGGACGGAGCCAACCGCTCGTCAGCTCTTCATCGGAACTACGAAAGCAATCGCTGCAACCGGAACGCAAAACATGCCAGCGCCATAAATAAGCGTATGTGCGTTTTCCCCCTCCCTTGTGCTGCAGCCCATGCCGTTGAAGCGAGTGCGTCGCTCGCGGAATCGACTCAAGTTCTTTCTCAAATTCACATCGGTTCTGATTTTTTTGAATCCGGCCTGAACCGAGGGGCCTTGTTAACTCTTCTTATAAGTTGCTTTTTACTGCATTGGAAAATTTTGTCAAATCTGACAAATGGGCAAGTTTAACGCGTCACCACGACGATTTAGAACTTGAGACCAACGCGCTAACGTTCGGAATTTAAATGTTTAAAGCGCGATGTATGTGAGCGGATTGTATCCGTGACGCGCTGAGGTGATCGGTTTAGCCCCCGTAAATAAATGTCAAAAAGGTATCTTCCTTTGAAACGGAGGTCGCGATCGCGGCGAGCGGGCGCTTCGGGGGCGCTGACAGAGAAAATGGCTCGCGCCCGTTTTCCTTCCCTCTTTGCGGATCTTACGACCGGCCGCACGCATCGGCGATCAGGATGAAATCACAGGCACCCGAGTCATTTGCGCTGAGCCTTTGCTGGTTACGTTATCATCGCTGCGCCGCCAACTTAATGATCTTGGGAGCGTAACCGGATGCCCACCAATTCGGGTGCATTGCTGCTGTGTATTGGACTGGTTTTGTTCGTCTTCAGTTTGTTTCGTCGCAAGACCGCATCGCCGAAGGGGCGTTGGGCGCTTCGCCTCACGGGGCTTTTGCTAATTGGTGGCAGCGCGGCGCTGTTCGTACTTGCACCAGAGGGGTCCGATCGTACATTGGGTCCTCGACCGTCTACAGATAGCGCGGCAAAGGCCGCTGAAGAATTGCTATCCCTGATCGATCAGGAAAAGTACTCGGACGCCTGGCACAAGATTTTTCAGCCACCCCCGGAAAAGATCAGCGAGTCCGCATTCGTAAGCCGGTTGGAAACCGAAAGAAAGCCCATGGGCCAAGTTCACGACAGAATACTGATGGGCACCAACGTGTCCCGAGATGCCAGTGACATGCCTGGTGGCAGACGTGGATCGTTTGGTTTCCGTACCACTTTCGCGTCGGGCCAGGAGCGTTGGGAGTCCGTGACAACGGAACAGTACGAGCCCGGCAAATGGAGAATCCTGGGTTACGAGATCGCGATTCAGCAAAACTAATCTTCTGCGCAGAGACGACGCGTAGCTTAGCGCCTTCTTGTGTCGGTTTTGTTCGCCTGGTTCATTCGTTTTACGACCAAAAAACCTGGCTTTCGGCAGGTGACAGGGCGCTTACTGACGCTTTGCGCGCGCTACGTTGTTGAACGTTCGTCAGCGCAAACGTCGTGTTTCAGACAACCTTTTTTTCCCTTATAGAACAGAACCGGTTCGAGTGACCGGTCGTTGTCGGATTTTCAGCATGGCCCTGCATGGCCCTGTGGCATAACCGTTGCGACATGAGGTATGCGTCCTGGGGACGTTGAGCAAGGGAGGTCGGGGGCCATTGGCAGCCGACTCGCGTATCCCCCGGGCGCACCTTTTTGACCCTAGAAATGCACGGAGAGGTGCGCTGCTCCAGACTAAGCCTTGACGACATTGTCTGAGGCGGCCTTATAGACCCCCCGGGTGTCCACGATGAGTTGCGAATTCTTGCGTATCATTTCATAGTCGAACACGTCGTGATTCGTGGCTATGAGCACTA
>Ga0207708_10002376_pt1 | contig 13828 bp, 8 predicted proteins | sample KBSK5101metaG_FD_184340 | JGI IMG/M metagenome (GOLD analysis project Ga0207708, IMG submission 184340) | Corn, switchgrass and miscanthus rhizosphere microbial communities from Kellogg Biological Station, Michigan, USA - KBS K5-10-1 metaG... | ecosystem: Host-associated > Plants > Roots >...
ATCTCGATCCTCCTGGGCATCATCGACGTCGCCGAAAAGAACGGCGCGCGCATCGCGTTTTCAGAAGTGAACAACGAAACAGTCCAGTTGTTCGAAATGCTGGGACTGACCCGCCACGTTGTGCTCGCAAAAGATGAACACGAAGCGTTGATGAATCTTTCGCGATACGAGACTACTCCCATAGTCCACTGATCCATGGAGCCCTCGACCCAGAAACTCATTCACACATTCGGAGCGCTAGCCGACCTGGGCCAGGAGATTGCCGGCACCGGCGATTTCAACGAGATGGTCCGCACGTCGATGCACATGCTCCTCGGCACGCTCGCTTTGCGACGCGGTGCGGTGGTCGAGTGTACCTCGAGTGGTCCACTTCGTTGCGCCGCTCTCTGGGGTCTCAACGATCAGGTGTTTGACGGCTTTGAGATCAACGACGCCGAGAAGCAGTCGTTTCTTCAGGGCGAAGCAAGTGAACTGCTCGTGAAAAACACCGCGGTTCCAAATAGCTTCATGTGCCGGCATCGGAACAAGCTCGCAGCGGAAGGCATTGAGCTCGTGTTGCCGATGATCGTGCGTGGTGAAGTGACAGGCATGGTCCTGCTGGGCGGCAAAGCAAGCGGCGAAGAGTTTTCAGAAGACGACTTCGAAACGATTCGCGCTATGGTCCGGCACATCGGTGTCGGTATCCACACGCATCGTTTGCTCGAGCAGGTGGCGCAGCGCGCCGAAGAGAATCGAAGGCTGTACGATGAGTTGCGCGCGATCTATCGCGATACCGTCCGGGCGTTTGCGGCTGCGATCGACATCAAAGACAAATATACCCAGGGTCACTCGGAACGCGTGGGCAAGTACAGCGAGATCATCGCGCGTGAAATGGGTTGGAGTGAAGAAGAGGTTGAAGGAATTCAGATCGCCGGCTACCTGCACGACATCGGCAAGTTGATCGTCGATCGCGACATCATCAACGCGCCTTACAATATAGACGCCAAGAACTCCAGCGAGCTGAACCGACATCCTGCGGCCGGATACGAGATCCTCTCGCCGATCAATCATCCGTACGCAGACATTCCGCTCATGGCTAAATATCATCACGAGCGTCTCGACGGGCGTGGTTATCCGGATGGATTGAAGGACGAGCAGATCCCGTTGGGTGCGAAGATCGTTGCCCTCGCGGATTCATTTGATGCGATGACCACGGATCGTCCTTACCGGCGGCGTCGCTCGTTTGAAGACGTCGTGCGCGATCTAAGAGAGAACAGCGGCAAGCAGTTTGATGGGAAGGTTGTGGCGGCGTTCGCGAGAGCGATACTGAACGAAGTGAAGGGTGAAACAAAAGAGCGTCGCATCACGAAGATGCTCGGAAAAGATTATCTCGAAGGCGAACAGGCCTCGACCCTTCTCACCGACCTTATCTCAGACCTGGAAGAAGTCTCCCGCAAAGGCGCCAATGCTCAAATACATTTTTAGCCACAAAAAGGCACATAAGGCGCAAAAAGATCTTTACTACATGAGAGAACTTTTGTGCATTATGTGCCTTTTTGTGGCTCATTTTGGTTGGATTCTCAGCACGAAGTTGCAGATCGCGATCTTCTGATCAGGCCCGACTTCGGTTGGTTCTTCTCGCGGTAATTCTTTCCCGTTCACGAGGGTCGGATTACGGCCCTTTGCCACGAGCCAATATCGCCCTTCGTTATCGCGCGACAACACCGCATGAACACGACTCACTTCCGGATCTCCCTTGATCGGAATGTCCACTGTGATACTCCGCGAACCACGGCCGATCGTGATCTCGTTCTTGGCGATGGGAACCACCGCTTCACGCACGCCACTGCGCCAAACCTCGACTGAATAAAGCGCTTGCGGCTTCGGACGCACGACAGTCTGCTCACTCTCGCTACTTACATCCGAAGCGCGTTCGACCACCGTGTCATTCGGATTGAATGCCGGCGCCGTTTGTCCAGGACTTACACGCGGCGTCACCATCGTGTGCCCGCTCTCAGTTTCATCCCAAACCGCCTGCACGCGAAACTCACCTTTATTCAACGTGCCGTCAACGCGCAGTTCGACCGCGAATGATTTGACTGCCAGTTGCGTTTGCCCGCTCAACTCACGCGCGCGTTCGGAAAGGACATGAAAAAGCCCCTGTTCGAGTCCGCGACGTTTATCGCCCTGCCAGTCTTTGTCGTCGTCGGCGCTGAGGTAAACAATGTATTCGCGGGGAATGTAAGTTGGACCACCCGGCGGTGTGAACATCTCGCGCTGCATCGCAGCCTCAACTTCGCGCGCAATCTTCACCAGAAACTCTTCCCACACGCGGCGAGGTTTGGCATGTTCGTCGGCGGCTTCGAGTAGATCCTCGCCTGTTTCACCGTCTATCCATTTTCTGATCGATTCAAGCAGGCCCAATCTGTCGCTCCTTCTGCCGCACGCAAAATCAGTCGAACTTCACGTATATCTTTCGAATCCAGCCGCGATCTGAAGAGTATGGATCGGTCTTCGGTCGCGCGTGTTCCACCACTTGCACTTCGTACCAGTTGGTATCCGCATTCAAGACTTTAACTTTCGATCCTGATTCCGCAAGTCCGATGGGAACATTGTTCGCGCTGCTCGCGACTGGTCGCAGATTGACGTCAGTCGTCGTCACACCCTGCCGGCCAATCTCGACGTTCTGCACAGTACCCAGCGGATTCCAACGCTTCGTCACATACTTATGTGTCGCCAACAACATCCCGGAAAAAGCCAGGATCAAACCCAACGCAACCAGCGCCCTTCGCTTCGGGCCGGCCGGCAACACAGACGCCGCCGGTGGACGAGCTTTCTCGAAACGGCGTTCCGATTCAAATCTCGGCTCCTGGCGCGTCTGCATCTCTCTCTGGCGCCGCGTTTCCATACCGAGATTGATCGGCACAACGATCCGCGGCCGCTTTTGTGAATCCAGATCCGTCAGCACCGGCTCACGCGGAACGTCGAAGTGCGGTCGCGGTGGCGCCGCTTCGGTGAACTCCTCTTCAGGTTCGACTGACAAGTCTGCGCTCGGCTTACGACGCATTTGCTGTTGCATCTCGGGCGTCACCATCTGCAACGGCCGCGTCGGTGGGAGACTCGCGTCGGCGATGTCGTCCCAGAACTCTTCCACTGTTTGATAACGAGCTTCGGGCCGGTTCTGAGTCGCCTTTTCAAGCACGCGCAGCACCGGCCTGGACCAGTACTCCTCGCGTATGGGTACCGGCAAGTCAGTGATTGCGTGTTGCGCGAAGCGACGCGGTGATTCACCGGCGAGCAACGTGTAGGTGGTCTTCGCGAGTGAATAGATGTCGGCCGCGGGAGTCAGATGATCGTGCGGAACTCGCAATCTCCCGGTGTCGAGTGGTCCCGTTTGCATCAGCGGATTGTGTTCTGGCGCCGAATAGATATTTGTTCCGACCCTCGTGATCGCGCCGTCATTCGCGTCGAGACGGGCTACACCGAAGTCAGCAATCTTGACGATCTCCTGATCCGCAGTGAGCAGAAGGTTTTGCGGTTTGATGTCGCGATGGATGACGCCGCACTTGTGGGCATGTGCGAGACCCGAACAGACTTGTTCGAGATAGAAAAGCGCTCTTTTTAACGATAACGGTCGCGTTTTTGTCAGGGCAAAGAGATCGCCGCCCGGCAAGTATTCGAGCACGATGTAATGAAACGTTGTGCCGGCGAGATCGATGGCGGTGCCGTGGCCCAGGCGATTGATCACGTTCGGATGGCGCACACGATCCAGCGCCACCGCTTCATTCTGAAAGTTAGTAACCAGCGTTCGTTCGAGCTCGGCGTCGGGCGCATCCTGAAGATAAAGATTCAGCGCCTTGATAACGATCGTGCGGGGGGCGCCTTCGGGTGCAGCGTTGTCGTTGGCGACATAGATCTCAGCATAACTGCCGCGTCCGAGACATTCGATGATGTCGTACCGCCCATCGAGTCTGCTCTGTTGAAGTTTGAGTTCCGACATTTAATTTTTAGCCACAAAAAGGCACAGAAGGCACACAAAAGTTCTTATGACTTGTCTTGTGCTTTCTGTGCCTTTTTGTGGCTAATTCAGTTTTGTGCTTTTTCGCGGCCATTTCGCACCTTAGATGCTTCACATGAGATCATGGTTCTGTGCCTAAGGGGCGTTTGAGTTGGCGGGAGGTTTGGTCATCTCTTCATAGTGATTCAGCACTTTCCAACGGTCACGCTGTGTGCGAACGCTAACCGCCGCCAAACCGAGAACGGCTTCCTTCTTAATCGTTGAGTTAGCGGGAGAGGGATCGGCGTCAGCTTTGCTGATCGCCGCGTCAAAAGCCTTGCTCGCCTCGTCGACGTTTCCGGTCAGAAGATTTGCGCGACCGTAAAGATACAAAAATTCCGTATTCGTTGAATCGAGCGGATTCTGAACACCCGATGCCGCCAACCACGCGCGCGGATCGTGATCGACTTGTCGACGCGCTCTTTCAAACTTCACAAAAGGCTCCTCCGGCGCCGGCGTGCTCGTTGGCGCGGCAACTGGCGCTGGTTGCGCTTTAGTTGCAAGGAAGGGAATTCGTTCCTTGTAACGCGCGCCGGCATAAAAAGCTCCACCGACCAGCAACAACACGAGCACAACACCTAACAAGCGCGCCACGCCACTGCCTCCTTTCGCCGGCGGCTCCCCAACATTGAGCGGTTCACGAATGGCAGCAGCCTCGCTCGCGGGCGCTGGAAACGCGATGCGCGAAGCGGGCACAAAAGTGTTTGCCGCCTCAGAACCGTTGCTCGACTGGACCGCGTAAACGGGCTCAGTTTCCGGAGTGATTGTCGGTTCCAGATCTGCCAAACGCTCGCCGGCTTTCAAATGTTCACCGACGCGCACGACGATTACCGTCAAATTGTCTTCGGCGCCACGCTCGTAGCAACGGCGTTTCAACTCACTGCAAAGATCTTCGAGACTATTGCTGATCACCATCAACTGCCGCAGTTCGTTATCGGAAACGTGACGCGTGATGCCGTCAGTACACAGTAAAAACTCCGTGCCGTCTTCGACCTCCATCGTCTTCATGTCGACTTCGACAGCCTGCTCGGCGCCAAGCGCGCGACTGATGACGTTTTTACTGGGATGATTTGCAGCTTGCTCGGGCGTCATTCGGCCGGCGCGTACTTCTTCTTCGACGATCGAATGATCTTCCGTTTCGCGGTGCAGTTGTCCATCTGGAGTGAGACGGTAGAGTCTCGAATCACCGACGTGACCGAACGTAGCGACGTTGCCTTTGAGATGAAGTGCGACGATCGTAGTCGCCATCATCGAAAACTTCGCATGTTCCTGCGCCATCTGGTGAATGGAAGCGTTGGCGCGCTGAATGGCGAGCTCCATCAAGTCTTCAACGTCAGTGCCGTCAACCTGGTGACGAAATGCTTCGTCGAGAACTTCGATCGCGGTTGACGACGCTACTTCGCCCGCCTCAGCGCCACCGACACCATCCGCTACAGCGAAGATGAAACGCTCCTGATCGTGGAGGAACGAGTCCTCGTTCAGTGGCCGCCGTTCGTTCAGGCCGCGGTCCGTCAGGGCTGCGGATTGGACCTGAAAAGTTTTAGTGTCTTCGCTCATTCAACTGCCTCCAGCTTAAGGGGAGAAGAACTCTTAGCTACCGGCCGATCCGCTATGACACGATCGCGGGCATTTCTACTTGAAAACGCCATCAGCATCCCCAGCATCGCAAAGCTTGTAATCAAACTGAAACCACCGTGACTGACAAAGGGCAACGTGATTCCAGTCATCGGCAAAGCACGCAAGATACCGCCAATATTCACGAGGGCTTGAAAACCGACAAACGCTGTTAGACCTGCCGCGCACAACTTCGTAAACATATCACGCGCCTCCAGCGAAGTGCGAACTCCTGCGACCACAAAAATAATGATCGCGAGGATGATCACGGCCCCACCGGCGAGGCCTGTTTCTTCTGCGATTGCGGCGTAAATGTAATCGGAGTCAGCGATCGGGATCACTTCGGGAAACCCGAGACCAAAGCCGCGTCCTGTTGATCTGCCGGAAGCGATGCCAAACTGCGCCTGCGCGGGTTGAAACGCGAGTTGGTCGAACCAGATGTCAACGTTGACCGTCTTCTGCATCGCCGGACTCTGCTCGGCCAGTTCTTTCAGTCTTGGATCCTTCCGCAACGCGTCGTCGTAGTCTTTCTTCCACCAGGAGACTTCCGGCGACGGTGGATCGAAACCGTCGAGCCAGAGATGGAAACGTTGTTGAATGCGAGAGGGAAGCGCGGCGCTGATCGGACGTGCAATCGTCGGCAGCAGCGGCACTTTTTCCTGTACGTCACGCGGCAACGCACCAACCACCAGAATGCCGATCACAAGCATCATTGAGCCGACGAAGAGAAGCAGTTGCGGCCAGCGACGTACAGCGACGAGATAAAGCGTCGTATAAGCGCCGCTGAAGATCAGCATCTGGCCGAAGTCTTTGAGTGCGAAGAACGGCACGAATGGCAGTATTGCCATCACGAGCAGCGGCACGATATCCCGCGCGCGTGGAATACCCCAGTAAGTTTCAGCTAGATCTTTATAACGAGCAGTCAGAATACCGGCGAAGCCGACCAGGAACGGAATCTTTGAGGGTTCCCACGGCGTCATGTTGCCGAGTGCTTTACCGGCGCTCGAGGTGACGACCGCGATCGCGAGTGGGAGAAGCGTAAAAAGGACGATGATGAAACTGTTTCGCTGTAGCCATAAGAGAAAGCCGTCACGCGAGCAAAATGAATATGCGATTGCGAAAGCGATGAATGAGAAGACCGGAATCCAGGTGTAACTCGAGGTGAGTGCATTCCCGAGTGAGTAGTTCGACTCTTTCTTTGGGAGCTGGCAGATGTCGATCGGCTGCGCGGGAGTTGGAGGCAGTCCCATCATCTGTTTCTTGACGGGATCGTAGTTCTCCATGATGTAGCGCGTGCGTAGCGCCTGCATCTTCTCTTCGCGCGCGGCGGCTTTGTTGCGCGCGTTGTATTCCGGATCGCTGTAGAGGCGATACTGGATCAACATGCCGAAGGCAAAGAGGAGAATCGCGGTGGTGAAGAGAATCCAGTTGCCGGCGAATTTCTTACGGCGCGACAGCCAGATCACGAGGAACATCAGGGGAAGGAACATCATCAGATCGCGCACCGCGCCGATGATCGACGTCTCATAGCCGCGTAATAAACCGGAACGATGCACAGCAAAGTAACCGGTGATCTCCAGCCCGAGAATGATCAAGAGGATTAATAGATGTGACGACGCCCTATTCCGCATATGTTTTAACCACAGATGACACAGATAAAAAATCCGATTTCTATCCGTGTTATCTGTGGCTTCTTATTTGAAATAACCCAGGTCCCTCGCTTTCAACACGAGCGCAGCGGCAATCGGCGCCGCGGATCTCGATCCGTAACCACCACCTTCGACAATCACCGCCATCGCGAGCTGCGGTTTCTCGAGCGGCGCGATACAGAGAAACCAACCGTCAATCCGCGGATTCTCGTTGTCCATGATCACTTCATCGTACTCGCGAATGATGTTGCCCTTATTGTCCTTTTCGACTTTGTGTCGCGTTTTCGGCTCGCCAGTCTTCGGATCGTAAACAGGCACGACCTTCTGCGCCGTTCCCGTCTTACCACCCGTGTTAATTCCCGCCGCTTTGACTGGACCAAACACACCGCGCGCCGTTCCACTTGGACCACCCGTGACGAGTCCCATGATCGATCGTAAACGCGCAGCAGTCTGCGGCGTCATCACCTGATTGAACGCCTGCGGCGCCACGTTGTACTCGATCCGCGGCTTCATCAACTTGCCTTCCATGTTGCCAATGGCCGACGCCGCGAGCGCCATCTGAAACGGCGTCATCTGCCCCGCAAACCCCTGACCATATCCCATCAACGCGAGATCGTATCTCGTCACTTGTTTGCCGGTAACAATCGTCGCCTCTCTCGGCGCAAGCGCACGTTTGATTGCGTCGGTGCTGGCATCCCAAATCCCCGGCAATTTGCGGCCACGCAATGCTTCCGAAGGCGTGTCGTAGGCGCCGATTCCCAGCAACTGCGCCGCGCGTTTCAGACGTTCCGCTCCAAGCTTTACGCCCATCTGTGCAAAGTATTGGTTACACGAAACCTCATAAGCCTCATCGATCTTGATCCGGCCGTGCACCTCGCCTGGTCCACCATCGTCAAAGATCACGTTCGCACCCGGCGCGGCATAGTAACCACCGCCACTACACGTAAACTCGGTATCCTGCTCGCCCGCGAGAAAAGCCGCGGTCATCGTCACGGTTTTGAAAGTCGAACCGGGAATGTAATACGCACCGAGCGCACGACTGACGAGCGGTTTGTCGCGTTCATTCGCTTCGAGACGAATCCACGTAGCTTCGTCTTCAACTTCCGCCAGGCTGTACGACGGCTCGCTGTAAAGCGCGAGCACGTCGCCGGTTTGCGGATTGAGAATCACCACCGCGCCGTGCTTACCTTTCAACTGGTCCACCGCGGTCTGTTGCAGCGAACGATCGATCGTGAGGCGCACGTCCTGATTGCCTTTGAACTCGATGTCCTTGCCTTTAACTATCTCGAGTGCTTCAGGCAAAGCGCCGCTTTGGACGCCGAACAGTGCGCGTTCGAGTCCCGGATCGCCGCGATCCGATCCGAAGATGTGGGCCAGCGCCTTGTCCATCGGATACTCACGCCGGATGTTGCCGCTCGAGTCGCGTTTGTAGTAAGCGAGTGGCTGGTCCACACGACCACTGCGATCGAAGATCCAGCCGCGCAACGTCGACTCAGAGAGACGTCGCACGCGCAGATCCTTGTAACTCAAGTCCTGAAATTTTTCGTTTTCTTCCGTAGCGTAATGGGCCCAGTAGATGTGAAAGCCAAACATGCCGAACGCGAGCAAGATGAACAACCAGCGCAGCGCGCGAAGCCCGCGATTGGTTGAAGTGGAGCCGAGTCGTTTTCTGACTTCTTTTGGAAGGTCTTCAGGAACCGGCGGCCCGACCTGGCGGCGACTACGAATCAGTCCGAGCAGCAAAAGCAAAATGACGAAACCAAAGCCACCGACGTAGATCAGCGTGAACAGCGCCGGTGTTCGCTCGGGCACATGAGGAGTCGGAAGGGGAGTAGCTGAAGAAGTTTGGAAGAGAAGTAGAAGTAATGTGAATCCGTTCATCCAGTTTCGCTACTCACTTTTGCGCAATCGTACTTCTACATCTCCGAAACCAACCACGTCGCCGTCTTCGATCAGTCGCGATTCGCCGTAGGCGATGCGGCGTCCGTTGAGATAAGTGCCGTTGGTCGAGCCCGTATCCGCGACAAGGAGCGCGCCTTCGGTGGTCATCAGCAGCGCCGCATGGATTTTCGACACACTCGCGTCGTTCAACGTTAGTTCGTTATCAGAGGCACGCCCGACGTTGAGACGTTTACCTCCAGGCTTGAAGATCAACGGTACTTCACGCGTGCCGTTTGGCATGGTGATGCGTGCGATCACCTGGATGTCAGGCATCGGCGGCGCGGCGCCCGGAATCGGCAAACCGGTTTTTGCCGCGCGCCGCTCTTCATCCTGTCTTCTCAGATCTTCCTCAAACTCGCCAAACGTCGGATCGACCGAGATTCCAGTCGTGAAGATATCGACTTCAGCCTCTACCGTAACTGGTCCAAGAGTACGATAACGATGATCGTTGATGTGATCGATCGCGGCGGCCAGCACTTCGTTTTTCAGATCGTTAAGGATCTCCGGCGGCGCTTCGGAATGGGTGCCCCACTCGACTTTCAGGATGAGGTGATGCGGGGCGATTCTGCCTTTCTTGCCTTCGTCTCGAACGCGCTCATCGATCAGCTTTTTCATGCGCTCGATGAGTTTGGAGGTGGTGAGTCCGCTTCGTGGTTCGACCGTGCGACCGAGGCGACGGTCGACGACGCTGCCCATGCCTTCGAGCACGCGCCGCAGAAGGCGTTCGGGTAATGCCTCCTCACGCTTACTTTTTGCGTCTTCCTTTGCCTTGCCCGTCGAGTCGTCTGAGTCAGTCATGAATAACCAATACGAGTTTTGTTACGAGCGGTTCATTCTAGCCTAATTTTAGAAAAGGTTTCACGCAAAGGCGCAAAGTTCACGCCAAAGTCCGCAAAGAGGGTTCTACTCTCTTTGCGCCTTTCGCGTGAACTTTGCGCCTTTGCGTGAAATATTACAGTTAGAACAAAAGCTTCACCGAGAATCGCATCGTCCGCGCGCCGCTCGACGATGTTGACTGACCAAACGCTAGACTACCGCCCGTTACGAGATCGTTCCCGAATGGATCTTCGAAGTTCGTGTGATTGAACACATTGAAAGCGTCGGCTTGAATCTGAAGCCCCACTGTTTCGCTGAAGTTGAATTTGCGGCGTAATCCCAAATCGACCTGATAGAACGGAAAACCACGCAAACCGTTTCTCGTCAAATTTCCTTGTTCCAAAGTCGACGGGATGAGAAACGCTGCGGGGTTGAGTCGTCGTCCACCGGGTGCGTTCAAGTCAAGAATATAAAACGAAGTTCCGGCAGCAACCTCAGGGCGCAGGTATGCCACGCCGTATGAGGTCGGAAACATGTAAACCACGTTAACCGGCCGCGCGGAGCGTGCGGTAAAGATCGAATCGAGGCGCCAATTGCGAAAGAGTTTATTTCCGACACCCTGCGCCACGAGTGCAGGCAACGCGTACGAAACATAGCCCGTGAGATGGCGCCGGATGTCGAAGTCGGATGGACCACGATCGAGTTCCGGATTCGCGCTCGCCATGATTACTCTTCGTTCTGAGTCCTCACTGACGTTATCGAGCGACTGCGACCAGATGTACGAAACATTCGCAGCGAGACTGCTGGAGAACCGGCGCTGAAAATTGACTTGCAGGGCGCGATAGTCGGAGCTGCCACGATTGGTGACGAGCCGCAGAAAGTCCGGATTTTGATCAAAAAGAGTCTCAATGTGCAGCAGTCGCTTGCCTGATGAGCCGACATAAACGGCCGAGAGTTGTTGCTTTGACCCGAGAGATCTTTCCAGTGAAGCACTCCAATCAATTGAGTATGGCAGCTTCAGTTCCGGATCGAAGGCGATGAAAGGCAGCGCGTTTTCACCCGAGACAAAGGGAATCGAATTGGCAAAAAAGTTTCCTGAGCGGTCCTGGCTTACGTCGTATGCGACACCAAAAGATCCACGCAACACGGTGTCAGCATTCTGAGTCACTTGATAAGCAAGGCTCGCGCGCGGAGCAAAATTGCCGAATGACGTATTCCATAGTGCCTGGCCGTTGTTCGATGGTGCGGGCGCCAGCTCCCAACGCATGCCGTAGGTTAATGTCAGTCGCGGAGACTGTTTCCACTCATCCTGTCCGAATACCGATAACCGATTGAACACCGGCTCCTGCGGAGTGACGTGATTTACTAAGCTGATCCGAGACGGCTGTCCGAGGCCGGCGAAGAGAACGTTCTCCTCGATAGCTCGCTGGCCGATGATGGGTGAGAGGCGGCGATAGTCAGCACCAAACTTAAAGGCATGATTGTCGTTAACTCTCGTCAAGGAACTCACTAGATTGAACTGGCGTTGCACGCTCGACGCCTCGTCGGCGCGCATGAAAGCCGCATTACGCGAAGTCAGATCAAACGTAAATGAAGATGGGGAGAGATTGTCAGGCACTACGGCGCCGCCAAAGTTATCGAGCAGATATTCTCCAGTGACTGTTGAGCGGCTGTAGTTCGCTTGCAACTCCATCACCATAACTGGCGAGAACATATGATTCGCCATTCCCGTGAACGTTTGTGATCGAGTATGAATACGATTTGTTGTGTTAAGTGACAAACCGTTTGCGCCACGTTCCAACGCCTCGGAATCGGCGAAGCTATAGCGTCCCAGCACCTTTGATCCGGAAGCGAAGTTATGTTCGATTCGCACACTGCCGACATCGTGTCGAACCGGGTTAGCAAAGCTCGCCGCGAATTCGGCAAAGCCGTCCGGTCGTGCACTGCCGGTCGGCAGCGGAAAAGCATTCAGAAACGATCCGGTTCGCGACGTGAGTGAAGGCACGTCTGTAATACCAACGAGTGGCTGCTGTAATCGCAACCCTTCGTAGGCGCCAAAGAAGAAAGTGTGATCGCGTCTGATTGGACCACCAAACGAACCGCCGAAGAGATCGAGTCTCCTGGTTGGCTGCCCGAGCCCGCGACTATTAGCAAACCAGTCACTCGCATCGAACACATCATTGCCGAAGAAGTGAAACGCAGAACCGTGAAACTCATTGGTTCCGGCACGCGTCGCCACGTTGACTTGCACGCCGGAGCCATGCTCAGGTTTGATGGGGAGTGTTTGAATGTTCAGCTCATCGATCGCGTCAAGCGAAGCGATACTGTTTGTTCCGCCGTTCGCGGTCAGCGCGGGAGCATTGCCTGATGCAGAAGACCCGGGGCTTTCACCGCCCGGGGCAATACCAAAGTTTGCACTCGCGCCATCAATCTTAAACTCGTTCGTGCGGCGACCATTCACCGTAAGGTCAACTCTGAAGGAGGAATTGCCTGTTTGATTACGGGCGGCGCCAGGCGCCAGAGGTATGAGACGGTTGAAACTTCTCCCTTGCAACGGTAATTCGTCGAGGGTGCGCAACGTGACGGTTTTGCCATATAAAACACAGGTCATTTCCACCCCTGAACTGGCAATCGTTACGCACTCCGATATACCTGTAACAGCGGGAACATCAACGCGGTGTGACTCATCACTGCCGGTGAAAATCAGATCGTCGATCGCGACAAATGATGTGTACTGCGTCATCAGCTTGAACGTTAGACCAAGCTGCGTGACGTCTTCCTGCCGCTGTTCCACTTCTGCTTTGTCTTGCAACGACAAAATCTGGCCCATCAGATCGTCACTTTGCGCCTGGCCCACAATGTCGCGAGCACATCGTGATCGGCTTCTGTCTCCGGCAGTTTCACGGGAATCTCACGCACGAATTCCTGGCCCGCCATCTTTCCTTTCAGACGAATCGTTCCCTCACCACCAGACGCATAACGTCCCGACACGACTACGGGCTTCGCACTGAACAAGTCAGGAATGTTTGGTGGATAAACGTCACTGACCGGCATCGCGCCCCAATCGACAGACAGATCGGTTAATAAAGGATTGCGAATGCGATCGTGAAAACGGCGCGCGGCCGCCTCTGTGTCCGCGGTTTCTGAAACGTAGTCAACCTGGCCTCGCCCGTACTCAGCCATGTTGTCGAGCAGGAAACGATTGGGATAGTTTCCAAAACCCATCGCAAACACGCGCGCGTTCGGATGCTTCTTCACTTCCGAAAGAATCTCCATCTCGTTGCCGACCAGACCGTCTGTCATAAAACAGACGATGCGCACGTGATACTGAGAGTCAGAAGGCTCGAGCGCCGCCTTGATCGCTGTCATCATTTCTGTGCCGCCCATACTCGTGCGACTGCCCAGAAATTTTTTTGCTATTTGCAGATTGTCAGACGTGGCCGGCACTGGTTGTGGAAACAGGATGTCGGTGTTGCCGGCGAAGGTGATCAAGTTGAACGTGTCGTGCGGGTAGAGATTCTTGAGAGCGAGGTCCATCGTTTCTTTGGCTTTTGCGATTGGAAAACCGTCCATTGAACCTGACGTGTCGAGAACGAAAACCAACTCTTTCGGCATCACGTCTTCAGGCGAGACGCGCTGGGGTGGCCTCCGCGACCCGAGCGTATGTGCCTCCGACGGCCCAAGGGGACGGGGCGCAGAGCGGTGGGATCGCCGTCGCACGGAGGCGCTCGAGAGGTCCGGCAGCGTCGCGCGCGCGATGCTCGAAGACGCG
>Ga0207708_10002377_pt1 | contig 13826 bp, 8 predicted proteins | sample KBSK5101metaG_FD_184340 | JGI IMG/M metagenome (GOLD analysis project Ga0207708, IMG submission 184340) | Corn, switchgrass and miscanthus rhizosphere microbial communities from Kellogg Biological Station, Michigan, USA - KBS K5-10-1 metaG... | ecosystem: Host-associated > Plants > Roots >...
GCGGAGGCGGTCTGGTCGCCGCCGGCGGTCCGGAGCTACGACGACTTCCGGCGCCGGTTGCCGTATCAGCTCGGTCGCCTCGACAAGCAGGACGTGCGCTACCGCATTCCCGAACCCGAGGGACTGAAGGACCTTTACACGACCTCGCAGGATCACGCGGTCGTCGCTCTGAGCCCGCACCTTCCTGGCGCGCAAATCTTCTACACGCTCGATGGCAGCGAACCGTCCGACGCCTCGACGCTCTATCGGGCGCCCCTGCAGATCGCGCTTCGGCCCGAACAACCGGAATCGCTCAAACTCGTCGTTGTTAGCCCGCAGGGCCGGCGTAGCGTCGTCTACGGCGCGACGTTTCTGCGCCGTGCCTATCTCCCGCCGAAACGCGTTGAGGTGCAACCCAAGCTCGCGTTCGCGCTGTACGACGGAAAATTCGCCAGCGTGCGTGACATCGAGCGCGGCGTGAAGGTGGCCAGCGGAACTACCGAATCACTCGATCTGCAGCAGTTCGGCCGTTCGCTCAATTTCGCGGTGCAGTTCGACGGGTTCCTGAAGATAGATTCAGATGAGTTCTACCAGTTCGTCGTGGATTCGGACGATGGTGCAGTGCTCGAGATCGACGATGAAGTGGTGGTCGACAATGACGGCAATCACGCGCCGCGAACCATCGCCGGCCATATTCCCCTGCGGCGGGGCATGCACAAGCTTCGCCTGCGTTACTTCCAGTCGGAGGGTGGAGCGTCGCTTGGCGTCAGCTGGGCAAAACCCGGTGGACCGCTGGAGCCGCTCGAGGGCTCCGCCCTTTACCACTAACCAGGGCAATACTCCGCATTGAGACGAAGGCACTGCTGTTTCGTGCTGTCCCTCAATCGATGCGGGACTTCTGCGGAGCCTGGTTCAGCTTGCTCATGCTGAGCGCTGCGTGGCTAGCTACCGGTGAGCGCAGCCTCACGGTGGCGGATTCACGAGGATGGGAGAGGTCTTCGCGTAGAGACGGTTGGTCCACGTTCGGGACGCGACGAAGAGAGCGACGAACCGTGTGAACCCATCGCGCCAACGGAGTTAGTCTTTCCGCCTCAACTGAACGGAGGCGGACGATGAACGCGGAAACCACGACTAACAACCACGCGCGGAACCTGGTGCTGCTCGCCGGCTTCACGGCCGGTCTCGCGGACTTCCTGTTCGCGTCGATCACACGTGTGATGAATGGTGGATCGTGGATGGATCCGTGGAAAGGTGTGGCCGGCTGCCTCATCGGCGAGGCCGCGCGGGAGGGCGGCTTCGAGATAGTGCTGCTCGGCATCGCGCTCCACTTCTTCATCTGCTTCTCGGCCGCGGCGATGCTGTACTTCATCCTGAAGAAGGCGCCTTCGCTGCCGCGGCAGTGGCTGCTGGTCGCCGTCGTGTACGGCATCGTGTTCATGCTCGTCATGAACTACGTGGTCGCGCCGCTGTCGCGCGCGGGACGGTCCATCTACCCGGTAGAGACGCTGCCCATCAACGCGTTCTGGCACATCGTGCTGGTGGGGCTCACGTCGGCGTGGTTCGTCACGCGGGCGCTGAAGCCGGCGCCGGCGAGCTGAGCCATTTGGTCGCCGGCCGCGTGCACGTCGGGCCCCTGGCGACCCGAGGAACCTGATGATCGGGCTACACCTGCAGAGCATCCGATCGCGCGGCTAACTACCGGTGAGCGCAGCCTCACCCCACGTGACCGGAAGTGCCTCGTTCTCCGTGGTGGCGCTGCGCGCGACGAGTTCGACCAGCTTGACGCCGGAAACGTCGACCTCGATCGGCTCGGCCGGCATGCCCCATTTCAGTGGGCGGGTTTCAGCCAGGCGCTTGCCGTCTCCGTAAACAATGAAGGTCACCACGTTGGTTTTGTCGGTCGCGGAATCATCGACGCCAACCTTCGTGGCGAAACGCCGATACCCGTCATTGCGCACTTCAAGTCGGGAATTGACGAGAATCCCGATCCCGGATTGGTAGGTCTTGCGTGCGATCTGCAGCGTCTGTCCGTAAGGAGCGCTGTCCGCGCGGGCTCCGCCCCAACCGGCGTATTGCGGCCGATCGCCGGCGCCGCGCGTACCCCCCCAGCCGTATGCGGTGCGGAAAATCGTTGGATCGGCGATCGGGCGCGTCACGCCATCGACGGCAGGGTTCACCTTGCCCGGCAGTTCGGAAAGATAAAATCCACCTGCCAGACCGCGCGTGCCGCGCGCGCGAAAGATCATCGTCTCGCGCGGCGCGACCCGCAGTTTCGTTTCCTTGGTGAAGCTGAGCTGCTTCTTTGTCCAGAGATCGGTGATCTCGACGGGCGCGTCGTCCCGGTACTTCAGCTGCGTGGCCTGCAGGTTGACGTCCGTCGCTCCTGAGCCGCGATTGAATATGGCGACGGCCTTGTCACCATTGTTCAGAGTCTTGATCAGGATTTGAACGTCATTCGAGTCATACGCGACGGTCGCCTGATTGCCCGCGACGTCCTGATCGAGCGCGATGATGTCGGCGTTGCCAAAAATCTCCATGAGCGTGTCCGGCGTTTTGCGCAGATCGGCGCCGATGAGCAGCGGGGCGTTCAGCATGGCCCAGAGCGCAAAGTGCGAGCGCGCTTCGGTGATGTGATCAGCGTCGAAATCGCCGGCGCCGATGTAGAGCATGTCGGGATCGTTCCACGAGCCGGGGTGGGCGTAGAGCCCTCGATGTACGGCGCTGTCGAAATTCACCAGCAGTCGACCCCAGGCCGGAGTGATATCGTCGCTGGTGCGCGAGGTATTGCCGACGTCCTTCGCCCAAGCGCGCACATTCGCCGCGCCCCAGATGCACAGCGAATAGATGAAGTCGCCGTCGGGCCTGCTGCGCTCGATCGCCTTGCCCACCTGACGAAACAGTTTCTGCACGGCGGCAACATCGGTGCGCGAGATGGCGCCGAGATCCATGATCGGTGTCAGCGCGCGATGCAGACCGGCTTTCACTTTCGCTGAATTCGGGCCGAAATCACGCAGGCCGCACCCATCGACCTTGATGTAGTCGAAGCCCCATTCGCGGAAATACATGTCGATGTCCTGATCGATATGGTCGTGCAGACCGACCTCGCGCTCCGCGACGCTGCCCTTGGGCAGATCTTCGTCCGTCGCGGCCCACGCCTGTGTGCAAGTGTTTCTGCCCATGTCCGAATAGATGCCGGCCTTGAAACCCATGGCGTGCAGCTTGTCGGTGTACGGTTTGAACGACGGCGTCTCCTTGTCGGACGAGGCAGCCGTGGACGGAAATTTTTCGGCACGGAGCATCAGATGCCCATCGGAGAGGCGGCGCTTGGCCATCCAGCCGTCGTCGAGGTTGATGTAGCGATAGCCTTTGCCGGCAAGTCCGCTGTCGAGGATTCGCTGTGCCGAGCCCATCACTTTTTCTTCGTCAACCGTGCCAGCGAAGGCGTTCCAGGAATTCCAGCCCATCGGCGGAGTGGCGGCTCGACCGGCGGTGTAAGCGCTCCAGCTGCCTGTCGGCGCCAGCGGATCGGCGCTCTGCGCCTGCGCGGCGGAGCACAATAAGATCGCTGAACATGCCGCCGTCGTGACTTTCTTCATGCCGCAAATTCCCCAGGCCTTTTGTCATTCATGAGCGATTTGATGCGAACGCGCGACACCTCGCAATGCCTCAATACATATACATTGAAAGTGATTTTTGTAGACAAAAGTATGAACACGGAAGCCTTTGACCGCCTCTTTGGTATCGTGGCTGCTGTGCATGGCGTCTTTTCACATCGCTGTTCGGCCAGAAGGCAGCGTCGGTCCGGAACGGCTGGCTGCTCACTTCTATATGCCATGCCGCACCGTTCATATGGTCGCGCGCTGCGCGCCTTCATTGCTGTAACGCTGCTGTGTGGTGTCTCGCTGGCAGACGAAGAGCCCATAAAGGGATCGGCCCACTTCTTCGACCAATACTGCTCTGACTGTCACTATGAAGATAAGAGTGGTGGGCTGGACCTGAGCGAGCTGACATTCGAGCCGGGCAACAGGGATAACCTTGCTACCTGGGTCCGGGTGCTCGATCGTGTTTCTGCCGGCGAAATGCCGCCCAAAAAGAGAAAGGAACGCCCGGCGCCGGCGGACCTCGCGACGTTCACCCACAGCGTTTCGTCTTCTGTCACCGCCTTCGAGAAGGAAGTCACGGCGCGGGACGGCCGCGCAATCCAGCGCCGGCTCAACCGTTACGAATACGAAAACGCGCTTCGCGATCTCCTGAACGTCCCTTGGGCGCAGGTGAAGGACAAGCTGCCTCTCGACGGCGAAGCGTATCGTTTCAACAAGAGCGGCGAAGCGCTCGACGTATCGTTTGTGCAGATGGAGCGCTACCTGAGCGCGGCGGACTATGCGATGCGCCAGGCCATGTCGGCGGCGTTCGAACGGCCGGAGAAATCGGTGCGGAAGATTTACGCGCGCGACGCAATCGGACAACGTTATCTGCCGCGCGAGAATGGCACGCTGCCCGACCGGCTCATGTTTCCCGTGCTCGACTCGCACGCGCAGCCCGAGGTGCGGGCCGGACGCGCGCCCAACTCCAGCCCGGAGACGCGCGAGCGCGAGGCCGTGGGTAAGGTTTCCAGCATCTTCAGCGACGCCGGTCAGTACGGCTGGGGTTTCAATGCGCCAGTCGCCGGACGCTACAGCATTCGGCTGAAGGGCTACTCGGTCTGGGTGAGTGGCGGCGGAATTGGACGCTGGTTTTACACTGGCCAGGGTGATGAAAAGGCGCCGACCTACTGGCTGCCTGTCTGGCACCGACCCAACGCGGACGAAATCTGGCCCGGCCGCAACAACGAGCCCATCGGGATCTACGCGCAGAGCTCTGGCCAGACGCGGCCCGTCGGTGTCATGGACTTCACGCCGAAACCGTCCGTGGGCGAGATCGAAGTGCAACTCGCGGGCGGCGAGGGCATCCGCTCCGACGCGATGCGGCTCTTCCGCACGCGCGTCAACGGCAGCGACGAGCAGTACGTCAATCCGCTTGCGACCAAGGAGGGCATGCCCGGCTACGCCGTGCAATGGCTGGAAGTAACTGGGCCGCTGGAAGATGCAGACACCACCACTGGTTACAAGCTGCTGTTCGGCGAGCTTGCGATGCGCAGGCTCGGCGCGGGCGAGAAAGGTGGTGTGCCGCTAGAGACCGTGGCGCCGAACATCAGCCCACCCGTCGGTGGTCCAACCGGCGCTGGAGCCTTTGGCGTTGGTGGGCCGGGCGGATTCCAGCGCTCACCCATCAGCAACGTGACGGTCGAAGTGATTTCCAGAACACCGCAACAGGACGCCGAGCGGCTGCTGCGCGGTTTCATGCAGGTTGCGTACCGGCGGCCAATCGAGGAACCAGAAGTGCAACGGTTCCTCGGTCTTTTCAAACGAGAGTTCGAGCTCGGCTCGGGCTTCGCGCGCTCCATGCTTACTGCCTACACCGGCGTGCTGGCTTCGCCGGGCTTCGTGTTTGTCGAGGAGCAGCCGGGCAAGCTCGACGATCGGGCGCTCGCCACGCGCCTGTCACTCTTCCTCTGGAATTCCACGCCAGACTCCGAGCTGCGCGCCCGTGCCGAAAACGGGGAGCTGCACAAGCCTGAGGTGTTGCGAGCGCAGACTGAGCGGCTGCTCAACGATCCGAAGTCGCGCCGCTTCGTGGATGCATTCACCGACTACTGGCTGGACTTGCGCAAGATCGACGACACCTCGCCCTCGGCGACTATCTACAACGATTACGAACTGGACGATCCGCTCAAACTAGCGGCGCTGGAGGAGACGCAATTGTTCTTCGCCGAACTGCTGCGCGCGGATCTGCCGGCAAGAAACTTTCTCGACTCGAATTTCACGTACCTGAACGAGCGTCTCGCCAACCACTATGGCATCCGTGGCGTGTCGGGCGCGAAGATGCGCCGCGTCACGCTTCCGCGCGACAGCGAGCGCGGCGGGCTGATGACCATGGCCAGTGTGCTCAAGCTGACAGCCAACGGCACCACCACCTCGCCGGTGCTGCGCGGCCACTGGATCACCGAGCGGATACTCGGCATCGAGACACGCCCGCCGCCGCCGAGCGTGAAGGCCGTCGATCCGGATATCCGCGGCGCGGTGACCATCCGCCAGCAGCTCGCCAAGCACCGCGACAATGCGAGTTGCGCCTCGTGCCATTCCAAGATGGATCCGCCAGGCTTTGCACTGGAGAGTTTCGATGTCATGGGAGCGCGCCGAGACCGCTATCGGGCAGTTGCTGAGAACGTGAAGCCGCAGCCCGGATACGGCATGGACGGTCAAGCGTTCGCTTTTCACTACGCGCTACCCGTCGACTGCGCCGGCGAGTTGCCCGACGGCCGCGCCTTCCGCGATATAAAGGAGTTCAAGCGCCTCCTCAGGGGCGAAGAAGTGCCCGTCGCGCGCAACCTCGCCAGGCAGCTGGTGGTCTTCGCCACGGGGGCACCAGTGCGCTTCTCCGACCGCGCTGAATTCGAGCAGATTTTGCAGCGCGCGAGCGTGCATCAGTACGGCGTGCGCTCGCTGGTCGAGGAAATCGTCCGAAGCGAGTTGTTCCAAACCAAATGAATATGAAATTTTCGGCTCCCTTCATCGCCACCCGACAGGCCCTCTCGCGCCGGCGCTTTCTCCAAGGCGCGGGCGTCGCGATGTCGCTGCCGTTCCTCGACGCGATGCTGCCGAGGTTCGCGCGCGCCGCGTCCAATTCCACCACGCCCAATACCAAGGCGCGCCGGATGCTCGGCATCTGCAACAACCTGGGCGTTCGACCCGACCTGTTCTTCCCGACCGGCGCGGGTCGCGAATACGTGGCGTCGCCGTATCTCAAACTGCTGGACGCGCATCGCAACGATTTCACCGTGATCAGCGGCGTCTCGCATCCAAATGTGGATGGCGGGCACCCTTCCGACATCAGCTTCCTCACCGCCGCACCGCACCCGGCGAGCAGTTCGTTCCGCAATACCATTTCACTCGACCAGCACATTGCCGAGCGAATCGGCACCCTCACGCGGTTCCCTTCGCTCACACTCTCCGTCAATGGCGCAGCCCGCAGCCTTTCGTGGACGGGTACCGGTGTCGCCATACCACCGGAAGAGCGGGCGTCCGACGTTTTCAACCAGCTTTTCCTGCAAGGCACACCCGAGCAGGTCACGGCTCAGATCCACAGGCTCGACACAGGACGCAGCATCCTCGACGCTGTCGCAGACCAGGCCAAAGAGCTCGAGCGCAATGTCGGCGCGCGCGACCGCAGTCGTCTCGAGCAGTATTTCACCAGCGTCCGCGACCTCGAGCACCGCCTGAAGGAGTCGCGCGACTGGGAGAGCAAACCCAAACCGGTCGTGAGCTATCCCGCGCCGGTCGAGCCCGCAAGTCCGGCGCAATACATGGTCAAAGTGAAAACGATGTATGACCTTGCGCGGCTCTCGTTTGAGACCGACTCGACCCGCGCCATCACGCTCATGTTGAACAGCGTTGGCACGCCGGTCGTCACCATTCCCGGCGAGACCATCACCGACAGCTACCACAACCTCTCACACCACGGAAAGACGGAAGAAAAACTCGCGCAGCTCAAGGTGCTGGACGAATGGCACATGAAGCTGTTGAACAATCTTTTCAGTGATCTGAAGGCCGTGGAGGAGGGCGGGGAAAGCCTCCTCGATCGCACCATGATCCTGTACGGCTCGAACCTCGGTGACGCCAACGCCCATTCGACGATCAACCTGCCCACGCTGTTTGCCGGCGGCGGTTTCCGCCATGGACAACATCTCGCCTTCGATCGGGCGCAAAACTATCCGTTGCCGAATCTTTTCGTTTCGATGCTCCAGCGCATGGGTCTGGAAGCGGACAAATTCGCCTCGTCGACCAGCGCGATGCGTGGTCTCGAGATGGCATGAAGCGCTGCTTCGCGATTCCGCTATTCGTTCTGCTGTCTGGATTCGTTTCCGCCGGTCGCGCGGCGGAAATCGTGATCGACTTCGAGCAAGCCGAGATCGGCAAACCCATGCCCACTTGGACTGAAAAAGGCGTCGTCTTCAATCTTGCCGGGCCACTCACCAAGAGCAAGGCGGCGGGGCGGATCATGTTTTTTCCGCACCTCGCCACGAATCACCGAGGCATTCTGAATGCCATGGCAACCGAACAGGCGGTCCCGGTGCTGGCAACGTTTCCAGACAGCGCTTCGTCCGTCACGCTCGTGCTCTGGGGCTCGACCGGGTGCCCGGCATTACTCGAGGCCCTCGACAGGAATGGCGAGATCGTTGACAAGGCGTCTGTCGCCGCCGCGCCTGGCCGCAAGGCCCCGGCCGATCCGATCCCGTTTTTCAAGTTGACCGTGAAAGCGCCCGCGGGATCTGCAATAGCGGCCATCCGATTCAGCGGGCCGCGCGACGGCGAGTTCCTCGCCGCTGACGAAGTCCGGTTCACGACTTTTGAAGCAAATTGAGATGTCCTGAGAAAATGCATCCGGATAGTCGCGGTGGGAATCCGAAGGGCAGGGCACAGCCGGCGCGATTCCGGCCGGCCCTGCTGGTCGCCTAATAACTAGCGATCATCTGCGTCGCGTGGAATCGATGCAGGCACGGCCGGGTTCACCCGCGCGATCGAGCCGCTCATCACATACGCCCGCTGGCTCGGAGCGAAACGGGGTGCAAGCAGGCCATCGTTGATCTCGCGTGTCACAGCGAACCGGTTGTACACCGTCGGCGACAGGAACAGACGCTCGTTCGAAAGGCCGTCGGACTCCTCCTCGGGCTCCGCTTCGACGAACGTGATCACGCCGTCCTCGTTTTCATCGACCCGCGCGACTTCCGTTGCATAGGCGTCGTACAGACGCCTGCTGAAGTCGGTCACGCCGGGCTCGAACGATTTCACCCGGACGAACACATCGAACAGTATTTCCCTGGCGAGGCCGCTCGGAAGAAAGCGCAGCCGCGTCTCTTTCTGCTCATCGTCATTCGTCGTCGGGCGATCCGGGTCATCGGGGCTCGCCTCCGGTCCGCGATCCGGATCGCGCGGATTGTTCGGGTCGTCACCGAACATCTGCTTGAGGCCTGGCTGGTTGTTGTCGACGCCGCGCGGGCCCGATCCGGGTATCAACGACGACACGTCGTATTGCTTGCCGGCCGCAAATGTTCCTGCCACCCCGCCGGTCGATGGGATCTCGAAGAGCGGGAAAACCCAGTTCGTGTATTCGTTGAATTCCCAATAGGCATGACAGTCGCTCTGCTGCAGGCAGTTGTACGCGCCCATGCTCAATGGAACGGACACGAGATTCGACTGCCGGTCGGGAAAATGATCACTCATGCGCGGAAAGCGGGCATCTTTGCCGTCGCGCGTGAAGAATTTTCCAGGGACGTCGTGATGGTCGCCCCACGCGGCGATGGCGACTGCATCGGCATACGTCATCGTGCCGAATTGTGCATGCCCGTCTGGACGCGGCGCCGCGACGCGCGGGACGATGAGGTCGTGAATCATCCAGCCTTCGTACCAGCCCGACTCATTGTTGATCACAAAAAGCCCGGAGATATCGGTGAAGATATCGATGAATGCCTCCGGGTCTTTTGGATCCGTGGGCAGCCCGGGCTTCGGCTCGAGCACCACCCTCACGGCGCCGATGGTTGGTAGCTGGTGGTTGGCAGCGTTGGCTGCGGTCGGAATGGCGTGATCGTTGATACCCGGAATGATCGCCGTGAATATGTTTGGCTGAAAGCCGCGCGCGTCGAGCAGGTAGTACTCGAAGAGCTGGCTCGGTTTGTCCGCCTCCGCGAACGCCCGCATCGGGTTATTGGTGTGCGGTCGCCGCGCTTGCAGGCCGAGCCTCTCACGCAGGGGCGTCGGCAGGTGTCGCACATCGCCTCGGTGCAGCACGAACTGCTCGTCGGCATTGGTAGCAGAATGCAAACTCAACACTTCATCTTGTGCGTGAGCGGAAAAGGCAACGAGAGCCAGGCCCGCGACTAAAGGTGAAACGCGCTTGATGGCGATGCGCACTCCACCGATCGCAAGGCGAACGGCCGCCGCGATTTTGAAATTTGTACTCATGTTGATCCCCTGTTGAATGTAGTTTGCGCAAGGTCGAGATGCGCAGCGCTAGTTCGACGGGGGTGTGTAACCACTGCGTGGCGGCGGGTTCTGCAGGCGAGCACGGCCGGGTAAAAGGACTACAACCGGTCGGGAATCAAAAGATACGATCGTCCGACGTATTCGCCCAACTGTGCCCGCCTTGCTGATCGGCCGACAACCCGCTGCCTCGGCCGTGCGCTACGAAATCGGGAGTCAGATCCGATGGGCGATAGCGCGTAATCCGCCACCGATCGCGACTGCCTTTGCGTACCGGGGCACGTGGCTGCGATGGCCTCGCGTCCCGAAAGTGGTATACCAGTTGACGCCAGAGGTATAGCCACCTCATAGTCGAATTGGTCTACCGGGTCGTCACGAGAGAGGGGAGGCGATGATGAGAAAAGAGAAATTGTTGTTTGTGGGAAGCGCTGGGCTGGTCGGTCTGTCATGCATGCAATTGGCACATTCGCAGTCCGCTGAAACCGCAGACCGACTCGAAGAGGTCATCGTCACCGCCACGAAGCGTGAACAATCCGTTCAGGAAGTGCCGCAGGCGGTGCAGGTCATTGGCGCGGACGAGTTGACGAGCGCGAGTATTCACGAGTTTTCGGACCTCACGAGAATCGCCGCCTCGATGGTCATCAAGCCCGCCGAGCACCCGGTGAATGCATCGGTGTCGATCCGCGGCATCGGCACATTTGCGTTCAGCATTGGTGTGGAGCCCAGCGTCGCGGTTCAAGTGGACGACGTTCCGGTGGCGTTTCAGGCTCGCGCCTTTACTGATCTTTCAGATGTCCAACGAATCGAAGTTTTACGTGGACCGCAAAGCACGCTGTATGGCAAGGCCGCGTCGGCGGGTCTCATCAACATTGTGACTTTTGGGCCTAGCGAGAGCTTTGAGGGAAACGTACGCGTCCTGGGTACTTCCGACGAAGAGTTCGTCGGTGGGATCGGCCTGTCGGGCCCCATCGGCGAGACGCTTGGGTATCGCATCTCGGCGCAGCACACGACGTACGATGGCAACGTCGAGAACAGCTTCAATGACAAAAACGTGAACGGCCGCGAGTCGACGACCGTGAACGGCAAACTGGTGTGGAACCCGTCCGAAAGCTTCACCGCGACTCTCGCGGCTAACTACATCGATGGTGAAACAACCGTCGGGCGGCCCTTTGTACGGCTCGATCCGACTGCGCTGCTCAGGGGCGACCCGACATTGCCGAATTCCGTGACACTCCCGGGCGTCGTCGCCGACGCCGACAATACGGAGATCAGCAACAATTTCGACGCTGGAACCGACTACACCGGCAACGGCGGGTCTCTCAAACTCGAGATCGGATTGCCTGCGGCGCTTACGCTCGTGTCCATCTCTTCGTACGACAATTTCGAGCTTAACGACCTGCTGGATCAGGACGATACTTCCGCGCCCACGATCGACAATACGCAGGTCGGAGTGTTCGAATCCAAACAGCTGACGCAGGAAATCCGCCTGTTGTCGTCGGATGATCAGCCGCTGCGCTATACGCTGGGTCTCTACTACGGCGACACACAGCTCGATCGCGATTTCCGTCGCGGCCCTGTCTTCGCGTTGGCGCGTTGGATCGCCAGTTCCGATTCCACACAGAAGGCGATCTTCGGCCAGGCGGATTGGGAGTTCGTGGAGGGCACCACTCTCACCGCTGGTATTCGCCATCAGGAGGAAGACATCTCATACACCTTCCTCGACATCCAGAACGCGAACGCCTTCTTCGAGGGAGACGCCAACGACAAATTCGAAACCTACCGTCTCGGTCTGCAGCATCAGTTCACCGACGACTTCATGGCTTATGCAGCGTTCGCCACGGGTCACAAGGGGCAGACCTTCGATTTGACGACGGGTTTCAATCTCAATCGCCAGCTCGCCGGACCGGTATTGCCGGAAACCTCCGAGAGCTACGAGATCGGCGCGCGCATGCAGTTTTTCGACCACCGCCTCACGTTGAACACGACCATATTCGACGTCCACTACGACGACTTCCAGGCGCAGGGCATCGAGTTTCTGCCGGACGGCTCATTCAATTTTCGTCTTTCCAACGTCGGCAAAGTCAGGACACGCGGCGTTGAAATCGACACCGTCGCTGTTGCTGGTGAGCACTTGAATCTGAATGCCTCGCTCGCCTACGTCGACGCAGAGATCGAGGAATTCCCATTGGGGCAGTGCTATCCCGGGCAGACCGCGGCGCAAGGCTGCACTGGAACCCCGGCACGTCAGGATCTGAGCGGCCACCGTCCGCCGCAAGCTCCTGAGTTCAAGGCGACAGCCGGATTCGATTATTCGCGGCCAATAAACGGTGGTTCTCTGAACGGCGTCCTGCAGGGAGCGTATGTCTACCAGAGTGCCATCAACTACGCGTTGAGCGGCGATCCTGAGGGTGCACAGGGTGGCTACGGCCTTCTCAATCTCTCCATTGGAGTGCGCGACCAGGACCGAGGCTACGAAGTCGTCGCCTACGTGAACAACGCGTTGGACAAGCAGTACTACGCGAATTACGCGAACAGCAACGGCAATTTTGGCAACCGGCAGGCGATCAACGCGGTGCTGCCGCGCGATTTCGAACGCTACGTGGGAATTCGCGCGAGGTTTGATTTCTAGAAACGCATGTCGCCGAAGGACACACGACGCCGCTACGAGAAGATCGCTGAGGAACTACGGGCGGAGATCGCAAGCGGCACCTACGCGGTTGGGCAGCGACTTCCCTCCGAACGTGACTTGGCGCAACGCTTCAAGGTGTCGCGACCATCGGTACGTGAAGCGACCATTGCTCTGGAGTTGGATGGCCTGGTTGAGGTGCGCTACGGCTCCGGTGTGCACGTCATCGCCACGCTGCCGAAGGGCGGCGTGGCTGGAGTCACTGACTTCGGACCTTTTGAGCTGTTGGAAGCGCGACGAGCGATCGAATCGGAAGCCTGCGCGCTTGCCGCCAAGCGGATAAGCCCCGAGCAGCTTTCGGAACTCACGACTCTGATCAGTGAGATGAGAGAAGAGAACGAAAACAACGTGGCTCAAAGCGAGGACGCCGACCGCCGCTTCCACGAATTGATCGCAGAATCGACCGGGAATAGCGCCTTGTTTGCCGCCGTGAAGACGCTCTGGGACGCCCGCCAGCGTTCACCTCAGTACAAGCTGTTGAGCCACAAAGTCAGAGCCATGGGCGTCAAGCCACGGATTGACGAGCACACCAGGGTAGTCGACGCGCTGAAGCGCGGAGATTCCAGTGGTGCGCGGACGGCGATGCGAGACCATCTGGCGCGCGTCATCGACGAGCTGCTGAAAGCTACGGAAGTCGAGGCTCTTGAGCGAGCCAGCGCGGAAATCGCGGAGAAGCGGCGAAAATACACTACGGCGTAGCTAGCCGCCATCATGAGGGGCCTGACAATGTGCAATGCCAATGGCGGGTTGAGATGGGCGGTCGGCGTGTTGCTGATGTGCTGGTTCAGCGCCGCGCCCGGCGGAGAATCCCAAGTCATCCAGAATGTCTTGTCACGGCCCGGCATGTCGCTGGCCGGCCAGTGGCATGTGATCGTTGATCCCTACGAGAACGGGTACTACGACTATCGTCGCCAGCCGTTCGATGCCACTACACCTGCGCGCGGCGGCTACTTCCTGGATCACAAGCCGGCGGATCGATCTGAACTGGTCGAATACGATTTCGACACGAGTCCCACGCTCATGGTACCCGGCGACTGGAACTCTCAGGAAGATCGTCTCTTCTACTATGAAGGCACGGTCTGGTA
>Ga0207708_10002380_pt1 | contig 13819 bp, 8 predicted proteins | sample KBSK5101metaG_FD_184340 | JGI IMG/M metagenome (GOLD analysis project Ga0207708, IMG submission 184340) | Corn, switchgrass and miscanthus rhizosphere microbial communities from Kellogg Biological Station, Michigan, USA - KBS K5-10-1 metaG... | ecosystem: Host-associated > Plants > Roots >...
GGACCAAGTTTGATCTGACGGTCACGCTGGAAGAGGGGCCGGGAGGCTTGCGGGGAACGCTCGCCTATAGCACGGAACTGTTCGCGGCGGAGACGGCGGAGCGGATGGTGGGCCACTTCGAGCGCTTGCTGGCAGCGCTGGTGGCCAATCCCCACGGACAGATAAGCGCGGCCGCGATGCTGAGCGAGGCCGAGCGGTACCAGGCGGTGGTGGGCTGGAATCAAACCGGACGGACTTACCAGCCGGAGACCAGCTTGCATGAGGTGTTTGAAAGACAGGTGCGGCGGACCCCCGCAGCGGTGGCGGTGGTGGCCGAGCAGGAACAGTTGAGCTATGGGGAGTTGAACCGGCGGGCCAATCAACTGGCGCACTATCTGGTGAGGCGCGGGGTGGGGCCGGAAACGCTGGTGGGAATCTGCATGGAACGAAGTGTGGAGATGGTGGTCGGGCTGCTGGGAGTACTTAAGGCCGGGGGTGCATATCTGCCTTTGGACCCGGGGTCACCTGAGGCGCGACTGAGTTTCATGCTGGCGGATGCGGGAGTAAAGGTGGTGCTCACGCAGAGCGAGTTGCAAGCGGTAGTTCCGGCCGGGGGTGTGGAGGTGATCCTGGTGGACGACGAATGGGAAGCCATCGCTAGTGAGAGTGAGGAGAACCCGGGACGGCGAGCGGTCGGGGAGAATCTGGCGTATGTGATTTACACGTCGGGGTCGACGGGGCGGCCGAAAGGAGTGCTGATCGAGCATCGGCAGATGCTCAACTACAGTGCGGCGATCAGTGAGCGGGTGGGGTACAGGAGCGGGGGCATGGCGATGGTGCAGCCGTTAACCGTCGATTCGTGCGGGACGGTGATCTATCCGAGCCTGAGTCAGGGCGGGGCGTTGCATCTGGTGAGCAAGGAGCGGGCGTTGGATGGCGCGGGGCTGGCGGAGTATCTGCGGCGGGAGCAGATCGAATGTTTGAAGATAGCGCCCTCGCATCTGGGCGCGTTGGCGAAAGCAGTAGGGGTGGGAGCGTTGCTGCCGCGGGGGCAGTTGATCATTGGTGGCGAGGCCTCGAGCTGGGAGTTTGTGGAAAGGTTAGCGACGGCGGCGGGGGGCTGCCGCGTCTTTAATCACTACGGCCCGACGGAAACGACGGTGGGCATCCTGTGCTACGAGGTGGGAGCGGACCGAGGAGCGACGGGGAACGTACCGTTGGGGCGGCCGCTGGGGAACATGGAAGTATACGTGTTGGACGAGGAGCTGGAGTTGGTGGCCGAGGGCGTCTTAGGAGAACTGTATCTGGGCGGAGAGGCGGTGGGGCGTGGCTACCTTGGGCGGGTGGAATTGACGGCGGAGAAGTTTGTGCCGCATCCCTACAGCGCGCAGGCAGGGCAGCGGTTATATCGGAGTGGCGACGTAGGGAGGTATGGACGGGCAGGCAACATTGAATACGTAGGGCGACGCGATGAGCAGGTGAAGGTGCGTGGATTCCGGGTGGAGTTGGGAGAAATAGAGGCGGCGTTGCGCGAGCATGAGCAGGTGAGCGAAGCGTTGGTGGTGGCGCAGGGAGAGGCGGGCGCAGAGAAGCAGCTGGTGGGCTACGTGGTGCGGAGAGCGGGAGCCACAGTGGGAGTGGAGGAGTTGCGGCAGTTTCTGCGGCAGCGGTTGCCGGAGTATATGGTGCCGGCCGCGCTGGTGGAGTTGAGCGAATTGCCGTTGACGGCGCATGGCAAGGTTGATCGCCAGGCGCTGCCAAAGCCGGATGAGAGTCACCGGCAAACTCGGAGCACAGACTTTGTTCCACCTCAGACTCCCGCAGAGAAGATCGTTGCCGGCATCTGGGCTGTGCTTCTTAATATCCCGGAAGAAACTATCAGTGTTAATGACAACTTCTTTGAGCTCGGTGGACACTCATTGCTGACAACACAACTGCGTTCTCGATTGAGCGAGATTTTCATGATAGAAATCCCTTTGCGTCGCTTCTTCGAGGTCGTGACGGTCGGTGACATGACAAGCTCGATTGCAGAATTACTGGGTGGCCGAGAACTTACTGACGAGATTGCTCAGACGCAGATAGAGATACAACAACTTTCGGCGCAGCATGCGGAAATATTACTTTCCGAACGGAGCAAAGAGCTGGAAGGCTAAGAGAATAAGATCGTGACTGCCGCTCTTTAAGAGAGTAATCAATTGAGCAATTAAACATCTTTAGAATAATGAAAGAATCAGAAACGTATGACGCAACTAATAAAACCTTACGGCGGTGAGCTGGTCGATCTGCTCGTGTCCGCGGAAGAACGCGATAGTCTTGTCAGCCATGCAGCGCAGTTACCGCGCGTTCAGCTAACCCAACGAAATCTCTGTGATTTAGAGCTGCTGGCGACCGGCGCATTTTCTCCCCTCAAACAGTTTATGGGAAGCAAAGATTATCGGATGGTGCTCGAGGAAATGCGCCTCGCAGACGGCACCCTGTTTCCGATTCCCATTACTTTAACTGTGCCCCCCAGGGCAGATATCTTGTCGGGTAAAGAGATCGCGTTGGCAGATGAGCACAACGATCTAAAAGCCGTCATGCGGGTCGACGAAGTCTACCGCTGGAATCTGAAGGAGGAAGCGCAGCTGGCGTACGGCACCACCGATCTGCGTCATCCGCTGGTCGCGGAAATGCAAACCTGGGGTGAACTATGTATCTCGGGTGAATTACGGGTCCTGGCGCTGCCGAAGCACTACGATTTTGGCAGTCTGCGCCTGACTCCGTTGGAGGTGCGCCAACGGTTATCTGATTTGGGTCATGAAAGAGTTGTCGCGTTTCAGACGCGCAACCCACTGCACCGCGCCCATGAAGAAATGACCAAGCGAGCAGCGCAACAGATTGGCGGCGGGCTCCTGCTTCATCCTGTCGTCGGCATGACCAAAGCTGGCGACATCGATCACTTTACGCGCGTCCAATCCTACCAGGCGCTCACCAGGAAATACTACGATCCCAGTTCGACGACGCTAGCATTGTTGCCATTGGCGATGCGCATGGCTGGACCACGTGAGGCGGTATGGCATGCCATCATTCGCCGGAATTTCGGCGCCAACTATTTCATCGTTGGCAGGGACCACGCCAGTCCCGGAGTCGATTCGCATAACAAACCGTTTTACGGGCCGTATGACGCCCAGGAGTTGATGACCCGGCACAGCGCCGAAGTGGGAGTGCAGCCGCTGCTGTTTTCCGAAATGGTCTATCTGCCGGAAGAAAAGCGTTACGAAGAGTCGACTCTGGTGACAAAAGGAAAGACGGCCTCGATTTCGGGCACCAGCGTGCGGGAAGACTTTTTGCGCCGCGGTCGAGCGTTACCGGAGTGGTTTACCCGTCCGGAAGTCGCTTCGATCCTGGCTGCGGCGCATCCGCCGCGGTATCGACAAGGTTTTTGTCTTTGGTTCACCGGTCTCAGCGGCTCGGGTAAGTCGACCACTGCTGACATTCTTACCATCAAGTTGCTGGAACATGGCCGTCAAGTCACGGTTTTGGATGGCGATGTGATTCGCACCCACTTATCGAAAGGCCTCGGCTTCAGTAAGGAAGACCGCGAGATTAACATCCGCCGGATCGGTTTCGTAGCTGCGGAAGTGGTGCGTCATGGGGGCGGAGTGATCTGTGCCGCGATTAGCCCTTATCGCGCGACTCGCAACGAGTGCCGCGCGCTTATCGGAAGTGACCGCTTCGTCGAGATATTTGTCGATACGCCCCTGGACGTTTGTGAGGATCGCGACCCCAAAGGAATGTACGCCCTGGCGCGCGATGGTCAACTCAAGGGATTTACCGGAATCGATGATCCTTATGAGCCGCCGCACAACCCGGCGATCACTCTCAATACGCTCGACTGTTCCGCCGAGGAGAACGCGGAACGGATCGTGTCATATGTGATTGAGCAGGGTTTTATCAGGCCGTCCGTGGGTGCCGATGAAATTGATCAGGAAGAGGAAATAGGACGGGCAGTTTAGGTTTTTAGGTCAGTTGAGCGACGACTTGCTGCCGCTCAACTGAAATCAACTTCGCGTTCTTCATCAGAGCTGAGCATCGAGCTGCAGTTTCGTCAAATGCCGGCGGCTCCCAATTGATGTAGTTTCTGTCCGATTATCCGGAGCAAATCCGTTTCGCAAGTGCGAAAGAAGAAGTGATCGCCCTCGAACATCCGCATCCAGAAATGTCCGGTTGTTTGTTCGCGCCAGGCTTCGATGTGTGCCCGGGTCACGTCTATGTCTTGTAAGCCTCCGAAGGCAAATATGGGACAGTTGAGTGGCGGCTCGGTGAGGTATTCGTAAGTCTCAACGACGCTAAAATCTGCCCGCAGCAGGGGGATCATCAATTGGAGCAACTCAGGATGTTCCAGGACCTCCGGCGGAGTGCCATTGAGCCGGCGCAGCTCTTCGATAAACTCCGGCTCCGGCAGATTGTATCTAATTGGATCGTCGTCGTCGTCGGGTACCTGGGGCGCTCGTCCGCCGGAGACGAAGAGTGCTTCGGGCCGTGGGCCATTGTTCCGGCGCAGGTATCTGGCTAGCTCAAAGCTGATTCTCGCGCCCATGCTGTGGCCGAAGAACGCAAAGGGTTGATCCAGATACGGAAACAGAGCGTCGGCGGTCGCCGGGACTAGAGCCGTCATATTCGTAAACGGCTCGGCCTGGATGCGGTTGCCGCGGCCCGGAAGCTGAACGGCTTGGACGGCGACGGTGGTCGGCAAGTTCCTGGACCAGTTGCGATAGATCAGAGCCCCACCGCCGGCGTAGGGGAAACAAAATAAGTTGAGTCGTGCTTGTCGGTTTTCCTTGTGGTAAGGGAACCAGGGATTAGCTGTGAGAACATCTTTCATGGCTCGACTTCGCGCGGTCGTCAGAAGGTAAATAGCTTGTCTACCAAAGTCAAATCGCTGTAGGCGTAAGGGGCCGGAATGAATCCGTCAGGCCTCGGCTTAAGCACTGTTCCCGGCAGCTCCGGCAGGCCATAAGATTGATCCATCACCCTAATCTTTACCGGTCCGGCCGACCTAATTGTCAGAGTCAGCTCGATGCCCGCGGGAGGAAGACTAAAATAACGCAGTCCCCACTGATTGGGTGGCATGGCATTCTGAAGAAGCTTACCGTTTACCGCACTGGCGGTGACTTCGGTGCTGCGATCGAGGGTAACGGAAACGATCGGGGCGTGCCGCGGTGAACTGATGCGCAACCTGAGGGTGCGCAGCCCGTCGCTGGTCTGGTCGTCGAGGGTATCGATTTTGGGGCCCTCGAGCTGCGCCACTGGAGCCGGATTTTTTAGCCACTCTCTGCCCGCCAGGAGAGGCAGTTCAGGAGAGTTCACCCTTGGCGTATTCGCCGGGAAGAACTGAGATGTCCAGGCGTCCGGCTGCTGATCGTTACTAAGCCAAGCCCCTTCCTGTTTGTCGACATCCAGATGATAGAAGACATAATCTTGCCTCGGATGATTGCGATCAAATCCTGAGATTACGACTGCGACTATGAAAAGCGCTAAACAGAGAGCCAGAGCAGCGCCGGGTAAGAACCACTTGGCCCAGATCAATAGCGGATCCAGCAACGGCATGATTAATCCTAACAGCAACACCACCAGGATCATCACGAGACCGATTGTGCTCATGTTGAGCCCAACGAATATGAGGTAGATCGCAGGAGCAAGCAAAACGACGGCAGGAACGGCACAAATAAATAAAACGACGAAGCGGCTTCCTGAGACCCGGGTTCCGTCTTTGAGCATAAGCCCGAGCCCGAGCAAGGCGAAGAATAGCGGCCACATCAGCAAATAGCTGCCACCTGGGAACAGCAACGCCGTGACGAACAGCAACAACAGCCACCAGAATAATACGCCCACTGCCAGATTTCGGACGCCGATCCTATTACGGAACCAGAGCACTATCCCGCTGGTAACCGCAAACGTCAGCGCTACAAAGAACATTAGAAACAAGTCGCGGTGGTAAGTATCACCATGAGGAGTAGCTCTGGAGCCGACAAACCCGCCGATCATCGACCAAATGAAGCTGGCCGCCGCGCCCGTGACTACCGCGCACAAAAAGAGCGCGAGAAAACCTAATCCAATTCCTGAAAGATTTAATTGCTTTTCTCGGAAGCCGAACCAGACGATGGCCGCGAATAAAAGCGTCAACTGAAGTAACAAAGGAATGACCCACGCCCGTGCGTAGTGAACGAACAGGGGACCTATAGAAAAATAGACTGCGTCTTTCTCCTGGGTGCGAGTCAGGTCGAGGCCGCCGAAATGGCGAGTGAGAGACAGCGCATAAGAGCCCTGATGTTGCAGGCTGCGCTCGTCGATATTAGGGACGCTGTCGAGCAGCGTGTGGTAGTGAGTGAGCCCTTTGATGTAAGCAAAATTGAATCCGGCCAGGTCGGCGCCCTTAAAGACAGTAAGATCAGTGTCGTTGCCCATGAACTTATAGATTTCATAGGTCAGGGAGGTCGCGACCGGAAAGGGTGCGGCGCGCGCGAATTCGCTGATGAGCCATCCGTTAGCATTGGTGGTCTCGAACATGATCGCCGGACCGGAATTGCCGCGAGCTTCGAAGTTGAGGACCAATCCGACATCCTTTGCCCAGGGGTGTTCGTCTACAAAGGCTTTGGCTCCCAACAGTCCGATCTCTTCGCCGTCTGTGAAAAGGAAGATCACGTCATTCTTAAGTGCTGGGCCCGATTTGAGAGCCCGGAGTGTTTCAAGCAAGACAACGACCCCAGAGCCATCATCGCTCGCCCCAAAACTGTTCGGCGCCGAGTCGTAATGCCCGACGAGAAGGATTGCCTTCTTATTTTCCGTTCCGCCCAGTCTGGCGACGATGTTCCGCACCGTCGCGGCCACAGCAAAACTTCGGCCTCTTCGTTGCGCTACAGTTGACTCCTGAACTTCCGGTCTTACTCCCTGGGTGGACAACTGGCTCAATATGTAATCGCGGACTTCCTGATGCGCTAGTGATCCGATCGGGTGGGGCTTTTGGGCAATTGCTTGAAGTTGGGCCAGCGCGCGACCGGAGGAAAACTCCGTGGCCACAGCCGCGGCTGTTACGGCCCGAGGCGGATCTTGTTGACGAATGCTCAGCAGCGCCAAGACCACGAGTAGCAAACCTGCCGTGATCGCAAGAATAAGATGGGTGGTCTGCACGGATTTGGAACCCTGGTTGTTAGTCATAAGAACCTGCGAAGCTAATGTCACCCTGCCGGGAATGCAGTTTGTCGTTTCAGGTCATAGTCTCGCTGGGATCTTGAACGAGCAGGCCGCTCTTTCAATCCACCTGGCTTCTGGCCAATACGAGTAGCATGTATTTTTTGCTGGCGGCGAATGTCTCAGGATTCACCACCTCGAGATTGCGATCCAGTTTCTCGTCTATCCCCTCAATCGTCTCTTCCAAGACGTAGTGGGCGGCAGGATGTTTCGTCTGGAGTTTCTCTAAGGCAAAATCCAGCAACGGGCGCACAATATTCTCGCCCCACATGTGCGCGTAACCAATCGTCGGCAGGACATTGGCCGTAATATCCTGTTGATGAATAAACTTCCAACCGGCACCCAGGATCCGTTGCTCGAAATCATTCCATTGGTGGCCGGATCTTTCTTTCGCGGGACCGATACGGAAGTAGTCACAGACGAGCCAGCGGCCGCCGGGCCTTAATAACTTTTCAAACAACGGCAGTGAAGCTTCCAGATTGAGATATTGCAGGGACTCAGAAGTGATAATCGTGCCGTAACGATTGTCTACCGGAGAAATATCTTCAAATCTGGATTCGATCACCGGCACCTGCGGATATTTGGTCTTAATATGATTAACCTGGGTCCGGTCCGGCGAGAGCGCGACGGGATTCAAACCTTTGTCGAGCATCAATTTGACTAGCCCACCCATGCCGCAACCGACGTCCAATACGGGAGAATCGCGGTCCTCGATCTCTGCCAGGAGCAATTCAGCGTAGCGGAGCTGGGCTCGGTAAATATCGTTCAAACTCAGATCTTGCGGCTGGATTTTCGCATCGTCAAAATAGCCGTAATGAAGAAAGTCTCCGGGCAGAATCTTCGCATAAAGCTTAAGCTGTGGGTCGTCGAAGGCTCGAGCGCGGCGCTTTGGTTCTCTCCCAAGTTTGATAACCCTCCAAAGATGCCGTGGGTAAATTATCTTCTTGAGCACGCTTCTGGTTATCGAACCGATTTTCAAGTCTTCCATTTTACCTTCATCATACTAACCCGCCGTGCCTGCCACCGCCGCCGCGGATGAAAGTGCCCCCAAAAGGTTGGTAACCTTAACACGACCGTGAGCGGAGGGGGAAAACACAACCCGAGGTCCTTCCGCGAGTCGAAAACGCAACCTGGCCCACTATCGCAAATCATCTTAACAGCGGTTCATAATCGAAGGAAGTCGACTTGAAAAATCTCTCTCGCGTGAGGTAAACTCCGCCATCCGGCGGCGTTCCTAACTCAAAATCACGCTTGCGCATAAAGACTTGCGCATAAAGAGCAGAACAATTAGCGGACTTGACCCGAGTGAGTCCCAATACAAGGAGACAAAGGGTATGGACGAAAAGGAAGATACCAGGGTTTATAAAGTTGTCGTTAATCATGAAGAGCAGTACTCAATATGGCCTACATATAAGGACAATCCGTTGGGCTGGAATGATGTGGGCAAGTCCGGGCTGAAGGATGAATGCCTGGCTTACATCAAGGAAGTCTGGACGGACATGAGACCGTTGAGTCTGCGTAAGCACATGGAAGAGATGGCCCGAAAGGAAAAAGGCGAAGCGACACCGAGCAACTAGGGAATGCGCCTGAAGTTCACGCCTTCGCCCCACGTAGGCATCGGTTCTGTGCGAAAGCACAGCAGAACTGAATAACCCTGTCGGACCGCACAGAGGTTGGGCAGAATGTTAACAGGACTCAATACTATCGCTTTTTAAGGTGACGTGGACCTGGAAGTGTATTGAAGAAGGTCACGTCTCCGGGCCCACAGATGGCTCACGCCAATTCCTTGTCGTCTCACGCGAGATACCATCGGTAGCAAGCCATCGCAGCGACTTTGTTTCCGTCGACTCAATCCCCAGTGATTCCATTTCCGCCGGCATAGGCGTTAATTACAACTTTTTTGAGTTGGGCGGACACTCATTTTTGACAACTTAACTGCGTTCTCGATTGAGCGAAATATTTTCGATTTGGAACGGTCTTCATAAGTACCCCGAAAGATTTGAAGGGTTTTCAGATGAACGAAGAAACAATTCAAGAAGGGCTTCGTTGGCACGTGATTTATACTCTGCCCACGCAGGAGGATCGAGCTGAACGCAACTTGAAAGCGTGGAATATAGAGACGCTTAATCCACTGGTGAAATATTATCGCTCTAATCGGTATTCCGGCAGCCGCTTTTGTACAACTAAATCACTCTTTCCTCGGTATATTTTTGCCCGGTTTGTTGATAGCAAGCTGCTTAGTAAAGTCAGTTTCACGCGGGGCGTCCATTCGGTGCTCACTTGTGGGAAAACCCCGGCGTTTGTCGAGGATGAAATCATTACCAGCATTCAGGCGCGCATCAAAGATGGTTTCATTACTCTTGGGGATGAATTCAAGGCCGGAGATAAAGTGACGATCAAGGCCGGGGTACTTAAGAACTTCAATGGCGTCTTCGTGCGTAATATTAAGCACACCGAAAGAGTGGAAATACTCCTCGCCTCCGTCAGCTATCACGGCCGCGTTCTGATTAACAGAAGTTCGATCGAGAAAAGCGATTGAGCTAAGGGCGTTGGGTCGGGGAAGTTTGGGCCTGGTTGCTTATGCCTCCACGGTCCATGATTCAGGTAAGAATGAATCGATGAACATTCCGCGGCCTTCCTGCAAACTAAGCTTGCGGACGAAATCGCTGACGGCGATATCCAGAATGCCCAACCCGAACGGACTGAAAATAGCCAGGCTATGATCATCCTTACGAGCCGGTAAAGCACCGAGCGTCACGTCAGCCAGCGTGCCTCTAATGAAATCCCTTCGGCCGACGACCTGCTCTGCTAAGTGAACCGAAGTTTCAGCCCGGCAAACGTGATCCACGTCGTCGACAATGTTGTCGCTGGAGAGAATCACGTCGGCGAAGAGATCGCGCAATGAGATATGCAGAACTGTGGTTCCGGGAGCGCACCTGGAGAGATCGAAGACATGTGGTTTGAGCGCGGTTGTGGCAAAAGAGATCAGCCGGCAACTGCTCAGAATAGTTTCCGTCTCGCCGACAACTTCCACTTCGATCCCGGGAAATGCACTGCGGCACTTTTTCTCAAAAAAGGCCGCCCGGTCGCCATGAACATCGCGGATCACAATCGTTCTGGTTTGCGGATATACCGACAAAAGAAACCTTACTATTTCGAAGTTGATGACGCCGCATCCAATTACTCCAATGCGGGATGCATCCGCGGCATTCGATAGATATTGAGCAGCCAAAGCAGCGCTGGCCGCCGTGCGTTTGGCGCTGATGATAGACCCTTCAATAATAGCCTCGGGCCGGCCGGTGGAGGTCGAGTTCAAGATCACGACGGCCGAGGCGCGATCCAATCCCAAATCATGATTGCCGGGAAACGAAGCGATCCACTTCAAGCCTGCAGCTTGAAAGCCGTCTCCCAGGTGAGCCGGCAACGCAATGATCCGGTTCCGCGGGGCTTCCGGAAAGCGTAAGAAGGTCGAGTGCGGCAAGGAATGTTCGCCAGCCGCGTAAGTCTCGTACGCTTTCTGTACCGTACGAATCAATTCCTGCTCCTTCCCGGCGAGCAGTGATTGGACATCTTTGCCTCTGAGCACCAGAAGTTGCTCATCGCCCACGATTAAATTCTCCTTCGTCCCATAAGTGCGAGACCTGGCCGAAATTCTGCTTTACCCAGGGATCGGAGTAAATCGTATCGATGTAACGTTCGCCGCGATCCGCAAAAATAAGCACGCAGGTGGCGCCGGCCGGAATGCTTTCCTTAATGCGATCCACGGCCATGACCACGGCTCCGGTGGAACCGCCGGCGAGTATTGCTTCGCGCTTGATCAAGCGGCGACAGCCAACGATGCAGGCGAGGTCGGACACGTGAACGTACTCAAAAGCAAGTCCGGGCTGATACAGTTCGGGCACCACGGCGGCGCCGTGGCCAGGGATGAGACGCTTGGCGCTGGGGCCGCCAAAAATGATACTGCCCTCGGCGTCAACCGCTACCAGCTTTGTTTTTAAGTTGTGCGCGCGAATGTATTCAGCGCATCCTCGCATCGTCCCGCAGGTGCTGGTGGCGCAAAACAGATAATCCACCTGCTCGTCGAACGCCTCAACTATCTCTTTCATCGTCTGATGATGAGCCTGGGGGTTGAGTGTGTTCGCGTACTGATTGGGCCAGAAACTGTCTTTGACCGACCGCAGCAGGCTTCGGACTCGATCGAGCCGGGCCTGAAGAAATTCACCGGTTTGCGGGTCGGGCTCGGTGACCAGATCGACATCTGCGCCGTAGGCCTCGAGCAGCCGAAGATTCTGGCTGGTGGCCTTGGTGTCCACCACACATATGAATCGTAATTTGAAGTAAGCACAAGCCTGCGCCAGGCCGATACCCATGTTCCCTGAACTTGACTCAATGATGACTGAATTCGGCCCGATCTGGCCGGTTTCAATTCCGTGCCTGATGATGCTCAGGGCGGCGCGATCCTTCATACTGCCGCCGGGATTGAGCGCTTCCAGCTTGGCATAGAGACGAAAGTTAAGATTCGGAAAGACCCGGTTCAAGCGGATCAGAGGAGTGTTACCGACCGCGGAGATAATCCCTTCATTCTCTGTGATGGTATCCGGCCATGACTCGCTAAGCGAGTCTGGCGAGATGACGCTCCAATCTTTTTCGAGGTCGGCCAGCATTTTTATAAGTTCATTTTGCGAGGCTAACGGAGTTCAGCTAAGCACGGTTTATCAGGAACAACGCGACCGTCGAGAAGCCGGCCGTGATTTCTTTTGAGAAGATTTGCCCGCCCACAATCGAACCCGATGATCTCTCAGGACATCAGGGACTCTCGGCTTTAAAGGTCACCTCAACCAGGTCGCAAAGAAGGCGGTTCGATTGGCAAACCAAGAGAATCGAACCCAACTAAGCACGCAGAGCGAAGAAGGTACGCTAGATAATTACAGCCGTCAATCAGTTTGTCACAGTTTCGCCACAGACGTGCTCGATCCACTATCAGGTTGCCGTTTATAGCTCGTATTTTTATTCTTTGCTCGCGAAACCGTAGCCTAAGTCTGAAGTCTGAACTGCCGGCTTAAACTGCTTTACGATGGCCGGATGGGAACTAGCTTCGTATCGGCAGGCTAAGGTAGTATTAGCGGACTTTCTTATGGAGGAGTTGTAATGGTAGCGCCTGCAGAGACGTATCAATTTCAAGCCGAGACCAAACACTTACTCGACTTGATGATTCATTCGCTTTATACGAGCAAGGATATATTCCTGCGCGAGTTGATTTCTAATGCTTCGGACGCCCTCGATAGTTTGCGGTTCGAAGCGTTGATTCGACCGGAGTTGACCGACGATGGCAACCCGCTGGAAATCCGCCTGTCGACGGATCGCCAGCAAAAGACGTTGACCGTAAGTGATAACGGTATCGGGATGAGCCGGGCAGAGTTGATCGAAAACATCGGAACTATCGCCAAATCGGGCACCAGAGAGTTGCGCGAAAGAATCCGGGACGGGGCCTCGGGAGACCAGCTCGCGGCGTTGATTGGTCAGTTCGGCGTTGGTTTCTACTCTTCATTTATGGTGGCTGACAAGGTGACCGTGATTACCAGACGGGCTGGGGAAGAAACCGCCACCGAATGGGAATCGTCGGGCGATGGCCAATACACCATTAGTGATGGCTTCAGGACCCAACGCGGCACCGACGTGATCCTCCATCTCAAGCCCTACGATCCTGAGAATGGAATTGAGGACTTTACCGACAAATGGATCCTCTCGCGGATAGTCAAGCGATACTCGGACTTTGTAAGTTATCCGATTGCCTATCAGGACCAGCGCGAGGAGACGCCGACCGATGAGCAGGGCAACCCGAAAAAAGATGCGCCGAAAACCATTGTAGTTGAAGACAAGATCCTCAACTCGATGAAGCCGATCTGGGTCCGGCCACCGGCAGAAGTGACCGACGCCGAATATGCGGAGTTCTATAAATCCATGTTTCACGACATGGAAGAGCCGCTGGAAACTATTTCAGCCAGGGCTGAGGGACAGAATGAATATCAAGCGCTCGTGTTCATTCCGGCCAAGGCGCCCAGCGATCTCTTCTACCACGCCGCCGAATCAGGACTTCGTCTCTATGCCAAAGGTGTTCTCATCATGGAGAAATGCGCGGAACTGCTGCCGCGTTACCTGAGATTCATGAAAGGCGTGGTTGATTCGGCAGACCTGCCGCTCAACATCTCTCGGCAGATGCTGCAACAGGAGCGGCAGATAAGCCAAATCCGAAAATGGCTGACGAAAAAGAACCTGGCCGTTTTGCAGAACATGTATGAGACTGCCAACGAGAAGTACCTGCGCTTCTGGGCGCAGTTTGGCCGGGCGCTCAAGGAAGGCGTGAGTTCAGACTACGACAACAAGGACAAGATTGTTGGCTTGTTGCTGTTTCAATCATCAAACGACCCGGAGAAGCTGACCACACTTAAGGATTACGTGGCGCGCATGAAAGAAGACCAGAACGAGATCTTCTATCTGACCGGCGAATCGCGCAGCGTAGTGGAAAACTCTCCCCATCTCGAAGCCTTCCTTCAGAAGGAATATGAAGTCCTTTTCTTAGTCGATCCGGTTGATGAGCTGCTGGTCCAGG
>Ga0207708_10002383_pt1 | contig 13806 bp, 12 predicted proteins | sample KBSK5101metaG_FD_184340 | JGI IMG/M metagenome (GOLD analysis project Ga0207708, IMG submission 184340) | Corn, switchgrass and miscanthus rhizosphere microbial communities from Kellogg Biological Station, Michigan, USA - KBS K5-10-1 metaG... | ecosystem: Host-associated > Plants > Roots >...
ATCGTCTTTGATTTCGCCGGCGTCGTCGAACACGCTCGCCGCGCGCGACACCATGATGCGCGTGCCGAAAAATGGCCGCGTACCGAGAATGCGCAACACCGGCAGCCAGGCTTCCTGCGCGAGCAAAGTGCCGAAATTACCCGGCGATGCGCCGATGATCGCGACGGGCTTGTTGCCGAACACGCGCGGCACGTCGGCGGCGGGGCGCGTCAGCCAGTCGATTGCATTCTTGAATACGCCCGGGATGCCGTTGTTGTATTCGGGCGTGACAAGCAGCAAGCCGTCGCACTGGACGACCTGCGCTTTCAGTTGCTCCGCCGCATTCGGCAATCCGCTTGCGGTTTCCACGTCGCCGTCGTACAGCGGGATATCCTTGATCGAACCCAACTCGACGCGCACGCCTTCCGGCGCGGCGCGGACTGCCTGCTTCAACAGCATCGTATTAAAAGAACCGCTGCGCAGACTGCCGGAAATGCCAAGTATCGTTGTCATTCGATCCAAACTGGAAGTGAGCGGCGCGCACGCAACCGCATTCCGGTTCGACCGTCGTTATTGCTCGATGTTCACCGCGTAATAGCCGACCGAACCGGTTTTCGACGTATCTTTCCATTGATGTGGCGTGTTTGCGGGAATTGTGATGACGTCGCCCTTGGTCAAGCGGTGCACGGTGCCGCCTTCGATGCCTTTGCCGCGGATCTGGCCCGGTGCGGTTTCTCGCGGCTCGATCATCGTGCCGCCGGTAATGAAGTCCGCCTCGCCGTCGACGATGATGAATACATGATTGGTTATGGCGTGCACTTCGGAGCCGCGCTGCACGCCGCGGTTGGCAATAACGGTCAGGCCTTCGTCCTCGATGATGCGCCCGCCCTTCACGAACGTCGCCGCGACCTTGTCGTGGTTGATGTAATGCACGCGGTTGGGAAAGCCGCCGGTGGCGCAGCCGGTCAGCAAAGTGGCCGCGCCGATTGATGCAACGAGCGCCGTGGCGGTCAGTAATTTCTTCATGAGCATCTCCTCCCGTTTGAGAAACAAGTTTGGATTTATCCGGAACTGAAGCCTATTTCAAAACCGCGCTGGCTTCCGCCGCGGCAACCAGCGCGTCAGCGTCTTTCGGCAGCAAAAACCTTTGCGCGACCGCATTGGCCGCGGCTTTTTTCACCGCCGCAACGTAACCCGCGTGATCGGTGTAGCGCTCTTCGAGTGACAGGCGCGGATCGTTGGCGGCGACGCGCTCGGCTTTGGTTTTCGCGAACGGCACCATGCCGCCCGCGTACATGCAGAGTTTGTCCTTGTGAAATGGCAGCGCGCCGCCCGCGGTGATGTTCCAGCCCGTATAGGTGCCCAGCGGCGCCTCGCGCAGCACCACCGGCACGCCGCCAATCTCGTTGCCGTCGGCATCGACTTTCGGCACGAGCATTTTTATGACCTGTTTGATGCGCGGCGTTGCGCTGCCCGGCACGCCCGTACCGTCGTTCGGATCGAATGCGCCGCCCCAGTCGTAATCGAGTACCGGGTTGATGAAACCCGGCTCGGGTGCGCTCGCACGCACGCCCGGAATCGTCGGAAATCCCATCGCGGTCTTGTTCGCTTCGACGAGCTGGCGATCGCGCAGCGTCGGATAGCGGCTGGCGGGCGGCGGCGTATCGCGCATGACCCAGTCACGAAAGTGCACCGTCAGCGCGTTGACCACTTCGCCATGCGGCATCGGGTTGGCAGCGAGCACGCCGACACCGGAATTGTTGCCCGGACATTCGACTGGTTTGACCGACAGCCCGACGCCGGGCACGCTGGTGTCGAAGCCGCCCGCGCCGCCGCCATGCGCGGTGCTGCCGACGTAGTAGCGTCGCACGTTGGCGGGCAGCGGAATATCTTCGCGCGGATTCGTGCCCACCCACTCGGGGCCGAGCTTGAGTCCCCAGATTTCGGCGGCGCCGAAATGCTCGATCACTTTCGGGCAGGTTTTTGTCGCGTTGCAGCGATCGAGGATGCTGCGCGCGGGCAGGCCGCGCGTTTCGTCGGGATACGGCACCCACCACTGGGGCCCTTCGCTGCCAGGCTGGTAGAGCTCCATCACGCCGTCGGGCTGCGCCCACCGGATGTTGAGCGCGATGCGGCGGCCCGCGATGATCGGCCACATGCCGTCGTGTACCGGGCGCTTCGCCTCGTCCTGGTTAAAGCCCAAATGCAGCCAGCCGCGCAGATAATTGCCCGACTGCGAGCGCCCGCGCGTGATGCTGTATTTGATTTTTCCCGCGAGCGGGTTGGCGGTGCCGGCGTCGTCCTTGTCCGCGTATTTGAAAAATGACGCGAGATCGCGCCACGCGGCGAAACCGATGCCGAGGATGTACGGATCCTTCGCGGTGTACACGACCTGGTAGAGCTTCGCCGGATTGAAGCCGCCTTTCAAACAGAGCTGCACCGGCAATTTCGTCAGCGGTTGCGGCGCTTCGAACGTGCCGCCGCCGCAAAATTTCCAGTCGGCCGCCGCGATCGGAGTCTCGCCGGTGACGACACCTTCCATGGTCTCGTGATCGCGCGAAACGAGCGTCGCTTGCGCGGTGTCCATGCTCGCCGGCAGATACGGCACGGGGTTAGTCTGCACGATCAATGGCTGCGCGCCGGCGCCTGAACGGTTGATGATGCGGCCAAGCACCGCACCGGTAATTGCGGAACCGTCAGCATTCCGCGCGACCGGAACCTGCAGCCAGTGGTTCCCGCCGACGCTCATCGTCGGCCGCACCGCGGTGCCGAGTGCGGCGCTCATACTTGCATTGTCGCCCTGCCACGCGCTGGCAAGGCCAACATCGCCGAAACCACGCTCCATCGGCGCCAAGGTGACGGGGCGGCCGCGATTCGGCACGTCGTGCCACAGCATGCCGCTTGCCTTCGCGAGGTCGATCGGTCGGGTGATCACGAAAGTCGTGACATAGCGCACCTTGCCGTCGGCGTCCTTGCCAAGCGCCACGTCCTGAATCAGCGCATTGAGCGGATCGCGCGGATCGAGCTCGCCGAAAGCGCGGCCCGCGAGCTGCTCGTACTGGCCGGCGCTGCCGTAAGCCGCGCACACGGCGCCTTTGCAGAACGCGGGAGAAATGGTTTCGTCGATCACGATCCGGGTGATGCGCGCGTGCGCCGGTGCCGCGGCGATAAAAATGGCGAGCGCGAACGCGATGTTGTGCTGGCGAAACAATGCGACGATGTGGTCGTACATGCTGCGGTCTCCCCCGAGGTGCTGATGGTACTTAATGGACCTGCGCGACGCGTGTTGGCGAGTCCAGGCGTTCGACCACCGTGCGCACGATCGCATGTTGTCACGCGGCACGCAGGCGTTTCCTGAATCTAGCGGGGCGCTGCGGGTTTATTACCTACGAACGTGCGACGCTGCTGGAGTGCGCAACGTAGCATAGCCGGCAGAGAGCGGCAAACGGGCTATTTTCGTTTCGCGAGATGGCGCGCCTTTTCGGCGAGCCGATGTCTTTCCTGCAGCATAGTGCTGGTGTCGGGCGGCGCGGGCGGAAATGCGCTTAGCGCCTGCCTGACGGCGCCGTGCGCCATCGCGATCTGCGGATGATCGTGCACGTACGGCCAGTAGTGTTGCGCAAAGACGCCGGCGGGCGTTTGCGCGTTGGACAGCAGGTGCTCCACCGCGGCGCGCACCGCGGGCTCGATGTCCCCTTGATCGGGCGGCACGGCGTCGTGCACGAGATCGAGATCGACCATAAGTTCCGACAGGCCCCGCAGCCAGGCAAACTCAGCGTCACTGGTCAGGCGCTGCAGCAATTCGCCGGCGCCGAGCTCGACGAGATGCGCGCCCTCGTACTCGCGGCGCGCGGTCTCGACGAGCGTTCGATGCAGCTCACGCAGGGCGTTCGTCAGTTTCTGCCAGTCCGCTGCTTCTGCCATGCGCGAGCTCCTGTCGCGCCGCCGCTTGAGATGTTAGTAGCGGCGCGGATCGTCCGGACGGCGGTCCTGGCTGTTGCGCACGCCATCGCCGTCGCGATCGCGGTCCGCGCGGTTCGGAACGCCATCGCGGTCGCGGTCACCACTGTAACGCTGACCATCGCGATAGCCGTATCTTGAATCTTCCACGACACATCCGGCCAGCAGGCTGCCTGCAACCACCATAGTATCTCCTTGTTAATCGGTCATTGCAAAAAAAGAAATCATGCGTAGTCGCTTAACGGTGAACCCGACACAACTCACGGCGGATTGCGGCAGAACAACGTGCATTGCCGCTACGAATTGCGTCACGCTCCGACTTTCTTTTTACTCCGCTGCGCGCCGCAGGTATGTGCGTTGCACCACAAATTGAGCGCACGCGCGAAAAAAACCGCGGCGAAAATGCCGCGGCGTAGGTATAGGGACTACGAGCGGAGTTCGCGGATTCTTAATCCGCAGGTGCGTAATGCCCGCTACTTAGTCGCGAGCGGCTTCAACTGCGGAGTAACGTCGTCGTGCGGTGGAATTGCGCGCGCCGCAATCAGGATCATCGCCACCGTATCGTAATAGCCCATGATGCCGATGAGATCGAGAATGCCGCGCTCGCCGAACTGGATTTGCGCCTTGTCGTACATCGTATCCGTCACCGCTTTGTCGCGGTATATCTGCATCGCAAGATCGTACAGGATCGCTTCATCTTCCTTCATGCCCGCGGGACGCCTGCCCGCCGCGAGATCGAGCGCGACTTTCGGATCGAGGCCGCCTTTAATCGCCAGCGTGTAATGGTCGCGCCAGATCCATTGCGACGACCACTGGCGAGCCGTGATCAGAATCGCGAACTCGGAGAGACGCGCAGGCTGCTGCGTGTTCCACTGGCCGTAATCCGACATCGCCTGCAGGCGCACCGCCAGTTCCGGGCTGTGGATATACGCGCGATACGGAAAGTTGGTGAATTTGGCGTTGCGCGGCGGCAGCGCAATGCTCTCCGCCCACTTCTTCTGCTCGGGCGTCAATTGGTCCGCGCGCAATTCAGGAAACCGCTTGGTTTCCTGGGCTGCGGCGGTCGGCAGGATCAATGCCAATGCAAGTAACGCTACCGTCGTCAGTTGGTTCATCGTTTGCTCCCCGCTGGTTAAGCCACGACTAAAAAATCCCGCACGCTTAAGCGCTCCGTAGACCCATCTAGCGACGACTAGAAGCCAGCGACGCCGCCGTCGCTGCGCGGATCGAACCCTGCTTCGAGCGCACCGTTGGCATGGCGTGCGATGCCGCCGGCGTGGCCGACGGTTTCGTCCAGCGCGCCGATGACCTCCACCGCATGGCCGCGGCGCTTCAATTCGTCGACGACGACCGGCGCGAAGCGCGCTTCGAGCTTCAGCGTGTCGGTCGCCTGTCCCCACGTGCGGCCCAAGAGCCAGCGCGGCGCCTCGATTGCCTGCTGCATGCTTTGTCCGAACAGCGCGTAGCGCGTGAACACCGCCGCTTGCGTCTGCGGCTGGCCGTCGCCGCCCATCGTGCCGTAGACGACGCTGCGGCCGTCGTTCAGCACCGCGAGCGCGGGATTCAGCGTGTGAAACGGTTTGCGCCGCGGCTCTAAAACATTCAGCGCGCGCGCGTCGAGCGAAAAGCTGCAGCCGCGATTCTGCCAGTTGATGCCGCTATTCTTCAGGACCACGCCGCTGCCGAACTCGTGATAGATGCTCTGGATGAAACTGACCGCGCGCCCGGCGGCATCGATTGCGCCCATCCATACCGTGTCGCCGGGACTCGACTGCGCGCCCCACGGCAATGCGGTGTCGCGATCGATTGCCGCGGCGAGACGGTCGAGTGCCGCCGGTTCGAGCAGCTGATGTGGGTCCACGGTCATGAAGGCGGGATCGGTGATATGGCGGTCGCGCACCCTGAACGCCTGCTTGGTAGCTTCCACGCACAGGTGCACGTAGTCGGCGCTGTCGGGAGCGACGCGGTCTAGCCGCAGGCGCTCGAGGATGCCGAGGATCATCAGCGATACGGTGCCCTGCGTCGGCGGCGCCATGTTGTAGAGCGTGCCCAGGCTATGCGTCAGCTTGACGGGTGCGCGCAGCTCGGCGGCGTGACCGTCGAAGTCGGCGAGCATGAGCGGGCTGCCGAGTTCGGCGAGGTCACCCGCGATCGAGCGCGCGAGCTCGCCTTCGTAAAAATCGGCGAGCCCGTACTTCGTGAGCTGGCGCAGCGTCGCCGCAATGACCGGCTGGCGCATCAGCGAACCCGCCGCCGGCGCTTTGCCGTCGACGAGAAAGCGCGTGCCGAATCCCGCCACGTCTTTCAGTTCGGCGAGCTTCGCAGCGGTGTTCGCAGATTGGCTGCGTGTAACGACGATGCCGCGTTCGGCGTAGTGCACCGCGTCCTCGAGCAGGCGTGCGAGCGGCGCGCGACCGCTCCAGTGCTTTGCGCTGTAATCGAGCGCCAGCGCCCAGCCCGAGATCGTGCCGGCGACGGTGTTGGCGGCGAGCGGCCCGCGCGTTGGTATTGCCGCGAGGTGGCGGCCGCGATAAAAATCGACCGTTGCGCGGCCGGCGGCGCGGCCGCAAGCGTCTATCGTCACGACGTCCTTGCCGAGCTCCTGCACGAGCCAGAAGCTGTCGCCGCCGATGCCGTTCATGTGCGGGTAGACGACCGAAATCGTGGCCGCCGCCGCGACCATCGCTTCGAGCGCGTTGCCGCCGTCGCGCAGGACGGCGAGGCCCGCTTGCGCGGCGAGCGCGTGCGGCGCGACGACCATGCCGCGCGCGGCCCAGGACGAGTTAAGGCTCATTAGGAGGCGAGCGGCGTGCTGCGCGCTACTTCTCGGGAAGCTTGCGCAATTCCGGCAGCATCTGCTTCGCGAAAAATTCAGCGCCGATTCTGGCGATCCGCTCGGGCCCGATTTGCGCCCTGATCGCGGCTTCGGAGCCGGCGTTCTTCCACGCGGCGTATTCGTCGGGCGGCGGCGTCAGGCCCATCGCCTCGACGAGCAGGTTCACATAATTGACGACCCTGATCGAGTCGGTCGTCGCCAGGCCGCACAACAGGCGCTGGCACGCGTGAAACGCGGTCACGAGGGTGTCGCTGTCATTTTCTGCGCACAGTTCAACTGACCGGCGCCCCACGTCTTTCAATGCGGTGGGGTGGGGTGCCAACGCCGAGCACATATGACCGGGCGCCGCGTAATCGGTGACGATCAGCTCGAGTCCAGGCACGAGGCGCAGCAGGTCGGCGATCAGCGGGTACGCGTCGACTTCGTGAAAACCGCTATGTTGATGCAGCACGACGCGGCGCTCGATTGCGTGCGTGAGCAGCGGCGCGAGCAGGTGGCGTCGCGCGTGCAGCATCTCGGTGATATGCGACACGGTGAATTGCGCGGTATTGACCCCCGTCATGAACGTGCCCGCATGGCGGTGGCACGACGGGCACCACGTCACGACCTTGTCGCGGCCGCTGGCGTTGAATTTTTCGACGGTCCGCGCGGCCATGCCGGCCGCCGCATCGAGATTGCCGTCCTTGGCCGTGCCGCAGCAATACGCGGGCCCGCCGGCCGGATCCGACTCGATGCCGACCGCGCGCAGCAGTTCGATCGCGCTGTGTATGATGTCGCCGTGGCGCACCGCGTTGCAGCCGTACCAGAAAACGACGCGCTCGCTCATTGTTCCCATTAGCGCTGCCACTCCGCGATTTCCGCGTCCGAAAACTGCAGCGCCGAAAATGCATTGATGCGGCGGAAAAAATTCGGATCGCGCTTGCCGTCCGGCAGCATCGCCGGGCCGCCGGTCGAGCCGAGGGATGTGATGCGCGAGAGCCGCATCATCAGCATCGGGTTCACGTTTTCGGGACACGCCGGGATGCACTTCGCCGACTGCGTGCAGAGCCGCGTCCATTCGAGCGCTTCGGGCGTGCCGCCGGCGCCTTCGAGGATGCTGCGTATGCCGGCGACGACCGCGCCGCCGCTCCTGCCCTTGAGCTGATCGGAGTATTGCGTCATCGGGCACGCTTCGAAGCACTTGCCGCACGTCGTGCAATCTTCGAGCGTGCGCGCGATGTTGCGTTCGATATAACCCAGCAACTGTTCGGTTTCGGCTTTCATGGGCTGACCGCGCACAGGCGCAACGGATGAGGTGAAATGTTAGCACAGCCGCTTCAGGCGCCCGCCGGCAACGCTACAATGCATGCATGAAAAGCGTACTAGAGCGCGATACGGTAGGCGCATTCTGCCGTCACACCCACGTGCAAGTCGCGGGAGCCGCGCAGGGGCCGCTCGCGGGGCTCACGTGCGGCATCAAGGATCTTTACGACATCGGCGGGCATAAAACCGGATTTGGCAGTCCCGCGTGGCTCGAAACGCACGCGCCCGCTGCGGCCACCGCACCTGCAGTGCAGCGGCTCCTTGATGCGGGCGCGTTCATCGTCGGCAAGACGCACACCGACGAAATGGCGTATAGCCTGAATGGCGAGAATCCGCACTACGGCACGCCCGTCAACGTCAACGCGCCGGGCCGCATACCCGGCGGCTCATCGAGCGGATCGGCAGCGGCAGTCGCGGCGGGTCTCGTCGATTTTGCGCTCGGCTCGGATACCGGCGGCTCAGTGCGCGCGCCCGCGAGTTTTTGCGGCATCTACGGACTGCGCCCCACGCACGGCCGCATCCCGCTGACCGGCGCGTGCGCGCTCGCCGCAAGCTTCGATGTCGCCGGCCCGTTCGCGCGCGATCCCGCGCTGCTCGCGCGCGTCGCCCGCGTGCTTTTAAAAGATGACCAGCCCGCCCCGAAACATGGGACGTTGTTGTACGCGGAGGACGCATTCGCGCTGGTCGATCCCGCGGTTAAGCTTCAGTTCGCGCCTGCCGTCGTACGCGTGACCAATGCGCTCGGTGCGCCGCGCAACGTAACCGTCGCGAGCGAAGGATTGCCGCAGTGGTTTCAGATTTTTCGCCAATTACAGGGCGCTGAAGCATGGGCCGAGCACGCCGCGTGGATCGCGCGCGTCAAACCGCAGTTCGGCGCGGGCGTGCGCGAGCGATTTGCGTGGGCCGCGACGTTGACTGACAGCGAAGTGGCGCCGCTCAAGGCGCAACGCGAACTCATCGCCGATCGCATGGCGGACCTGTTGCGCGACAACGCGGTGCTCGTGCTGCCCACCGTACACACGATACCGCCGCTGCGCAATACGCCGCCGGCCGACCTCGACGATTTTCGCAGCCGCGCGATGAGTCTCCTGTGCATCGCGGGTCTCGCGCGTCTGCCGCAAATCAGTCTGCCGCTCGCGACGTTCGACGGTTGTCCGCTGGGGCTGTCGCTGGTTGCGGCGCGCGGCAACGACACGCTGCTGCTCGAACTTGCGCGGCGCCTCGCCGTCTAAATCGCCGTGATCATCTATATACACGGCTTCAACAGCTCGCCAGCATCATTCAAGGCGAAATGCCTGCACGATCGCTTCGCGGCATTCCGGCGCGCGCACGAATTCGTCGCGCCGGCGCTGCCGCCATCACCAGCCGCCGCCGCACAAATACTCGAAACGCTAGCGCGCGAGCACCCGGAGGCGGCGCTCGTCGGCAGCTCGCTCGGCGGCTTCTATGCGACGTGGCTCGCCGAGCGATTTAATTTGCGCGCGGTGCTGGTCAACCCCGCGCTGCGCCCATACGACCTGCTCGGGGGCGAGGTCGGGCGCCGGACGAATTTTCACACCGGCGAAGAATACAATTTCACGCTCGAGCATGTCGCCGAGCTGCGCGAGCTCGAGGTCGATGCAATCGACCCGCGGCGCTACTTCCTGATGGTGGAAACCGGCGACGAGGTGCTCGATTACCGGCATGCCGTCGAACGCTACCGCGGCGCGCAGCAGCTCGTGATCAAAGGCGGCGACCACGGATTCAGCGATTTCGCCGACTACCTCGATGAAGTGATGGAGTTTTGCGCCGCCCCCGCGGGATAAGCCTTATAATCCGCGCCTCGTTAAGAGTCCCTAACATGATGAAACACGTGTGCGTTGCAGCCAGAATTGGTGATGGCGAGGCGCCCGGTGAAGGCAATAGTCGTTCTATTGCCAAGACGAGCAACGAAGCCAGCGCCGATTCTGGCTGCAACCCTTCGGGCTGGCACGAGTTTTGGCTCATAACTTTGTCGCAAGCCACTTACTTAGAATGACTAAGTCGCGTGTCTTGCTTCGCGTTCTGAGCCAAAATCGTGACAGCGCATCACGCGTTTCACCATGTTAGGGACTCTTGAACCCGCGTTCCCACGCGGCTCCGCCCCGTTTCCCGCATGAACGTCTTTTACGAAGAAGAAGGCACTTTCAAAGTCGGCGCCATCCTGGCCGATAACGATACGTCGCTGCAGGTCGAGGCTGCGCATGGCAAGCGCAGCAAGATCAAGGCGTCGGCGGTGCTGCTGCGGTTCGACCAGCCGGCGCTCGCCGCGTTTGCCGATGCGGCGCAACGCGTTGCCGCCGATGTCGACGTCGATTTCCTGTGGGAGTGCTGCGGCGCCGACGAGTTTTCGTTCGAGGTTCTCGGCAAGGAATATTTCGGGCACGCACCGAGCGCGCTCGAGTCCGCTGCGCTGCTCTACAAGCTGCACGGCGCGCCGATGTATTTTTACAAGAAGGGCAGGGGCCGCTACAAGGCGGCGCCCGCCGAGGCGCTGAAAGCCGCGCTCGCGAGCGTCGAAAAAAAGCGCCTGCAGGCCGAGCAGAAACAGCGCTGGACCGACGAGCTTCTGGCGGGCCGGTTGCCGCCGGAGTGGCCGCCGCTGGTGTCGAAGCTGCTGTATGCACCGGACAAAAATACGCTCGAATGGAAAGCGCTTGAAGCGGCGTCCGAGCAGGCGAGGCTCTCGCCGGCGCGCGTGATGGCCAAGAGCGGCGCGCTGGCCTCGCCGCATGATTATCATTTGAACCGTTTTCTGTTCGAGTACTTTCCGCAGGGCACCGCCGCCGCTGCAGTGCCGCCCGTGGCGCTGCCCGCCGACCTGCCACATGCCGCCGTGCGCGCGTTCAGCATCGACGACGAGACCACGACCGAGATCGACGACGCGTTTTCCGTGACGCGCCTGGCGAACGGCAACACCGAGGTCGGCATCCATATCGCGGTGCCGGCGCTCGGCATTGCGCCGGATTCGCCGATCGAGGCGATTGCGCGGGAACGGCTGTCGACGGTCTACTTTCCCGGCCAGAAAATCACCATGCTGCCCGAGCCTGCGATCGACGCGTTTACCCTCGCGGCGGGGGGCGAGCGCTGCGCGCTGTCGTTGTATGCCGAGGTGGGCGCGGACGGGGCGGTGGTGGCGACGCGCAACCGCTGTGAGCTGGTGCCGATCGCCGCCAATTTGCGCATCGGCGCGCTGGAAGAAACCTTCAACCCCGACGCCCTCGCGGCGGGCCCGATTGCACACGAGTTCGGCGCGGAGCTCAAATTTCTGTGGGAGTTCGCGCAGCACCTGCAATCCGCGCGCGGCAAGGCCGACGTGGAGGGCGAGATTCAGCGCGCCGAATACAACTTTTACGTCGAGGGCGAGCGCGTGCGCATAGTCGAGCGCAAGCGCGGCTCGCCGATCGACAAGGTCGTTTCCGAGCTCATGATTTATGCGAACGCCGAATGGGGCGGCCAGCTCGCGCGCGCCGGGTATGTGGCGATCTACCGCGCGCAAAGCGGCGGGGTCGCCCGTATGACGACGGTCGCCTCGCGCCACGACGGGCTCGGCGTCGCGCAGTACGCGTGGGCGAGTTCACCGCTCAGGCGCTATGTCGACTTGGTCAACCAACGCCAATTGCTGGCGCTGTTTGCCGGCCAGCCCGCCCCCTATAACGCCGGCGATGAAGCCTTGCTCGCGGCCTTGCGCGAGTTCGAGCTGGCCTACGACGCGTATGCCGAGTTCCAGCGCAATATGGAACGCTACTGGTGCCTGCGCTGGATCGAGCAGGAAAACGCGCTCGTACTGGATGCCACGGTGTTGCGCGAAACACTGGTGCGCTGCGACCGGCTACCGCTGGTGCTGCGGGTGCCGTCGCTGCAAGACGTGCGCCCAGGGGATTCCGTCAAGCTCGCAATTTCGCGGGTGGAACCGTGGGAACTCACTTTGCACGCGGAATATGCGCCCACTGTAAGTGCCTGCTAACCTTGGAAGCAGCCGCCTGCGGGCTCTATAATTGACGTTAAATAGGTATTGCAAATACCTGTAGGATAAGGTATTTATATACACCGCCGTCAATCTTGCTTACAATAGGCTGCTATGAGCCTGACCAGCTCGACCCGTTTGTTGCCATGGGGGAGAGGTTTGATTCCGCTGGAACTGCCTTTCGCGGCAAAATTTTCCTCGTTCAAGCGCACCCTGCTTGAAATGGACGATTTGTCCCGTTTCCAATACGCGGTCGCCGCATCGGTCGTACTGCATGCCATCGTATTGTTCGGCGTAACGTTCCGGCCGCACGACTTGTCGCGGCTTGACAGCGCCTCGCCGGCGCTGGAGGTGGTGCTCGTAAACTCGCGCTCGAAGACCCGGCCGGTGCGCGCAGACGCCGTCGCCCAGCACAATCTCGACGGCGGGGGCAATACCGATCTCGATCGCCGCGCAGCGAGCCCGTTGCCGGTGACGCGCCAGGACAAGCAGACCACCGAGCTCACGATGGAGTCGCGCCGCGTCAAGCAGCTCGAGGTCGAAGCGCAGAAACTGCTGACCCAGGTCCAGTCGCAGACCAAAGTCGAATCGGCGGTGTCCCAGCCGGATCGGCAGGCCGAACCCAATGCGGCGCCGACGTCCGCCGACATCATGAGCAAGAGCCTCGAGATCGCGCGGCTCGAAGCGCAGATCTCGAAGGACTGGGACGCGTATCAGAAGCGGCCGCGCCGAACTTATGTCGGCGCCCGCGCGCAGGAATTCCGCTTCGCGCGCTACATCGAAGACTGGCGCCAGAAAATCGAGCGCGTCGGCACGCTCAACTACCCGGAAGCCGCGAAGAACCAGAAGATTTACGGCAGCCTGCAACTGACCGTTTCGATCAAGCCGGACGGCAGCGTCGACAATATCGAAATCAATCGGTCGTCGGGGCAAAAAGTACTCGACGAGGCGGCGCGCCGCATCGTGCAGCTCGCGGCGCCCTACGCGGCGTTCCCCTCCGACATCGTCAAAGACACTGATATTCTCAGCATCACCCGTACCTGGACGTTTACGCGCGCCGACCAGCTCTCGACGGAGTGATGGCTAAAATGGCGGGTTATGACTGACCGCTACGCCGTGGTGGGCCATCCTGTCGCCCACAGCCTATCACCTGAAATCCACGCCGCATTTGCGCGCCAGACCGGGCACAATCTCGAATACGCGCGACTGCTGGCGCCGCTCAATGGCTTCGCGACGACAGTCGATGAGTTTCGCGCATCCGGCGGCTGCGGCGTCAACGTAACCGTGCCGTTCAAGTTCGACGCGTTTAAATACTGCGAGCCCGCGGCGTCCGCGCTGGCCGCCGAAGCCGCCAACACTCTCGATTTTCGCGCGGGGACCATCCGCGGTTACAACACGGACGGCAGTGGGCTCATCACCGATCTCGAGCACAATCTCGGATTTACGATCTGCGGCCAGCGCGTGCTCGTGATGGGCGCCGGCGGCGCGACGTACGGCGTTTTGCATCCGCTGTTGGAAGCGCAGTCGAAATTGCTGGTGGTGGCGAACCGCACCATAGACAAGGCGGTCGCGCTCGTCGAGCGCGCGCGGCAAAAATTTTCCGGTCACGATTTGGCCGCCAAGCCGTACGACGCCTTGGACGGTGCGCTGCTCGGGTTGCCGCTGCCATCCACTGAATCCCGAGCCGTCATAGTGCAGAACGAGCTGCACGTTGCGCTCCGCCATTGCACGAAAACTACCGGAG
>Ga0207708_10002386_pt1 | contig 13798 bp, 19 predicted proteins | sample KBSK5101metaG_FD_184340 | JGI IMG/M metagenome (GOLD analysis project Ga0207708, IMG submission 184340) | Corn, switchgrass and miscanthus rhizosphere microbial communities from Kellogg Biological Station, Michigan, USA - KBS K5-10-1 metaG... | ecosystem: Host-associated > Plants > Roots >...
GTGGTGCAAGCCACTTATCGACCGTGGCAGTCTCGGCGACTTGGTGGGGATAACTTACCGCCTGGTATTCGGCGCGGCGCGGCGCTCGCGGCGGTGTTGAAAGCGGCTGAACCCAACGGTCAACCGTGACCGTTTCGGGGAATGGTGCGGCTTTAACGAACGAGAGTGCCGGCTGCTCGTTGACAGCCAAACCCTCGGGGAAGCTCGGCTGACTCAGCGGAGCCAGCCACTTATCTACAGATACGACCTCCGCAGCCGGGGCGACATAATAGCCGTAGCTGAGCGCCGGGTACTCGGCGGCGCGGCGCGGCTTGCTGGGCAGCGATAACGGCTGCTGCCACTTGTCGACCGATACCGTTTCAGCAAACGGCGCAGCGCTGACGAACGTGCCGCTCGGCTGCTCCGATGTCGGCAGCCCGCCGCGCGCAACAGGTCCGGCTAGCGGCGCTAGCCAGCGATCGACGCTCGATGCAGCAGTGTCAACCGGCTGCCCGACAAACGCGCCCGATGGTTGCTCGGTCGCCGGAGGTCCGCCGCGGTAGGCAGGGGCACCCGCGAGAGGCTGAAACCAGCCAAACGACAGTGCAACAAATCGCGGCTCAGGCGAACCGCTGGATGCCGCTAGCGTGGTATGCGGCGGCAGCCGCAGCGTTGGCGTTGCGAGCGGCTGCCCCCAACGATCAACGGTAACAACCTCGACAAACGGAGCCGGCTGGACGAACCCGATATGCCCAGGCGGCGCATAGGGCCGGCGCGTCGGCGACGCTAGCGGCTGAAACCACCTATCCGCGGAGACCGTCTCCGCAAAAGGGGCCGCTTCTACAAGCGTGGCGCCAGCACTCGCCACCAGAGCCGCGGACGGCCCCTTGCGAAGAACCGGCTGGTTTAGCGGCGCATGCCACTTGTCGACAGTGATGGTCTCGGCCGCGGCCGCGATGGGCAGTGGAGCCCAGAACAGGCCCGCCGCAACGATGACCGCCGCCGGCAGCGCCCGGCGCGTCGGCTCAGATAATGGCTGATGCCACCGTGATTCTGTTACTTCTTCCGGCGCCGCATCCGATACCGCCGTCCCGCCGACGATTAACGAAACTGCGTGCCGGCCTGCCGGCGAATGAGATGGTGGTGGGTATATAGCCACTAGGTTCGCCTAGCTGGCTAGGACGCTAGAACGGGACGGTAATGCCGTAGGATCGCAAAGCGTGATTGCGCTCTTCCCACATCTCGATCTTTTTCATGAACGGGACGCACTCGCCGCCAACACAGACCAGGCAGATGAGGCCCATGCAGCATTTGCAAAGACCGCCAAGATCAGCGGCTCTCTCACCAGGCTTGACGTGGTTTATCGAGTTACAGTGAGAACAGGTGAATGTGTCTTGTTCGGCAACGCCGCCATCGGATGTAAGCGTTGCATATCCACCAGGCTTCAACACGGCTGCCTCACGTCGAACATAAAGTGCGTGCGCGGCGTCTTACCGGCATTGATGACCGCATGCTCAACCCGAGTGTCAACCAAATAGGCGATCCCCGGCGCCATGTGATGATGCAAACCGCCAGTAACGAACCAAGCCCTGCCGTTGCTCGTCAGCGGCACATGCACGCGATAGACCCAATAAGGCGCCTGCTCGTCCCGATGCGCTTCAATCTCATGCCCAGGCATGACAACCGACAACATCGCCTGAAACGCTGTGGTGCCTTCCGAGAAATGACGCATCAGGCTATTGACAGTCGGGCCAAACATTGCCCCGAAGCCGTGCCATTCCGGGTCGGTGACCATCGCAGGCCGCAACTCACCGATACGCTGCTGCGGCCATTCCTCGAAATCGATCGCATCAAGCCACCGGACGAGCGGTTCAATATCGACCAAAGCGAAGGGCGTCACTCGTAGAAGAGCACACTTCCGACAACCGTTCCGGTATAAGCCGGCGACTTCGCCCGCCCGCCAATCCCCGTAACGTTGGTCGCCGGAACCACGAGTTCACTGCCTGGCGCTGCCACCCATCGATAGGTCGCCCGCTGGTTCGCCGCGATTTCGAGCAATTGCGTCGAGGCAGTCACAGTCGGCTCGATGGTCGTGTTGACGCCCGCGGTGATCAGCGCCGCCGCATCGCCCGCATCCAGCGGCGCAGGCGTCGCCGCGGTACGAGTGCCGGTCGTGGTCTGACGGTCCACCTTCCAGGTGATGGCGTTGTCAGCGGGCGTGCCGTCCGCACCAAAGGTCATGTCGTAGACAAACGCCTTGCGGAGCGTGGTAGCACCGGTCGCCGCCGTCAAATCCCAGATCGTCTTATAAGTGGTCGTCATCGCCTGCGGCGTGCCGCCGGTCCCATTGCTCACCGCATACTTAGCCATAGCTCGTTTCCCTTGCTAAATTCGCCGGATCGGCGGAGTCACTGTCGGCATCACCAGCAATGAGTTGGGCGGCAGTACCGTCTGACTGAAGATGGCCCACGCCAGCACGCCGTCCTCACCGTTGGTAGACCCCGTGCAAGTGCGAGTTGCCGTCCCTGCGCTCACGCTTTTCGCGGTGGTGAACCTGAAGTCACCAGCATCTGAGTCCACATCGATCGTTAGGTTGGCCCAGGTCTTCGTCGTGGTGTCCGTCGCGCAGGCCGCGACCGCTAGCATCCCGCCATTGGTCGGTATCGTGGTCGAGCCCGTGGTCAACGGCGCAGTGACGTCCATGTCGGTCGATGTGTTGGACCCGGACGCCGGCGGGCCGGCCGCGTCAGTGACCGCGTAGACAGAGATGTGGTTCTGAATGTTGGTGATCGCCCCGCTCCAGGTGATCACCACGTCTGCCGTCGTCCCAGTCGGTATGGGGGCAAAGTAGAGCCACGCCCCCATGCTGCCGAATGTATTGCCCGCTATCAGCGCCGCGGTAACACCGCCAATCGTAACGCTGTTGACGACTACAGTAACGACCTCCTTACCGATACCAACAACGACGATACGGTCATCGGACGCCGTGCCGATGGAGGCGGCGGTGTACGTCGTGGCGTTGGCCGAGTGGCTGACCCCAGCCGGGTTGGCCGTCTGCGTGATGGCAACGGCCACGACGCATCACTCGTCCCAGAGGTGACGCCAGAACTGGCGACGCGCGAGCTTGCTGACATAGGACTGCGCTATACCAAACGTGGTAGCAACGACCATCTGACTTTTACCAGCTTTGATCATCGCCACGATCGCCCTCACATCATTCTCTGTCAGTTTCGCGTTGTCGTTCTTCCTGCCGGTTTGCCGATGCTCCTTGCCACGGCGGCGAATTGCCCGATCTAGTACGTTCTGTTGCTGTGTACCGACGTACAGATGCCCGGGATTTACGCACGATGGATTGTCGCAGTCGTGGAGCACACTCAACCCATCCGGCACCTTGCCGTTATGGATCTCCCATGAGAGGCGATGCGCCCTGACCCGGTAAACATCCTCATCATAGAGCGGCCCCGGATACATAACTCCGTAACCATCCTTATTACGTGAACCAATCCATTCCCAACACGCATCTAGGCCTGCCTTATGCACCTTTGACCAGAAACGCTCGAATGGATGTCGAGGGACGGGGCCGTATGTTTTTCCTGCCATCCAAACAGGCTAACACATCTACCATTGGCAGGCTACGATATTATTCGTAGAGTAGTGCATCACTCGTCCCAGTCTACGTAGTAGTCAAATATCTGCCCGGTACCCGTCGGGCAGATGATGCCGATGCCGTTGGCGGTGCCAACCGGGATCAGGACACCCGAGTCGCCGAACGTCCAGATGACGCCCGCACCTATGGCGGCCCCGATGGACGCGTATCGAAACGGAGACCCCACGGCACCATCCGCCGTGTGACCGGCGAAGCCGGTTAGGATCGCTGGCTTGGCGGGGTCATAGTCAACCTCCGTGAGGCCCGCGCCCACGCCAGTCGCGTTGGTGAACCTGACGAGGGCTGCGGCGAACGCCGTGGTGGTCGTGTTGAAGATCCCGACCTCGCGAAGGTTGCCACCCACGGACGCTGTAGCGAACAGCGACGCCCCGGCTCTGACCGTAGTCCCAACGACGGTGGCGCGGCCGGCAATTGAGTGTCTAGCCATGCGCCCCTACCATCTCATACCAGTGGAAATCATCTGCAGGGCTGGCCCCAGTATCGGCGGCCCGGCTGACTGAACAAACAGGGTGGCTATCGCCGTGTTGTTGCTGCCGTCGCCAATCTTGACGATGCACTTGGTCGACGCGTACACGTTGGTGACGCCGACATTCTGCGAGGGCCAATTCGCCGCAGTCCTCGCAACCCCAGTGGCATCTAGGAAGCTGTTTGCCGCCCCGGTTGCCGCCCCCGTGAACAGCACGCCCAGCGAGGTTACGTCGTCAAAAAGCTCTATCTTCTGGTTGCTCTGGGCGTAGGTGGCATCGCCGCACGCCAGAAAAACTGTGTAGCTTCCCGGAGCCGGCAGATCGATCCGATAAACACCGGCGCTGTCAAAGTTCTCGCCGGCCAGTCTCGCATCGTTCCCTGAGTTTCGATCCCTCGTGCCCGCCGTGGGGAACGCCGTCCAGCCGATGTTATTGCCCTGCGGAGAAGTCGTCGGGTAGTCGGGAGTCAGCGCGACCTGATACGTGTGATTTGCCGGATCAGTCACGTACCCGGACGTGGACCGAAAGTTGACGCCCTGCGGAAAAGCCATTCACACACCGTGAATGCTGGCCGGCGCCGAGACCGCAGCCAAGACCGCGTCGCACGCCGTCGTGATCTGCGCGTAGGTGGTCTTGCTCGCGTTCTGTAGGTTCGTGGCCGCCGTCTGAAGAGGCGTCTTGTAGTTATTCAGGTCAGATAGCGTCGCCCCGATGATTGCCACCGCTGCCGACATCTGCGTCTGGTTAGCAGTAACCCAGGCGGTAGACGAAGTGATAATGGCAAGGTAACTCGCTGCAGCATCGTTGACGAACTGCGCCAGCACAGCAAGGCTGGGAGACTGCGCCGCCGCCATCGCTTTGTGCTGACCCGCGTTCCAACGCATGTTCGTTGCAAGGTTCCGCGTGTCCTGCATCAACTGCAGGAGCAGCGAAAAATTGTCGAACGACTGCACGCTCACTTGACGCCCCCTGGCCATAAGCACGTCAGCGCCGCTACGCCGCTCTCCAGTTCGAGAACCCGGAAGGCGTGGAATACCCCCGCACCGATCTCTGCCCACTCGTGAACGTGGCCACCACCCAGCGAAGAAGACGCCAGTTCTCGTTCCTCTCCGTCACGCACACACATCAGCCAGCGGCCCCTCGTGACCATCGTCATGTGCGGGTGGTCGTGAACGTGCCAGGTGATCTCATCGCCAACCGCCGTGCAAAGGTTCGGTCGTATCTCGATCCCCGCGCACCACCAGTGGACAGGCTCAATCCTCATATGACCCGTCAGCGCACTTCGTCGTTATAAAGCTCAAAAAACTCGCGGACATCGAGCGGCGGGCCGAGCGTACCGTCATCCATCATGGGGATGGCCTGGTAGTCCTTAGTAATCCATTCTTTGATGCGCGGAGCTGCCCGGCCATCTGGACCGCGAGGCCCGACATCGCCACGATCGCCCTTATTGCCACGATCGCCCTTTTGTGCCGACAGCGCCCATCCGTCGCCGGGGATCGGGCCGGGGCTATCTTTCTTCGCCCGCCACTCGGCCCCATTCAGTACGACGATATCGAACTTTCGATATTGCCCGTCAGACCGGTAAAGGCCACAAACTTCGCCTACGTAGGGCGCCTCGCCCCGAGATGCGATCACGATCCAATCGTCGTGCGGCGGCTCTTCAGCGGTGTCCTTCACCGCCTGATAAGTCGACCCCTCATGCGCGCGGATATCGCCCTCGTAATGCACGCCGCGCAACCACGCCCTTACCACCGGCAGCTTGCCTGGGGGGCCCTCTGGCCCGCGGTCTCCATTCTCGCCGGGGTCGCCTTTGATGCTCTCCCCAGGATCGCCCTTTTGACCGCGAGGCCCCTCGGGTCCGCGGTCGCCGCGCTGCGCAGGAGGCAAGCGGCCAACAGCTTCACCGACAAGACGCGCCACCAGAGCTTCGTCAGGAGGCGGGCCAGGCGGACCCTCAATGCCATCCACCCCATCCTTTCCGGGGGCACCATCCTTGGGAGCAGGCAACGCATCAATCGCAGCCGTTAGCTGGAATTGAGCCGACCGGTTTATCGCGAGAAGCTCCGCCTCCATATCCTCCCGCATGCGGACGACTTCAATCTGAACCCGCTCAGCGACGACCGCCGAAATGACCTCCGGGTCAGCGTCTTTGCCCGGATCGCCATCCTTCCCGTCTTGTGGCACGGGCAATTCGGCGAGCGCTCGCCCGACTGCATCGGAAACCATCCGCTCGATCTCATCCGGCTCAACCGACTTACCGTCTTCGCCATCCTTGACCCGGCCTAGCGCTTGCTTAATTCGCTCCGTCTCTTCGTCAGCCCGCCGCTGAAGCTCGGTCTTTAAGGAAACAACCTCCGCCCGCAGCTCTGCGACGTTCGCCCGATACTCGGCCGCCATGAGCGCCTTTTCGCGCTCCCATTCGGCACGCAAATCGGCAATGACGAAGCCGAGAGCATCGCCAAGAGCGTCAGGCAGCGCGTCGAGCAACGCGAGACCGGCGGAGGAGTTCGGTTGCAAGCTCTCGTCGAGAAGCGACATTTCCCCCATCTTTCTCGGGAGCAGCCAGCGAAGCGTCGGGCGCTATAGCCGGAGCCGCCGGTGACGGTGGAGCCGTCGGCATATCCGGGGGTGGCTGATACCAAGCGCTGAGCGGGACATCCTGCGTTTGAAGTCGCGGCTCATCGCCGAATTCGACCTTCGGCAGTTCCATTCGCGCCCGCGCTTCGTTGGGCGAAAAAACACCGCCCTGCACACCGCGCGCTAGGCCCTCGATATGCGCCTTAAATTCTGACCGCTCCAAAGCATCGAGATCGAGTTCCAGATATTCGTCTGGATATCCAGAAAACCCAAACAGCCGATCGAACGCAGTCTCGATATGGTTCGCCGCAAACCCGAGGCCGGTCGAGCGCCAAAACCGCATCAAGCTCTCGGTCGAGCCCTGCGGCCCCTGGCCGCTCATCAGGCTCAAGATCGCCAGCGGCACCCGATACGCCGTTGCGATACGTTGATCGGCAATCTGTAGAAACTCGGCGAGCTGCGCGTCCCGCGAATTGACGATCGCGGAGTTCCACTTCAAACCGGCATTCAAGATCGGCGTACCGCCCTGATTTGCGCCCTGCGTCTGCTCGTTCCAGAGTTGGCGTAGCGCCTTAACCTCATCGCTGCTCAGCTTTAAATCAGTTTGTAACACGCCGGACGGACGGCCCTGATTGGACGCAAACGCCAACGCTTGCGCGATCATTGCATTGGAAGCTGCGTCTTCGAGCATCGCAGCCTGAAACGGCGAAACACCCTCTAGCGGGCTTCGATCGCTCGGCAGCCGAACATGCAGCACATCCCGCGCCGGCACCGCCTCTAACACGGTCGGGTTGCTCGCAAAAAGCCGCTCGACAACCTCGTTGCCGCCGAGGTGATAGAATACGTCTCCGGTCGTTGCCACCCGCGGCCATGACATGCGCGGGTCCATTAGGTGGATCTCGGATATCTCAAACCGCGCATTCCGCAGCGCCAGCCCATAGGCCGCGCCCTTGTCGCCATATAGCGAGCGCGTCAGATACAGGAAGAAATCCGAAGTCGATTGATACGAATTCGGACGGCGGAGCACCCGCGACAGGGCGGACGTTTTCGCTCGCTCCCTGCCGCCGTCGTTAGTCGAGACCCAATGCGTCGGCGGGCACATAGCGATCGTCTGGGCGTACGCCGCGATGCAGGCGTACACGACAGCCGAGCCGTTGGTTTGCAGCGGGTTGTACCCCTGCTGCCACCAGTTGACGGCCCAATTGCTCGGTATCCAGCCACCACCCAACGGCAGAACATAGCCCGTCGTGAGACCGGACTTCTCCTCCGCCGCGCGGAAGGGGCGCGCCAGAGCTGCTCCAGCGCGCGACAGAAGAGCGGGAAGCGGCATCCAAGCTTACGGCTTCGCCGGCTCTGGCTTCGCCGGCTCGCGCTCAGCCGAACGCTCGGCTCGCGCATCGCGGGTCCGGTACAGCGCGCTGTCGCCGGCGGCATCAGCCGAACGATGGCGCCGATGTGGCCCGCTCCGGGCATTGGCAATGCGAGTGTGCTGCTCGTGCAGCGGCGGCATCGACGGATTGTCCATGACTTCCTTGTCATCGTGGTCCATCTCGCCGAGTTTGATGGCGTCGACCTCGGCCTGGCTCGGCGTCGGGCGGCTTTCGTTCATGACCCGCTCCATTTCAGCCGACAGGCGGGCGCGCTCGGCGGCTTCCGCCTTGTCCTGCATCTCTGGCGTGTTCGTTTCCGGCGCGTCGGTGGTGCGCATTTGGTCTTCTCCGAATTGGTGTTCAGTGGATGAACGTTCGTTGAGGCGGCGCCTTCCAGCGCGATTTCAAAGGCCGACGCTCGGCTCCATGAAATCAAAACGAGCGTCTGGACCGGGCATAAAGGTAAGCCACACATCCCGCGGGCCGCCTGGGTCGATTGGCTGGGCTAAGTGTGCCCGTCGATACGGCTTGCGCCGCCGCATCTTAAGTTCAGTCCTTTCAACGGCAAGCTGAATAGCCCCCCTAGTAAGCCCGAACCGTTCAGCTATCGCCTGAAACGTTTCGCCAGCATGACGGGCAGCTAAAATCTGTTGATCTCGCAGATCCCTTGCCTGCTGCACCTCAATTTTACGACGCTTAGACGCCGCTTTCTCTTCTTTGCGGCGCGCTACCTCAGCGTAGTACTCCTTGACCTGTCTATTCCGCGCCAAACTATCGGCGGCCCTGCCGATATCCCACACTTCGTTCTCAATAGCTTTTAGTGCCCAATCTAACAACTCCTCCCGCGAGCGGGTCGGGTGCTCGCAGCCAGTCTTAAGAAACTTCAAAATCGCATCTGGCGACGTCATTGTAGAACCGGTATCCCCATCGCCCGGCGCCATTCGTCAGGCGATGCGGGCTTCACCGCGCGTAGGATTTCGGCAAGCTGCGCCTCGATGCGGTCGTCGCGGAAGGATTGCTCTAGGCGAAGCTCAATCTCCGCCGTCACAGACCGACCTGTAGCCGCAGCTGCGGCGTCCATTTGGCGCTTCAGTTCGGGCGTAACCCGAAAGCTCATCGGAACCCGTTCACCGGGGGCGTGCGATCGAGGCGGGCGGCCTCCGCGCTTACGCATTGGCCTCTCGGTCACAGCAACCGGCCTTGCAGTTGAGCGTACTCGATTGGATCGCGGGCACCCTTGCTAAGATTGCAGGATTTGCACGTCATCTGAATGTTACTCTTGTCGTCCGACCCGCCCGCCGACAGCGGCGTGATGTGATCCGCGTGTTTCGTGGTTTTGCGCAAGTCCGCACGGCAGTAAGCGCAGCGATAACCCTGATCCTTCATAGAACCGGCAGGGTGTTAGCGCACCCCGCCGGTTCGTCATTTTACAAGGCTGACGCTAAACAGCGTCAACCTCTACGCTGCAAGTAATCGTCGCTGATTACCAGCCGATTGACGGAACATACGTAGTAACGCCAGTTCTACGCATGGCCCAGTTGATATCAAGCAGCATGCGCAGGCCGATCGAATCGGTCTGCCAGAGACTGCGTACCGGGACCGTCGTCGATCCGCTAAGGCCGATCGCCTGTGGCGCCGTATCCTCAAGATGAAGGACGGCCTGATCACTTACATCAAACCTCGGATCATCCCCCGTTACCGAAACGAAGTCTGCCGCGTCGAGCAGGATGATCGTGGTTGAGGTTTGCGTGGTCGACAGGATGACCGGATAGCCACCCCAGGTGCCGCCGTTGATTTCCTGCTTGAACGGGAAATCGCCGCCGGCATTCTGCAACAGCGAGATCGACAACGCCGCGCTCGGGTTCATGATGAACACGGGGCTGCGCAGCGAGTTCGCCGCGGTCAGGACAGCCAGCAGCTGCTTCAGGTCGGCGACCATCTTGTCGAACGCCGTGGTGCCGGACGAGTTGGCGGTCAGCGCCGAGACGCCGTTCCGCAAACCCGCGGGCCGGGTGGTGCTGGCAGCGGTGGCATCGAGCAACACGGTGTCGAGCGCGACGGCGGTGTCTTCCTGCATCGCCTGCCGAAGCATCGCCTCGATCGCCGGAGTGGAGTGCTCCGCAATCTGCCGAGTGAACGTCGTAATGACGCCCATTTTCTTCGGCGTGAGGGTCGTCGAGGCGAACGCGGCCTGCTTGACCGGGATCGCCGAGCCTTCCGCCACGAACCCGCCGGCTACGGTTGGCGTCGCTGCGCGCGAGGGGATCGACAGGACACCATTGCGCCCGAACGTGAAGCGCTGCCCCAGAGCCGCCAGCTTCGGATAGACGCTCATGGGCATCAACGAGTCCATGAAGTCCTGAACCGAAGTGTTTACCAACTCCGCAGCCCACCCCGCGAGAGTAGTAGTCGCCGGGACGGTCGCGGTGCGCAAAATGAGAGCTTCCGCTACCTTGAGCGTCGGCTCCCAATCCTCACGGCTACCGTATTGCTCACGCAGCACCTGATCGACCGGGCGGCGCGAAACGTGCGACAGCACCATCGCGGTCAGACCGCGATAGATGAAGTCCTCTCGCTTGATATCTTTCTTCGGCAGCGCAAACGGGCGCCGCGCGGAGATCGTGCCGCCGCCGTTGTTGCCGCCCGCGGCATCGCTCTTCATGCCGAGCGACGCTTCCGCCGTCTGCAGCATTTCGAGGGCCTTCGTCGCCGAGGCGATGCGCTGGTTCAGTTCCTCGCCGACGACGTTGAACGCCTCTTCGTCGGTGCCGTCGTCGTCTTGCTTGCCGAGATGATCGGTGAGCTGGTCTTTAAGCTGGACAAGGCGCTCCTGGGCTGCCTCGATCCTTTCGCTGATATTCATGGGAGTTCTCCCGTGGGATCGTTGAAATCCGGGAGACTTCCCAAGCGGTTCGCGGCGATGACCCCGACCTTCATCGGCGGTCTTGCCGAAGATCAGGGTCATCGTTTCGCGAGATAGATTCAGTGATTTGGCGACTTGGAGCGCATTCGGGTTGGCTGGCACCATGACCAGCGAGCACTCAACAAGCTCTTGTTTTGTGTACCGATTACCCTCCATCTCAAACGGATGGAAACCGACCGACACAGCGCGCATAACACCCGCGTTTATCGCAGCATGTATTTCGGCCAAGCGCTCGGAAACCGGCGGCATCAACTCAAGCCGGCCGAGAAGCGCCCTGCCCTCAACGCGCACGTTGCTCCACTTCCCAACGGGGAAGCTGGAGTTGTGCCCGAACAGCGCGACGGGGTTTTTGCGAAAGTTGCCTAGCTGCCAGCCACTGGCCGAAATGACCTCGCCCATACGGTCGACGGTCTCGTCAGACATGACGAATTCGAGCGGATCGCCCGCAGGCGCCGCGGCAGCCGTTGTCTTTTGTACGATTTCCAAAGAGAGTGCCCCAGTTGGCCGAAGCCAGTGGAGCGCCTATTCATCGGTAGCAGCCGATGGCCGGTGCCCAATCCGACGATTGTGGGCCTTCATCAGCCGGTGGGGCTGCTACACCCCCCGGCGCTTTGACTGGAGGGATCGCTCACGGCGATCCCCACCGGCCAATGAAGAACTATTGTTCTCCTCGACGTATCAACTCTAACCTACCAAGTGCAGTAGCCCTAGCATTGGCAAAATGCTCTCTTTGAATGTTGCCGAGCCACTCTATACAACGGTACAGTTCTTCTCGGGAACACTCAGATAACATCTTTCCTAGATAGGTATACTTATCTTCATACTTTTGATCTGACATCGATCCATCTCTCTCAGGCGATCATCGACATTACGTCGAATGGTGTTTCCACATCGAGTGGCGCCACCCCAAACGCGTCAGCTAGCGCTGACATGCCGTCGATCCGCCCCCGGCTCCTCGACTTGTCTAGTTTCCGATTACCGGCCGGGTCGGTCTTCACCACCGCATTCGCCGCACACATCGTCAAAACCGGGTGATCCCCATGCGCGATACGCGTATTGAGGATTTCCCCCTCAAGAACCCTAAGAGCCGGGCTCATTGATGCCACACCCTGCCCAAACTCGACGAAGTGCGCCTCGATCTGCTCTTCGGTGAAACCGGCTTTCAGCAGCCACGGTCTCAGGTGCCTGAAGCCCCAGCGATCGAACGCGATCTTTCGCACGTCCAGCCGATCGAACACGCCCCGCAGATACTCGGCGATATACTCATAATCGACAGACTTACCCGGCGCCGCCAGCAAGAAGCCGTCACGGTGCCACACGTCATACGGCACCCGATCTTGCCGTGCGCGATGCACAAGAATGTCCCGCGGCAACCAAAATGTCGGATGAACCTGCCAAACGCTATCAATCTGCCCCATCAAAATCAGGGCAGTAAGATCAGCGACTTCCGAGAGATCGAGCCCGCCATAAACCGGCACGCCGTCAATCGGCTTCGGAACGGCGCTGCAAGACAACCAAAGGCTGCGTGAGACAAACGGCGACGAAGCCTCAACCCGCTGGTTCAGAATCAGGTTGCGATATTCAGCTTCACGACTAGGCATCCTGCGCGCGTCTTCGGCCATCGCCAAGACCTCGCGCTCGTTCTGAAAATCGCCAAACGCTGGGTTTGCGGCCTTGATCGCCGCCCGGCTAAACGGGTCGGCCTCCATCTTGGCCGTGTGAAGCGACAACACAACCCGCGGGTCATGACCCGCCATCGCATCGTCTATCAGGACCGACAACAAATCCGCGTCTGTCGGCGCCTGCGTAGAAATTATAACCGACAGCGGCTCATCCTGCGCACCGGTTGCCGTCTCCAGCGCCTCGTAAAGCTGGCTCCTCGGCCCCTTTACCTGTCCGAGCTCGTCATGGACAACGAAGACCGGCGACAACCCGAAAGCGGTGCTCGCATCGGCCGACAACGCACGGTAGAGCGTACCCAGCGGTGGGCAATAAAGCTGTTTCGCAGTATCGCGGATAATGATGCATCCACCTTGCCCCGCATCGAGGTGCGGATTTAGCCGCACCACTTTCGCGGCCAGGCCAAACAGCAATGCCGCCTGGTCCCTAGACTGCGCCGCGCTAAACAACTGAGAATTCGGTCGATGCTCGTCGCCGCAGAGGTGAAGCAAAAGCAAGAACGCAGCTAATGCTGTTTTCCCATTTTTGCGGCCAAAACTGAGGATTGCTCGCCGCGTGCCGTGCTTGTTGTCATAAATCCGACAGATGGCCTTTTTCTGCCAGGGTCGCAGGCTTACCTTCTGGCCGACGAGGCTCCCTTCAGGAACCCGACACCACTCCTCGATCCATGCGATATTCCGCTCACCCCTGGTCTGCTTTTTGCCAGGGGACACGAATTTGTGAGATTGTCCGCGCATTGCCTCTGTGAGTTCGCGTCGACTGCTGAGATACCCGTATCGACGCTGCAATTTGCTTGAGCGCCGAGGTCTCGGCCCGCTGCGCCTGCAGCAGATCCAGGTATGCCCCGAGATCGCCGGAATGCCGCTCGATCAGCTCCGCGACCCGTTTTGCCGCGATGACGTGCCGACAATACTGCGCAAGCAGCGGTGTATTCGACGGGTTAAACCAGTCCGGCTCCAGTGCCGAAACAACAGCGGCCCAAACCTCAGTTTCCTCGTCGTTCAGTTCCGCCGGCGGCTTCTGTCGATCGAATGCATGAAGCTGAGTCGGGACCATCAAATCGGCGATTGCGGGGCGGCCCCGCTTTCGTTGAGCTTGCATTGACCCCTCACCTGCCAGTTTTTATCAGCGTCAC
>Ga0207708_10002389_pt1 | contig 13783 bp, 14 predicted proteins | sample KBSK5101metaG_FD_184340 | JGI IMG/M metagenome (GOLD analysis project Ga0207708, IMG submission 184340) | Corn, switchgrass and miscanthus rhizosphere microbial communities from Kellogg Biological Station, Michigan, USA - KBS K5-10-1 metaG... | ecosystem: Host-associated > Plants > Roots >...
CGACGATCGGAGCGATCTACACGAGTGCGACCGCGCCGGGCCTTGGCGAGAGTCCGGCCTTTCTGCACACGACCGTCACCGGCGGAATCGATTCGCGCCCGTCGCCGGGGTATGCGCGCCGTGGAGGGCTCTACGCGCTCTCCTACGAGAGCTATCTCGATTCCGATGACACGCACTCGTTCGACACTCTCATGGCGGAGGTCGTGCAGCACGTGCCGATCCTCCGCGAGAACTGGGTCATCTCGCTTCACGGTGCCGCCCGCACGACCCTGGACGACGAGGATGCCGTGCCGTATTTCCTGATGCCGTCGCTCGGCAGCGGCAGCACGCTCCGGGGCTACCAGAGCTGGCGCTTCCGGGATCGGCACAGCCTGCTGATGTCGGGGGAGTGGCGTTGGATTCCCAGCCGCATGCTGATCGACATGGCGATCTTCTACGACGCCGGCAAGGTGGTGGGGCGCCGGGAGGACCTGAACTTCAAGGACCTCAAGCACGACGTCGGCGTGGGCTTCCGCCTGCACACGCCGATGGCGACCCCGCTGCGGATCGACGTGGCGCGCGGCAGCGAGGGGATCAACATCGTCTTCTCGGGCGGCGCGGCTTTCTAGAATGAAACGTCCTCTCGAGCGCCTGCTGTCGCCGGTCGCCGACATCCGCGAGCACGAGGCGGCGAGCGCGCTCCTGATGACGCTGCTCGTCTTCCTGCTCCTGGCCGCCTACTACCTCATGAAGACGGCGCGCGAGGTGCTCATCCTCACCGAGGGCGGCGCGGCCGTGAAGAGCTATTCGGCCGCCTTCCAGGCGATCCTCCTGCTCTTCCTCGTGCCCGTCTACGGAGCCTTCGCCTCGCGGGTCCGCCGCGTGCCGCTCGTGACCGGCGTGACGTTGTTCTTCGCGTCGAACCTGGTGCTCTTCGCGCTCGCCATCGGCGCCGGGATGCACCTCGGGATCATCTACTTCATCTGGGTCGGCATCTTCAGCCTGATGGTCGTGGCCCAGTTCTGGGCGTTCGCCAACGACCTCTACACGTCAGAGCAGGGGAAGCGCCTCTTTCCCATGATCGGCGTCGGGGCCAGCCTGGGCGCCTGGATAGGCGCCGTCCGCGCCGGGGCGCTGATCGGGAGCAGGACGCCCTCGAGCCTGCTCCTCACCGCCGCCGTCGTGCTCGTCATCTGCGCCGCCATGGTACCGCTCATCAACCGCATCACGGTGAAGGGGGAGCGGGACAGCAAGCCGCGCGACGAACCGCTCGGGCGCGAAGGCGGCTGGTCGCTGATCCGCAGCGACCGTTATCTCATTCTCATGGCTGCGCTCGCGCTGCTGCTGAACGTCGTGAACACGTCGGGCGAGTATCTCTTCGGCCGCTACGTCGTCGAGCAGGCCCATATGCTCGTGCCGGGGACCGGGGCGGCCGCCGACGCCGAGCGCGGCCGTTTCATCGGCGAGACCTACAGCCGCCTGTTCGGCAACGTGAACCTGATCGGCTTCCTGCTGCAGCTCTTCGTCGTCTCGCGTGTCTTCAAAATCCTGGGCCTCGAGCGCTCGCTCTTCATCCACCCGCTGGTGGCGGCGACGGGGTACTTGATGATCCTGCGGGCGCCCTCCTTGCAACTCATGGAGGTGCTGAAGACCGCCGACAACAGCCTCGACTACTCGCTCGGCAACACGACGCGGCAGGCGTTGTGGCTGCCCACGAGCCGCGAAGCCAAATACAAGGCGAAGCAGGCGATCGACGGCTTCATGGTGCGGGCCGGCGACGTCGCCTCGGCTGGCCTGGTGTTCGTGGCCGAATGGCTGTCGCTGTCGGTCCCCGCGTTTGCCGCCATCCAGGTGGTGCTGGTCGCGGCGTGGCTGTTCGTGGTCGTCCAGTTGGCGGCCGCCAGCCGCGGCCGCCACGCGCCGCCGATCGCCCCTGTGCCAGCACCGGCGTCCGGTTCTGCATAGTTCCGGCCGGTGGCGGGGGCAAGAATCGCGTCAACAGGTGATCGAGGGGAGGCGCATGTGACGACAAGCCGGCATCGGGTCTTATGGGCGGCCGTGTTCGCACTCGTGGTCGCCGCGCCGGGTGCGGCGCAGGAGCCGGCCCCGGCGGCGCCGCTGCCGCGTGAAGAAGCACGCGAGCGGAACCTCAATGCCTACGTCGAGCTGCTGCGCAGCGATCTGCGTACCGAGAAGGTGGCCGTGCTCACCGAGCTGATGCAGCTGACCGAGGCCGAAGACAAGGCGTTCTGGCCGATCTACCGCGACTTCGAGCACGAACAGAGCCGCCTCAACGACGAGCGGATCGCCGGCATCGAAACCTACGCCAAGGTCTACAACCAGCTGACGCCGGCGACCGCCAACGAGCTGGCGGTCAAGAGCCTGGACCTCGAAGCGCGCCGCGCCGCGCTCAAGAAGACCTACTACACCAAGCTCGCCGCGGCCGTCTCGCCGAAGACCGCCGCGAAGGCGCTCCAGATCGAGAACCAGATTCAATTGATCATCGACCTTCAGGTCGCTGCCTCACTGCCGGTGATTCCATGACCAGAACAACTGTCGTCGTGCAGCGCATTCTCCTGGCCATCGCGATCGGCGCGCGCGCAACGGCCTACGCGGCCCCGCAGGAGGATCAGGCCAAGACGCCGCCCCCGGTGAAAGTGCCGGCCGGCACCACCATCAACGTCCGCCTCACCCAGGGCATCGACGTGGACGTCGCGCAGGCGGGGATGATCGTCAGGGGGCGCGTGGACGATCCGGTCATCGTCAACGGCCGCATCGCCATTCCGCGTGAAGCGAGTGCGGTCCTGCAGGCGGTCAAGGTCGCGCAGTCCGGCGAGTTCAAGGGCAAGGATTCGATTTCGCTGAAGATGAACAGCGTGTCGGTCGGTGGGCGCTCGTATCAGGTCGCCACCGAATACGCCACGGTGGAGGGCAAGGGCGAGAGCAAGAAGACGGCGCGCAAGGTGGGGGGCGGAGCCGGCCTCGGCGCGATCGTCGGCGGGATTGCCGGCGGTGGCACGGGGGCGCTCATCGGACTGGCGGTGGGCGGCGCGGCCGGAACCGTCGTGGCCGCTCAGGGCGAGGAGCACCTGAAGCTCCCGGCGGAGACTCGCCTGCAGTTCGCGCTGAGCTCGACCATCGTCGTTCAGCCCTGAGGTGTCATGCCCATCGCCGACGGGCAGCGGCGCGCGCGCCGCGCGGTGACGTCAGCGCTGCTCCTCGTGGCTGGACTCACCACGATTGCCGTGGCGGAACGCCCAGGCACGCCTGCCGGGCCGGACGTCGCCGATGTGCCGCTGGCGGCCAGGCTCACAGGGCCGCATCTCCTGTGTGTGATTCCGCACGACGCGCCGCCGAACTCCGACGCGCGCTGGCGGCCTCGGCTTCCCTGAGCGCCTGCCGGGCCCGCTCCCGCCGGCCTTCCCGCCCCAGGAGCGGCGTTGCCGCCTTTGTCTGCCAGCGGAACCAGACCGCTGCCAGCCGCAGGAGCACCGTGGCGGCGATCGACCACAGCGCGGCTCGCGACGGCGGCAGGTGGGGCACCTGGATCAGCCCCATGAAGACCGCCATCCCGATCGCTGCCGCGAACACATAGAACTCGCCCGGCTTGAAGAGCAGCGTCTCTTTTCGCGTCAGCACGTCACGCAGCACGCCGCCGCCTACGGCGCTGGCCAGCCCGACGCACGCCGCGGGCAGCGGCTGCAGTCCAAAGCCGAGCGCGCGCTGCGCGCCGACGACAGCATAGATGCCGAGCCCGAGCGCGTCGACGAGAAGGAACACCAGCCGAAAGCGATTCAGGTGGTCGCCCAAGACCAGACAGAACAGGACCGCGAGCGACACGGCGTAGAGGTAGCGCTCGTCCTGGAGGACGAGCGGGGGGCCCTGGGGCAGGAAGAAGCCGTCGCGCACCAGACCGCCCCCGACCGCCGAGATCAGCGCGAGCACGAAGACGCCGACGACGTCATAGCGCTGCTCGATCGCGAGCAGCGCCCCCGTGACGGCGAACAGGAAAACGGCCGCCAGCTCGAATCCGATCGGCAGCTCGAACTGGGCGGTCATCGGCATCAGGCAAGGGGCGCGGCCCGCGCCCCGTCGCTACTTCTTGGCCGGCGCCACCGACACCAGGATGGCTTCGGTCCAGGTGATGTCGACACGGTCGCCAACCGCCACCTGCTCCAGCGCCTTGCGGTCCTGCACCCGGGTGGCGTAGGCCCAGCCTCGGGGTCCCTTGAGAGAAATCGACGGGACCGCCGGGTCGATCGCGTCGATCGTCGCGGTGATGGTCTGCTGGACGCCGGAGGTTCCGGACAGGGCCCCGCCTTCTCCCGGCGTATCGGCCAGATGGAGCGTGTCGACTTCAGGCTCGCCCGCCGCCTTCTTCCTGATGATGATGTTGTCGTAGTACGTGGCGGTGACGGTGTCGCCGGGTTTGACCTCCGCGAGGCGGGTCACGTTCGAGCTGGCGTACACCGTGCGCATCACCCCGGCTTCCGTCCGAACGACGACGGAACGGCGCGACAAGTCCACCGCCTCCACCGTTGCTTTGATCGTCTGGCGCTCGCCGGGAATGACCTTGGCCTGCGCGCTGGCGTACGACGGGAGCAGCTGCAGCGCGGCGGCGATCGCAATGACGGCAGTCTTCTTCAGCATGGAGTCCTCCGTTCGGAATCGGATCAACGCTCCCCGATCGGCGTAGCGCGCGCCGCACCTTCGTGGAGGGGGATTGTGACGCCGCGCAGCTGGTTCTCGGCCGAGACCTTGACGACGTCGGCGCCGCCGGCGCCCTTCTGCGTCATGCGCGTGAAGACGAGATCGGCCACCCGTGCGACTTCAGCCGAAGGGGCATTGGCCGTGGTGACCAGGAGCGCGGACGAGGCGGCGGTGACGACGGCCGTCTTCTGCCGCGGATAGGTGTTGACCGGCAGCGTCAGCCGGACCAGGCCGGGACGTACTTGTTCCAGCCGCTCGATCGCGGCCTCCGTGATCGGCAGCAGCCGGAGCCCTCCCTGGGCGGCGAGCGCTTGGAGCGAGGGCTCCGGCGCCGCGGCGGTGGTGAACAACGCGTCGAGCTGCCCGCGGCGCAGCCGGCCGATCGCGCCGCTCAAGCCATCTTGCCGCGCTTCGCCGAGGTCGCTGGGTTTCAGCCCGTAGGCGGCCAGCACGGCGACCGCGTCGAACCGGCTGCCCGAGGACGGCGTCCCGATGTCGACGCGGCGTCCTCGCAGGTCGGCCACGTCGCGAATCGGCGAGTCGGGACCGACGACGATCTGAACCGCCTCGGGGAAGAGCGAGCCCACCGCTCGCAGCGTGGAGAGCGGCTGTCCGCGCGAGAACGGGTCGTCGCCGGCGATCGCCGCCGCGGCCACGTCGCCTTGGACGATCGCATAGTGGGCCTCACCGCGCGCCAGAAGGGAGGCGTTGTCCACGCTGCCCTCGGAGTAACGCGGCTGAACCTTGATCGCCGGCGCCAGCTCTTTGATGGCGGCGATGATCGAGTCGCCGAACCGGGCGTACATCCCGTTCTGGGGGCCGGTGGCCAGTGTGAAGCCGGCCTCGCGCCGCTGGACGCGGCGTTCGATGTTCTCCGACGCGCGCGAGAGCTCCTCGGCGATGATCGCGTCCTCCTGCACGGGGCGCCCCGGCGGCGGCAGCTCCACGAGCGCCGCGAGACGGTTGATCAGCTGCTTGGATCGCGACGGCGGCGCGCTGCCCTCGATGTCCGGCGCGTCGGCGGCATTGGCTTGCCGGCCGGGCGTGTTGGCCGCCTCGATGGGCACCAGCTGCCATCGCCCGACTGTTCGTAGAGCGCGCTGCCGTAGGCGCGTATCCGGTCGCCCGCCTTGTTCTCCGGCTGCAGCCCGAACAGCCCTTTTTCGGTGGCGCCCACCGCATAGGCCACGCTCGAGGACCCGAGCTCGTCCCAGGAGCCGAACTTGTAGGGCTGTGTGAGCTCCATCGTGGCGTTGAAATAGACGATGACGCGCGACGCGCCCGACTCTCCGGCCGGCATCGGCGCGCTGCCTTCCCGCTTGATGGCGACGACGCGCAACAGGTCCGCTTTGACGTCCCGGTCCAGCCGCTGCTGGAGATCGGACTTGACGCGCTCGGCGTCGGCACCACGGGCGCAGGCGGACGAGGCGAGCAGGGCGACTCCGAGGGCGGCGTACGACAGGCGGTGGGCGAGCGCGCTCATTGCGGGAACCCGAACAGCGGCAGCGCCAGATAGCCCTGTATCAGCAGCGCGTTGGCGATGTCGATGAAGAACGCCCCCACCATCGGCACGATCAGGAAGGCGAGCGGCGACGGTCCGCCCCGCTCGGTGATCGTCTTCATGATGGCCAGCGCGGCGGCGGTGGACGACAGGGCAAAGCCGACGTGACCCGCCGCCAGGACGGCGGCGTCGTAGTCGCGCCCCATCACGCGGAACGTCACGAAGATGGCGTAGGCGGCCATCGCCACGGTCTGCAGCGCGAGGATGACCAGCAACGGGCCCGCCAGGCTGGCCAGATCGATCAGCCGCATGCCCATCAGCGCCATCACCAGGAACATCGACAGCGACACGCCTCCGACCAGGTCGACTGTGGCGGCGCTGACCGGCGATGTCTTGAACAGCGTGGCCCCGTTGCGGATGACGACGCCGAACAAGAGGCAGAACAGGAAGTCGGGCAGGATCAATCCGGTGCCCTGCACGGCGCGCGCGATCGTCTTGCCACCCGCGAGGCAGGCCAGGATGAGGAAGAGCGTGGCCATCATCGACTGCACGGTGATGTCGTCGGATGGCGCCCCCTCCTCGGCCGCGCTCGTCCCGACAGCGGTGGGCGCCGCCGATAGCTTGTAGCGCTTGACGAGGAACTGCGCGATCGGGCCGCCGAGGAGGCTCCCGAGCACCAGACCCGACGTGGCGCACGCCATCGTCAGCTCCATCGCGCCGGCGATGTTCATCGTGTCGCCGAAGCGGGCGCCATAGGCCGCGCCGGTGCCGTGGCCGCCGGTGAGTGTCACCGAGCCGCCGAGCAGCCCCACCACCGGGTGGAGATCCAGGGCGAAGGCGGCGCCGAGCCCGACCAGGTTCTGGATGGCGATGAACGCGATGCTGACCACCAGGAACGTCATCAGCTTGGGGCCGCCCTTGAGCAGCATCCTGGCGTCGGCCGAGAGCCCGACGGTGGTGAAGAACATGAGCAGCAGGTTGTCGCGCAGGCTCATGTCGAACGAAATGCGCACGCCGCCGAAGCCGTCCGCCAGCGCGAGGAGAATCGCGACGAGGACGCCGCCCACGACCGGCGGGGGGATGCTGAAGCGCTTCAAGAAGGCCAGGCGCGCCGTGAGCGCGCGCCCCGTGAAGAACACGAGGAGCGCGACCAGTATGGTGAACAGGAGGTCGAGTTGAATCGTCCTCATGACGGGATGATGGCGCTCGCATGTTCGGCGGTGACGCCCGGGGGCTGCGCGTCGACCCCCGTCGTCACCGCCTGTCCGGCTGACCTGATGGCCGCCGACATCGTCATCGAGCCGGCCGCGCCGGGCTCGAATACCTTCGAGCGCACAGCAACCATGTGGGCGCTCAGTGGAGGATCTTCTTCTTGCCCAGCGCGTCCAACCGCGACGGCTTGAGCAGTTTCAACCCCTGCGCCGCTTGGTACCCATGGATCTCCTTGACGTCGAGCTTGCGCATGAAGGCGATGGTGTCGGCGGTGATGACCTGGCCGGGCACCATGATCGGGAAGCCCGGCGGATAGGGGATCACGAAGTTCGCCGAGACCATGGGCGCCGCCCCCTTTTTCAAGCGCTCGTCGATGTCCGAACTCGCCAGCTTGATGTATTCGGCGTTCTCGACGTCGTAGGCCATGAAAAACGCCTCGCGCATGTGGCCTTCGTTGCTGACGCTGGCGGCGTCGTCGCGGAACACGTCGTAGAAGCGGCTGAAGTTCGGGAGGTCGGGAACGTCCGTCACCAGGGAGCGCACGCGCGCGTCGAAGGCCGCGCGCGCCGACGGTCCGCCTTGCGCCAGCCGCTGATCGATCTCGCGTGAGAGATCGGCCAGCGCCTTGATCAACAGCGCCGCGTCGCTGCGGGTGTTGTTGATGTTGGTCTGGAGCAGGACGCTGTTGCGCGACGTCTTGTTGATCTGGATGTCGAACCGCTCCGCGAGGAGCCCCTTGAACTGGGTGCCGTCGAGGCCGGAGGCGCCGCACAGCAACGTCAGGCGCGTGGGATCGAGCGCGAATTCGTCATTGTCCCAGGCGTCGAGCAGATCCTTCCAGCTGGAGTGCGGCTCGCCGTAGTCCTCGATACCCGAGGCGCGGTAGGCCGCGGGTACCATCTCGGCCGGCGTCGCGATGTGGAAGTACTTCGAGATCAGTGGATGCGTGTTGATCTCCCGCCGCAGCCGGAACGCGATCTCCACCGCGTTCATCGTCAGCTCGTAGCCTTCGAGCTCCATCTGGCGGCGCGCGAGGTCGAGCGACGCGATGATCTGCTGGTTCGGCGAGGTCGAGGTGTGCGCCAGGAAGGCCTCCTGGAAGCAGCCCTCGACGAGATGGAAGTCGTCGTCCCAGACCAGCATCATCGATCCCTGCCGCAGGGCGGACATCGACTTGTGCGACGAGCAGGTCTGGTAGACGCGGATGCGCACCTTGTCCGGATCCGGCAGCAGGCGGGTCTCGAGCAGCGTCTTGTCGGCCGGATCCAGCTCGCCGGCCTTGGCCGCGAACGCCGCGTACTCGGCGCGGTAGGCGGGGTCGCGGTAGCGGGCGGTCAGCGTGGCGGCCGCGCCCATCGCGGTGCGGCGGCGATGGAACGCATTGAAGCGGGCAAAGCCGAACCAGGCTTCGTCCCACAGGAAGACCAGATCCGGCTTGATCGCCAGGCACTCTTCCATGACCCGCGTCGGGTTGTACATGTGCCCGTCGAACGTGCAGTTGGTGAGGTCGATCATCCGGACGCGGTCGAGCGTGCCCTGCGCCTTGCAGTCGAGCAGCGCCCGCTTGATGGTCTTGAGCGGCACCGCTCCGTACATCGAGTACTGCGTCAGCGGGTAGGCCTCCACGTAGTAGGGCTGCGCGCCCGCCAGTACGAAGCCGTAGTGGTGCGACTTGTGGCAGTTGCGGTCGACGATGACGATGTCGCCGGGCTTGCAGAGCGCCTGCACGACGATCTTGTTCGAGGTCGACGTGCCGTTGGTCCCGAAGAAGGCGCGCTTGGCGCCGAAGGCGCGCGCGGTCATGTCCTGGGCCTTCTTGATGTTGCCGGTCGGCTCGAGCAGGCTGTCGAGCCCGCCGGTCGTGGCCGACGACTCGGCGAGGAACAGGTTGGTGCCGTAGAAGTGCCCCATGTCGCGGATCCAGTTGGAGCGGAACACCGACTTGCCGCGCGCAATCGGCAGCGCGTGGAAGGTGCCGATCGGCCGCTGCGCGTACTTCTTCAGGTTGTTGAAGAACGGCGTGTCGTACCGATCCGAGATGCCGTCGAGGATCGCCAGGTGGAGCTCCATCAGCTCCTCGACGTCGTGGAACACGCGCCGCAGCGGCGCGGCCTCGTCGCTGCCCGCCAGCGCTTCGACGGCGCGGTCGGTCAGCAGGTAGATGTCCAACTCCGGGCGGTAGCGCTTCACCGCGCGCGCCAGGGCGGTCGCCAGCGCCCCGGGCGCGGTGCTCGCCTCGGTGGCGCCAAGGTGTCTGCCCAGGAACTCGCGCAGCAGCGGCGCGTCGTGGCGTGAGCGGTATTCGAAGCCGTCCCGGATGACGACCGCCTGCAGGTTGTGGTTGCAGACGGTGGCGATGACCGCATCCTCGAACGTCCCGACCTGCAGGATCTCGTACGTGAATGCGTCCTCGGAGCGGCGGAGCCGCCGCAAGTCGTGCCGCGCGCGCTCCCAATGGGAGGGGTCGGCTGGCGTGACGACGAGCGTCTCGAAATAGGGTTTGTGGCCGTTGCCGCCCTGCAGATCCGGCGGCAGGAGCTCGGCGCTCTTGGCGGCGTCTTCCTGCATCGGATCCCAGGCCGAGAGATCGTAGCGGTACGCGCCCGTCAACAGCGCCGTGGACAGGTGCTGCGCGAGGCGGACGCACACGCCGGCGTTGCGTTCCGCGAGCGCCTGCTCGACGGCGCCCAGCAGTCGCGCGCCAGGAAAGGCGAAGTAGGCCTCGAGCGGTGCCATGGTGCCGAACAGCGCGATCGCCTCGGCAAAGGGCGCGTCCTCGGAGGCGCCGCGAGCCGCCGCGGCCTGCCAGGAGCGCGTGACCGCGCAGAACTGGCGCCACTGATCGACGCGGGCTTCGGCCGCCGAGAAGAAACTCGGACGCGGCTGCGCCGCTACAGGCGTCGCCGGTGGGGATAGAACGGTCGTCTCTTTGATCATGAGCCCTCCAAGGACACCGCCCGCCGTTGCGGCGCCACATCGCAGCTTAGGGACCCCTCTCAGACGCGCCTATGCGAATCCGGCGGCGGATGGCTCGCCGCGCAGCGCCGAATCCGCATAGGCGTCATTCACCGCGACTCGTAACGTGAAACGTGGCCACCGCGAGGACGCGGTGCCGTTCCGTCCTGCATCCGAGTGAATGACATGAGCACATCACGCACTCTCCTGCTTCGAATCGCGGCCGCCGCCGCCCTCATCGTCCTCTCCGCGTGGTCCAGCGCCGCGCAGGAGGCCGCTCCTCTCACCGGGCCGGCCGCCGAACCCGCCGCGGCTGCAGCAGACCCGCCTGCCGCGCCGGCGGAGCCGGCGGCGCCCGCCGCGCAAGCCGCGCAGCCCGATACCGCCGCCGTGAACGGGTTTCGAGTCGGCGGGTTCACGTTCAAGCCGGGCGGCCGGATCAAGCTCGACGTGATTCGCGATTTCAAACCGATCGGCAACGAGGACTCGTTCGACACGCGCACGATTCCGCTCGACGGGAGCGAGGGCACCAACTCGAACCTGATTGCCAAGGAGAGCCGCCTGAGCCTCGACATCCGCGGTCCGGCCGAGGGCAAGGAGTTGCAGCTGTACTTCGAGGGCGACTTCTACGGCACGAGCAGCGCGTTTCGTCTGCGCATGGCCTACGGCCGTTGGGGCCGCATGCTGGCCGGCCAGACGTGGTCCACGTTCATGGACGAGGACAACCTCCCGCGCACGATCGACTTCGAATCGCCGACCGCGTTTGCGCAGATTCGTCAGGCGCAGCTGCGGTATACGCAGAAGCTCACGAAGGTGGTGACGTGGTACGCCGCGGTCGAAGACAACAAGTCGGCGATCGTCGTTCCGTCCGGCATCCCGGGCAAGGCGGAATATCCGAGCCCCGACCTGGTCACGAAGTTCCGCTTCGACATCGGCAGCGGGCACGTGTCCGCCTCGGCGTTCTGGGGCCAGGCCCGGTTCCGTCCTACCCAAGGCGATACGGATTCCGTCTCGCTGTGGGGCACGATGCTGTCAGCGAACTTCAAGACGTGGGGGCGCGACACCATCTACGGCGTCGTCACTTACGGTGACGGCATCGGCCGCTACCGCGGCGGGACGACGGCCGTTCCCGACGAGTTCGGCGAACTGCATGCGGTCGGCGGCACGGCGTTCATGGGCGGCTACGAGCACTTCTGGAAGGAGCGCTGGTCCAGCAACGCCGTCTACAGCGTTGGCCACGCCTCCGACGAGCCGTTCTTCACCTCGTCGGTCAACAAGGAGCTGACCTACGGCGCCGTGAACCTCCTCTGGTGGTTCCTCGGGGATCGCGGGTGGATGGGCGTCTAGTATCTCTACGGCCACCGCGAAGTCTATGCCGACACCGGCGACGGCGGCTCGGCACACCGGCTCCAGTATGCGGTCCGCTTCAACCTGCCCTGAGCCGCGCCGCCTCGCGCGCGGCGCCTGGCTCGTGCTGACGCTGGCGCTGGGGGCGGCCGGACTGCGGGCGCAAACGTCCACTCCGGTGGTGCCGTCCGCCCCGCTGGGGCACGACCTGTTTCGAAGTCAGACGGAGCTGGTCGTCCTGCAGGTGAGCGTGGTCGATCAGCGTGGGCAGTTCGTGCCCGGATTGGACCGCGACGATTTCGGCGTCTACGAAGACGGCGTCCGGCAGTCGGTGACGTTCTTCGCGGCGACCGCGGCGCCGCTCGATCTCGTGCTGCTCATCGACACCAGCAGCAGCATGTTCGGACGCATGGCGCTGGCGCAGGACGCGGCCATCGATCTGATTCGCACGCTGAAGCCCGGCGACCGGGCGGCGGTCGTGCTGTTCAGCCACACCATTCGCATCGCGCATCCGTTGACCGGCGATCTCCCCAGCCTCGAGCGGGCGATCCGAAGCGCGGTGCCATACGGAGCGACAGCCGTGTACGAGGCGCTCTACGTCACGTTGCGGGATCTGGCGCGCGCGCGAGGGATGGGGGGCGAACCGCGCCGGCAGGCCGTGGTCGTGCTCTCCGACGGCGAGGACAACCGGAGCCATGTCGAGTTCGGGGATCTGCTCGACGAGGTGAAACGCATGACGGCGACGATCTTCACGATTCTGCCGGGCCCGTTTCCGGATCCCGATCTGATCGATCCGTCACGGGCGAAACCGAACGCGCTGTTCGAAATGCGCACGCTGGCCGAGGAAACCGGCGGGCGCGCGTTCGCCCCGGCGACGATGGCGGATCTGGGGCGCATCTACCGGGAGATTGCCAGCGAGCTCGGTCAGCAGTACCTGCTGGCCTACGCGCCGCAACCCACCCTGGTCGACGGGTTCAGGCGCATCGCCGTGCGCGCGGAAACCCATCCCGAGCTGCGAGTGCGCACGCGCAGCGGATATGCCGCCAAGCGAATGGCGGCTCGATGACCATGCTTTGACGGCGAGCCGATCCCTCGACCTCGATGGCGTGCGGCTGGCAGTGCGCGCCGCGCTGTCGGCCGCGCTGGCGCTCGCGATTGCGCAGCTCGCACGCCTGCCGTCTCCCGTCTTCGCGATGATCGGGGCCGTCATCGTCACCGATCTGTCGGCGGCCGAGACCCGCCGGGTGGCGCTGCCGCGGCTGGGGGGCACCCTGACGGGCGCGGCGATCGGCGCGGCCCTGACTCCGGCACTCATCCCGCGCCCGCTGGCGATCGGCGCCGGCGTCTTTGCCGCCATGTGGCTCACCCATCTCCTGCGCTGGAGGACCGCCGAGAAGCTCGCGGGCTACACCTGTGGCATCGTCCTGCTCGACCAGCGCAGCAATCCGTGGCTGTACGGATTCGACCGGCTGCTCGAGACGGCGCTCGGGATTGGCGTGGCGGTCCTGATGAGCCTGGTGCCCCCGTTGATCGGGACGAATCGCGGGAAGGATCTTCACGAGTGATGGGCGACATGCTGGCGCTCGCCCTGCAGGCGTCGCTGTTCGTGTTCATGATTGGCAGCCTCGGCGCCGTCGGCCTGGGCGTGGCGCCGCGAGACGTGCTGGCGCCGATGGGGAACCGCCGCTTCGTGCTGCTCCTGCTGGCGACCGGGTGGCTGGCGGGCCCCGCCGTCGCGCTCCTGCTGCTGCGGGTTCTGCCGATCGACAGGCCGTACGCGACCGCGCTGCTGCTGCTCGCGCTGGCTCCGGGCGCGCCGTTCGCGCCGGCGATGATGCGCATCGCCCGCGGCGACCCCGCGTACATCGCGGCGTTCATGGCGGTGAGTGCGGCGGTGACCGCCATCCTGCTGCCGCTCGGCGTCCCGCTGCTGATTTCAGGCGCGACGGCGAACCCGTGGGACATCGCGCGCCCGCTCGCCCTCCTCGTCGTGGCGCCGATGGTGAGTGGAAGCGCCATCCGCGGACTGTGGCCCGACGTCGCCGCGCGCATCGAACCGATCGTGTCGCGCATCGCTCG
>Ga0207708_10002398_pt1 | contig 13756 bp, 12 predicted proteins | sample KBSK5101metaG_FD_184340 | JGI IMG/M metagenome (GOLD analysis project Ga0207708, IMG submission 184340) | Corn, switchgrass and miscanthus rhizosphere microbial communities from Kellogg Biological Station, Michigan, USA - KBS K5-10-1 metaG... | ecosystem: Host-associated > Plants > Roots >...
GCATCCCCTGCACGCACGTCTGGTCGCAGATCCCCTTGCGGAACTGGCAGACGCACTCCTTGCCTGCATAAGCCTGGGCGGGCATGCGATCCAGGGTAGTGGGAGGCCCGTACAAGCACCGATGCCCGACGGCCACTTCACCGACGATTCGATGCTGCGGCGCGTGGTCGGCGACCGCGTGACCGGCCTGTCCGGGCCGCGCGCGCTGCTCGTGATGGCCGCGCACCCGGTCGCGTTCGCGGGCTTCTTCGCGCACACCGGCGCGCTCGACGACCCCTACGCGCGGCTCGAGCGCACGGCCACGGTGATGAACGCGATCGCGTTCGGCACCCGCGCCCAGGCCGACCGCCTGACCAAGCACGTGCGCGCGATGCACCGGCGCGTGCGCGGCGAGCTGCGCGAGCCCGCCGGGCCGTTCCCGGCCGGCACGCCCTACCGCGGCGATGACCCCGAGCACCTGCTGTGGATCCTCGCCGCCCTGGCCGAATCGGCGATGCTCGTTTACGACAAGTACGCCCGCACGCTGTCCCGCGACGAGCAGGACGCGCTGTGGCGCGACTATCGGCTCGTCGGCCGGCAGTTCGGCCTGCGCGAGCGCGACATGCCGCGCGACATCGAGGGCTTCGACGCCTACATGGCCGAGCGCTACGCGAGCCCGGAGCTCGTCGTCACGCCGCAGGCGCGCGAGCTGGCGATCGACATCGTGCTGCGCCCGCCGGTCCCGCTGCACCTGCGCCCGCTGCTCGAGCTGGTCAACCAGATCACGGTCGGGCTGCTCCCGCCGCGCGTGCGCGAGCAGTACGGCTTCTCCTGGGACCCGGTCCGCGCCGTCGCCCTGCACGGCGGCGCGGAGTACGTCAAGCGCGTGCTCGTGCCCGTGCTGCCCGAGCGCGTGCGGATGCTGCCGATGGCGCGCGCCGCCTAGGCCGGATCGCGCGTCAGCTCGCCGTCCACGCGCCGCCAGATCCCGAGCGGGTTGTCGGGCTTCAGCTCGGCGGGGAGCAGCGCCGGCGGCGCGTTCTGGTAGGCGACGGGCCGCAGCCAGCGCGTGATCGCGGTCATGCCGACGGAGGTGTGCGCCGCCGCGCTCGTGGACGGGAACGGGCCGCCGTGGTGCATGCCGTAGGTGACCGCGACGCCGGTCGGGAAGCCGTCGAAGATCACGCGGCCGACCCGCTCGCGCAGCGCCTCGACGATCGTCGCGACGTCCTCGCCCTCCTGCGCGTGCACCGTCCCGGTGAGCTGGCCCTCGATGCGGTCCAGCGCCGCCAGCAGGTCGTCGCGCGTCCCGTAGCGGACGAACAGCACGACCGGCCCGAAGTGCTCCTCGAGCAGCTCCGGGGTCGTGCCGAGATCTCCGGCGTCGGCCTCGTAGGCGCTCGGCTGGTGCCGGAACCCCGGCCCGCCGGCCTGGGGTGAGCCGCCGAGCCGCTCGGCGCGCTGCTCGAGCCGGCCGACGGCGTCGCGCAGCGCGTCGCGCAGGCGCTCGTTGAGCAGCACGGTCGGCTCCGTGCCCTCCAGCCGCTTGGCGACGTCGTCGGCGAACGCGTTGCCCGCCTCGCCGTAGGGGACGAACACGACGCCCGGCTTGGTGCAGAGCTGGCCGCCGAAGTTCGCCACCGATGCCGCCAGGCCCTCCGCGATCGCCTCGGCGCGCGCCTCCAGCGCGCCCGCGGTGACCACGATCGGGTTCACGGAGCCCATCTCGGCGTAGACGGGGATCGGCTCGGGCCGCGCGGCGGCGCGGTCGGCGATCGAGCGCCCGCCGGCGTAGGAGCCGGTGAAGCCGACGGCCTTGACCGCGGGCGCGTCGACGAGCGCCTGCGCGACCTCCAGCGACGCGGCCGGCAGATGCGCGAACGTGCCCGCCGGCAGGCCGGCGTCGGCGGCCGCGGCGGAGACCTCGCGGGCGACGCGCTCGCTCGTGCCCGGGTGCGACGGGTGGCCCTTGACGATCACGGGCACGCCGGCGGCGAGCGCGCTCGCGGTGTCGCCTCCGGCGGTCGAGAAGGCGAGCGGGAAGTTGGACGCGCCGAAGACGGCCACGGGGCCGATCGGGACGAGCATCCGGCGCACGTCGGGGCGCGGGATCGGCTTGGCGTCGGGGTCGGGCGTGTCGACGATCGCCTCGACGTAGTCGCCGGCGTCGACGACCGCGGCGAACGCCTCGAGCTGCCCGGCGGTGCGCTCGAGCTCGCCGCGCAGGCGCACCTCGGGCAGGCCGGTCTCGGTCATCGCGGTGGTGACGATCTCGTCGCCGGCGGCGCGCAGGCGGGCCGCGGCGCCGCGCAGCAGCGCGGCGCGCTTGGCCGGGTCGGCGAGCGCGCCGGACCGGTGCGCGTCGGCGGCGGAGGCGACGGCGGCCTGGACGTCGTCGGCCGTCGCCTCTTCGTAGGCCGGGCCGATCTCGCCCGTGGATGGATCGACGGAGTTGAAGGTCGTGGCCATGGTGTGTACCTTACTGGTTCTGTGAGCGAACCAGTTGCCATCCAATCTGGTCCGGCGTTCGAGCCGGTACGGACGCTGCAGCGCTACGAGCACGTGGCGGAGCGGCTCGCGGGGGAGATCCGCTCCGGAGCCTACGCGCCCGGCGAGCGGCTGCCGTCCGAGCGCGAGCTCGCCCGCCGGCTCGAGGTCGGTCGCGCCTCCGTGCGCGAGGCGATCGCCGCGCTGCAGGTGCAGGGCGTGATCGAGACGCGGCCCGGCTCCGGGTCCTTCGTGGCCGCCGACGCGGCGGAGCGCCTGCCCGCCCCCGCCGGCCTCCCGCACGACGCCAGCCCGAGCGACCTGCTGGAGACGCGCCTGCTGATCGAGCCCGCGATCGCGCGCCTGGCCGCCGAGCGGGGCCGGCCGGACGCGGAGTGCGAGCGCCTGCTGGCCGCGATGGAGGCCGCCGCGGATCCGGCCGATCCGGCCGCCCGCCACGGCTGGAACGAGTCCGACCGGCTCTTCCATCAGCGCATCGCCGAGCTCACCGGCAACCCCGTCCTGGCCGGGATCGCCGGCCACGTCGCCGCGCTGATGGACCAGCCGCTCTGGCAGCGGCTGCGCGACGACTCGATCGCCACGCCCGGCCACACCGCGATCCACCTCGCCGAGCACCGCATGATCTACGAGGCGATCGCCGAGGGCGATCCCGACGCCGCCTCCCTTTACGCCACCCAGCACGTCAAGCGCGTGCGCCGCTACATGACCCTCGACTAGGAGCCGCCATGCGCTTCCCCGGCATCATCCCCGCCGTCACCACCCCGTTCGACGCCAACGGCGCCGTCGACACCGCCGGCATCGCCGCCAACGTCCGCTTCCTGCTCGACGCGGGGGTGCACGGGATCGTCGGCACCGGCACGATGGGCGAGGCGGGCAGCCTCAGCGCCGCCGAGCGCAAGCTCGTGCTCGAGACCGTCGTGGAGGCCGTCGATGGCGCCGTCCCCGTGATCGCGGGCATCTCGGCCGGCACCGCGGACGCCGCGGTCGCCTATGCGCGCGACGCCGCCGGCGTGGACGCCGTGATGTGCCTGCCGCCGCTCGGCTATCGCGCCGACCTCGGCGAGCTGATCGCCTACTACGAGGCGGTGACGGAGGGCACGGGGCTGCCCGTGATGCTCTACAACAACCCCGAGGCGAGCGGCGTCGACCTGCGCGCGGAGCAGATCGTCGCGATCGCCGACCGCGTGCCGGGGATCGTCGCCGTCAAGGAGTGCTCGGGCGACGTCCGCCGGATCCCGGCGCTGATCGCGGCCGCGCCGCAGCTGGAGATCCTCGTCGGCGGCGACGACTGGGCGCTCGAGGGCTTCGCCGCGGGCGCGACCGGCTGGGTGACGGGCGTCGCGGACGTCGCGCCGCGCGAGTGCGTCGCGCTCTACGAGCACGTGCTGGCGGGCGAGCTCGAGCCGGCGCGCGAGATCTACCAGCGCCTGCTGCCGCTGGCGCGCTTCGACATGACGCCGAAGCTCGTCCAGTACTTCAAGGCGGCGCAGGACGAGGTCGGCCTGGCCGGCGGCCCGTGCCGCGCGCCGCGGCTGCCGCTGACCGCGGGCGAGCGCGAGGACCTCGCGGCCGCGATGGCGGTGCTGCGGGCGGGCGTGCCCGCGTGAGAGCGGCGCGCTACATCGCGGCGGTCGACTCCCACACGGAGGGGATGCCGACGCGCGTCGTCACCGGCGGCGTCGGCCCGATCCCGGGCGCCACGATGCTCGAGCGCAAGCTGCACTTCGAGGCGGAGCTGGACGACCTGCGGCTGCTGCTGATGCGCGAGCCGCGCGGCCACTCCGCGATGTCGGGGGCGATCCTGCAGCCCCCGACGCGCCCGGACGCCGACTGGGGCGTGCTGTTCATCGAGGTCTCGGGCCTGCTGCCGATGTGCGGGCACGGGACGATCGGGGTCGCGACCGTGCTGGTGGAGACCGGCATGGTCGCGGTCACCGAGCCCGAGACGGTCGTCGCGCTCGACACCCCGGCCGGGCTCGTGCGCGTGCGGGTGGCGGTCGAGGACGGGCGCGCGACGTCCGTGACGCTGCGCAACGTGCCGTCGTTCCTGCTCGCCCGCGACCGCGAGATCGGCGGCGTGCCGTACGACATGGCCTACGGCGGGAACTTCTACGCGCTCGTGGAGGCACCGGCGGCGGGGCTGGCCGTCGATCCCGCGCGCTCGGACGAGCTGATCGCGCGCGGGCTGGAGATCATGGCCGCGATCAACGAGGCGGACCGGCCCGTGCACCCCGAGGACGAGCGGATCTCGGGCTGCCGCCACGTCGTCTTCTACGAGGACACGCCGGACGGGGCGCGCAACGCGACCGCGATCCACCCCGGCTGGCTGGACCGCTCGCCGTGCGGGACGGGCACGAGCGCGCGGATGGCCGCGCTGCACGCGCGCGGCACGCTCGCCACCGGCGAGGCGTTCGTCAACGAGTCGGTGATCGGGACCCGCTTCACGGGCCGCGTGGCGGAGGAGACGACGGTCGGCGGGCTGCCCGCGATCGTGCCCGAGATCACGGGCCGCGCGTGGGTGACCGGCATGGGCCAGTACCTGCTCGACGCGAGCGACCCGTTCCCGGCGGGCTTCGCCCTGTGAGCGCACCCGACGTCCTCGTGGTCGGCGGCGGGATCGTCGGCGCCTGCGCGGCGCTCGAGCTCGCGCGCGGCGGCGCCTCGGTCGAGGTGCTCGAGCGCGGCGGCGGCTGGGGCGAGGGCTGCTCGTGGGGCAACGCCGGCCTGCTCGTGCCCTCGCACGCGCGGCCGATCGCGGCGCCCGAGTCGCTGAAGGCCGGGATCGGCTGGATGGTCAGGCCGGACTCGCCGTTCGGCCTCAAGCTCAAGCCGTCGCTGGCGCCCTGGCTGGCGCGCTACCTGCGGGCGTCGACCGCCGCGCGCGCCGACGACGGCGAGGCGCTCCAGCGCGAGCTCTGCCGGGAGGGGCTCGGCGCATTCCGCGACCTGGCGGCCGAGGGGATCGACGGCGGCTACGACGAGCCGGGCTGCCTGACCGTGCACACCTCCGCGGACGCGGAGGAGCACGCGGCGGCCGAGGCCGCCTCCGAGACCGGGCGGACGCTCGGTGCGACGGTGCTGTCCGGCGCCGAGGCGCGCGAGCTCGAGCCCGCGCTGACCGGGCGCGTGCGCGCCGCGGTCCTCTTCGGAGGGGAGGGGCGCTGCGACCCCGTGCGGCTCTCGGCGGCGGTGGGCGCCGCCGCCGAGGCGCGCGGGGTGCGGCTGCGCACGGGCATCGAGGTCTACGGCGTGTCGGCGGGCGGCGTCGACACGACCCACGGCCCGCTGCGGGCCGGCAAGGTCGTGGTCGCGGCGGGCGCCTGGTCGGGCCGGCTCGCGCGCAGCGCCGGCGTGCGGCTCCCGCTCCAGGGCGGCAAGGGCTACGCGGCCGAGTGGGACCCCGCCGCCGCCCCGGCCCGGATGCCCCTCTACCTCCACGACCACCGCGTCGTCGCCAACCCGATGGCCGACCGCACCCGGATGACGGGCGGGCTCCTGCTCGACGGCCTCGACGAGTCCTTCGACGCCCGCCGCGTGCGCGCGATCGCCCGAGCGGCCGAGGAGGTGCTCGGCGTGCGCGCCGAGCCGCGGCTGACCTGGCGCGGCCTGCGCCCCTGCACACCTGACGGGCTGCCCGTGATCGGCGCGACGAAGGGGATCGTGTTCGCGACGGGCCACGGGATGCTCGGGGTGACCCTCGGGCCGCTGACGGGGCGGCTCGTGGCGTCGGTGGTGCGCGGTGACGCGTCGCACCCCGCGTTGCCGCGGTTGTCCCCCGAGCGGTTCTAGCGCCGGCGCAGCAGCCCGGAGCCGACGCGCAGTGCCGCTCTCGCGAGCGGGCCGGCGTCGCGCCGCAGGACGGTCAGACGGTCCGCCTCGCGGCCGTGGACCAGCCGCGTGGCGGCGGTTCGGGCCCGAACGAGGGCGGGGTCGTACGGCAGGCGGCGCGCTCCGCCGCCGATCACGGCCGTCCGGGAGGCGACCTGGCGGGCGGCGACGTGGCGCTGCAGCCGCAGCGCCGGGCCCGGCGCGACGGCGCCGTGCTCGTTGACCCAGGTCAGCTCGGCCTCGAGCGTGCGGGCGACGCGCTCGCCCTTCGCGCGGTCGCGCGCCCAGACGCTGACGACGCCGCCGCGGGCGCGGCGGTCGCCCGTCATGGGCCGACCCTGCACCAGCTCGATCGCGGCGGCCTCGCCGGGGGCCTCGACGACCGCCAGCACCGGGCCCGGCACGGCCTCGCGCAGGATCCGGGCGCCGGCGGGCACGCGCCGCAGCACGGCGGGCGCGTAGAAGGGGCCGGACAGGCCCTCGACGCTGACCGGGCCGCCGCAGATCAGCTCCGCGCCGCCCGAGACCGCCTCCTCGACGAGCGCCTCGAGCGCCGCGAGGTCCTCGGGGGAGCGCAGCGGGCCGACCTCCGCCTGCTCGCTCGCGGGGTCGCCGACCTCCAGCCGCAGCGCGCGCTCGCGCAGCAGTCCGAGCAGCGGCTCGGCGACCGACGGCACGCAGACGAGGCGCCCGGCGGCGGCCGGATGGCGCCCGCCCGCGGCGAACGCGGCCCACAGGGCAGCCGAGGCGACCAGCTCGACCGGCGCGCCCTCGAGCACCAGCAGCGCGCCCTTCGTCTCCGGCCCCTCGAGCGAGACGATCCGCGCGCACGCGTCCGGCAGCGCCGCCCGCGCCGCGTCGCCGTGCACGACGGCCAGCAGCTCGCCCGGGATCCCGGCCCGCAGGAACGCGGCGCGCAGCCGCTCGCCGGCCAGCGGCGCGGCCGGGGCGAGCACGACGCCGTTGCCGGCCAGCAGCGACGCGGCCACCTCCAGCGCCGGCTCCGTCCACGGCGAGTCGGCGGATCCGAGGACGCCGATCACGCCGCGCGGCTCCTGCACGCCGAAGGCGCGCCGGCCGGCGCGCAGCAGCGCGGGGCGGCCGATCCGGTGGTCGGCCAGCGCGGAAGGGCCGTCGTCGGCGAGGTCGCTCAGCCCCGCCACGGTCGGCAGCAGCTCGCCGAGCGCCGCCTCCGTGCGCGGGTGGCCGGTCTCGTGAGCCAGCAGCAGCGCCAGCTCGTCGAGGTCGTCGAGCATCAGCCGCGCCGCCCGGCGCACGTAGCGCGCCCGCGCGGGGGCGGGCACCGCGCCCCACACGCGCTGCGCCGCGGCGGCGCGGGCGGCGGCGGCGAGCACGTCCTCCGCGCTCGCCTGCTCGACCGCGCCGAGCCGCTCGCCGGTCGCGGGAGAGCGGGCCTCGAGCTGCATCCGGGGGAGGCTACGCGGCGCGGCGGGCGCGCGAGCGCTCGACCAGCACCCGCGCGAGCACGTCGCCCAGGCCGGGCGAGAAGCGCTCGTCGATCACGAGCACGTCCGGGGCCTCGGCGCCGAAGTCGATCGCGCCGATGCCGGCGAGCACCTCGCTGCCGTCGAGCAGCGCGAGCGCGCACAGGACGTGCCGCTCGGCGGGATCGAACGCGAGCAGCCGCCGCGCGTCGAGCTCGTCGGCGGGCAGGCCGCGGGCCTCCAGCAGGCCGAGCACCGGAGCGCGGTCGGACGGCCCGGCGAGGCGTAGGCGCACCGGCGGCCCGCCCGGGACCGGGAAGGTGCGCCGCAGGGGGGACGTCTCTGAGCGGGCCATGTCCCATTCATGACAGCGGCCCCGGATGAAGTTGTGATCAAGCCGGGTGTGAGGCTGGTCACAGCCCGCGCGCGCGGCGCACCTGCTCCAGGCGCTCGCGCAGCGCCGGCTCCATGTCCCGCGGGTCGTAGAAGCGCAGGTCCTCCAGGCCGTCCGGCAGGTGGTCCTGGTCGTTGATCTGGCCCGGGTGGTCGTGCGGGTAGTCGTAGCCGAGCCCGCGGCCGAGCTTGGCCGCCGCCGGATAGGCGGCGCTGCGCAGCGGCGCGGGCGGCAGCGCGGCGCCGTGGTCGCGGATGTGGGCCCGCGCGGCCCCGAGCGCGCGCCCCGCGGCGTTGGACTTGGGCGCCAGCGAGAGGTAGATCGCGCACTGGGCCAGCGCGTAGGTGCCCTCCGGCAGCCCGACGTGCTCGATCGCCGCGGCGGTGGCGGTCGCGACCACGAGCGCCTGCGGGTCGGCGTTGCCGATGTCCTCGGAGGCCAGGATCACCATCCGGCGCACGATGAAGCGCGGGTCCTCGCCGCCCTCGAGCATCGCGGCGAGGTAGTACAGCGACGCGTCCGGGTCGGAGCCGCGCGTGGACTTGATCCAGGCCGAGATGTAGTCGTAGTGCTGGTCGCCGCCCTTGTCGTAGAGGACGGCCTTGCGCTGCAGCGCGTCCTCGGCGTCGGCCAGCTCGACCGCCTTGCCGGTCCGGGCCGCGGTCGAGCACGCGAGCTCGAGCGCGTTCAGCGCCGTGCGGGCGTCCCCGCCGGAGCGGGCGGCCAGGAACGGCAGCACGTCGTCGGCGACCGAGCAGTCGCCGCACTCGCCGGCGTCGAGCGCGGTGCGCATCAGCCCCTCGACCTGCTCGCTCGTGAGCGGGCGCAGCTCGTAGACCTGCGCCCGCGAGAGCAGCGCGTTGTTGACCTCGAAGTAGGGGTTCTCGGTGGTGGCGCCGATCAGCGTCACCAGCCCGTCCTCGACCGCGGGCAGCAGCGCGTCCTGCTGGGCCTTGTTGAAGCGGTGGATCTCGTCGAGGAAGAAGATCGTCCGGCGGCCGGTCTGGCGCCGCTGGCGGGCGCGCTCGATCACCTCGCGCACCTCGGCGCGGCCCGCGTTGACGGCCGAGAGCTCCTCGAAGGCGGCGTCGGCGTGCTCGGCCGCGAGCCGCGCCAGCGTGGTCTTGCCCGTGCCGGGCGGGCCGAACAGGACCATCGAGTGCGGGTCGCCCGTCTCCAGCGAGTTGCGCAGCGCCGAGCCCTCGCCGAGCAGGTGCTCCTGGCCGACGTAGCCGGCCAGCGTGCGCGGGCGCATGCGGGCGGCGAGCGGCCCCGTCGACGGCGGCTCGGCCACGCGGGTCTCCTCCGGCGGCTCCTCGGGTGCGTCGAACAAGCGCTCCATCGTGGCTCAGTATGGTCGCGCGCCGTGCGGATCGCCCCGTTGAAGACCGTCCTGCGCGAGTGGGGGCGCATCGGCGTCATCGGGTTCGGCGGCCCGCCGGCGCACATCGCGCTGCTGCGGGAGCTCGTGGTCGAGCGGCGCGGCTGGATCGCGGCGCGCGACTTCGAGGACGCCAACGCGGCAGCCCAGCTGCTCCCGGGGCCCGCGTCGACGCAGATGGCGATCTACTGCGCGCGGCGGGTGGCCGGCAACGCCGGCGCGCTGGCGGGCGGGCTCGCGTTCATCGTGCCCGGCCTGCTGCTGACGCTCGTGATCGCCGCGGTGGCGCTGCAGGACGACCCGCCCGGGTGGGTGCAGGGCGTCGGCGCCGGCGCCGCCGCGGCGGTGGTCGCGGTCGTCGCGCAGGCCGGGATCCAGCTCGCCACCGCCAGCTTCGGCGGGCGCTCCCGGGCCGGCCTCGCCCGCGGGCTCGTGTACGCGCTGGCCGGCGCGGTGGCGACGGTGACGGTCGGCGCCTATGTCGTGCTCGTGCTGCTCGCATGCGGCCTGATCGAGCTGACCCTGCGCCGCTCCGGCCGCGCCGCGCTGCATGCGTGGCCTGTCGCGCTCCCGCTCGCGGTCACGGGCGCCGCGGCGCTGCCCGCGCTCGCCTGGACGGCGCTGAAGGTCGGCGGGCTCTCCTACGGCGGCGGCTTCGTGATCGTGCCGCTGATGCAGGGCGACGCGCTCGCGCACGACTGGCTCACCCAGACCGAGTTCGCCAACGCGGTCGCCTACGGGCAGCTCACGCCCGGTCCGGTCACCCATACGATCGCCTTCGTCGGCTGGGGCGCCGCCGGGCTGCCCGGGGCGCTCATGGCGTCCGTGATCGCGTTCGCCCCGTCCTTCCTGTTCGTGATGCTCGGCGGCGACCACTTCGAGGCGATCCGGGAGCGCCCCGGCGCGCGCGCCTTCCTCGACGGGGCCGGCCCGGCCGCGATCGGGGCGATCCTCGGGGCGGCCGTACTGCTCGCCACGGCCTTCGACGAGGCCTGGCAGGCGGCGGTGCTCGCGGGCGCCGCGGTGCTGCTGGTCCTCGGCCGCTCTCCCCTGCTCGTCCTGCTGCTCGGGGCCGGAGCAGGCCTGCTCTCTACGATCACCTGATGGCCGACGCGCTGCAGGAGGAGACCGCCGACGTCCTGGCCCGGTTGATCCAGTTCAACACGGTCAACCCGCCGGGCGACGAGCGCGCGTGCCAGGAGTGGCTGCGCGACTACCTCACGGAGGCCGGGCTGGAGTGCGAGCTCGACGGCACCGAGCCCGAGCGCCCGAACCTCGTCGCGACGCTGGCAGGCGAGCAGCCGGGCCCGGTGCTCGGCTACCTCTCGCACGTCGACACCGTGCTCGCGGACGCCGGCGACTGGACCCACGACCCGTGGTCGGGCGCGATCCACGACGGCTTCCTCTGGGGCCGCGGCGCGCTCGACATGAAGTCCCAGACCGCCGCCGAGGCGGTCGCCGCCGCGCGGCTGGCCCGCGACGGCTGGCGCCCGGCGAAGGGCGCGCTGAAGGTCTTCTCCGTCGTCGACGAGGAGACGGGCGGGATCAAGGGCGCCAAGTGGCTGTGCGAGAACCGCCCCGACCTCGCGCGCGCCGACTTCCTGCTCAACGAGGGCGCCGGCACGGTGATGCCGTTCGGCGACCGCCGCCTGCACGGGGTCTGCTGCGCGGAGAAGGGCACGTTCCGCTTCGCCGTCCGCGCCCGCGGCCGCGCCGGGCACGCCTCGGTGCCCGCGACGGCCGACAACGCGCTGCTCAAGCTCGCGCCCGCGATCGAGCGGCTCGGCTCGCGCAAGCCGCCCTACGACGTCACGGACGAGCCGCGCGCGTTCCTGCGCGCGATCGGCGAGGACCCGGAGGACCCGCAGGGCTCGCTGGGCCGCATCGCCGACACCGACCCGCGCCTGGCCGCGCTGTTCGAGCCGACGCTCGGCGTCACCGTCGCCCCGACGATCATCTCCGCGGGCGAGAAGATCAACGTGATCCCGGCGCGCGCCGAGCTGCTGGTCGACTGCCGCGTCCCGCCCGGGATGGGCGCGGAGGCGACGATGGCCCGCATCCGCGGGCTGCTCGAGGGCCTCGACGGGCTCGAGGTCGAGTTCATCGAGCAGGTCGTGGGCAACCGCTCGGCGATCGAGACGCCGCTGATGGATGCGATCCGCGACTGGGTCGGCGCCGGCGGCGACGGCGCCGAGGCGGTCCCGGTGATGCTGCCCGCGTTCACGGACTCGCGCCACTGGCGCGCCGCCTTCCCCGACTGCGTCGCCTACGGCTTCTTCCCCCAGCGCCACCAGACGCTCTACGAGACCTGGCCGCTGATCCACTCCGACGACGAGCGCATCGATGTGCGCGACCTCGGCATCGCCGCCGATTTCTTCCACGAGCTCCCCAGGAGGCTGCTGTCTTGAGTCCGGTCACGGAAGGCAAGCTCCGCCTCGGCGGGATGGCTCTGCGCAACGGCCTGCTGGTGCACGGCCCGACCCATTGGGCGGCCGCCGTGCGCGACAAGCAGGGCACCATCCAGGTCGCGTCCGGCCGCAAGCCGCGCGTCAAGGGCGTCGACGGCGTGCCCGGCGTGCGCGGCGTGGTCCGCCTCGGCGAGGCGTTCGCCGTGATCCCGCTGGTCAAGAGGACGATGCCGGCGGCCAAGCTGCCGTTCGAGAGCCCGGCGGTGATCGGCGTCGCCGCCGCGGCGTCGCTCGGCGGCGCCCAGCTGCGCAAGCGCCTGCGCGGCGTCGGCGGCGAGACGGCCGCCGCGCTCGTGTCGCTCGCGCCCGCCGTGTTCGCCCTGCGCGGCGGCGAGCTGGCCCAGTACCACGGCGTCGAGCACAAGGCGATCGCCGCCTACGAGTCGCCGGACGAGGCGACGGACGCGGCCGACACGAACAAGGAGCACGACCGCTGCGGGTCGCACCTCGTCGCGCCGATGCTCGCCTCCAACGTGGCCGGCACGCTGCTGCTGCGGCGCGCCGTCGAGCGGCCGGGCCCGCTCGCGGGCGGCGCCGTCGCGCTCGCGTCGACCGCGGCGGCCGTCGAGGTCTTCGCCTGGTGCGAGCGCAACAGCGACACGCGCACCGCCCGGGCGATCCGCCGTCCCGGCTTCGAGATCCAGCGGGTCGTCGGCACGCGCGAGCCGGACGAGCGCCAGCTCGAGGTCGGCCGCGCCGCGCTCGCGGAGATCCTGCGCGTCGAGCAGCCGGTGGATGGACGCTGACGTCATCGTCGTCGGCGCCGGGCTCGCGGGCCTGGTGGCGACGGCGGAGCTGGCCGACGCCGGCCGGCGCGTGATCCTGCTCGACCAGGAGCCGGAGGCGTCCTTCGGCGGCCAGGCGTTCTGGTCGCTCGGCGGGCTGATGTTCGTCGACAGCCCCGAGCAGCGCCGCATGCGCGTGAAGGACTCCTACGACCTCGCGCTGCAGGACTGGCTCGGCACGGCGGGCTTCGACCGGCCCGAGGACGAGTGGCCGCGCCGCTGGGCGGAGGCCTACGTCGCGTTCTGCGCGGGCGAGAAGCGCGCCTGGCTGCACGGGCAGGGGATGCGCTGGCTGCCCAACCCGGGCTGGCCGGAGCGCGGCGGCTACCTCGCCGACGGCCATGGCAACTCGGTCCCGCGCTTCCACGTCACCTGGGGCACCGGGCCCGGCGTCGTGGCGCCGTTCGAGCGCCGCGTGCGCGAGGCGGTCGCGCGCGGGCTCGTCCAGCTGCGCTTCCGCCACCGCGTCGACGAGCTCGTCAGCACGGACGGCGCGGTCACCGGCGTGGCCGGCGCGGTGCTGGAGCCGAGCCCGGTCAAGCGCGGCCAGGCGTCGTCGCGCGAGGCCACCGGCGAGTTCTCGCTCTCCGCCCAGGCCGTGATCGCCACCACCGGCGGGATCGGCGGCAACCACGAGCTGGTGCGGCGCATGTGGCCGCAGCGGCTCGGCGGCGCGCCCGAGCAGATGCTCTCCGGGGTGCCCGCGCACGTGGACGGGCGGATGCTCGAGATCGCGCAGGCGGCGGGCGCCAACGAGATCAACGGCGACCGCATGTGGCACTACGTCGAGGGCATCCGCAACTGGGACCCGATCTGGCCGATGCACGCGATCCGGATCATCCCCGGGCCCTCCTCGCTGTGGTTCGACGCCTTCGGCAGGCGCCTGCCCGGCCCGCTCTATCCCGGCTACGACACGCTCGGCACGCTGCGCCACCTGCGCACGACGGGCCGCGACCACAGCTGGTTCG